>OQWI01000011.1_pt1 | contig 84807 bp, 91 predicted proteins | sample 1691551 | NCBI WGS metagenome assembly OQWI01 (sample SAMN03418259, study PRJEB22391) | human gut metagenome | biome: human-gut; feature: organic feature; material: feces | host: Homo sapiens | place: Tanzania | collected 2013-01
TCTAGTCGAATCCTTTCCTTCTCTAAAGCCATACCACACTCATCTAATATCGCAATCCAAAGATTCTTTTCAAAAGGATCTATCTTATCTTTTAATACAATTCCAACAACACCTAATACTTCCTGCGTTCCATTGATTGGTAAATATAAACACATCGAATCCGAATGATAGCTTGTCGTTTTACCTGCTTCATGTTTATTTTCATAAACCCAAGCTACAATATCCGTTTCTAAAGGACACTGTCCTAATAGAATAGGCTCATCATTATGTGGATACAAAACTAGATCTGTGTCCAACAATTTATGTAGCTGTTTTAACATAGACGCATAGATCGCATTCACATCATTCGCCTTTTGAAGCATTTGACTCATTTCCAATAAGACTTGCGTACGATACACTTGTTTGGCATTCTCATAAGACTGTTTCTTTAATCTTGTCATTAATGAACTAGATGACATGGCCACCACAAACATAACAATATATGTCGTAATATAGCTTGGATCACTCAACAAAGAAAAGTAGGGGTATGTAAAGAAAAAGTTAAAGCACAACACCGAAAATAAAGATCCGGAAGAATGGCGCAAAATTATAGGGAACAAAACATATCGTGAGGAATTGGCAGCCAAGTTCAAAGACAATGACAGTCCTTTGAAGATTGCGATTGTGGTTGATATGTGGTTAACCGGATTTGATGTACCATCTTTGGCCACAATGTACGTTTACAAACCGATGGCAGGACACAACTTGATGCAGGCCATAGCTCGTGTAAATCGTGTATTCAAAGATAAGGAAGGTGGTTTGATTGTCGACTACATCGGTATTGCTGCCGCATTAAAACAAGCAATGAACGATTACACCGCACGTGACCGCAAGAAATACGGCGATCCCGACATTTCCAAAGTTGCTTATCCTAAGTTCTTAGAAAAGCTGGATGTGTGTCGTTCCTTGTTACATGGTTATGATTATTCTGCGTTCCTGAATGGAACAGACCTGGAACGCGCAAAAACCATCAGTGGCGCATTGAACTTTATGCTTGAACCATCACGTAAAGATTCTAAGGAATCATTCCGCAAAGAAGCATTGCTGTTACATCAAGCTCTGTCTTTATGCTCTTCCATCGTTCCAAAGGATTTGCGTTTTGAGGCAGCATTCTTTGAAACCATACGTGTGTTGTTGCAACGTTTAATGTTTGCCGGTTCTGGTGGCAAAAAAATGTCATTAAAAGAGCTCAACGAAAAAATCAATGAAATGTTGAAACAAAGCATAAAAAGCGATGGGGTTATAAACCTGTTCCAAACAGACGTTGGTTCTGGATTCTCTTTGTTTGATCCCAAATTCTTGTCTGAAATCGCAAAAATGAAAGAAAAGAATATCGCTATTGAGATCCTGAAAAAACTTATTGCCGAACAGATTCATGTTTATCGTCGTACAAATGTTGTTAAGTCAGAAAAGTTCAGTGAAATCATCCAAATGGTTATGAATAAATACTTGAATGGCATGTTGACCAATGAAGAAGTTATTCAGGAATTATTGAAACTGGCGCAACAGATAACCGATGCGCAACAGTCTGGTGATGACCTTGGCTTAACACCTGAAGAATTAGCTTTCTATGATGCGATAACAAAGCCACAAGCAGTGAAGGATTTTTATGAAAATGACGAACTGGTTGCTATTACTAAAGAATTAACAGAAGCATTACAGAAAAACAAAACTGTTGATTGGCAAAAAAGAGAAAGTGCCAGAGCCGCTATGCGTATGACAATCAAACGTTTATTGAAAAAGCATAAATATCCACCTGAAGGTGAGGAAGACGCAATTCAAACAGTGATGGCCCAGTGCGAATTATGGACAGATAATGTAATGGAAATAGATTAATAAAGGAGTTTGCTATGACAGATACAGATCCAAAAGAATTAGAATTTGAATTTGGGAATGATGAAGAAAACCAAGCGGACAATGAATTTGTTGATTTGTCAGATCAAACAATAAATACAGCCCAAAAACAATGGACTATCAGCGTATTATGGGATAAATACAAAAAAGGAAATATTGTTTTACAACCTGATTTTCAAAGACATTTTGTATGGAAAAAGAATCAAGCCAGCGCATTGATAGAAAGTATATTACTAAATTTTCCATTGCCTATTATATATTTGTCTGAAGAAGATAACGGTAAACTGGTGGTAATTGACGGCCAACAACGTCTGACCTCAATTTTTGCATTTAAAGATAATGCATGGCCGGCAGGCGGTGAATTTAAACTCTCCTCATTAAAGGTTTTGAAAGACCTAAACAAAAAAAGATATTCAGATTTATCGAAAGCAGATCAATGCAAGATTGATGATTATGATATTACCACTATTGTAATTTCTAAGACATCCGGAAAAGATATTAAGTTTGATATGTTTGAAAGATTAAATAGCGGCTCTGTCGGTTTAAATGATATGGAATTACGTAATTGTATATATCGTGGTGATTATATGGATGCATTGAAAGATTTTGCCAAAGATCCTTTGTTTAGAGAATTAGTAGGATTGCGTGAAGAAGAACCCAGAATGAAAGATGTGGAATTAGTATTAAGATTTTTAGCGTTTTCTCATTCAACATACCTTAAATATTCTGCACCCATGAAAAAGTTTTTAAATGACGATTGCGAAAAATTTAAAGTATATTCTGCTAAACAACGTAAAGAAGATGAAGAAAAATTCAAAAATGCTTTGTACAACATAAAGACTGTGTTTGATAAACAAGCCTTTAAACGTTTCTTTATAGATCCTGTAGCCCAACAAGCAAAGTGGGAAGATAAGAGCTTCAATATAAACGTATCATTATTTGATATTTATATGGGCTTTTTTGCAGATCAAGACAGAAATCTTGTCACTAGAAATTCTGATTTGATTAGAGAAGCGACTATGAACCTGATGGCATCAGATCAGGCCTTTATAGATTCTATAACACGTGCCACCAGTGGTAACAAGCAGGTTAAACTGAGGTTTGATAAATTTAGAATACAAACTGAGCAGATTTTGGCACAAGATCAAAAACAACCTAGATGTTTTACCCATGAATTCAAAGAAAAATTGTTCAAAAATAGACCAACATGTTCTATTTGTGGAAATAAAATATTAAGTGTAGATGATGCTGCAGTTGATCATATAGAACAATTTTGGATGGGCGGAACAACCACTCCAGAAAATGCGAGACTAACACACAGATATTGCAATAACCATAGATCACGAAATGATGTTATTACCGATAAAGAAGAATAACTATTCTTCTATCATGCCGGCATAACCAAGCATGGAATCCACTGCTTTCTGCATTGAGTTAAGCACTGGATCCACAGTTAACCGACTATATACTTGGGTTGCTGCAAGAAGTGTTTTATCACCAAGTGCTTTACCTATAATGTGCAAACTGGCTCCCGTGATGGCCTGATAACTACCGAACGTGCGTCGCAAGTAGTGAAACCGGAAATCTTCAATACCTGCCCTTTCCAATAACGCATACCACGGACGATGCAGGTCTTCCACGCGGCCGCTTTTACTGCCAATATTGCTTGGAAAAAACCAATTATTTATTGCGTGCTTTCGCATTTCGGTCAAAATTTCCTTTGCCTGCATTATCAACAGTATTTTTTGTGGGTCACCATTCTTTGAATCTGGGAACAGCACATAACCAAGGTCCAAATCAACATTTGACCACCGCATTGACAACATATTCTGGCGACGTTGACCGACAAACAACGACAACAGGACATAATTCTTAAATATAACATTTGATTTTTCTGCCAACGCTGCAAACTTTCGTCGGGTTGCAAAAAGGGTTCACGGTGGCGTTTTTTAACGATTATTTTTATAGAATTTAATATAAATTTCTCAGATTTCTGCCAGTTTGAATTGTCTAGTTTAAGTCATTATTTTTACAACTGCACTTCTTTATCTGTTTTGATATTTCTAACAAACAGTTCATCATGTGATACCAATAATATTGCACCAGTATATTGATTCAAAGCGTCTTCTAATATCCCGATACTTTTAATTTCAAGATTATTAGTCGGTTCGTCAAGAATCAATAAATCAGGTTGATTATCACCACCAAGAATTGCCGCCAATGTTGCTTTTAACAATTCACCACCAGATAATGTCCCAACCTTTCGTTGTGAAGCGGCACCACGAAACCCGAAGTTAGCCGCAATAACATGAGCGTCATGTTTAAGACACCCTGATATTGCCATAATGTTTTCGCCTATAGTTTTATTTTTGTCTAAAATGGACAAGTCTTGATTTACATATGCTATCTTGCCGAAAGTTTTAACTGTTCCTGATTCTGGTTTCAATTCACCACAAATGATTTTTAACAACGTAGATTTTCCAGAACCGTTTTTGCCACGCAATCTTACCCTTGATTTGCCATACATGGTAAAATCAAAACCTTTGAATACAGTTTTATCGCCATAACCAAAAGACATATTTGATACATTTATCAATTCTTTGCTGTAAAAGGGTTTGTTTGGCACGGGTATCTTGATTGTTTCATTTCGCATTTGTTCAGATAATGATTGTTGCACATATATTTGTTCGTCCAATTTCTTCTGAATAATTGCCCGTTTTTTTGCTTCAGTTTCTTGACTTTTACCCTTTAATGAATTTGCCGTCAATCTACTTCGTTTTGAATCAACCAAGTCTTTTTTCTGTTTTGTTTCGTGATGTTGTCGTGTATTTTGTGCAATATTCATTGTGTTATTCAATCTGGCAATAGATTTCTGGACATCGTTATATTTTGAATACATGCTGTCAGATTCAATCTGTTTTTGTTCCAGATAAAAATCATAATTGCTGCCATAGACCTTTAATTGCCCATTATGTAATTCTATTATTTTATCCATTTGTTGTAAAAGTTCCCTATCGTGAGAAACAATTACAACACCATTTGGATATGTATTTAAACGATTAAAGAATATCTGTTTTGCTTCTGTATCCAGATTATTAGTTGGTTCATCCAACAGTAAAATATCAGCATTTGATTCAAACGCCCTCATAAGTGAAAACATTTGCTGTTCGCCACCACTTTTGAAATCTGATACATTTATTTGGTTTAACATATAAACACTTGCGTTTTTATTAACCGTGCCAGAATCAGGCGACACTTCCCCTGTCAACAACTTTAAAAGCGTTGTTTTTCCTGATCCATTATCGCCAATAATTGCCACGCGTTCATTGTCATTAAAGGCAATAGAAACACCATTCAATAAATTATTTCCGTTATATCCAAAAATACATTTTGATAAAGAAATCAAAGCCATAATAAAACCCCTATATTGCAATCGAACAAACACATATTCTTATGTATGATCTATAAAAATTACAATATTACATACGCATCGGGTTTTATCCTTTGTTTATATTACACACTAAATTGTATTACAAATATTGGCAAAAGCAAGAACTTTTGAACCCTTATTCAAAACACTCAAAGTGTTATACCTCAAACAATCTAAACACATATAAACGACAATCGCTATCCCCGTTTATCTTTGAAAAATCTTTCCAATTTATCGGAGTTCCCGATCAAATCGGCCTGTCTAAAAAACAGAGCATTTTTAGATATGGAAAGCGTCGGCGGAGAAGTAAAAACAGTTATTATATCAAAAACGATAAAAAATAGTTTATGGTATAAAAGATATGAGATTTTATGCAAAATTGTGTTTCATGCTCTTTTACAAAGGTGAAGAGTGTACAAGATCTTAGATCTATCGCTAATGATATAGCATCAAACGCAATTCAAGAATTACAGGCTACGAAACAGACTGCTAATAATAAAGATAAGAAAAAATCTTAATTCCTCTAAATCAAAAAATCAAAGGTTGATATTTCAATATCGACCTTTTTTAACATACAAATAAAATTGATATCATTTTGGTAAAACGCCGCCCTCATAATTTACGTCCTTGGTTGCTAGTGTTTTTGATATGATTAAATCAGCCGGCAATTGAGAATGTTGCAATAAATTTGGTAATTCTACCCACTCTTGTTTATCGTGTACTTTCAATGTGATGTTGCCAATATAATCCAAAATTTCATACGCATATAATTCTAACTCTTTACCTGAATTCAGTTGAAGTTTTGCGACCGTTATTAAATCACCTATATTGGCATCAATCCCCAGTTCTTCTTTTAATTCACGATGCAAACAAGTGGGGCCGTCTTCGCCATCTTCAAATTTTCCCCCTGGATATTCCCACTCGCCCGCCAGGGGCTCTGTTGGGGCGCGCCGCATCAACAATACCGAATTGTTTTTTCTGAATATTCCAGCCGTCACTTTCATAACTTTCCTCTGCCTAAAATCCTACAAAAAAGCACATGCAAAAGCAAGGACATAAAAGCGAAATGGATTACTTATCCATTTCGCTAAACATAAAGATTTGTCCTGTTTTGTTCCACATTATAAGCACGTGTTGATTTTACTTGTAGATTTATAATTCTTTGCCATTCTGCGCCACATTTATCGCATTTCCGGCACACACAGAAACCCGGGGGCAGGAACTGGTAATAAACCTGTTGACAAAAAGAGATGCTTTGGGGTATGCTGGGCAACGTAATGGTAAGACAAATTTCACAATCTTAACCCTTGGATTCATCATGGAACGCACTGGAACACACAAAATTACAATTACACTGAAATTTGAACTGTTGCTGGGTGGTGATGAAATTTATTGCAGTATTTGCGGTCAACCAATTTTGAAAAATCAAAAAATGTCTATTGACCACTATATCCCACGCACGCGCGGTGGCACGGATTATCGTGACAACCTGTTTCCGGCACACCAAATATGCAATTCTATCAAGGGCGACCTGATGCCAGAAGATTTTGAAGCGCGCAAAGAACAACTGTTCGCGCACGCGCTGACCAAGTGGCGATTGAAAAAGGCCGACGTCGCAATCGTGGCGCGCGCACTGGCCAATATGCACAAGAAATAAAAAACGCCCCAACGCGTTTTGCCAGGGGCGAAATTGACATGAAAACTGTTGCGCTGTATTAGCGATCGCTGGTCGCAGGCTGGTCAATAAAAATCCAAATCAGCCAAATCAATGCCGCAATACCAATAATAGTGTATATGATACTGCTGGCGATGGTGGCCGGTCCGAAAATCCACGCAACCAAATCAAAACCAAAGATTCCAATCAGTCCCCAATTCAGGGCGCCGATAAACGTCAACGGTTTTAACACATAGTTTGTCAGTCCTCTCATCTGTTTTTTCTCCTTTGAACAGGTTTAATATCGTCTGTATTCAGACACGACAATTATAGCGGACTTTATCAAACACCGCAATGCGTTTATCGCACTTAGGAAAAGGTTCTTGTTCCCAGAAATCGCGCCCCAGGGCGCACATTACCAGAACACATTGCCGCGTATGTTCAATCAGAAATTATATGTTTTATCGCATAGTTTGCACACATCAATCCAAATGTTCCGGTAATTGTTATCATTGACCCGAACGTATTATCTGGCCCCAGGTTAGAGTTAGCCACCTGGGTAGAATAAACAACTGGATAATCTGGCATACGCGCATCGCGCACCAAACGACGGATTTTTGCCGCCAACGGGCATACCGTCGTCTTAGACAGCCGTCCAATTTTGATTTGTGCAATATCTGTTTTGCGCGCCGCCCCCATACTGGATATAAACGGGATATTGCGCGCCTGGCACCACGCGGCCAGCGCAATCTTGGACGGCACAGAATCAATCGCGTCAATCACAAAATCAGGCGCAACATCGGGCGCGTGCGCGTCATCAAAGAACATATCAAACGCATCAACCACCACATCTGGATTTATATCGCGCACACGGGCGGCGGCGACCGATACCTTTGGCGTGCCGACGGTTGACGTCAGTGCAAACAACTGGCGATTGATGTTTGATTCTTCTATTTTGTCAAAATCAACGACGACCAGGTGTCCGACGCCACTGCGTGCCAGGGCCTCTATTGCAAAAGAGCCGACCGCCCCACACCCAACAACCATAACGGTTGCGTTCTGTAATTTTTTAACATTTTCGTTGCCCAGTAATAATCTTATTCTGGCCAGTCTATCTGCCATTTTCAAGAATCCTTGTTGTGTTATCGTATATTATTTTGCACGCGTCTGTGGGGGCCAGTCCATAAATTTCTGCGATTTGTTCTGTAATCCGGGGCAGGATTTCACACGCCACATTTGGCGTGTCTGCATCAGATTCAACCAAAACGCGTTCCACCGGCACGCCAGACGCCGCCCGTGGCGCAACCCGTGGTCCGAACGAAAAATAGGCGTCAGAGTGTCGCAACAGTGACGCAACAATTTCCGAATTGCCGTTAAACCCGTGAAAAACAACCGGCTGGCGCATTTTTGCACCGGCAAAAACATGCAACATCTTGTCCCACGCACGCACACAGTGAATATGCGCCACACGCCCAAAACGGTTGGCCATTTCAATCTGGCGGACAAAGGTCGGCATTTGTCCCATCACATCGCCCCGCGACGCGTCCAGGCCAATTTCACCAATCATTAAACCAGGATTTTCACACAACAGCCGTTCCATTTGCGCGCCCCAATCGGGTGGCACATCCGCCACATACCACGGGTGAATTCCGATTGCGGCATACGCCCCCGGCCCGTGCGCAGCGATTGCCACCGCCCAATCAGACGCACGCGCAGAATTATAAATAAAACCACGAAGTGCGCCAACTGGGGGCTGGGCAACATAATGACAATGCGCATCAATGTATTCAGTCATATATTCAGTATATCTATTTTTTGCGGTTTGCAAATAATAATTTTCCAAATATGCCGATTGGAATCACCAAGAACGCCAGTGATAACAGCGTCGCCCACTGGGTGGCATTTAATGGCACAGTATTAAACACAACGCCGTCATATTGCGCCAAGACAAACACCCCAACCAGCACCAGCGCGGCAATATAAACAAACCGTATATTTTTCCCCAGTCCACAAAATGGGTTCACGCTGTCTGTTCTGATATTAAATCCGTTCAGCATTGCCGCCCAGACCAGCAACACAAAACGCGCGGTCATTTGTTGGTCGCTGGCAAACAGTCCTGTGCGCTGGATTAAAATCAGCCCTGCAAACAGTCCCAAAAATACAATCGTGTATCCGGCAATCTCGCGCTTTATTGATGGGGTCAGCATTGACGTTCCTTTTGGAACTGGGGGAACATCAAAATATTCTGGCTTTTCAGGTTCACCCCCAAACGCCAGGCTGTTCAAACTGTCCATTAAAATATTCACGATTAAAATCTGGCTGGCAACCAGTGCAGGAATCGCCCAGACCAGTGGGAACACCAAACTTAACAACACCAACGTGAAATTTATCGGTAATTGAAACCGCAAGAACATCGTTATGTTGTGCATAAACGTCCGCCCCAACAAAACAGACTGCACAACCGATACAAAATTACTGTCTGTGATAATTATATCGGCGGCGTCTTTGGCAACGTCTGTGCCATTGCCCATTGCGTATCCGACATCTGCCTTTTTCAATGCAGGCGCATCATTTGTCCCGTCGCCACACATACCACAACACAGATGTAATTTCTGGGATATTTTAACAATTCGCAGTTTTGTCGTTGGGGTTGCGCGCGCAACAACACGCAATTTTGGCAACAGGCGCATCAATGCAGCATCAGATTTTTGTTCCAATTCTGCGGCATTGATACAAACATCGTTGTCCCCAGATACAATCCCAGTCTGACGCGCAACCGCGGTCGCAGTTTCCAAATTATCGCCGGTTATCATCATTACCTGGACGCCAGCGCGTTTTATTTGCGAAACAGCGTGCGTTGCCTCGGGGCGAATACCGTCGTGAATTGTCACCAATGCCACCAGAACCAAATCTGTTGGCAACTGGCCCACCGTCGTCGGCCGTGCGCCACGACTGTATCCGATTGCCAAAACGCGTTTGGCGTCGCGCGCAGCACCGGTCAAAACATTGTCCAGCGCACGTCGCGAAACAGGTTTTTCTTTGCCTGTGCCGTCTGTGTACGATGTGACGCGGTCCAAAATGCGTTCTGGTGCGCCAGTGTAAAACGTCATATTCCGCCCCACGGTGGCCGCAGTAAATTTATACGCGCTGTCAAACGGCAATTTGTTTTTTATATTCAACCCACCCAGAATTTCAGAATATTGCGTCGGCGAAACCAATGCCAGCAACGCACGGTCTGTGCTGTTTCCGCCCCTGATTTTATGCCCGATGTATTCCGCGCCATTTGTCGCCACAATCGCGGTCTGGAACAAGTGGCGCAATTTCGCAGGCCCACGCGTCATATCCAGCACACGACCGTCGCCACAAAACACATCTGACACCATCATATTTCCGTATGTTAGTGTTCCTGTTTTATCTGTGCACAGTAATTGGATGTTGCCGGCCTCGGGTATTTTGGCCGGATTTTTTGCCAATATATTTGCACGTGCCATACGACTGGCGTTTTGCGACATAACCAACGAAATAATCAACGGCAGTCCTTCGGGAACGGCGGCAATTATAATAACAAACGCCGTGGTCAACACCACAAAGACATCACGCAATATCGCCAATCCCCCATGCGACAAATACGCCGACATTCCACCAGATGACCATACGTCCGCCCCCAGCAAGATTACCGCAATAACCGCCGCGCCAATAAAACCAAACACGCTGATTTTCCGCGCCAGGTCGTCCAACTGAATCTGCAACGATGTTTTTTCTGGCACGATGTCCTGCATCATAATAATCCCAGCCGCGTTTTCTGTGGACACGCCAACATTTGTGACGCGCATAACCCCAACCCCGGCCGTCACCATTGTTGCTGCAAACAAACTGGATTCGTCGGTGTAATCATCACCTGAAACCTGGCGTGGGGTGCCGGGTTCAAACGGCGGCTGCTGTTTATGCCACGCAATTTTAGGCGCGCTGGCTGATTCACCATTTAGCGCAGAATTATCCACAGAAATCTGGCCGTCTATTAAATATCCGTCGGCATAGATACCGTCCCCAGCGGCCAATGCGACCAGGTCGCCAACAACGATGTCAGATGACAAAATCCTGCGTTTTTGCCCATTGCGAATAACGTTTACATAATGCACCGAATTCTGACGGCGCAAATCATCGGCGAACCGCTGGCTTTTCAGTCCAGTAATCATATTTATCACGCTGATTATGACCAGAACCAGTCCGATACCAACAACTTCGGTTATATTATCAAACCCGTAAAACGACAGCACCACAAACACCCCCAGCAGTGCCAGCAATATCAGATTCAGTTTATCCTTGAAAGTATCGGCCAGAAATTGAATCCAGGTTTTTAACTTTGGTTCAGGCAAAACATTTTTACCGTATTTATTTCTGCTTTTTGTCACATCAGAATCAGACAACCCTAAAAGATTCATAATTCGTCCTCCGTTGCGTGTAATTATTATCAAAACGTCAATATATTTACAACGTTTTTTTATCCTGGGACGGAGCGTTTAATCATTGAAAAACTCTTCGGGTTCTTCGTCCCGTGTCTGACAAAAATTAAAACGCCGACAAGCGACGTTTGAATTTTTCTGGTGGGGACACAGGGATTGGCTGCGCCGACCTTACAAAAAGCCCCGTGTCTGGCAAAAATTAAAACGCCGACAAGCGGCGTTTGAATTTTTGGTGGGGACACAGGGACTCGAACCCTGGACCCAATGATTAAAAGTCATTTGCTCTACCAACTGAGCTATGTCCCCAAAACGGAACCTGAATCCGGGGTTTTTATACCCTCTGTCCAAGGTTCGGGGCAAATTCTGACACAATCTGAAATAAAAATCAAGAAAAAATCACATTTTTATTCTTTTTTTATTTCGCGCGTTTGCGCCGCCGCCAATAAACGTTCAAAATCAATCGCACCACCGGCGTCTGTATCCAGCCAATCAATCACGTGCGTGACGATGTTTTCTATGTGGTGCGCGATAACTGTGCGACTGTTGCGAAAACGGGTTTCGTTGACCAAATGCAGGATTTCACGTCCCAACGCCGCCAGTGTTTGTATCTGGGGGTCTGACAGCAAATTTGACTGGGCAGCAGCATAGACCAACCCGTCCAGTTCCAGATGATACGAACGCAGTGCGTTTATCGCCGACGGCGTCAAATGTATTCTGCGTGCGATTGTCGTCGCCGTCAGCCCGTCCATACGGTTCAGTGATTCCAGCGTCGCACGCCCACGCACCCCGATTGATTTACGCAACTGCATTATAACGTTCAGCACCAGCACATTTATCTTGTCCGTCATACTGGTCGCCAGTGTCGTGCTGAGTCGCGTAGATATTCGCGAATTTGAATAGTCATACAGCAAAAACACCAACGGGATTGACAACAACGACGCCGCGATATTCGTCACCAAATCAGATAAATCTGGGTCGTGAATACTGTCCCGGGTCAGGATATATAAAACCGCCCCACCTGCGATTGACAACAGGTACGGGATACTTTTCAGCATAAAATTACGGAACCGGACACTCACAGTCCCAGCATATCAAAACACGCCGAATAATGCCGCAGGAACAAATTTCTATTCGCACGTCACGCGATTTCGCCGCCATAGGGACGCACGGTCGCATTTGGCGACGCGTCACCTGGCGGCGCGTGTATTGATTTTTTCAAAAAAAACACTATAATTATACTAGTTGGGTGTGTTGATACAAAAAAGGTGCATCAATGTCCGTAAAGATGAATGATTTTTTATTACAGTATTATATGCAGTTGCGGTTTAACCACATGCCGGCCGAGGTTCGTGCAAAATTCAACGAATACGCCAAGAATGATGATTTCCGTGGTCATATGAAGGACTGGAAAAAGAACCTGATGACAAATGGCGCGAACAATCCAATGCCCGACCCGAACGAGGCAGGCGGCGCATGGGAACTGAGTAATGACGAATGGGAAAAGCTATTTCGCGCATTCCAAGATGCGTTTCGCGCAATGGATGCAGACAAGAAGTCATTCAAAGACAACAAAGACGCAAATGATTTTCTGAATGAATATTTTGGTGACTTGCACCTGTTTTCAAACGGCGTTGCCAGCAATGATGCAGAACAAGAGATTCAGGGTAATTTCAAAACATTTCTGGAAAGCAATCGTCAGGTTTTAGAAGTTGCGTTCAAACAATGGGGATTGACCGACGGCGATTTTTCTTATTCTGACCTGATGAGTGGTATCCAGGACAAGAAATATAACACATCGCCAAAATTCCAAAAGAAAATCAAAGATGTTGCCCAGTATGTGGCATACTATATGCGCCAACCGGACTTTGTAAACTCACTGCCGAATGCGCAGACAAACCTGCCCGATTTTGAAAAGGTTGAAAAGGGATTTGACGACGACCAGATTGATCCGCTGAAACTGGATTATTTCAAGCGCAATCATCGTGATTTGTTGGATACCTTGAATAAAAAATCCAAGATTTATAGTGTATTCAAGACATATGACAAGGGCAAGATTTCCAAGCCATTTGACGAAGCAACCGAGAAAGTTGATTACGGCAACAAGGAATCTGATGACTATGTTCCACCAAAACGTGACGATGAATTGACGCCGTGGCAACAGTTGTCCAATAACATTGGCGACACTTGGTCGGATTATATGGATAAATACATCAAGTTCCGTGGCGACCGGTTATATATGTCTAATTCCGCCAAGGCGATTGTCAGGGCACTGGACGACAAAAAGGTAAAAATGAAACCAACCGACGGGTTGGGCAAATTGGTTGAAAACACCGATGCGATAAAGGCAAACCTGCTGTATAAATCGCCAACCGCGACCAAGCATTTTGAATGGATGGCAAAAACGTTAAAGGAATTGCAATCCACCATGCCCAAGGCATTCGCAGGCGCATTGCAAAATGGGCGTCAGATGCGCGCGTTGGTGTCTGAATTGATTATGACCGCCGTTCGCGACGGCAAAATGGACGAGGCAAAAACCGCGATGGAGGTTTTATCTGTTATCAAATACGGATACACCACCAGCAAGATTATGGATGCCCTGGGCAAGGAAAGCCTGTCTATATTTTCGGACAAGGGCCTATCGTGGAATAAAAACGAAGGCGTCCAATTTGTCACAAACGCCATGGATAAAAGTATCAAGGCGGCGTTTATGGGTATTGGATACGGCATCACAATCGCGGGCAACGCATATAACCTGCACGGCAGCAAGTTTAATCGGGCCACCGGCCGTATGAAACAGGCGCACGACGACTTTATTCAGGCCAATGATGACGCGAAAAACAAAAAGATTGCCGAACGCAACATAGAAAACCCACTGGCGCAACAGCGGATTCAGGCCGAACAAAATGTGATGGCGCAAACGGGTATAACCGATGCGACATACGCCCAACACGAACAGGCGTATAACACCGCAAAAAGTGACGCAAAACAAAAACTGACGGTGATGAACGATGCAGACAAACGGTTGAAAGACGCCAACCAAAAATTGGAATCTTATGATGATTTGACACAACAAATAAACAGCGCGAATCAGGCATTGCCCCAGATTCAACAGAATTTACAACAGTTACAAAATGCGCTGAACAACCCGAACACATATAACGGTATGCCACCACAGGCGGCAAACGCATTGGCAGTGGACATTCAGCGTCAGATTACAGATTTACAACAACAAGAACGCGATATTCAACAATCCCTGCCCCAGTTGCAACAACAGCAGCAACAGTTATTAGCCAATCCAGATATTCAAAGCGCATTGGCCAGTCGTCCACAATATCAGGCGGACTTTAATGCCGCACAGACATCGTATAATACCGCACAACAAATGGCGGACCAGTTAGGCGATCCTGTACATAAATTCAAAAATGCCAAAAATCGCGTTGATGAATTGAATCGCCAGATTGATGCCCGCAATGACGAAATTGATAACTGGGACGATAAACACACGGACAAATTCCAAGAACTGATGGCGTATTGGGATTTCTTGGAAACCGGCCGCAACACCCACACGGGCAACATGTATTCGTGGACCCCGGGCAGTGCAGCCAAAAAACAAAAAAAGTTCAACGGCAGTGCACGGTTCCAGCAATATCTGGCCGCGTATGGACGCGTGGCATAACGTCCCTGCCCTGTTTCAGTGATTTGTGGTATAATACGCCGCGTATCCACACCGCCCAATGGCGGTGTTTTTTATCACTGGCCCCGGCCCCAGTTTAGTGTTGAAAACATAAAAATACTTTGCTATGCTGGCCGGCATAGAAGAAAGAGGAAACAAATGTACATACTTGCACTGAACTGTGGTTCTTCGTCGTTGAAATACCAGGTTTTTGACGCGAAATCCAAGACGGCCGTCGTTGGCGGTAATGTTGAAAAAATCGGCCTGCCGGATTCTTTTGTCACACAAAAATACCCAGACGGCACAAAACAACGCAAAGACACTGTTATGAAAAACCATGACGAGGCGTTAAACGTCGTTCTGTTTATGCTGCGCGAGGCGTCTATTGATCTGAACGAAATCAAGGGCGTTGGTCACCGCGTTGTTATGGGTGGCGATAAATTCGCATCGTCTGTGGAAATCAATGACGCAGTTATGAAAACTATTGACGAATTGTCATCTATTGCGCCATTGCATAACCCACCGGCACTGATGGGAATTGTGACGGCAAAACAGTTGTTGCCAAACGCAAAACAGGTTGCCGTATTTGACACCGCATTTCACCAGACTATGCCAGATTACGCGTATCGCTATGCCGTGCCAACCGCGTGGTACAAAGAATTGGGCGTCCGTCGTTATGGATTCCACGGGACATCGCACCTGTATGTATCAAAACGCGCCGCGGCAATGCTGGGCAAACCGGCGGACCAGTGCAATTTGATTACATTGCATATCGGTTCTGGGGCGTCTGCAACCGCAATCAAAAACGGTATTTCTGTTGACACATCGTTGGGTATGACCCCGTTGTCGGGCCTGACCATGGGAACGCGTCCTGGCGATTTGGACCCAGGTGTTGTTCTGTATGTGATGAACCGCCTGAAACTGAGTCCGGACCAAATGCAAAAGCATTTGAACAAAGATTCTGGGCTGATGGGGCTGACCGAATGCTTTGCCGATCGTCGCGACGTTGAACAGAACAAAGATTCTGATGCTAAATGCCGTCTGGCCATTGATACCGAAGTGCATAATGTGAAAAAATACATCGGTGCATATATGGCTGAATTGGGCCACACAGACGCCCTGGTGTTCACCGCTGGCGTTGGTGAAAACGACGATTACCTGCGCGAAAAATTCTGCACAGGATTGGAAGAATTGGGCATTAAACTGGATCACGAGAAAAATGCCGCGGCCCTGGCACGCAAAGGCGTTGACGAAGCGGTCATCAGCACCCCTGACAGTCGCGTCAAGGTGTTGATGGTTGCAACCAACGAAGAATTGGTCATCGTTGAAGATACGCTGGCAATTATGAACGGAACATATAACCCAAATCATCTGAAAATGGCTTATTCGTTCACTAGATAATAACAGTCTATATACCGAACGGGGCGCACCAGCCCCGTTTTTTTTTACATTTGATTTTTTATACCTATGTTGTTATGCTAACTGTTTGTTAAAGGAAAGTTTATGTCAGCACAAGCAAAACGCGTTATTAAAAAGATTATCAGTTATTCAGGAATTTTCTTTTTTGTCCTGGCCGCTGGAATGTTATGGTGGCAACTGCGAAATTACACATTTTACGACATCACACACGCGATTACTGCGATTCCGTTGATGAATCTGGTGTGTGCGTGTTGTGCGTGCCTGGCTGGGTATTTTGCCCTGTCGCTGTATGATTATTTGGCGTTGAACTATGTCGGGGAAAGCAAAAAGGTCACCTGGTGGAAATGGATGCTGGCCGGAATGCTGGGCTTTGCAATCAGTAATAACGCCGGACACGCCGTGGTCAGTGGGGGCGCAATTCGGTATCGTCTGTACACGCGCTGGCGTATTCGCGGTGGCGACATTGTGAAAATGCTGACGATTTCCGGGTTCACGTATTTCTTGGGCTGTGCAGCGATTGTTTTGATTGGGTATTTCCTGGTTCCGCGCGATGTTCTGTCGTCGGGGGCAACAATCGGCATAAATGCGCTGTTTATATTCTGTGCGGCGTCATTGTTGGCATACTTTGCAATGACCCTGTTGTTCCGTGGGAAAAGCATTAAAATCGGCCAAATAAAGTTCCAAATCCCGTCAATCAAGATGGCGTGGATGCAGATGTTGCTGGGCGTAACAGACAGTATTCTGGCCGGATTGGTGCTGTATTTCTGTTTGATTCCGTTCGTTGACATACCGTTCGGGACATATATCGGCCTGTTCGTTATTGCCCAGACCACCGGCGTATTCAGCCAGGTTCCCGGCGGCATCGGCGTGTTTGAGAGTGTATTTATGTTGGCATTGCCCGATACCGTGGACAAGGCCAGTATTTTCGGCGCACTGTTGGCATACCGCATTATTTACTATGTATTGCCACTGATTGGGGTTGGCGGCCTGTTCTTTATCTATGAACGTTGGCTGCGCGCGCGTATGAAACGCTGGGCGGACGAAGCGCGCGAAAAAATTTCCCAGATTCCTGCGAAAATCAAGCATATCAAAACACGCAAAAAATAAATACCTTGCCATAACGGGGTTGGGCATGCTAGACTGGAACTTGTCGTATGACAATGGGGTATAGCAAGTGTTTGTATTATCACTAATTTATACATTTTGGATTTTGCCACTGGTTTGCGTGGCTGTTTCCCTTGGCATGGGCTGGACCGCCCCACGGGGACGAAATGTATCCGTTGCATACGAACCCGCAACAAAAGGATTACTAAATGTCAAAGAAAATCTATGTGGACGCTGTCCACCCGGAAGAAACACGTGTGGTGGTGGTGGACACTGCGACCAATCGCGTTTCTGATTTTGATGTTGAAACAACAACAAAACCCCAGATAAAGGGGAACATCTATCTGGCCAAGGTTATTCGCGTTGAACCGTCATTACAGGCGGCATTTGTGGATTATGGCACGGGTAAAAATGGTTTCTTGCCGTTTTCAGAAATTCATCCGGACTATTACCAGGTGTCACCCGAACAGAAAAAGAAACTGTTGGAATTGGCGCACGCAAATATCATTGATGACGACGATGACCCAGATGATGAAAACGACGAAATCGCAGAATATGATGACCACAGTGCCGGCGAAGACAACAAGGAATTTGCCAAACGCGCACGTGAATTCAAAATCCAGGACGTTATAAAGCCAAAACAAATTTTGCTGATTCAGGGCGTCAAAGAAGAACGTGGCCAAAAGGGCGCGTCAATGACGACATATCTGTCGCTGGCTGGACGTTTTGCTGTTCTGATGCCGAATTCACGCAAACGCAACAGTTATGGCATTTCAAAAAAGATTTCTGATAAATCTGAACGCGCCCGTCTGCGTGACATCTTGCATGGGTTAAAGATTCCCAAGGGAATGACGGTCGTTCTGCGCACGGCGGCGATGGGGGCGGATGCCACATCAATCGCGGCTGATTACGATTATCTGGTGAATCTGTGGAACGAAATCCGCAAAACAACACTGGAATCGGTTGCGCCGGTCACAATCCACACCGAAGATTCATTATTGCGTCGCGTTGTTCGCGATTTCTTGGCGGACAAGGACGACGTCCTGGTCGTCCAGGGCGAAGAAGCATACGATGCTGCAAAAATGTATTTCCAGCAAATGTATGGTCGCGCGCCACGCAAACAGTTGGTCCAATACAAGGACGTTGCCGTTCCATTGATGGTCAAGGCCGGCGTTGAAAAACAACTGGAAGGATTGCATGGCCCATACGTCCAACTGCCGTCTGGGGGGTCGCTGGTTATAAACCAGACCGAAGCAATGGTCACGATTGACGTCAATTCGTCCCGTGCGATAAAGGAAAAAGATATTGAACAAACCGCCTTGAATACTAATTTAGAGGCCGCCGAAGAAATCGCCCTGCAACTGCGCCTGCGCGATTTGGCCGGTATTGTCGCGATTGACTTTATTGATATGGAAGAAGAACGCAACAACCGCAAACTGGAAATGAAAATGCGCGAGGTTATGAAACGTGACCGCGCACGCACCCAGGTTGCAAAAATCAACGCATTTGGCGTATTGATGTTGTCGCGTCAACGCCTGCGCAGCAGTTTTATTGAAACATCGTATGTCCAGTGTCCGCACTGTTTGGGTGCCGGCGTTGTGCCATCTATCCAGACGGCGGCGTTGATTATGTTCCGCCATCTGCAAGAAAAACTGTTGGCAAAAAGCGCACAGAAAATCATTATGACGGTTCCGACCGATGTGGCGATTTATCTGTTGAATAACAAACGCGCTGAATTGGCTGCGATGGAATCAGAATTTGAAACTGAAATCGTTATCATCGGCGACGACAGTATGATGAGCATTGAACAATACTCTATTCAACGTGTCGCACCCGAGGCTGTCAAGACCGAAGACCTGTTGGACGCGTACGCGCCGTCAACAGACGCGAAAAAGAAAAACGCCCAGCACACCGAGGCACGAAAAACAACAATGAATGCCCCACGTCGCAAGCGTAAAAAACAATCCACAAAACAATCTTTTTGGGAAAAATTGATTGGATAAAAATCGCCCCACTTGGGGCGATTTTCTGTAATTTGTAATTGCCAAATGGGGCAAATTCGGCTACCGTTTAATATATGAATGCAACACTGTTGGATTTTTTGAAAACCGACCTGCAATTCGTCAAAGGCGTGGGACCCGTTCTGGCCGCGCGATTTGATGATGTGCTGGGCGGACGGCGGATATTAGATTTTATGTTGCATATCCCGGCCTATGTCCGCGCGCGTGGGGTCACAGAATGTGTCGCAGACGCCACACCTGGCGAAACATTGACGATACCATTACAAATAAAATCTCATCGGCGTGGGCGCACATTTCACGGCCGCCGAATTCCAACCCAGGTTATTTGCAATGACCGCACGGGTGGCACGGTCACATTGCAATTTTTTAACACGCACTTCTTGGATTACTGGCTGGAAAAATTACCCATTGGCGCGTGGCGTATGGTCAGTGGAAAACTGGAAAAATCCGCGCGCGCAATAATCAATCACCCTGATTTCATAGAACCTATGGAAAACGCCGCACGGATTCCATCGGTCCAGGCGATATACCCATCAGGCGAAGGATTGACACAAAAAACATTTGCCGCCGTCCGCGACCAAATTTTTGCCGCCCTGCCCGACAAAATCACGGACGAACCCGATGAAAACGTTCGCGAATTCTTTGACGCGGTTGCGCACGTTCATTATCCTGAATCTGATGACGATTTAATGCCAAACGCAAAATATATTGTAAAGTTGGCATATTGGGAATTACTGGCGCACCAGACCGCCATCGCAATCAGTCGTCGCAATCGTCGTGACCCACGAAATCGTCGCGTGGTGCGCGCAAAAAAATACGATTTAATGGACAAATTCCGTGCGATATTACCGTTTGAATTGACCGGCGCCCAGCAACGCACGATTGATGAAATCTGTGCCGATATGACCGGCCCAGTGCCAATGATGCGCCTGGTCCAGGGTGACGTGGGCAGTGGGAAAACCATCGTCGCAATGGCGGCGGCGGTGCAAATGGCGGAAATGGGTGGCCAGACGGCAATGCTGGCCCCAACAGACGCATTGGCATTACAGCATTATAATAAATTAAAGCCTATGTGTGACAAACTGGGCATCGTGTGCGACATATTGACCGGCCGGGACAAGGGGGTGGTGCGTCGTGAAAAACTGATATCCCTGCGTTCTGGGCGCACGCGGCTGGTTATTGGGACGCACGCGCTGTTTTCAGACGATGTAGAATACCGCGATTTGGGTTTGGTAATCGTTGACGAACAACACCGCTTTGGCGTCACCCAGCGCGAGGCCTTGCGTGCCAAGGGCGCGAATCCAGATTTGCTGGCGTTGTCGGCGACACCGATTCCACGAACGCTGTCTATGACAATATACGGCGATATGGACGTATCAATTATAAATGAAAAGCCGGCTGGTCGTCTGGCAATAAAAACAACAAAACTGCCGATTGCGCGCATTGGCGAATTGGTTGCGCGTATATCTAAACAAATTGCCAACGGGGCCAAGGTGTTTTGGGTATGTCCCCTGGTAGAAGACAGCGCGGACGCCCCGGCTGCGGCGGCAACCGCCCGATACGATGACCTGAAAAAATATTTTCCAACCGCCGGCCTGGTCCACGGCCAGATGGACAAAAAACAGCGTGATGCCGTAATGGAAAAATTTGCCGACGATAATTCTGATATGTCATTGCTGGTCGCCACCACTGTCATAGAGGTCGGCATTGACGTTCCACGCGCAACAATTATGGTAATTGAAAACGCAGAACGGTTTGGATTGGCCGCCCTGCACCAGTTGCGCGGACGCGTCGGACGCGGCAATGCCCAATCGTATTGCGTGCTGTTGTTCGGGAAAACAACGGAACACGGAATGCAACGCCTGGACGTATTGTGTGCGACCGACGACGGGTTCGCAATCGCAGAACAAGATTTAATGATGCGTGGCACCGGCGAATTGGTTGGCACACGTCAAAGTGGCTGGATAAATTATCACTTTGCCGATTGGCGCGAACATCGTGATTTGTTCCGTATGGCGGCAAATGCGGCGCGTGACCAGACCACCATTGGCACCTGGGCGCGTGATTTGATGTTTATATTTGACCGGGGGGCGCAAATCAGTGCGTAGGCTGTTTGTATTTTTATTATGCGTATTATTGGCAACGCCTGGGCGCGCTGCGTCACTGATAAACGACACAGAAATTGAACGCTATTTGATTGAATTGGTGACCCCGATTGCCACGGCGGCTGATATTCCGGCAAAGCGTCTGCGCGTGCATATCGTGCGTGACGATGATTTTAACGCGTTTGTAATGGGCGGTGACGACGTGTATATTTACACAGGTCTGTTGATGCAAATAAAGAATCCTGACGCATTACAGGCGGTTGTGGCGCACGAATTGGGGCATACGATTGGTGGCCACATGGCGCAAATGTCATCACGTATGACCGCCGAAATGCATCGTGCGATGTTGATTCAGGCACTTGGCATAGGGCTGATGGTGGCCGGTGGCAATCCCAGCCTGGGCGCAGGTGTTGTGGCCGGGTCCAGTGGCATCGCCAGCCAGTCTATGATGGCGTTTTCCCGTGACGAAGAACGCATTGCCGATAACCTGGGGCTGGATTTGATGGTGCGCGCCGGGCAAAACCCAAACGGATTTATCACTGTGTTTGAACAAATGCAGGAACAGACCGGCGTAATGGAATCACGTATAAACCCAACGCGCGTCAATCACCCCCTGACAACAGAACGGTTAAAAAACGTTCGTGACCGCATTGCAAAAATGAACTATACCGCCCCACCCAAGAACGCCACGCGCGACGCAAAATTTGAACTGGTGCGTGCGAAACTGATTGGATACCTGGACACGCCGACGCGCGTAAATGAACTGTATCCCACGCGCGACAAACGCGACGCGGCGGTTTATGCGCGCGCAATCGCCGCGATGCAGACAGGCGACCTGGCGGCGGCAAAAAGCGAAACACAACGATTGATTTCGCGCGACGGTTCAAATCCGTATTTCTATGAATTATTGGGCGATATTCAATATCAATTTGGCCACTATGACGACAGTGTTATCGCGTATGAAAAATCATTAAAATTGGCTGGCAACGCGCCCCAGATTCAAACTGCATTGGCACTGGTGCTGACCGAACGGAACAAGCTGGGCGACCGCACGCGCGCCATTGAATTGTGCAAACGTGCGATATTGACCGAATCCGCGCCACTGACGTATTGGGTGTTGGCGCGCGCCTATGGCGACGATGATTCTGGGCGTGCGGCGTGGGCAACCGCCGAATATTACAATATGATTGGCGACAAAAAGAACGCACGTAAATACGCAAAAATCGCGCAAAAGAAATTAAAATCAGATGACGCCGAATACATAAAATCCGGTGACATTTTAAGCAGCACAAAATAAAAATACCGACCTTTCGGTCGGTATTTTTATAATGGGGCGGATAACCGGATTCGAACCGGCGACACCTGGTACCACAAACCAGTGCTCTAACCAACTGAGCTACATCCGCCATACTGGTGGAGCTGATCGGACTCGAACCGACGACCCCTTGCATGCCATGCAAGTGCTCTACCAACTGAGCTACAACCCCATGCGAAAGCTTATTTTATATTTCTTCTTGCCAAATGTCAAATCAATTTGCTAACCTTTTTACACAAGAAGGAGATTTAATATGGATTACCAAGCGTTAAAAGCAGAAGTTGAACAAAAAACCCAGCAAACACTGGACGTTTTGGCCGGTGAATACGCAGGTTTGCGCACTGGGCGCGCATCTGTACACTTGTTGGACGGCGTGCGTGTGCCAGTCTATGGTTCTGATATGCCATTGAACCAGGTCGCAACCGTCGCAACCCCAGACAATCAGACACTGAGTGTCACCGTATGGGACATCAATAATGCAGGCGCAGTTGAAAAAGCGATACGCGATTCGGGATTGGGACTGAATCCAAACACAGCCGGCGGTGTTATTCGTCTGAACCTGCCACCACTTACCGAAGAACGCCGTCGCGAACTGACCAAGGTTGCCGGCAAATACGCCGAAGAAGCCAAGATTTCTATGCGTAATATTCGCCAAGACGCGATGGGCAAAATCAAACGCGCCGTCACCGACAAAGAAATTTCCGAAGATGACCAACATAAATTTGAAGACGATTTACAAAAGGTCTTTGATATGCGCGCCGGCCAGGTTGACGCGTTGGCTAAACAAAAAGAAACGGATATTATGTCGGTCTGATAACGATTGGTGGGGACGCATCACAAAGAAATAAAAAGCAAAAATTATTAAAACAACAAAAAAATATCGGATAAAAAATGTTTAAATTCCTGAAAAAGAAAACCGCACCAGTCACAGAAACCGCAAAAATCCCCCAGCATATCGCATTTATTTGCGACGGCAATCGTCGTTGGGCCGAGGCACGCGGCCTGCCCCCGTTGATGGGACACAAGGCTGGGATTTCAAATTTTGAAAACCTGGTTGATTGGTATATTGCGCGTGGCGTATCAACAATTACGTTCTTTTTGTTTTCAACCGAAAACTGGAACAGAACCCAGGAAGAAGTGGATTTCTTGATGGATTTGTTCTATACAGAACTGCACAACAATATGAAACACGCCCTGGAAAAGAATTTGCGCTATCGCGTAATTGGGTCGCGTGAACGCCTGCCGAAACGTTTGGCAAATATGTGCGACAAACTGGAACAATCATCTGCGGAAAACACTGGTGGCACGGTTGTGTTTGCATTGAACTATGGCGGCCAAGATGAAATTGTCACGGCGGTCAATGCGGCGATTGAAAATGGCGCGCCGGTCACACGTGAAACATTTGAAACATTTCTGGACACAGGCGAATTATTGCCTATTGACCTGATGGTTCGCACCAGCAATGAATTCAGAATTTCTAATTTCTTGCTGTGGAAATTGGCGTATGCAGAATTGATGTTTGTGCCTGAACACTGGCCCGATTTGGTCAAGAGTGAAAAAATGTGGCAACAGACGTTGGACGAATACGCACGCCGCAATCGTAGATTTGGTGGCGGTAAAAAGGCAAACTATTCTGGCAAAAAATAAACAGGGACGATAATTATGTCAAACACATCACAACGGATTATCATTGGTGGCATAATGGCATTGATTGCTGGGGCCGCTGCATTGGGCGAATATTTCGGATTTCACGCGGTTCGTTATCTGGCAATATTTGTCGTGTTGGGTATGATTGCAGAATTGATTTTGGCGATAATTCGCACGCCACACAATCAACTGTTGCAAAACAAGACCTGGCTGGTCGGCGCTGGTTTTCTGGTGTGGCTGCTTGTCGTATTGGCGGCGGCAAATTCGGTCGGCGCGCGCCCGTGGATTATGTTGCTGTTATTACTGATTATCAGTGGCGCAGACATTGGTGCGTGGTTCTTTGGCCGGTTGCTGGGGGGCGACAAAATGTGGGAACGCCTGTCCGAGCATAAAACCTGGTCTGGGCAAATCGCCGGTATTTTGTGCGGAACATTTATGTCTGTTATGTATGGTCTGTTGGGGACAGATATGTTTATGCCGCAACTGATGTGGATTGGTATCAGTGTCGCGTTATTGAGTCAATATGGTGACCTGACTGCCAGTTGGGTAAAACGCCGTCTGGGAATCAAGGATTTTGGTCGTATATTACCCGGACACGGCGGTATGCTGGACCGGTTTGACGGTTGGATTTACGCACTGGTTTTGGTGTGGCTGGTTATGATGTAGGGCTGTGGGGGTCTGTGAAATGCATATTATTTTATCCGTCATCGCATTGCTGGTTGTTCTGGGCGCGGTGGTGTTTATTCACGAACTGGGACACTTTTTCGCGGCACGTTGGGCGGGCGTTCGTGTGGACAAATTTTCAATCGGGTTCGGCCCAGCGATTATAAAGTGGCACGACCGACACGGCACACAATGGCAAATCGCCTGTCTGCCACTGGGCGGATACGTTTCTATTTACGGCCAGGATATGATGTTCAATCGTGGTGAATACAAAAAATTAAGCGCAGAAAAAAAGCGTGGCCATTATTTATCTGCGCCTGCGTGGAAACAGTTTGTAATTATTGCCGCCGGCGTCACGATGAATTTTTTCCTGGCGTGGTTGATTTATTCTGGAATGTTTATGGCACGTCCCAAAAATGTCCAGTTGCCCGTCGTTGGCCAGGTTATCCAGGAATCTGTTGCGTTTAACGCTGGCGTTAAACCAGGCGACATAATTATGCGCATTGACGGCGAAAAAATCACGAACTGGGGCGAATTGATTATTGCCAAAGAATTGGCGTCAAACCGCACGGCGGACGTTGTAATTTTGCGCGGTGAAAAATTGGTAAATGCTGAATTGGGGCCGGCCGCACGTTGGGGACTGATTGCCGACGGCAGCAAAACAGAACTACGCAAAAAGGGATTTTTTGGCGCGATATTATCTGGGGCGCGTGAAACGTATTACCAGTCCAAGACGTTGTTGGTCATATTGAAACAGATTGTGACCGGCGAACGTTCGTCCAAGCAACTGGGGTCATTTATCACCATTGCCCAGGTTTCTGGCCAGGCATTAGAGACAGGAATCTTTGCCTTGTTATCTATTATCGCCTTGCTGTCGGTGAATTTGGCTGTTATAAATCTGTTGCCGATGCCGGTATTAGATGGGGGGTATCTGATGATTTTGATTATAGAGGGTATAACCCGTCGCAAACTGGGCGGTCGCGGTATGGAAATAGCAATCATTATTGGTTGGTTTTTGATATTCTGTTTATTTGCGTTGACCATGTGGAATGATTTGGCACGCGTATTTGGGTTGAACTAAAAATGAAAACGAAAAAATTTTTTATTGCAACAGTATGCGCGATTACCGCCGGCGGTGCCGATGCAGCAACCGTATCACGCATTGACGTCACAGGGGCGCGCCGTATGGACAGCGAGTCTATTCGCATTTTGTCTGATGTGAAAATCGGCGACACCGTGGGCGAGGCACGCACCAACGAAATCGCCAAGAAATTACAAGAAAGCGGATATTTTTCACGCATCAATGTTCGTATGGCTGGCGATGTGCTGAAAATTGACGTGGCCGAGGCCCCAACCGTCAATATGGTCACCGTTGAAGGAAACGACGAAATATCCACTGATGATTTAAAGAAAGAAATTCGCCTGAAAGAACGCGCCTCGTATGACGAGTCTGTTATTGGCGCAGACACCCAGCGTATGCTGACCATATACCAGCGCAAGGGTTTTTTTGGCACAAAAATAGAACCCAAGAAAATTGAACTGGACGACAATCGCGTGAACGTCGTCTATGAAATTACCGAAGGTCACCCGACATATATCACAAAGATTGAATTTGCCGGCAACAAACGTTTTCGTTCCAGTGTATTGCGCGGTGCAATTCTGTCGCGCGAACACGCCTGGTGGCGTTTTATGACACAGTTTGACGTCTTTGACGAAGACCGCATCCAATACGACCAACAGTTGTTGCGTCAATATTATCTGCGCAATGGTTATGCCGACGTCCAGATAACGGACACAACGGGGGTATTTACACCTGACCGGCAATACTATTCTGTGAAATTCACGATTGACGAAGGGAAAAAATATAAATTCGGCAAACTGACAGTTGACAACCCGTTTGACGATGTCCCTGACAGTGAACTGATGGACGCGATGAAAATGTCGCGTGGCGATACATATAATATTGACGAAGTGGACGAAACAATTTCTGCCCTGCGTGGGGTTGTTGCCGATCACGGTTATGCGTTTATCAATGTTGACCCAATTCCGACAAAGAACAATGAAACCCGAACCATTGATATGGTGTTCAAAATTCAAAAGACCAATCGTGTTTATTTGAATTCTATCAATATCTTGGGCAACGTGCGCACATTTGACACCGTTATTCAACAGTTGATTCCGATGCGCCCCGGCGACCCGTTTTCATTACAGACCATTGAACAAGGACGCCAGAATTTGATGCGCACCCGTTATTTCAAAGACGTCCAGATGGTGCCAACCCGTGTTGCAGATGCCAATATGATGAATTTGGACATCAAGGTAGAAGAACAACCAACCGGCGAACTGTCTGGGGGATTTGGCTGGTCAAACATAAACGGATTTATGGTTGACGCCGGAATTACCGAAAATAACTTTATGGGACGTGGTCAGACGGTGCAACTGCGCGGTTCTATTGCCCAGTACCAGAAACAGGCCCTGTTCAGTTTCACAGAACCGTATTTGTTCGGTCGTGCGTTATCAGGCGGATTTGACGTATCATACACAATGTATAACTATTCATCATTGGGTGGTTTCGGATACGACCGTGATTCATTGACACTGGCGACGCGTATGGGTTGGCGTTTAACCGACCATTGGACCCAGACGGTGCGTCTGTCTGCGTCATTTGACCAAAACTATGACCTGCAAATGGGCAGCAAGTGGCGCAACTCTGACCTGTACACGTTGGGGACATATTTGAAATATTATAATCTGGATACCAATTTCCAACAGAACACGCACACCGGTGTTGTGGCAAACCTGGGGTTGGCATATACCGGATTTGGTGGCACAGAAACATTTATGCGATACAGTGCGGACATAACCGGTATGATAAAGTTCTTGGACGACCGGTGGCAATTACGTTCATCACTGGATTTTGGTTATATCCAGCCATTGGACGACGATTACGTGTCCCGTGTTTATCGTTATTTCTTGGGTGGTGAATCACTGCGTGGGTTTGACATTGCCGGCATCGGCAGCCGCAACTGGTATTACCAGTCATACTCGCTGGGCGGTATGTGGAAAATCAACGGTTCAACCCAAATGAATTTCCCGATATTTATCCCAGATGAATACCAGGTCAAGGGATTTGTATTTGCCGACTATGGTATTCTGGGCAAACCGCCACGTGATGAATACACGTATCTGGGGCGTGACAACTTTATTGACAGCGACCTGCGCACATCGGTTGGTTTTGGTATTTATTGGAATACGCCGATGGGCCCGATGAATTTCAGTTGGGGCTGGCCGTTAAAGTTGAACAAGTATGACCAAGAACAACGTTTCTTGCTGTCATTTGAAACCCAGTTCTGATAAAAATGCCCCGTCGGGGCATTTTTATTTTCATTTTGTATAGTATATCAATTTGGTTATTTGTGGAATCACAGAATCAGGAAAGAAACGCGATAATCCGGCCGTGGGAAACGCGCCCTAGAACGCATACGGTTTGGCCTGGAAATAATCACGTGCCTGTTTTACATTTTTTGCCGCGTCTGCTGCATTGCGGCCGTTATCCACCAAATCCAGCGACCCATAATACGCCGTCATCATCGGGTCATAGGCATTTGTGCTGGAAATCCATTTATCTGTGCCAGAATTTGGCGCACCATACTTGTCCAAGACATTTTGCCAGAACACCAATATTTTCTTTTGACGCTGGTTTTCAAATTTTTCGGCTGCGCCCTCTAACTCGTTCACGTCATTATTATACACAACGCGCCACACGACATTATCGGTTGCATTGCTGGTAAAATACACGGTTATCGTTTCGCCGGTATTTTCACGCACCAGGTGCAATTCAGACGCATACATCAGTCCACGATTGCGCGCCAGACTGTTGATACACTTGGTCAATTCGGCCGGGACAACAGTGCCATTTTGACGACACTCGTAATCCAAATTGTATTTCCAATCCTGGGCGATTGAATAGATTATGCTGTTTTCTTTGCGTGGCGCATACAGGCCACGTGTCTTGAAAAACAATGTCTGGACGTCATCAAACGACATTCCCAACATAATACCCGCAATGTCAAACCCAGATACCGCGGCCGACGACGCGCCAACATTCAGCGCAACAGACGATAAATTGATGTCATCGGTCCCTGCGTCTGTGACAATAAAGTTTTCAAAATCCATTGGGTCCACATCGCCGTTTGCGTCAACCGCAAACGCCATCGCTGGCGCAACACACAAAATCATAAAGAAAGCAAATATACGTTTCATAAATTACCCCAATGCGATTATTTTAACACAACCTCTTCTACGCGAAATTTGAACAGTCCTGCGGGGTCAGCGCCACCCGACAAACGACGACGCACCCCATATTTTATCACAGATTCACGAATCCCAGGTTCATACGAAACCCTTAGGAACATTGTTCCCTTGGTCACAACCGGCCCAGTTGCCAGATTATTTGGTGTTTGCCACGTCCGCAATTCATAATCTGCACGCCAATAGTCGCCGTTGCCAGGGCGCGTAATATCACCAACAACGTTCACCGTGCGCATCATACCCTTGGTCGCCATATTTTGAATTTCTGGCGCAATGCTAGATTTCCAATAACTAAATACATTTTTAGACGATGTGTTGGCCAGCATACCGTTTGCCGCACTGTGCGTCTGGACATATTCGCCGTCGGGCAAAACACTGAAATATTCAGAAACATAATGCGAAATCAGCATATTTATCATACGCGTGTCGCCCAATTCAGACGCCGTTTCTAATTCGCCCGGCCGGTCAGTTGACAGATTGTTCGGCCGAAAGAAATATGTATCAACCTCGCGACGTTCCCCGGCATCATATATTGCCCCAGTCAAAAATATTGCGCCAAATACCAGCACAAGTAATAATACCCCGGTAAAAAACATCAATATCTTTTTCATCAGTTCAATCTGTATGCGTTAAAATCCGTTATATAATATCCCAATGTGCGTGGATATGATTTTGTATCACGCCCGACGCGCATAAATGCGATAATCTGCATAGATGGTGTGACATTCCCAGAAATCGTCGCGCGCACACGCCACATTCCGCCACCGTCACCAACGCCGCCAACCGGTTCAATTCGCAATGACGATGTATCCAGCACCAAACGTCCCGACGCCGCGGCAATATCCTGCCAGGTGGGGACAACCTTGTATATAAATTTATTAAACACCTCGTCGCTGGTGGCACAACATATCGCATACGTTTTATCTGTGTATGCCGTCGCATTATCAGAAGCACAATCCTGTTCGCGGTCACAGGTTTTCCACAATGCCTGGTTTTCAGCATCATCACCAACCGTGAACCAATCACGTGTGAAATTCGCAACCAATGATTCCTGCATTGTTCGTGCCACAGTGTATTTCACCCTGCCGTGGGCGTGTTCAACCGTCGTCCAGGTTCCCGTCACGTTATCAACTGATATAATAAACGGTTCAACCGTCGCACTGCGCGTTGTCCATATCAGCAATCCGCACACGCATATAATCAGAAAAAACAGCAACGACACCAAAATAGACGCAGCACGGGAAACAGCAATGCGTTTTCCCGCTGGAAATGCCGGTGTATCAAAATTATTTGGATAATCCAACAAAATCCCCCCACATAAATTTATCGGTGGATTTTATGCCTGGAATACCATAATACAGGCGCACGGACTCAGTTTCAATTCGTTGTTGTCATAACCGACACCCACAGGTTCGCGGTCATATACCTGGCCACAGCCAGCCAACGCCAACGCAACAAAGAACGCCAGAAATACTTTCTTCATGATTTTTCCCCTCTTTGCTTTCAATTCTTGGTTAAATTATAAGAAAATTCACGCGCCCCGGTCAAGGATAAAAACACATATTTACCGGCACTGGCGACCAGATTTTTATTTATAGCCTTTGTTTGACAAGATTGCTATAATTACTGGTATGAATTCTTATGAATCTGGGTTATTTGCTGAATTCTTGGCGCGTATGTATTTGCGTCTGCACGGGTATCGGATTTTGCAATCGCGATATATTACTGGGCGCAACACAGGACGTGCTGAAATTGACATCATCGCGCGCCAGAAAAATACTATCGTTTTCATAGAGGTAAAGCGTCGTCCAACCATCGCCGCCGGCTGGGCCGCAATTACGCATAAACAAAGCGCGCGCCTGCGTCGCAGTGCAGAAACATTTTTGACGCAAAAATATCCCGGATTTGACGCGCGTTTTGATGTGATAATCGTGTGTGGCCTGCGCGTTGTCCACGCACGCGCGGCAATATAAATACTTGCATTTAGGAATCACTTCTTGTATAATTTACCCAGACTTTTGGACAAAAGGAGAAAATATGAAAAAAGTTATGTTGGCATTGTTTGCCGTTATGACATTGGCCGCCTGCACAGGTTCTTATAAATCTGGCAACTGCGAATACGATTTCTTGCTGCACAAAGATATTTCTATCTCTAAATTGATTGGCAATGCAACAGGTGGTTGCAAATAATAATCAAAACGGGGCGTCTGCCCCGTTTTTTATTTTATAACGGCGGTTTTAATCAGTGACACGTCATCGCGAATTGTATCCAGTTTTATCTGTAATTGACCGATGCCTGTTTCCAATATCGTCGTCCGATTTTCCAACGTGGTAATACGCGTGTCTGCGCGTTGAATATCCGCCAATGATGAATCCTGGCGCGCGACCCAATAAATCAGACCGCCGATAAACGCGATTAAAAACCAACTGTCGCGCAGGGTTGCGATTATACCGCCCAGTCCGTTTGATTCCTGTTTCATTTTCGCCCCCGTGATATCATATTTTCAATCAAATGCACCAATGCGCGCTGGGATTCCAGACTGCGTAATTCTGCGTCTGTGGCATTTGGCCCCAAAACACGTTCAATCGTCATTTTTCGCAGATGCTGTAATACCGCCGCACCGGCGGCGGTTGAAAACGCACGTGCATAATTTTGTTCTGTTTCGTTCATAGTTTTCCCCATTGTTAAATCAAGTTTTCAGACACCGCCATTTGTGCGATTGGCGCAATGTATTTCAGTTCTGCGTCACTGTTCAGCGCGATTGGCGCAATCACCCCACGGCGCGATAAAATCTGTAATCCGCGGTCGGTCAACGGCCGAATAAATTCGTGCAGCAATCGCCCGTATGTCGCGCCCAGAATTCGCATCATATCCGAATTGCGCGCCATAATTTCGGTCGCGGTCATTTCTTTTTCAGACAGCAATCCCAATCGGTCGGCCAACAACGCGTGGCGAATCCGTTCGCGCAGGTCTTTTAATATTATTTGCGACACATCAAAATCTGCACCCGACGACAGCGGTGTCAGCCCTGATGACCCAACGGCCTTGGGGATAATTGCGCCCGGCGTCAGGTTTATATTGTTCAGATTTATGACGCCATCATCGTCGGCCTGCCATATCCCAGACACGGCAATCGTTGCGTTTTTCAGCACCAGTTCAACAACCTTGTTCGCGGTTTTAATATCTGGCAATGCGCGCAAGACCGGCCCACGACCGTATTGTTCACCGCTTAAAACACTCCACCGGAAAATGATGTATGGATTGGTTTCAAATGTGCCACGCGCAACGATATTGTTTTCCAGATTTCCCCCAACGTCCAACCACGCGGTGAATTCTGTGCCAACCAAACTCTGGACCAGGCGCAACGGCGTTGCCGGGTCGTGCTTGATTTGGTCAGCAACATCGGCCGGTGGCGTCCAAGTTGGATATTTTTCCAGCACTTCGTGCGCCGGCATTGTCGCTGTGTGAAATACTGCGCCTGGCAAAATCGCAATATCGCGCATAGGCACGGCCGTGAACGAAAACGCCGACGACGCGCCGATTGGTGTTTCTGCCATAAACAGACACGCCGTCCCCAGAATCACCAAATCCAGATAGCATTGATGAATGGTGGTATAAAAATTTGAATCGTTCAGGTTCGCACGCAACGCCGCCGTCGCTACATCTGCGTCGGGGGACGCGTCGCTTTCCGGGACCAGTGATATCCACAGCGATTCTGGTGGCGTCATCAGCGAATATATTGACGCCGCCAGGTTGTCCACCGCGTCTGCCGCGGTTGCGTCAAACAGTGTTGCGGCATCTGCGTCGTCGGTCGGCATAGTATATCGCATTGCCGCGTCCCAGCGATTTAACCACGGCGCACGCGCGTCCAGTGCACGCCGATACATTTTTTCTAAATCATTTTGCATATTTTCTCCCTAGGTTTCGTTGGTTAAAGGTTAAAATCTGTATTTGCCGCGTATGTGCGGACGCTGCGCCCCGTGGGGCGAATTGGTGTTGGCGCAATACTGATTGCACCTGCAACTGCGTCCAGGCCGTCGTCGTGTCCGGCACTGCCGATTGGCGACCAGCCCAACATTTCTGCAACAAATGGTGTTTGGGTTATTCTGTGGTGCGCATACATACGCCCCGCCCCCAGAAATGGTTCTATTGCGTCCAAGATTCGGTCAACCTTGGGCCGATTATTGGTAATACGCATAATTGTAATTGGCGCGCCGACGCGACTGGCCGCGTCACGCATTATTTCAGGCAACGCATTTCCGATTCCGTTTGTTTCAATCGTTATGCGACGCATATTGTGACGCGCCATAAATTCCAGCACACAATCGCACTGGCGTGCCAATGGGTGCGTGTCGTTGTCTGATACCGTCATATATAAAATATCGTGGACAAACACACACCGCGACGCGTCATCACGATACAGAACAACGCACACACTGCCGTCGCGACCGCGGCGTCCCGTTGACGGGTCCCAATACACCGCCGCGCCTGTGATTTTATGTTCGCCTATTTGCCCACTGCGCGCGTCAAATTCTGCGTCATATAATTGTACACCCCCTGGGTCCAGTCGCGCGCGTTCTGTGGAAACAGGTTCCAGCATCATTTGCGACGCAAAGTGCCGATTTCCAACCGCATTGCGCAAATCATCAATACGTGACGGCGAAAATAATTCCGGCCACGCAGACGCACCTGTGTCGTCAACAATCGGAATTTTCAGCATTTTATATCCATGCAAAAAAGGCGTTGAAAACGTAATTTTTTTAGATACTATATTGGACATGAACTTTACCCCTGGCGTTTTACCACATAATTTAGAGGCCGAACAGGCCGTCCTGGCTGCGGTATTGATGAACAACCGTGCATTGGAACGCGTTTCTGAATTTCTGAAACCAGAAGATTTTTCGCACCCTGCGCACCAGGAAATATATAAATTGGCCGAACGTCAATTTGCGGCCGGTATTCCGTTTGATATTATTACGGCGAAAAATTACCTGGAACAACAGGGCGTACTGGAATCTGTTGGTGGCGTTGATTATTTGACCCAGTTGGCCGGGGCCGGCGCGACGGTTGTCAACGTTGAACAATATGCACGCATCGTCCACGAAACCGCACTGCGTCGCGAACTAATCCAGTTGGGCCAATCAATCACAGAAAAGGCTTTTGTTGAAGACCTGGATTCCCCTGTTTCTGCCCAGATAGAAATTGCCGAACAACAATTATTTAATCTGGCGTCTGTGGGCGAAACCCGACGCGAGGTGACGCCAATCGCAACCGCATTGGCCGGCGCATTAAAAGAGGCCGAGATTGCATACAAGGCCGACGGTAAATTGTCTGGTCTGACCACGGGGCTGAACGCGCTGGATAAATCCATCAGCGGTCTGCACCACAGTGATTTGATTATTATCGCAGGTCGTCCGGCGATGGGTAAAACAACGCTGGCAATGAACATTGCATTTAATGCCGCGAACGCAATTTTATCGGGTCGCGCAAACGAACAATACAAAGGCGCGGTCGTATTTTTCAGCCTGGAAATGTCCCAGGAACAGTTGGCGACACGTGTATTATCATCTCAGTCCAAGATTTCGGCCACGTCTATGCGCGAAGGGTCATTTTCTGACGAAGAATTTTTAAAGATGTCACAATACGCATCGGCCATCAGTCGCGTGCCACTGTTTATTGATGACACGCCTGGTATGTCGGTGCCAATGATGCGCACACGCGCACGTCGTCTGGCACGTAAAAGTGGCGGAATCGCATTGATTGTGGTTGACTATCTGCAACTGATGACTGCGCCGGGTGGTCGCAAAAGCGATAATCGCGTCCAGGAAATTTCTGAAATCACACGTGGTCTGAAAATGCTGGCCAAGGAATTAAATGTGCCGGTCATCGCCCTGTCCCAGTTATCGCGCAGTGTTGAAAATCGTGACGACAAACGACCCCAGTTGGCAGACTTGCGTGAATCTGGTTCTATTGAACAGGACGCGGACATTGTTATGTTCACATACCGCGAAGAATATTATCTGGACAACCGCGATCCGTCCCAACGCATTTCTGGCAACACCAACGAAAAGATTCAAGAAACGTATCAAAAACGTCTGGAACGCGCCCGGGGCAAGGCTGACATTATCATCGGCAAAAACCGTCACGGTCGCCCTGAAACGGTTCGGACTGCGTTTTTCGGCGATTACAGTTTGTTTGACAATCTGGACGAAATGGACGCGCGTGGCGAAAATGATTTTGCCCAAACACCGAAATCCCAGCCAAATCCTGATGTTGACAACGCAGGCGCATTTGAACAAATTGACGCATCGGCAATACCTGACGATATGGACTTATAATTATTTTACTTGCGGCGCGCGCAAAAATTGACTAATATTTTGTCAAGAAATACCCAAGTGCAGGAGTTTTGCCATGGCCCAAGAAGAAATCATTTTTCCAAATAATATCCGTAATATCCGTCTGAGTGCCGGAATGAAAATGACCGAACTGGCACGCCAGTCGCACCTGTCCCTGTCGGCTGTATCCAAAATTGAAAAGGGTGTGCGCCGTCTGAACCAGAAACAGTTGCTGAACATTTGCAATATTTTGGGTTGCAAATTATCTGATATTTTCATCAAAGAAGATGACGCCGTCGCTGACCAGTGGCAAAGTGAAATCAAACGTCGTCTGAACGACAACGAAGACAGCGGCCTGAAAATATTCGGCAGTGGCCTGCGCAAGATTCGCCAACAAACCGGCAAAACCATCGCCCAGGCGGCCCAAGATGCCGGTATGACCCTGTCTGTCTATCACAAGATAGAGGTTGGACAACGCGAAATTTACCAAAATGAAATTGAACCATTGGCCAAATCCTTTGCGATGAGTGCCGAAAAATTATTTGATAAAATCGCCACATTGTATAAATCAGGCGAATTAAACAAACAAATAAACAAGGTCAAAGAACGCGTAAAATCCGTTCTGATTCCTGACAACCCGGCATCTGGGATTGATATGCACGGCGGACTGTATGGCGCAAAATTATATGACAGTGCGCGCAAAAAACTGGTTCCTGTGTTTGGCACACCGTCCGGCAAATCAATTATGTTCAAGAAATCTGATGAAACAATGATTGTTGCCCCAATGCCCCTAGAAGGACGCAGCGGAATATACGCCGTTATGCCAAATTCAAAACGTATGGCCGGTTTTATCCCTGAACATTCGTATGTATTTGCCGACGCAACCCAGACACCGGCCGTTGGTGATTTGGCGGTTTGCATTGACAGTGATTTTTCATCTTTGTCATCTGATGCGGTCGCAACCGCCCAGATTGTCAGTGTCCGCCAGGATTCCCGTGGCAAGGTGTATGGCCAAATTTCATCACCTGATGAAAAAATCATCGGCAAAACTATGCACAAGGTCATTATGATTGTTATGGAATAATCACCCAGCAAGAGAGAGAGAATATGAAAGCCAAAGCCAGCATAACCGCACAAAAGTTATTAAACCTGTATCGCCAAGAACATGTTATAATTGGCGGTTGGGCATCTGTAAACCCTGTCTTTGTAGCCGAAGCCGACGATGACGTTATCCGCGAACTGCGCGCATTGCCAACGGGCAAAATGCTGATTCAGCACATTGAAAATCTGCGCAGTGGCCGCACCCAAATGGATACCATTGAACGCGGATTATTACCATACGGCGGACAAATGACCGAAACGGTTGTCACGGTGCCACTGACCCAGGACGAATGGCGCGAACTGGAAAATGGTATCAATTCGTTTGTGCCTGATGAAAATGGCCTGAAACAAATCCAGCAATTGGACGTTATACGCAAATTTGGCGACGAATGGCCGGTGGCAATTCATTCGGCACTTGCCCAGAAACCCGAACTGTCATCAAAATGGACCGTCATTACCAAAACATATCGCGCGTATTATCTGTGGCACGTTGCAACAGATATGCTGAACGAACCACTGTCTGAACGTGCGCGCGCGCAATTACAGGCCGATATGCCAGAATACGAAACGTATCTGCCGATGTTTGGCGACGCAGGCGACGCATTGCTGCACAAACTGCGCGCATTTATCAGCACACGCAACCCGATTGATACCGATAACGCGCCAAACGCACCGACGTCTATTTAATCGTCGTCTGTGCGGTAAATCGTGTCTGGGGTATGTGGTGTGCCGATATAAATCATTGTGCCACCGGGCGACAATATAAAATCCAATTCACGCAACCGTTCACGCAACTTTTCACGTTTATCTGGGGTATTGCTGGTATTTGGAACCTCTACGTCATCACAGATAATTAAATCTGCGCGCGCACCGGTGATATTACCGGCAACCCCGGCGCATACAACCGACGGTTCGCGCACGCCGATGGGACGATTTATCGTTATTCGGTCATTTGACCACGTTCGTCGCCCCGTCGGAATCATATCTGCACAGCGCGGATGATTTTCCAGAATATTACGAATATGCCCAACCATCCGCGATGACAATGTGCTTTCTGCGGATAAAATCAGAATACGCGATTCTGGGCGCAGCCCCAGGACGCACGCAGCAAAAATTCCAACGACGGTAGATTTGCCAGAATGCCGAAATGCCATCAACAAACCGCGATTTGGTGGCGACGTCCAAACGTCAACCAAGAATTTCATTATGCGCCGATGATGTTCAGGCGTCGTCATTCCCAGCAATGCGTTCCACTCGTCCATAAAATCCAGAAACGCCGTTGTCATCGCATTTTCAATTTGGTGTGACATCGCCCCACCCTTTTGCTATGCGACCAGACTGTCAAATTTATCCATCAGTTTTTTCAGTAAATTTGGTCTGGTTGTTTTTACCTGGCGCAATTTTTCCAATGACTTGCGTCGTTTTTCATCGTATGGCGCAGACGTTTCAGATTGCAGGCGACGCAACACGGCATCTTCGGTCATACCGCGATTTGACATTCCCGACGCGCCATATTTTGCGCGCTGGGCCGCCAGTGCTTTTTTCACCAGATTCGTTTTTGTTTTTTCATCTGCGGCCATATCCGCCAAGATTTTTTTGCGTGCAGTGCTGGCATCGCTTTTGCTTTTTTTATAGTCCAAGACATCTTGAACATCAGAAACCAGTTGTCCCATTTTTATCCCCTTTGCTTGATTTGTTAAACGGTATAGAACCCATACATCGTGACAGACATCACTGTGATATTGGACGCATCACACGATGTGATTTGCCACGGCCACGAAACGCACTGGCGCGTCCACCCCAATGTGTTGATTGAAACATCACCTGTGAACCCAGGATTTGTTTCTGTGTAAATTTCATCGGGCAATTTTGCACAAACGTTGTTTATCGTGATTGATTTTGTATCACTGACACGTGCAGTAATTTTGCGAATACGCGCATGCGACGCGTTATGCCCACTGCCCCGTAATGGAATCCCAGCGGCAGCGACGGCAAATTTATAATCTGGCGCATCACACAGTGCGCTGTGCGAAAACTGTTCCAGGTAATATTTATCATCGCGCGCAACAACAACAAATGTTTTGTCCGCAGATACCGCAACAGATTTGAATTCGCCATTTGTTTTATACTGTGACCACGCCGAAATCCCCAACGCCGTATTTTTATTCAGAACCGCCATATTGCCCGACGACATAACAACAAACAACTGGCGATTGGTGCTGTTATACGCAATATCCACCGGCGTCTGCATCAAATGCTTGGCATACGCGCACAGGTCGGTTGCGTTATAATGTTCGCCCAACTCGTCCAGGCTCAGTTCACGAATATCACGCATAGACGCGGCAACGAATACGGTCGCCCCTTCTATCTTTTGCGGTGGCAGATAACGCGACGACACACTGCCCACAGACGTGTGCTGTTTTATATCCACCGACGACGGGGTCAGTGGTTTATTCGCGATTGCCCATTCGCCAACCGTTGTCAAAATTTGCAGATTATCCGCACTGACAACCGTGCAAATCTGTTGTCGCTGGGCCGACAGCAATGTGATAAATATCGCCTGGTCGTCCAGCCCGGTTCCAACGTCAAAGTTATTGTGGCGACCGACCTGGGACAGCCATACCCCAGCAGGATAATCGCGCGCGCCACCAAAAACCAATCTGTCTTGGTGAAATGTGATACTGACCGGCCACCCACGACGCGCACTGAACGCGGCCTGACGCCAATCTGTCACCGGGCCAGACGGCAACGAAAACGTCCCGTTCGTATGGGCGGTTGCGCACTTTGTGTTGGTGACCGATGTTATTGTCCACTGGCGATTTAATACAAAGAACCGTCCGCCAATATCATCAGACGTCCAAAATGCCCGGTTCGTTGTAAATGTCGCATAGTTGTTGCCAGCGCTGTTTGCCGTGACACTTATTTCAATGCCGTCCGTATCATCAAATTTCACAAACGGAATATTTACAGACAAATCAGAATCGTTGCGCGAAAAGTTAAATAACGACAACGTAAATCCGTCTGCGTTTTTCTGTAATACACGCGGCTGGAAATCAGGGTGTACAAAAATCATCGTTCCAAAACGCTGGGCGTATTGCAGCGACGCAATCGCGTCTGTCGGCCACGGCGACGCAATATCTTGGATTTGTGTTGCGCCGGCAAAGACCAAGATATGCTCGTCTGTGATTGCCAACAAGTATTCTTGATTTGGCCCCACAGAAAACGGCACCAAACGCACAGACGCGTCCAGTTCGGCAATTTCTGTCAGGCCTGCGCGACGCGTTATTCCGCCCCCAGACATAACGTCCATATTCACCAGTTGCCCCAGTCCATTTAAATTATCGTGCGCATAGAATTCGCGCGAAATTTCGCCGTCTGCAAAAGAATTTTGGGTGTTTATAAAATTTGCCATTTTGTTCCCCACAGTTTGCTAAAATCGTGAATTTATCAGTGAAAAGTTTTCAATCTTTGACGGCGATGACGTTGTGCCATCAATAAATTTTGCCGTCTGTAATTCTGTTTCGTATAACGCTGCCAACATTCTGAACATCGCCTGGTCACCGGTCAGTGGCACACTGAATTCCATCGCCAGTTTTGTTGCCGCCACAGACACAAAATACCCAGGAAATTCGTCTGGGGCAATACGCGCCACCCCAATCACAGAAACAGTATCCGTTGGTGCAATAATTTTGTTTCCGATAACATTACCCACAGATTTAATCACACGCAGACATTCGGTTGGCAATACAAAATCCCCATCAGAATTTCTGACTAAATCAAACCGGCGACACGCAAATCGCCACGGATGAACCGCAATCAACGCATCTATGACTGGGTCAAACAGCGTGCGCCCCAGTTGTGCCGCCGCACTGTCGTCCATCAATGACTGAATTGGTTGTTCGCCCAGTTTTAACAACGCCATTGAACATAAATCTATTTTGGTTAACATTTCCGTTTTTCCTTGTGTCTAAAAAAATTATGGGGCGTTTTTATGCGCCCCAATTTATAAATCAGTAAAATTATCCCAACGCTGCCGTTGTGACTGTGCCAGACGCCACACTTATCGTCTTGATTGACGTTTTGTCTGACGCATTGATGATAACAATGTCGCCAGTATTCATCAGTGTGTTCACAGCATTAAAATAACCACTGGCGGTGATTGTTGCCAATGTCACATTTTCTGCATAGTGCCACAGCGTAAAGCCATTTGCGTATGCAATCACAGATAAATTTTTATTCTGAAAAGCCATCTATTTTTCCTTTGGTTATTTTTTATTCTGCGTCGGTGTCTTTGCATTTGATACGAACGATACCGTCGCCATCAATCAGAACTGCGCCCTGGGACATACTGTTGCTGATAAAGTGCGCTGCACGTTCACCGTGCCACGAAATATCCGTTTTAACTTCCTGGCCACAGGCGTGTCCGACACTGGACGCGTGATAAATAAAGCAATCACGTTTTGTCGCGTCAGACAACGGCAACGCGTTATACAGCACCCATGTAATTCCCAACCATTTCTTGGACGCGCCCCCAGAAATCAACGGCAAATCATTATTGCCGACATAATCTGCGGAAACGAATTCTGTGATTTTCAATAATTCGTTCCACTGATGCACGCCAACAACGGCAAAGCGACGACCATCGTCTGGAATATCTTTGCTGTTCAATGTTTCAACCGCTGACAAAATCAAATCCTTGCTCAGACCGGCCGAATAATCACCCACAGATGCACTGGCACCGTTCATCGCATTTACAATCAGTTCGTCGGTTTTTCGGCCCAACGCATACGCGCCTGCACTGGCCACAACACGGCGTTCATCAATATTGGTTTTCAATTCGTCCAACGCATCAACCCAATCACCGGCATAGTAATCTTGCAGAACGCATTCAACCGGTTCGTGATTCAGATTCATAACTGGCACAATGCCGTGACGTGATTTTGTCGCCGCAGTGCCACGTCCAACCTTTTGGAACGTTGTTGATGCACCGACAACACCTGATTTACTGCGCACAGTTCCGCGCAATTTTGTGCCCATTTGCTGATATGCCAAATGGACATCTGCTTCAAATTGTTTTACAAAAACTTGGTCTATGGAAACAGACATTATTTTTCCCCTTGGTTAAAATTTCTTGGTTATGGCGCAATAAATTGCGTCAAAAAATTTCATCACACGGTTATGCGCCGACGCGCGCCGCAATGAAATACAAAACCGGGTTCCAATAAATTCGGAATTATCCGTAAAAAAAAATTTCAGTCGCACCGATAAGATACGACTGATACTTTTTTCAAATACAAACCCCACCAAACGGTGGGGAAAATATTATTTTTTCTTGGCTGCTGGTTTCTTTGCAACTGGCTTTTTAGCAGGTGCTTTTTTCGCAACAACTTTTTTTGCAGCAGGTTTTTTTACCGCTACTTTTTTAGCAACAGGTTTTTTTGCTGCAACTTTTTTTGCAACTGGTTTCGCTGCTGGTTTCTTTGCAACAACTTTTTTTGCTGCTGGCTTTTTAACCGCTACTTTTTTAGCAACTGGTTTTTTCGCCGCTACTTTCTTTGCAGCTGGTTTTGCTGCTGGTTTCTTTGCAGCAGGTTTTGCCGCTGGTTTTTTTGCCGCTGGTTTCGCAGCAGGTTTTTTTGCAGCAACTTTTTTCGCTGCTGGCTTCAAGAATGTGAATGCCATTCTTCTCTCCTTTTTACTTTTTGGATAGAACAAATTTTTTTGTTCTTACTTTGTATTTTATACGAAACATAAAACAGAGTAAAGAAGAAAGTGCATTTTTTTATCACGAATATAATTTTTTAAATCCATTTTCTATTTTTCTGACGTATTCAACATCGTGATCACGCCAATATTTTGGATTACGCATCATACGTCGCAAATCATTATCAGATAAATTTACATCATCACCATCGGCGGTTTGAACGTCTGGTTCCATTGATTGCATCATTCTGTATATGCCTTGGATTCCCTGGGGTGTAGCGCACAACGCATCAAACGCATCACGTGGTAAAAACTTTTCACCAAACGCGTTTATCTGTTTAATTGCTTCGTTCATTTTATCTGTTCCACCAAAGAAATTTTTCAGTTCAGAAATTGCTGCGGCTTCGTTTTGTTGTGCGAACAAATCAGTTATCACTGGTGATAAAAATTCTTGGGCAATGTCATAAATTTTTGTGACCTGAGACGACGTCAACCCAATTTCAAAAAATTTTGCGCGTAAATTTTCATCATCAAACAAATCATTTTTCGGATATTCATCGGCGGCATTTGGCACGCCAATCGCGCGTCTGAAACGATTGCGCGTATCATCATCGGCATCATCAGACGGCACACTTATCATCGTTCCGATTTTCTTTTCCAGTGCAGAATACGATTTTATCAACGCATCAGCGTTTAATGTTCCGTCGTCATTTTGAAATTTTTCAGGAATTTTTTCCATTTTCATTTTCCTTTGTTTTGATTATTTGATTTGCGAATAAAATAAATTCCACCCAACGTGAACAATGCCTGGCACAGAACAAACACATCACTGTCGCCGACCAAATACGCCGCAATCGCAGACATTGCGCCAACTGCTGACATAATGTGTGTGCGCCTGTCTGCCAGCCAGCCACCACGAATAATTTTTTGCATATTCATTTTTAATCCTGTAAATAAAACAGTATTCCATCAACATCGGCGATATAGCCACGCGACATCGCCCACTGTGGCATTTCATCTGTGCGATGAAAACGTGTCGCGCCAAAGCACGAATCGCCCAGGTTTCCACGCAACATTCGTCGCGCCACACGCAAACACATTTGAAATGCACGCGAATCCGGGGCAACGCCCAATAATTTATGTCGCGCGTTATCTGGGCATAGCGATGGGAACAACGTGGCATCGTTTATAATTACATCTGGGGCAACGCCGGTGGCACGTGATATATTCGCTATCATTGACGTGAACGCTTCTGTCACAGACAATGATGTTGCACCTGTCTCGGCATAAACAACGCGCGCGATTTTATATGCCGCGCCCTGTGACGCATCTGGATTTTTTATCAGTTCAAGTTGCATATTTTCCTATCCTGTTGTTTGACGTTTTCGGAAATAAAAAAAACCGCGTGATTTACGCGGTCAAAAAATAAAAAAATCCGCACCAAGCGCGGACAGAATCTTTACTGTTGATGTTTATTATAATATCACAAATCACATAAAAAGTCAAGCGCACATTTTATCATCACGTCACACGCCCCAGAATTCGGGCATTTATTACATACTGATTTCGTCACCGTATGCCAATAAATATTGCGTTCCGCGCCGCAAGACCAGCGCACCAGATTCATTTATTCCAATCAATTCTACGTTTTCACCACGATAACGCACAACCTTGTTCAATGCCGTCGCCAGTTCCATCCACCGCGCACGCACCGTGGCAAAATCTGTTCGCATCCATTTGTCCAGATTGCGCATCAAACGATTTAATAAATCCGTCCGTTCTATGTCGGCATAGCGTTCCAATTTAGTCGTCTGGTATTCAGGCACCGTTGGATTAGATTTGATATTTATTCCAATGCCAACAACCACAAACGCACCGGCATATTCAATCAAGACCCCACAAACCTTGGCACCGTCAATCAGAATATCGTTCGGCCATTTAATTGTTGGACGCACCCCAAATGAAATCATCGTTTCGGCAATCGCAACCGCCACAACATACGCCAGGCGTGGGTCGCGATTTTCAGACGCAAAAATAAAACTGGCATACAAATTACCGTGATGCGAAACCCATGTCCGACGATACCGACCACGACCTGCCGATTGTGCCTGGGCAACGACAACGGTGTGTCCACGCGCCGCACCACGCGCAATCAAATCCAGCGCGTATGTCTGGGTACTGGGGATTTTATCAAACGAAATCAGTTTATACCCGGCCAATTTTATACACCCCGTTGATGTTTTTAATCAAATCGTGTCCATATACCCGGCGCAGTTGATATATCGCCGTGTCAACCGTATGGGTTGTTGCGCGTGGCGAATACCCCAGTGCCGCACGCAGTTGCGTGCCGGTCATACCGCCACTTTTCTGTAATAAAACGATTATTTGGCGTTGCAGCGGTGCCAACGTCACATTATGTCCGAACACCGATTGAATAATATTTGTATTATCCATCGCCGCCAGTATCAAGGACTTTAATTCCAATGGACTGCAATGATTTGGGACATTTATTTCATCAAAATTGACCGTTGCAATATCAGGCGCATCTACCACCACCGCATTTAAATCGGCCAGCACCGAACGCCACACCGCATCGCCAGAATAGATTTTGATTCCAGTCAACATACAATCAGGATAATAGATGAAATTATTCATGTCCAGGGAAAAAGACCGCGCGACGCGCGGTCAAAATTGTATCCAATAAAACAAATCTGTTATTCGCGACTGGTATCACGTGGGTCAATAAACTTGGTAAAATCGCCGATATTTGCACCCGTTGACGATAAAATTTTGGAAATGCTGTTTGTTGACGGCCAGCGTGGTTGTCCTTCGCGGGACCAACGCTTGCTGCGGTTAAATGTGGTTGGGTCCAGTCCACTGCACTTTGCCAACCCAGAACACGACATACCGTGTTCATCAGCGAATCGTTCTATTGCGCGCCATACATCTTCGTGTGTCATGATTATCTCCTCTGGTTATGTCATAGGGTCAATCCTATACCGTGATTTTATTCCACGTTTCCCAGACCAGCAACAAGCACGATTTCCTAGGATTATCAACACGTTAGGCAATAAATCCCGTTGGCATAAAAACCTATGAAAAATTGTCGCAAAATTTTTTTGACAAAAAATATTGACAAATAACAAAAAATGTATTACATTTCGATTCGTCAAAGGGGGCAACCCCAAAGACAGGGGTTCAGGGATTCAGACTCCCTCCTACATTCTCTCTCCTCTGGACTCTGGGCCCCACCCAATTTGACAGTTTAGAATGCCCATTTCTTTTTCTCCTTTCCTTCCTTTCGGGGCATTCGGAAACACCGCCGGACGAAACTGGCGGCGTTTTTCTTTTATTGATTTGTGCGATGATTTATTTTTCAAATACAGCAAACAGTTCCCAGTGCGCGCTGCCCACAAATTGGTCCACAGGAATCAGTTTACGAACGGCGTATCCGCCATCGGTCAACACGCGCGCGTCACGCATAAATGTTTGCGGATTACAAGACACATAAATAACACGGGCAACGTCTGACTTTACAATTTCTTGGCATTGTGCAAATGCGCCAGCACGCGGCGGATCCATCACCACACAATCGTATGTGCGCAACATTCCGACCGTCAATGGGTGCGTAAATAAATCGCGACGCGCCCCAGTGCCAACAATATCAAATCCATCGGCATTTAATGCAAATGTAAAGTTTCCCAGTCCACAAAACAAATCGGCCACACGGTGCGCGCCATCGGCCGCTGCGACAACCATACGGCGTAATTCATCGGCACTGGCAATCGTCGGCTGCAAGAACGCCCCTGATGGATACGGGACCGCGTGGCCGTCAAAACTGACCATCGGGGTTGCACGCATAACAATCGCACGCCCGTTCCACGTGACGCGAATCACCGACGACGGCAATGCGTCAACCGCATTACGAAATCCGGCTGAAAAATATGGAACATTTGACGTAATCGCAATATCCAATCCGTTATCGCACCACGTCACCAGGCACGCCCCTGCCCCGTCCCACGGCAAAGACGCCAACGCCGGCACGATGCTATTTATTTCTGGCACTAAATTCGGACACGACCGCACAGGAACAATATCTTTGGCACGCGCAGCATAAAAACCAAACCCACCACCTGCAAATGCAAAATCTGCGCGGCGACGCTGACCGGCCGGCGTCCAGACCGGCGCGCCAGTGGGTGCAACATTGCGCAACAGTGCCAATTTCTGGTCACGATAATCAGGTGCAGAAAAATCAAATTTGCACCCACCACACACACCAAAAAAAGGACAGGTTTTCATCTGTGACCTTTTGCCTAGAAATTCAAACGCACACCGGCACGGAACTGGTGCGCGGTTGGCGCATAATCAGGCACTGCGTCAAATTCAGGTTTCAGCATATACAGATAGCGATACCCCAGGTCAACCGTAAAATATTCCCCCAGTTCAAATCCAACACCGGCCAAGGCTGAAAAAACACCGCTGATTTTTCTGCCCAGGTGCGCGTCATCAGATGAATTCCACGACAAACCTGCGCCTGCGCCGACATACGGGACAATGTGCTGGCTGGCAAATACGCGATACAGACTGTCAATGCGTGCATCAAATATTGCGTTTAACATCGCAGTATCGCCTGTCATTTTAAACGCGTTCCAATGCGCGTCTGTGCGGATATAATTCGCCTCAACACGAAATGTGTCCACCGGACGAACGCCGGCGACCACTTCAAACGACGACGTGTTCTTGCCAGAAATATGCGTCATATCATCAGACGTATAATTTCCCCACATTGAAAAATTATACATTCCACCAACATAGAAACGATGAACGCGTGCAAACGCTTCGTCATCGTTGCCAGAGATTTCACTGGCCGGGACAACAACCTGTTGCACGCGATACGGAATTGCCGCGTTCGCCGCAAATGGCAACATACACATAAAACAGAATAATAATTTAGTCTTCATATTTTCCACCCATATCAGAAATTCACACGAAACGACGCCATAACGTCACTGATACTGTTTGCGCCACCGTGACGCGTATCCCAGCCGAATCCATCGCCAATCATCAGGCGGTATTGATACATAACATCAACCCCGATTAAATCAGTCAACATTATGTTAAACCCGGCCGCTGCACGTGGCGCAGCAATAACAAATCCGTCGGCACCACGCGCGCCTTCAAACTGATACTGGCCCAAACCGGCACCAACACCAATAAACGGCACAAATGTGCGACGACGTGTGACGTCACCCGTCTGGACATAACGACGTGCCAAATCAAAATACAACATCGTCCCAACCGTGTGATACGTCGCCTGGACATCGTCCAGGTCAGAAAATTCAAACGTTGATTCCTGGAAATCAAATTCGCCACGCACGAACGACGACAAATTCCACCCCAGTCCGATTTGTGTTGACCAACTGCCACTGCTTTTATATTTATGATTGTTGAATTTCGCCTGGTCTGTTGCGAACCCCAGGTTTAATCCTGCGCCGGCGCGAACATACATCGTCGTCGGAATAAACATACGAATATCAGGATTGTTCACCGCGCCGACCGTCTGGTACACATCTGCGCCCAGTTCACCCGGGGCAACATCTGGGATAACGTCCACATTTGCGCGCGCACTGATTAAATCCAGTCCTTCGCCCACTTCGGCTTTGAATTGTTTATCACTGTATCCGGCCATTGCCACCGACGGCAATATAATCGCCAGAATTCCAAAATATGATATTTTTCTCATCAAACTGTACCCATTTACTTTTTGCTTTAAAAAAATTTTATCATAAATTGCAACTTGATTCCAGCCCCTTTTATGCGTATGATTTAACACATGAACAAAAATTCAGACAAAAAAATTGCCCTGGTGGCAGGGGCGTTGGCCCTGCCGTTTTTTACGCGCGACGCATTACGACGCGCGGGCTGGGACGTATATATCGTCGGGCTGAAAAATTTTGTTGACCCAAAATTAAATCCTGACATTACCGTTCGTCTGGGTGGGGCGTGGCCTGCAATTCGCCAATTCCGCCGTCGTGGGATTCGCAAACTGACATTTGTTGGCGCGCTGGGGCATCCGAATTTTGCCGATATACGACCAGATTGGTGGTCATTCGGATTATTGCTAAGCATTATGAAACATCAACGTGGATACGATTCTATGGGGGTTGCATTGAACAAGGCACTTGAAAAACGCGGATTTGAAATCGTCGCCGCCCAGGATGCGGCACCAGAACTGGCATTTGAAACCGCTGGGATAAAGACTAAAACAAAACCCAGCAAGTCAGACGCACGCGATATTGAACGCGCGATTGACGTTTCACATACGATTGGCGCGGCCGACATTGGCGCGTCTGTTGTCGTTGACAAACAGGTCATCGCGGTTGAGGCTGCCGAAGGCACCGCAAAAATGTTGGACCGCGTGGTTGATATGCGCAAAAACAAACGTCGCGCCAGTGGCGTATTTGCAAAGATGACCAAACCTGGCCAGGATTTGCGTATTGATATTCCGGCGATTGGCGTTGACACTGTGCGCGCAGTCGCGGCGGCACACCTGCGCGGAATTATTGTAAATGCAAAAACGTGTTTTGTTGTTGACAAAGCGGCCACTATTCGTGCCGCCAACGATGCAAAAATATTTATCGTTGCAGTGGAATAAAAAAACGGGGCGTTGCCCCGTTTTTTATTTAACAATATCTTGGACCGTCACCTTGAATACGACGGACTGGCCTGCCAGTTCTGGGTAATAATTTTCTGGGAATGTGATATTGATGTCACGTGTTTCGCCACGCGCCATACCAACAACCTGTTCTTCAAACTCTGGGACGAATTGACCACTGCCCAATGTCAGTTTATACCCAGTGGCCGTGCCACCATCAAACTGGACCCCATCTTTGAATCCGGCAAAGTCAATTACAACTGTGTCGCCATTTTTCGCAACATCATCTGCATTGCTGTCGCACGCGCCCAACAACATCGCACCGGCCATTGCCGCCGCAGACATAATTTTTTTCATTACTGCTTTCCTTTGGCTGTTAGTTATTATACACACATCTGAAACCGTATTCGCGCATAGTGACGCCTTCGGCCTCTATTCTATAATCAAAGAACGGGGTTGGGCGCATCACATCAAACGACGGGCGGTCATACACCATAACAATACTGTCGGCATTACGGCCACATACGCGTTTCATTTCATAGTCCGCGACGTGTCCCAATATTTCACGGGCGTCGCCATCAATATCCATACCGTCGGCATTCTGCACCAGGCGCAGGCGCATTTCACGCATATCGGTATTGCCCAGCAAAATCTGGACCCGAACCATTGCGCCCTTGTATTCCTGCCACCGGGTTTCCATACGTGACGTTTTCCATTTATTATTAGACTGTTCCTTTTCGGCCGCAGTTTTCGGTTTGTATGAATCAATATTAGAATACTGATTATCAGACTGCATAAACGTGCTGGTCCGTTCGTTGTATAACGGTGCGTCGGCCCCACCATTGGCAAAGTCTGTTTCATTGTATGGCGCGTCAGTATTCGTGGCACAACCGCCCAGAATCAACGCACCGCAAATCATACACAGCAAGGATTTTTTCATACTTTATCTCTCTTGTTTTTTTTAATTTTATCAAATAATCCTTTTTGATTCAAGGGCGGATTTATGATAAAATAATCTTGTAATGTCAAACATAGTTCTGGATTCTTTGCTGAAACCATTGGCGGAATTTTATCGTCCGTCATTTGTTGAAGAAATCGCAATCAACCACGCCGGCCAGGTGTGGATGCGATTGCACGGCGCGCGCGTGCCGTGGGTTGCGTATGATGCACCAATATTGTCAAAGCAGTATTTGGTGGATTTAATTCACACGGTGGCAAACATCTATGAACGGCCATTTGACCCGATTCATGGGATTCCTGTTGTCTATGCGACATTGCCCGGCAATCATCGTTTTACCGCCATCGCTGGTCCAAACGTCCAATACGACGAACGCGACATCACCGGTGGTGTGGCATTAAATATTCGCGGTGGTGGCGCACCAGATACATCGTTTGCAAACTATCACCTGGAACACGGCCGCGAATTGTTAAAGGTTAAACCACGTGAAAGCATACGTCCTGATGACCCGTATGACCGATTGATGTCTGCCATCAATGACGGCAGTCCTATTTTGGTCAGTGGCGCAACCGCAACCGGTAAAACCACGTTTTTGAATCACATGTTGACCCTGATTGACCCGAACAGCCGCGTTATCACGGTTGAAGACGCGCGTGAAATTCGTGTCCCCCAGGCAAATCGTGTGCATTTTATCTTGTCAAGAACGGAACAATCTAATAACTTTAACTATGCGCGATTACTGGACTTGGTTGTGCGTATGACGCCTGACGTAATTATTGGTGGTGAAATTTCAACTGATAATGCGGCGGTGCTGTGGGAAATGTTGGGGACGGGACACGACCATTTTTATACGACAATCCACGCCGAGAGTGCCGATGCCGCCTATGCCGCATTTGCAGACCGTATTCTGCACACCCAGCCGGCGTATGACCGCACAGATTTAATCGCAGAAATGAAGAAAAAGATTCGTGTTGTCCAACTGTCGCGCGACGGCGCATTGCGTGCCGTGACCGAGGTTGTATAGCACCCTAACAAACAAAAAACACAAGGAGAACAACAATGATACGCGAAGACGAAATCGTAGTATATCCAGATATGAACAAATCTGACAAAGAAATCAAAGAACAACTGGAAAAAAATCACCAGGCAAAAATGCGTCACGCAGAACGCAAAGAACGCGAAGCACTGGAAAAAACAACCCTGTTGGATCATTTCTTGAACGGTGTTGATCGTGTAAAGCGCGCATTTGGTGGCAAGAAAAACGCCAATCAAATCAAAAAAACGAACGACAGACAACGTTAATAAAAACGCGCCCTGTGGCGCGTTTTTTTCATTACATAAAGTTTTGCGGATTTACATCAACCTTGACCCGCATATTTGCCGGCTGTTTAATTGCGCGCAACCAATGCGCCACAACCGGTTGTAACAATGTCGTCGGTCCACCCATAACCAAAAACCGCATACGATACCAGTTTCTGATTTGATATACCCCTGCGGCGATTGGCCCCATTATTTTGACCCCGGGCGCACGCGGTGCCGCCGCCGCCAACCCAGCACAATATTTTTTCAACGTATCTTCGCGTTGACATTCAACAATCACCGCAATCAGTTGCCCAAATGGTGGCATTTTTGCAGACTGGCGTGACGCCATATCGGCCGCCATAAACGCATCACGGTCACCGGCGCATATCGCGCATAACACAGGATGCTGGGGCTGGTATGTTTGCAACAACACGCGTCCAGGAAATTCGCCACGACCGGCACGACCGGCAACCTGGAACAACTGTTGAAACGTGTGTTCGGCGGCACGGAAATCCGTTCCGAACAATCCCATATCGGCGTCAACCACCCCCACCAATGTCAGGTTTGGAAAATGATGTCCTTTGGCCAAGATTTGCGTTCCGATAACAATATCAATTTCACCGCTTTCCATTTTTGCAACAATGCGTTCCAGCGATTGACGCGTTGAAATTGTATCACTGGACACCAGCGCAACCCGTGCCGATGGGAAACGCACAGACACCTCTTCGGCGATTTTTTCCAATCCTGCGCCACGCATAGACACGTCGCCCCCACAATCAGGACACTTGGTCGGCATCGGCGCCGTTCGCCCACACATGTGGCACAGCAATTTGCCAACCGCGCGATGATACGTCATACCAACACTGCAATCAGGACAGCCGGCAACCCAGCCACATTTTTTACACTGGACAATCGGGGCAAATCCACGACGATTTATAAACAACATTACCTGGCGATGCGCCGCGATTGTATCTGAAATCGCATTGCACAGTGGCACCGACAAAAACCCATTATTCAGCACATCTGAAACCTGGTACGGTTCAGGCCGATTTTCACGCAAATCAATCGTTTCTATTTTCGGTAATTGCGCGCCACCGACCCGTGACGTCAGACGCAACACCTGGTATTTGCCAGACGCCACATTTTGCAACGTTTCTGCCGATGGCGTCGCACTGGCCAGGACAACAGGAAACCCAGCAATTTTTCCACGCAACACCGCCATATCGCGCGCGTGATAATTTCCCATATCTTCTTGTTTATATGACGTGTCGTGTTCTTCGTCCACGACAATCAACCCCAGATTTTGCCAGGGCAAGAATAACGCACTGCGCGTGCCGACGACCATACGGATTTCCCCACGCAACACACCACGCCAAATCTCGCGCCGACGGGCGGCAGTTAAATTACTGTGCCACACAACAGGCGCGGCCCCAAATCGTGCCGCAAAGCGATGCATAAACTGTGCCGTCAATGCGATTTCAGGCATCATCAGCAACACAGACCCACCACGTGAATACGCGCGCCACGCGGCGTCAAAATACACCTGGGTTTTACCACTGCCAGTAATGCCGTCCAACAGATGCACCGAAAAACCGCCCCTGTCAATCGCCGCACCAATAACATCTGCGGCCGATTGCTGTTCTGGGTTTAATACGATATTGCCACAATCGTGATATTCCGGGCTGTTGTATTCTGTGGGGCGCGCCCGTTGTTCTTTTGGTACCAGAATGCCACTTGAAATCATCGTTCGCACAACAGACGGACTGACCCGTGCAATGTTTTGCACATCTGTGGCCGACATAGGTTCGTTATCATTTGACGCAAACGCGTCTGCGACCGCCTGGCGCGACGCGGTCATACGCACCGCGTCCGTGATATTTAAGCCATACAGTTGTTCCATTTTAGGTGGCGAAAACGCATCTGGCACATTTACAATCAGTCGCAATACCGCCCCAGGCGTCATCAATGTCCACCCAGACATTTTTGCAATCCACTGTAAATCTGTAATCGCCAGGCGTGCGTCATATACCGCCGATACATCTTTGATTTTTTCCGCCGGCAACCCAGAATCACCAAATCCCCACACCACACCAATATACGGCCGATTCATAACGCGACACGCCACAAACTGTCCCAATGTGGCCGGCCCAGTCAGCCGATAATCATATCCAGCATTTACAACATTTGGTATTAAAACTTTGACGACGTCGCCTGCTTTGAACATAGTGACAAAATACTTGTTTTTTTTCTTTTTTTCAATACCATTTATTATAATTTTTAATTATGTGGGGAATATATGTGGAAACAGTTTTTCGAAATTTGTGATTTTTTATGCAATTTAATTCCAGACTCGCACGTACGTCGTCGCATTCGGAAAAAGCAACTGTTTGACTGGCGCACAAAATACAACGCCCTGCGCGCGGCGTGTCCGGAACTAAAATTCAAACACGTCAAGATGATAAAGGGCGGTTGGAACATTGGTTTTATCGTTGACCATAAATATGTTTTCAAAACACGTAAATTCTTCAAGGCCGACGTTCCCGCTGAACGTATAATGCGCGAAAAACGTATTACTGACGCATTTGAAAATATTTCACCCCTGCGTATTCCAAAAATTGAAATTATTCACGCTGGGAAATACACATTTTATAAATACAATTTTATTCCTGGGAAAAATTTAAACACGTGTTCTGCGCGCACAATTAAAAAAAATGCGTGGCGTTGGGGCGCACAACTGGCTGGATTTATCAACGCAGTGCATAACGCACGTCCGAACGAAATTCGCGATATGCAGCGTGGCGACGGCGACGGCTGGAATCATAATGACATCTGCAATAATATTATTATAAATCCAAAAACATTGGACATTGTCGGTCTGATTGATTGGGAATACGCTGGCTGGGGTCGGCTGGAAACAGAATTTAATAACTGCACCGCGTTTTCAAAAAAGATGCGCGCATCTGATATTCTGATTGCGATACAGTCTGAATATCAATCTATGCAGCCGGACCCAACGCCCGAAATCACAGAAAATCAGTGATGGGAATTTCTGGGCTGTCCAGAACCAGGTCGGCGGCGAATTGTGTCCGAAACCACGTCCGTTGCCGCTTTGCATATTGATTTGTTTTTGTAATCCAATTTTGAACACACACGTCCAAGTCAATTTCACCGCCCAGATACGCAGCAACCTGTGCTGCGCCAATCGCACGACGCACATCCCAGTGCGCGTCAATAATCGCACGTCCTTCGTCCAACGCGCCACCCAATAACATCTTGGGGATACGCATCGCGATACGCTGGCGCAGAACGTCCAATGGCGGATTGATTAAAATCTTGAACGCATCTGGGGCCACTGCACCAACACGGGGCGCAGATTGAAATTCTGTGATATGACGCCCAGTTGTCAAAAACACCTCTAGCGCACGGGCAACGCGCTGGGGGTCAGTGGCGGTAAAATTCGCCGGCAACATCGCACGGGCGGCATCAATATCTGTGGCAACCAATGCGCGCGCACGCCGACGTGCGTCATCAGAAACATCTGGCATTGGCGACATACCATTTACAATCGCGTTTATATAATATCCTGTGCCGCCAACAAAAATCGGTGTGCGTCCGGCATCACGCGCCGCGTCGTATGCACGTCGCGCCATATCCAGATAATCAGACACACTGATTTGTTCGGTCAACGGCAATACAGAAAACAGTTTATACGGCACGCCATCAATTTCATCGGCAATCGCACGTCCGGCAAACGGACTGGCCGAAATGTTTTCAATTCCGCGGTAAATCTGGACACTGTCACAGTTTATAATTGTGCCACCAACCGCGCACGCCAAACGGTGGGCAAAATCAGATTTGCCCGACGCAGTTGGCCCTGTGATGATGTATGACGAACGTTTCATTTTGTCTAAGTATAAAATTCCATTGTAATATTGTCAATCGCGCGCTATGATGAAAAACATATAACCGACAAAAAACGAAAGGAAGTAAGTATGTCAAAACTAAGAGTTGCTATAAACGGTTTCGGCCGCATTGGTCGCTTGGTATTGCGCGCTGCGCTGGAATCAAAGCGGGATGATATTGAATTTGTTGCTGTAAACGATTTGGCCCCGGCCGAACAGAACGCATACCTGTTGCAATATGATTCTGTGCATGGGAAATTACCAATGGACGTAAAACTGGACGGCCAGTATATCATCGTCGGCAACCAGAAAATCAAATGTCTGGCGGAAAAAGACCCGACAAAATTGCCTTGGCGCGAAATGAACGTTGACGTCGTTATGGAATGCACGGGTATCTTTACCGCCGCAGACAAGGCACGCGTTCACCTGGACGCTGGTGCGAAACGCGTTTTGGTATCCGCCCCATCGGCCGGCGCAGACGCCACAATCGTATATGGCGTGAACCAAGACACATTAAAACCAACCGATATGATTGTTTCAAATGCGTCCTGCACAACGAACTGTCTGGCCCCTGTGGCGCGCGTTCTGGACGACACATTTGGCATTATATCGGGCTGGATGACAACTGTGCACGCATACACCGGCGACCAGCAATTACTGGATAAAAATCACAAGGATTTCCGTCGCGCCCGTGCCGCAAATCTGTCTATGATTCCAACCAGCACCGGTGCCGCCAAGGCGATTGGTCTGGTTCTGCCACGTTTGGCCGGCAAACTGGACGGTATGGCAATTCGCGTGCCGACCCCAGACGTATCAGTTGTTGAATTGGTTGTAAACCTGGAACGCGCCGCAACTGTTGACGCAGTGAACGACGCGATGCGCGCCGCTAAATCTGAAACATTTGGATATAACGAATTGCCGTTGGTTTCCATTGATTTCACACACGACGCACACAGTTCCATCTTTGACGCGGCCCAGACCAAGGTTTTGGGCGACAAACTGGTTCATGTGACCGCCTGGTATGACAACGAATGGGGATTTTCAAATCGTATGTGCGACACCGCCGTTGCGATGGGAAAATTGATAAAATAAAAAACGGGGCCTTGCCCCGTTTGTTATTTAGAGAGCAGAGTGTAGAGAGCAGAGAGCAAATTATTCTTGCAAAAAAATAACAGCCTTATTACAATATGTTGTGTCCTCGATAAAGAATTCGGGATACAAAATCCATTACAGGAGAAAAAAATGAATACTCACTTATTGACCCAACGTTACGTATATACCCCTACCACCAACAAGATAAAATACGTTTTATCCAGGAATACCGACAAAGACGCTGGCGTACATATGGATTGGGATCTGTATGATCGTTTAAACAATAAGAACCCAGAACCCGAATATCGCGGAACGATTGAGGTTCCAGCAAACGCCGAAACGGTGATATACGAATCACCAGAAGGAGAGCTGTACGAAATTCCAGTTTCTGACCTTATTGAAGCAGATGACGATAATGAAATTGAATACAAATCAAAACAGCGCACCCAATTTAAGTCACGCCATCAGACTAACAAGAAACACTTGAATTATAACGTCTTGATGGCCTCAACCCGGAACGCCATTTACCAACGATAGAACACAATCAAAAGGATAAACATCATGTTGAAAAACAAAGTCCTGACTCCGGAAATAATCGCATCGATTGACAACACAATCCGTTTGATGAAAGAATTGCACCTGGATAACGACCAGGATAAACGCCACATTGACGGACGAATTGCCGCACTGGAATGGATAAAAACAGGCCAAGGTGGCAAGATTATCGTGAACGTCCCCAAGGATATGCCCGATGCGGAATAAAAAAACAAACGCCCACACGGGCGTTTTTTTATACACAAAAATCAAAAAAACACCGCCGAAACGGCGATAAATTCTGGCGGGACCACGGGGTTGTAAATTTCCACCGCTGGGCGCGGCGGGCCCCTTTCGGCGCGTAAGACGCGAACGGCGCACATGTGTGCGTGCTTGTTCTTGCCAACTCTGCACACGAACCCTCTGCTCGGGTTCTCGCCCAGAATACTTCCGGGTTAAATAAAAAACACATCGTTTCCGATGTGTTTTTTACATCAGATTTAACCAGCCAAATAAAATTTTAATTTTATAAAAAAAAGACTTGCGTTTAGAATCCGAACAGTATAATATATGCCTTGCTCTGGGGTTGTAGCTCAGCTGGTTAGAGCGTCTGCCTGTCACGCAGAAGGTCGAGGGTTCGAGCCCCTTCAATCCCGCCAGATAAATAAAAAACACATCAGAAATGATGTGTTTTTTTATTTGGCCTGTTCGGGCATTTAATTGCCCTGTTGGGAATAAAAACATCTTGTCCGGCATTGCATTTATGTAAAATAATGGTATGGTAATAATCGTTTAAAACAAATCAAGGGAGAAAACATTATGACATTCAAAGCATTTACACTGGGCGTGTCATTGCTGGCACTGGCGGCATGTGGCGACAACGGTCAAAATCCGGAAAACCTACGTGGGGCGGCCTTTATCGCCAACGGCGACGGCACAAATATCACATTGTCATTTGACGAAAATGAAATGCGTTTCTATGGCCAGGTTGTAAATCTGTATAACGGTTCATACCGCGCATCGGGCGACCGTATAAAGTTTGACCAGGACGCAACGACACTGATGATGGGCCCAGCCGACGCAATGGACGCTGAACGCAACTATTTCCAGTTCTTGACCCAGGTTGAAAAGTATAACCTGAAAGACGGCACATTGGTATTGACCGCAAACGACGGCAAAACAATGACATTCAAACAGGTTTATGCCGACGCTGTGCCAAACGACACGGTTGTCACAGAAGAAACCGAAACAGTTGTTGTTGACGCACCGGTGGCAACCAAATAAAAAACAACGCAAAAATCCCCAGGACGCAATGATTGCGTCCTGGTTTTTATTTCCGCTTGACAATGTGCAATTTGCCAGTTATAATTTGCCAGCAATTTTTACCAGTTTTGGCCCCATCGTCTAATGGTTAGGACACCGCCCTTTCAAGGCGAGAATCCCGGTTCGAATCCGAGTGGGGCTGCCAAAATAATAAATGACCCAAACGGGTCATTTTTTATTTTGCCCCAAGTCCCACGAAGGATCCGCCAGAGTGCCAACGGCACGCATGGCGAATACGCAGATAAACAATTAGCAAACCCGCAAAAACGGATATGTTATATTAGAGTTTTTGCATGGCGTTTGATTATTGTTTATCAAGGTGGCGAGTGGGGCTGCCAAAATAAAATGACCACCATTTGGTGGTCTTTTTATTTTGTGAAGCACCCGGATGAGAACCGCAGGTTCGACACGATAGTTGGCAAGAACAAGCGCAACGCTTTGCGCGCCGTTCGCGCCTTACGTGTGGTGAGTGCAACGAACAATCCGAGTGGGGCTGCCAAAATAATAAATGACCCGAACGGGTCATTTTTTATTTTGGATTGCTTAAATTATATCAATCCTTCTTGATGCATCAATTCGGTGATGTATGTACCCCGGACACGTTTCAGACCGGCAGAACCGAGCATTTTCATAAACCACGGCATTTCTATGTCCGCCAGTTTCTTTTTATCGTTCAGGTAATACACACTGCGCATCAGGACGCGCACGTCAAAGCACGAACCGAATACTTCGGGCACGCCACGATCAACATTTAACAGGGTATATACTGCCTGCATTGCGGTACGAACCGAATATTCGGTTGTGAACACCGTATCGCGTTCTGTTTCGGCATAGTTTCCGATAAATGCGAAATTGACCGCCCCATTTGGCACAACCAGTGGCCGGTCGCCCAATGCACGTGGCATAAAGTATGTTGAAATAAACGGCATATGGCACGGGATTGTATGCGACGCGTTTTGCGCAATGTCGTCAATTTCGGCCATTGGGACGCCAATGTGATACAGCCATTCGGCGCACAGTTCCGCACCTGTGCAATCGGCGATTTTCTTTTTCACATAGTTTCCCGGTTTATCCGACAGCAATCCATACGTCCACACCACGATTTCGTTTTTCTTTTGCGCGCGAAAATGCGGCTGGCGCGAGATAGAAAATCCATACAGCCAGTTTGAATCGCGAATTGTGACCGGGCCGCTGGACACGATAGAACCGCTGTATGGGTCTTTTTTACAAATGCGTTTGATGTATGGCACAACGCGATCGTTGGTCAATGTGATTGTTGCCGACATAACCCAGTTTGCCACCGGTATGTTTTCACAGAACTTGTCCGGTCGCCCGAATTCAACATTTTGTGCCGCAATATTTTTCCACAAATCCCAACTGGGGCCAACACCGACGGGCTTTGGCGCGGGGGTATTGTTGTCGCCGTATGTGCTGTTTTCGGTAATAGAACCATTGGTAATAAACACCAAATCATCTGGCGACAGGTTGATTGTTTTCTTGCGACCGGCGTGCATCATTTCAATAGATTTGGCAACCTTGTGCGTGGCACCAGAATCAATCACAACATTTGTCACACGTGTGTCATAGTGGAACACAACCCCGCGCGCCGTCAGCCAGCGCACCAGTGGCGTTATCAATGATTCATATTGATTATATTTTGTAAATTTCAGTGCGGACATATCGGCCAAACTGCCCACATGGTGGATAAAGCGCAATATGTAACGACGCATTTCCATCGCACTGGACCAGCGTTCAAACGCAAACATCGTTGCCCAATACATCCAGAAATTTGACGCAAAGAATTCTTCGCTGAACACCTGGTCAATTTGGACGTCTTGCAATTTATCTTCGGGCGTCATGGCCAGGTCAACCAATTCACGAATTGCGCGCGGCGTCAGGGTCAATTTGCCATCGGTCGGAATTTGTTTGCCGCGATTTTCAATTATGCGCGTGTGTGAAAAACTGGGGTCGTCTTTGTTCAGCCAATAAAATTCATCCAACACCGATACATTTTCATCTTCCAGTGATGGGATTGAACGGAACAAATCCCACAGGGTTTCAAAATGCGCCTCCATTTCACGACCACCACGAATGATATAACCCAATTTTGGATTTTTTATACCGTCCATACTGCCGCCTGGGACGGACAGTTCTTCAAAAATCTGAATCTTTTTGCCAGACATTTTTGCGTCGCGAATCATAAACACCGCGGCCGCCAACCCGGCCAGTCCGCCACCAACAATATATGCCGATTTTTTATCTGCGCCGGCTGGTTTGCGCGCGTCGGCAAATGCCTCGTAATTGCCACTGCTGTGATACATAGTATTTCTCCTTTGCTGTATGTGTGGTTATTTTACGACATATGCCACGCGTACAACACAGGACAGAATACCGCACCATGACAAATATTTGACTATTTGTTGCGCGCTGGGTATAATACCAGTTATGAAAAAGGTGTTTATTGGATTTTTATTGATTGCGACAATGGCGGTCGCCGCATGTGGCGTAAAATCAGACTTGGAAAAACCTGACCCGTCATACCCACGCAATTATCCAGTATATTAAAAATCAAAAAAATGCGGGCGTGGCGAAACTGGTAGACGCGCTGGATTTAGGTTCCTGTGGGGCAACCCGTAAGAGTTCAAATCTCTTCGCCCGCACCAAAAATAAATATGCCCGTGGCGACTACGACGCAACGCGTCGTGCGGTTGCGCGACAGCCGCAACCAAACTGGTAGACGCGCTGGATTTAGGGGCCTGTCTGGGCAACCCGTAAGAGTTCAAATCTCTTTACCTGCACCAAAAATAAAAAAGACTTGCTTTCTGGTAATTTTTGGCATAAAATCGGCATCAGAATAATAAAAAGGTAATAAACATGGCATCTAAAAAAGGCAGCAAAGAAGTTGTAAAGCTGGAAAACAAGGAAACCGGCTATTTCTATACAACGACAAAAAATACAAAGTCTGAAAATACGGCTGGCAAAATGAAGTTTCGTAAATATGACCCAAAATTGCGCAAGCACGTGGTTATGACTGAAAATAAAATGCCTCACTAATCAAATCACCCCGATTGGGGTGTTTTTTTTGCGCGAAATGAATAATGTGTCCGCCAATGGCGCACCAAACCCTATCACTAAATCACTTTAAAAAATGCCCCAGTGGGGCATTTTTACTTTGTAAATTTACCGGTTCGTGGAAATCCCAACGGCACAGTCCGCCCCTGGGACGCGCGCTTGCCACGCCACGGTACCCAATCGTCCAGTTTTGTTGTTCCGCGTCCCGTTGTCCAACCAAAACCGTCCGCCGCATTAAAGAACATAACGTCCAGCACATACGTTCTGTCGGCGTTGTATTTCTGTAAAATTACGCCCTTGCCCCGGGTCATTTCAGGGATTTCATCGGCCCCAAATATCAACAGTTTGTCATTAGACCCAGACATCGCAATCGTATCGCCTGTGACCGGAACGCACATAATCGCCGGATTGGCCGCGTCGGTATTCATAACCTGTTTGCCGTTTTTCGTCTGGGCCAGGCAATTTTCGCCGGAAACAATAAACCCTGTGCCGTGCCGTCCGACCAACAAATATTTGGCCCCAGTATTCAGCACGAACGCACGCACGATATTTTCGTCCGCCCCAATATCCGCCATTAAACGAACAGATTCCCCGAATCCACGCGCCGACGGCAATTCGTTCGCCGCCAATGTGAACATTTTGCCCCCAGACGTGAACAGATTGATTTTATCCGTGGACATCGCGTGAAACGCGAATTGCAGTTCATCACCTTCTTTGAATTTCAAATCCAGACTGTTCAAATCCAGCGTTCCCTTGGCCGCGCGAATCCAACCCATCGCAGACAAGATTATGGTCAACGGTTCTTTTTCAATAAATTCGTCAGTATTTACAACGAGTTCTTCGGTCTGTTCCGCCCACGTTGTGCGACGACGCCCCAGCGCAGTCTTTTTATCATAACGTTTTTTAATGTCGGCAAACCAGGCCTTTAACTGGTCACGCTGCATCTGGTCAGACGCCAGCAATTCCTGCAACTGTTTCTGTTCCGCCAACAACGCCGCATCTTCGCGACGGATTTCCATTTCTTCTAATTTACGCAAACTGCGCAGGCGTGTGTTCAAAATCGCTTCTACCTGAACCTCGGTCAACTGGAATTCAGATACCAGAACAGATTTCGCGTCATCTTCGGTTCTGATGATTTCAATCACCCTGTCCAGATTCAGATACACAACCAACAAACCGCCCAGAATTTCCAACCGGCGTTCAATATTCCCCAAACGCCAATTCGTCCGACGAACCAGGACGTTTTTCTGGTGCGCGATAAATTCACGCAATACGTCGCCAATTCCCATCACGCGCGGCGCGCCATTTGAATCAATGACGTTAAAGTTCATATTAAACCGATATTCCAAATCGGTCATCGCGAACAGGTGCGCCATCATCTTGTCCAATGGGACATTGCGACTTTTTGGGGTAATTACAATACGAACGTCAGTTGTTGATTCATCAACAATATCGTCAACCAGTGGCAATTTGCGCGCATCAATCAGGCCGGCGATTTGTTCCACCAGTTTTGATTTCAGCAATCCATACGGGATTTCAGTGATAACCACCTGTTCTGCGCCACGGTCCAATTTTTCAATTTCCCAGCGCGCACGAATACGAAACGCCCCACGGCCAGTTTCATAGTTTTTAACAATCGTATCAAAATTATCAATCAATATGCCGCCCGTCGGGAAATCAGGCCCAATCATCTTCTTCATAATCTGGGCCGTTGTCGCGTCCGGTTTATCCACCACCAGGGTCAAGGCATCACAAACCTCGGCCACGTTGTGCGTCGGAATATTTGTCGCCATACCAACCGCGATACCCATACCGCCATTGGCCAGCAAATTTGGGAACGCCCCTGGCATAACCACAGGCTCGGTCGTTGTGCCGTCAAAATTCGGCATCATATCAACACTGTTTTCGTCAATGCCGTCCATAATCAGCATTGCCGCATCGGTCATCTTGGATTCAGTATAACGATACGCCGCCTGGGGGTCACCGTCAATATTACCAAAGTTTCCCTGGCCATCAATCAGCGGATACCGAACCGAAAAATCCTGGGCCAGACGCACCATCGCATCATAAACAGAACTGTCCCCATGGGGGTGATAGTGACCCAAAACGTCGCCGACCACCGTCGCGCATTTGCGGAACGCCGCCGCCGGCGACAGTTTCTGGCGCAACATAGAATACAAAATACGGCGATGTACAGGCTTTAACCCATCACGAACATCTGGCAATGCGCGCGATACAATCGTGCTGACCGCGTATGACAGATACCGCTGTGACAGGGCATCAGACAGTTGTTGTGATTCAATATTTTCAATAATTTCCTTGCTCATTTCCCCGAAAATTTAGAACATTTGAAAAAAAATAACAACAGAAAAAATCCTTTTTTTTCCAGATGCCCGAAAAACGTTCAAAAATTTAACTTTTTTTTAATTTTTTGCTTGAAATTTATTTTACACATAACTATTATATGTATATACAAACTTTGGTTCCCTGTTTGGGCGGGCTGCCGGTTGAGTAAAAAATGGCAAGTCGGGGCGGTTTGGTTGTACCAGATTGTCTGAATGTACATCGCGGATTGATTTTTATCGCGGTGAACCAATCAAAAAAGAAAACGTAACATTAATTGACACCTGATAACGCACCGTTATTAAAAGTGTCTGTTTGATTGCAAAGAGGTAAAAAAAAATGAAGTTCAAGACAGTTATACCATATTTGTTGGCAATGTCAGCCGCATCATTCCCAGCGGCGGCCCAGGCACAACGCAACTCGTCCCGTGACGACAGTCGCGCATCGCGTTCGCGCTTAGAAGTTCCTGCCGCGGTAAAAGACCTGATGACGATGAACACCAACACTGCTAAACTGGTCGTTCCAAAATTGGATATGGAAGCGACTATGCAGATTGTGGACAACAAATCTTTGGACGGCAAAGCAGACGAACTGATGGACGCATACATCAGCAATATGCTGGACGCACAACAGCGTTTATTCCCACTGTTGGGCAAACGTGGCTATGCCGCGGCCGTCCGTCGTGAATTGCCGGGTGCGCCGGTTGGCCGTCACTGTGTGTTTGGCCAATACACCCAGTTGGCACGCGCATTACAGGAAATGGGCGACACATTGACCGTTATCCCAGATGACGCCAGCCGCGCCTGCAAGTCGTTCAAACAACTGATGACAAAAAAATATTCAGCCCCAGAATTTTCGGGTGCAATTCACAATGGCACTATGTATGAAACAAATGCTGAATATGATGCTGCGTTAAATCGTTATATGACAGCGCACAACATCACCGACACCAAGGCACGCGTCAAGGCAGAGCAAGATTTCGCACGTGAAAACTTTTCCGCCGACGAATTGACACCGGGAACAATGATGGTTGTTCACAATGGTGGCCACATGATTATGTATTTGGGTCGTGGTCGCATTGTCAACGGTCACTTTGTCGCCGACAAAAGGGGTCGTCACATCTATGTTGGTCACAACCATGAACGTCTGGGCGATTTGATAAAGACGTGGGGAACACGCAACATTTTTGCGTCTGACACCCGTAAAATCGTGCGCGTATTGTATTCCAAAGAATGGAATAAAATTGAAAAACTGAACTATGCGGCTTTGTTGCGATACGTTGCGCCAACACCGGCAAAGCGTATGGAATTGGCCGGTGCAACGCGTGAACAGTTGTTGGATTTGGCACGTGATCGCTATTTCCACCAAGCAGTGCCAAACTATAACCAACCTGCTGGCAAAAACCGTGGCATACTGGCACAGAACGATGCCACGTCCCAAGATGCCCAGTTTGTTATTTTACAGCAATCTCAGCGGACGATATAAAAAATGCGCCAAAGGCGCGTTTTTTTATTGTGTAATTTTATGTTTTATTTCGCGAATACGCGCCAATATCTCGCGCAGGTCTGCGTCCGTTGCGGTTGGCGTGGGGCGATTATGCACTTCGTCGGCCAAGACGATACACAATGTCGCCAACAACGCACTTTCAGGCAGTGGTCCGATTTTATCCAAAATTTCGCGCGCACGGGCATCAACCATTTTGCCCAGTTCTATCAGGCGCGCTTCCTGGCCGTCTTCGCAGCCCATCGGATAATTTTTATTTACAATTGGTATTGAAACAACACTCATTTTAACTTCTTTAATATAGATATAGATTTATCAATCATTTGGGTTGCACGGGCATTTTTATCGCGCAATGTGCGCACCTGTTCGGTTAAAATTGCCACTTCTAAATCCGTTTGTTTTCCGGCCGCCACCGCAGTTCCGCGCAGACGGGCCGCCGCCTCTTCCAGGGCGTTTAATTCTGAAAAAATTTGCTGTTTTATATCTGCCATACCATCAGTTTAAGATATTTTTTATATGCGTTCAACATCAAAATGTGATATAATGTTCCTGTTAAATTTATGGGGCGGTTATAATGAAAACAAAAATTATCTATATCTCGGGCAATGAAGTTTTTGAAATGGCGGATATTCGTGCCGCCTTTGACGAGGTGCGCGCCGCGCTGGACCTGGGATCGGACACCGTTTTGTTTGGTGTTCCGGTGGATAATGACGACGCATTGGCACGCCCGGCTGAACCGGTCGCAGAACCAGTTGTGGCCCCCGTTGCGGAACCTGTTGCAGAACCTGTCGCAGAACCGGTTGCCGCCGCGCGCGCCACAGAACCAGAAACAACGATTGTTTCAGAACCCGTTGCCACAGAACCTGTTGTGGACGTTCCAGAAGTAATTGAAAAACCAAAAAGAAAAACACGTGGTCGCCCGGCCAAGGCCCCAAAGGCCGTCGCCCCAGACCAGGACGATGTCGTCACCCCAACCGACGTGACCGGTGACCAAACCGCACCTGTTGTGCCGGTGGCATCAATTTTGTCGGTATTAAAATCAAAACCTGATGATGATGTGGCCCCTGCCCCAGTTGCCCCAGATGCGCCTGCTGAAAGTGTCACAGATATGGCAGACGCACCAGACGTTGCCCCTGTGGCGGAAACGGTGACGGTGGCAGAATCTGTCACAGAAATTGCCCCAGTGGTTGATGATGCACCTATTTCGGACGTAACAGACGACACAATCGCCGATATGATTAGTGACGACGCCCCAGACGCCCCGGTTGAAAAAACACTGGAACAATTACTGGAAAGTATGACCCCACTGTGCGAAGACCGCAATGACCCTGCGACGTGTATCAACCCGGACGAAATCCACGACGAAATTTCAATGCCAGATGACGCACCTGTTATCACTGACACTGACGCTGACACAGATGCAACACTGGAACAACTGGCCACAGAATTTGCCGAAAACCAAGATAAAATCCCCGCTGCGCAAAAAAACGAAGGTCGCGGTAAAATCGGAAAATTAAAAAATATCCTGCCATTTAAAAAGGCACGTCGCGATGACACAGGCCTGATGGGCGATTTGTTCGGCTGGGCCGGGATTGCCGCCAATGACGATGATTTTTCAATGCCAGGTTTCTTTACAGGCGTTGCGTCAAAAAAATAAAATGATATGCACGTATGGAAATTGAAACAATTTTTAGACTGCTGAAAAATTCCGGATTCAATGTTCTGGGTGCCGATGGCACGAACATTTATCTGGAAGATCCGTCGTGCATCGCCCGCAGTTTTCAAACCTTTGTTGAATATGCCTGGGTAATTATTTCTGTCCTGACCGCGTTTTTATTACTTGGTTGGGGAATTTCTATGATACGCGGTTCAAAACACGATGTTTTTATGAAACTGCGTAATTTAATACTGATTCTGGGCGTTCTGTCGGTGGCCGGCCCTGTGATAAATACGATTTACGGCGACGATTTGTTTGCGCGTGGCTGTCGTACAATCACGGTCAAAAAGACAGAATTAAAACGCCTGTTAGATGCGCGCAAGGCAACCCTGCGCCCAGAACAGACCGATTTATACGAAGATATTCAGATTTCTGATTCTGGTGCCACGGTCCAGGACACCCCGTATGCCGACGCGTCATTGCCGTCATCGGGCGCGCCTGAAAACATACCTGTCACTGTATCAGATGAAAAAAACGACACCCAAGATGTAAAGCCCACCCCAGGGGGCGCGCCAAAACCAACGTCGTCTGATTCCAACAAATCACAATATATCCGCGCCAGCGCACCCAAGAATTCAAGCGATGTTGTATATGAAAGTCCCGACGGCAGTCGCACCCGTCGCACAGGCGGAACGCGCGCGTGGCGAAATCTGAATCCTGGGAATCTTCGTTATTCTGATTTTTCCAAACGTGCAGGTGCAATCGGTCGCGCCGGTGGGTTCGCTGTTTTCCCAGACGAAGAAACCGGTATGCGCGCAATCAATGCACTGTTGCGCACGGATACATACAGCAATCTGACCATTGCAGGCGCAATCAGCCGATATGCCCCACCAACAGAAAATAATACCGCGGCATATAACAGAAAAATTGAACGCCTGACGGGGCTGTCTATCAATCGCCGTGTCCGTGATTTATCTGATGCGGAAATATCACGTATGGCACGCGCCATACGCGAGATAGAGGGCTGGTCACCTGGCCGAATTACAAAGGGGTAATTATGAACAACAACTCGCAACGTGGTGGTATTACGTTTTATGCCACAATGGCAATTTTATTGACAGCAATCGGCGTATTGGCATATATGCTGGTTGCGCGACATAACGCATCAAAATCCGATGCCACAACAAATATAGTGTCGCCAATTATGTCGGACGACCAATCTGTGGCAAACGACGATGAATATGGCAATGGCGAATTTGACGATGGCCTGGGGCGCGCCAACAGTGTGACCAATGGCACCCTGGACGAATTTGGTGCCGGCATTGCCGAAACCAGTGTATTTGACCGTGACATAAACAACGACGGTCGGCGCGATCGCATTACACGAACACGTATTGAAAATGGGACGGCGCACTTTCATTACGAATACAAAATAGAACTGAATACACCGAACGGTTATGTTGACATTACCCCAGATGGATTTCGCACAACCGAAGGCGCAACGTGCGCGTTGCAAAAACTGCGCTTTTATTTCAAGCCTGACTTTCACGTTGAAAAAATCTCGCGCCCGTGGCAGGAAACCTGGATTACCCCAACAATGGCCAGCCGCACAAACTATACAATCAAAAAGGACGCGTTTTATGCCAGCGCACCCCAGCAATTACGCAGTGTGTGCAATGTATCAGATTTATTTCAATAACTGTAAATCACGCGCAGAATATACGATTGTCCCCGACACAACCAGGTGGTCATATAATTCAATTCCCACAGAATTCAGCAATTCCTGAACCTGGGCCGTGATTTTAATGTCATCTTGGGAAAAAGAACGTCCAATCGTCGGGTGATTATGAACCATAACAACATTGCGTGCGTTCAGTACCAACGCACGTTTTAAAATTTCACGCGGATAAACCGATGACTCGTCCCGGGTGCCACGCGTATGCACCTCGTCTGATAGCAATCTGTAATCCACGTCCAGATACAGGGTATGTACCTCTTCTATGGTTTTACCCATCAGTTGCGCCTTGCAATAATTCGCCAGCGTGCGACGGTCGTGAAATATAGATTGCGATTTCATATCATCGTGATAGCCAATTATCATCAGTTGATTTATTGACTTTATAAACACAGCGGTATTTCGTCCCATACCTGGAATCTGGGTCAGTTTATCCACAGGTGCCGCCAGCACCGCCCCAACCCCACCAAACTGTGCAATCAGCATACGCGCCAATGGCCGCACATCACGTCGTGGTATCGCATACCCCAATAATAATTCCAACAATTCATAGTCCGCCAACCGCCCATCTAGAAATTTCTGGCGCAGGCGTTCGCGATGTCCTGTATGAAAAGATGTATCCGACGCAGCCATTATCCCATTAAATCATACGTTCTGTGAATATGATGACACCATCTTCGGTAATTCCCAACGTGTGTTCCCACTGGGCCGACAGACCGCCATCAACCGTGCGCGCCGTCCAACCATCGGCATCAATTTTGCATTCTGGCCGGCCGGTATTTATCATCGGTTCAATCGTGAATACCAGGCCAGGAACCATTTTCACCTTGTCCCAAATTGGGTCATAGAAATGATAAATCTGTGGTTCATCGTGCATAACCTTGCCGATACCGTGTCCCACAAAATCGCGCGAGATAGAAAATCCGTGTGGTTTAACAACCGCCTCTATCGTTTTGCCAATTTCTGATAACGGCACCCCGGGCGCACAGACCGCAATCGCCGCGTTCAATGCGTCTTGACAGGTTTGCACCAATTCACGTGCGCGTGGCGCAACCTTTCCAATCATAAACATACGCGACATATCGCCGTGAAACCCCTTGTATTCGGCGGTCAAATCTATGTTCACAATATCGCCATCTTTTAATATACAATCATCACTGGGAATTCCGTGAACGATTACATCGTTGACCGATGTGCAAATACTTTTGGGATAGCCCTGGTACCCCAGGTCAGATGACCGCGCGCCATTGGCGTGCAACCACGACGCAACCATACGGTCAATTTCACCGGTTGAAATTCCGGCCTGGACATACGGGGAAATATAATCAAAACAGCGCGCAACCAAATCGCCCGACGCACGCAAACGTTTAAAATCTTTTGGGGCATATACAGACGCCAACATAATACTTAACACCTCCGCTTGTTTACTGATAACTTGAACGCGCGCATTGATAATTTCAGCGCAAAATCACGCAACAAAATTTCTGGCAAACCGCCACTTGCGCGCAACTGTTTTTCCAGTTCATTTAAACGAATTAAAACCGCAACGATTTCAGATTCTGGCCATATCTTTATTGCCTGGTTGAATTTTTCGGCAACTTTCCAAAACAGACGTGGTAATTGTCCGTCAACAACCGCGGTCTGTAATCTTTTGAAATGTGTCCCCAGAATACGCACCAGCGCATTTGGTTCGGTTCCTGCATACAGCAATCGGTCCAACGCCTGCATTGTTTGCGCCACATGCCCAGCCGTCAGCGAATACACAAAATCGTCCATATCCGCCGCCGCCGTATCAGGCAAACATTTTTCCACATCGTCCAGTTCAACGATTTTCTTGTCATCAACATATAATGCAATTTTGGTCAGAAAACCACGCGTAATACCACGATCGCCCCCCAGATGTGACGTCATATACGCCATCGCATCGGGTGTAATCTGTTGAATGCCAGCGTCCGCAGACAATTCACGCCGTATCAATGCCGCCAGAGCCCGCGCATCATCTGTATAGCACGGCAACGCCGCGATGTCATTGCCACCTTCAAATAAAGTGCGCAATGCACCACCTGCGCGCAGGTCACCGGCGCAAACAATAACCGTCGCGCACAACCCAGAATGTCCAACCAATTCAGAAATAAATTTTGCTGTGCCATCTGTTGCCCCAGAAATTATCACCATTTTCCGGCCACCAAACATTGATGGACTGCAACTTTCGGCGAACAGTGCGTCTTGCTTTTCGCGCATTTCGTCCGCATCCAGTGCGAACAAATTATCTTTGTCTATTTCCAGTTTTTCGGTCGCGCGATCACAATATTCATCAACCTGGCCTGCGTCAGGCCCGTAAATCAGCACCGCACGAATTGTGCCAATGCCGTTATTAAAATCATTTTCCTTCCACTTCATTACTTTTCATCAGATTTTGTTTCGCGCGCAATTTCGGCAATCGCACGTGTTCCGATTTTTTCTGCCAATACCGTGATTGTATTTTGCACCGCATTATTATACGACGCATTTGCCGCAACCAGATAGCGCACAAACGTATATGATTCAGACGCACTTTCCGTGCCACGCGCAATCTGAACATCGCCACGGGCCAACGTGTAATCTGCACGAACAACAATTTCCTGCCAGGTGGCGTCGCCTGTTTGTTCCAGTGCCTTGTATTTTGTGTATGGTTCAGACAGATTGACCGTCAACGTATATTTTGCCGTGCGGTCATGTACGCCACCGAATTTTGCGTTCAGCGCATTGCGTAATTCAATCCCATTTATACCACTGATTGGTGCGACGTAAATATCGGTATCAGCGCCAGAAAACATCGGGCGAAAACCACAGCCTGCGCATAACACCACACATATAATTGCCAGAATTCTTTTCATAATTTTCGCGCCCTTTTTTGTATATCAGATGCGATTTCCTATTGCATTTTATACTTATATTACCTAGACTTTTAATAAATCGCAAGAGGGAATGATGAATATTTTTATAATGATTCTGGTTGCAATATTTATGCTGGGCTATTACGTGATTGACAGCCCCAGCCAACGTGTTCCCAAAACAGAAACCGAATACGCGGTTGCGCACGCCGACCTGCACGCGATTGCCCAGTGTGCCGCCGCTGTTCACAATGCGAAAATTCACGGAACAGAATTTAATGACATTTGCGTCAGCCAAAATAATATCACCAGTCAACTGTATTGCCTGAACAATACCGGGCGCGAAACAAAATGCGAAATTGTGCGCAACAAGAAACCGGCATACAGTTATATAATCACAACAACTGCGCCACTGGCGGCGGACGATTTTAACGAAATGATGAACGTCCTGGAAGAATACTATGCCGATTCTGGAACGTTTGGAATTCTGATGGACGGTAAAATAACATCGGGCGGAACCGGGACAAAACGCACAGTTCCAAAAGCAATATTATCTGGATTAAAGTTATCAGACGGCCAACTGGTTTATATGACGCAATACGAAATCCCAGACGTCGCGACTGAAATGGTCCCAACCGACACGGCCGATATAATATGCCCGACTGGCACGGTAAAAACATATCGTTTTGGACGCTGGCAATGTATTGGATACAATACAAAATCAAATTGCGCCGGCGATATGATTTGGGATTCAGATTTGTCTGAATGCGTGCCTGATGAATCACGCAAACCACTGTGTGCATCACAACAGACCGCGATTATCGTGGACAGCGTATGGGAATGTATTGACCCATTTTCGGCCAAGGTTTGCCCAGACAAACTGGTGGCGCGATTGAATTATAACACGCTGGAATGGGAATGCATAGAAGACCCAAACAGCGTCCCAACAAAAACCAAATGCGACAAATTTATCAGTCGCGATGTCCAGGGGGCCATTGGGGCAACCCTGCGCACGGCACGAACATCGTGTACAGATTGCGAAAAAATGATTATTGACGAAGATACATGCACGTCATACTGTGTCCCAGACGAGGCCAAGGTAAATGACCCTGCGTGCTATGCCGGCGATGCGCGCGAATGCAGTGGCCCCAGTCGCGCATTTTATTTCGGATTTCCAAACTATTCGTATGCGACAAATGTCACAGCGGTTGCAAAATACACAATCCAGCCGGGTGGTAATCGTCGTTTTAATTGTCGTGACTGTGGCGACGGGGTAATTGACACCACAAAATCCCTGCCACCATACATCGCAACTTGCAAATAAAAAAATGCGCCGAATTTTCGGCGCGTTTTTTTTATCGTATTTTTTCTTTGTTCTGCATCATAATGTATTGCATATCTTGAACGGCCTGGTCATATAAATCCGGGCTGATACTGTTGCGATTATCAATCGTTATTTGCAGATTATCCATCTGGTCGTCCAGACGTTCCTGGCGTGCCAATTCCGCCACAGACTCAGACATCGCCGGCCCAGGCACGTTCAACGGTGCCAATGCATCTGAACGCAGACCGTGCGGATGACGCATTTGCACCACCGATGCAATTTCTGGGCGATACGGCCCACGCTTTTTTTCAAAGTCTGTGACATTTTGGCGCGCAACCAGTGCGATACTGTTGCGCAAATGTGCCAAGATTTTATATGTATCATTTGAATGGCCGTCGTGAATTTCAATCTTGGCGTTGCCATTTTTGTCTGATGGGACAACATCGCGCCACTGACCATTTGGGGTCGCATTACGTGTCATATACGACACCAATTCATATTGCACCTGGGCCAAGATTTCTTTGCCGGCCTGGGGCGTCCAGTTCGGCGCACCGTGTTCGCAAAAATAGAATATGTTATTTTTACCGTTATGCAAAAATGGCGACACAGTGCCAAATCGCGCCGGATTATAAGACATTTCATACCACAGCGCATTGCATATAATATTACCATCAATATGGCCAACCGGCACACTGCTGAACTTTACAGGCGTGTCCCACTGGGCGGTTGCTTTTAATTTGGCGTATGCCCCAGCCAGCCCACTGGCCGTAAATTTGCCAAAATATGGACGGTTTATGTTATATTTCAATATTATCTTGACCGACTTGTCATCTAAGCTCTGCATCTGCACCCCCTTTGACCACACATATAAAATATAGCGCAAAATGCTTTTTTGTCAAGTTGTCGCACAATGAAAAAGCCACCTGATTTGGTGGCTTTTTGCACGTTTGTTATTCTGCACGGGTGAACGCCCCTTTGTCCAGCATTTCGCGCACAGCGAAATGTTTTATCTTTTTCGCAGATGTTTGGGGCAATTCATCTTCGGTGATTGCAAAGTGTTTCACCCACTTGTACGGTGCGATTTTCAGGTTTGATGCCTTCATCAACATCGCAGTGCGCGCGACAGATGTCCCCGGCTTTACCTGGAACACGGCGAACGGAACAACCTTGCCGTTCAGAACGTATTCAAATACCGCAGCGGCCAAAATCTCGTCATTTTGCAGATACAAATCTTCCAGTTCATCGGGATAGACATTTTTACCACTGTCCAGAACAATGACCTGTTTTTTACGCCCTTTGACCACCAAGCGACCGTATTTATCCAATTTTCCCAAATCGCCTGTTTTAAACCAACCGTTTTCAAACGCGGCGGCATTTGCCTCGTCATTGTCCAGGTATCCTGGCATAACCATATTACCGCGCATCCAAATTTCCCCAACGCCTTCGCTGTCTGGGTTATGAATCTGGATTTCATTGCCCGGCAATGGGCCGGCATAATACATTGAACCGTCGGCGCGACGAAATGCAAAGTTAAAGTTCGCAGGCCCCGTCGTTTCAGTCAATCCATAGCAATCGCCAACAACAAAATCTAAATCTTCAAAGAATTTGCGTATTGTTGGTTTCAGCGTTGCGCCGGCCGATACCAGAACCTTGGTATTACCGCCGAATATTTCGTGTACTGGCTTGGTCACCTTGTTCACCAAAAATCCCAATCCGATTGCACGCAACACACGACGCGACGACATAACCATACGCATCACCAGATACATATGTTTTTCACGGGCAGCATCTACGATTTTTTTATAGAACCCTTCCCAGACGCGGGGGACTGCTGGGATAACCTCGGGCCGGTATTGTTTAAAATCTTTCAGGAATTCGCGCGGATTTAACACCGGCTGCAACAGCAATTTACCACGCAGCACAATCGGCGCAATAATATTTATAACCACGCCATATATATGATACAGTGGCAAAAATCCATAGAACGTATATCCCGGGTGAATCACAGGTGTATAAAATAATGCCCCGTCGGCCAACGACAACAAATTATCATGCGTCAGACCAACAACCTTGGGGTTTCCGGTTGACCCAGATGTGAACGATAACATTGCAATATCGTCACGATTGACATCTGCGGCAACAAATTCTTTTTCATCGGTGTCATCAATGGATTCAATATCAAACATTTCCGGCCCACCGTCAACAAAGTGCGACTTTTGTGCCAACGCCAATTTACAATTTGTGCGTTGCATCATATTCAGGTGTTCAGATGCCGACAACCCTGTGTCCAACATCAATGCACGTGCGCCCTGGGACAGAATCGCAAAATACGATTTGATAAATTCCGGGGTATTACCCGACAGAATCGCAACCGTATCGCCCTTTTTAATACCAAAGCGTTTTGCCAACAGCACTGCGCGCTGTTTCACCTTTTTTAACAAATCTGCGTATGTTTCGTTCTGTCTGACAAAGAAAATACTGTCTTTGTTCTGGGAACATACATCACGCAGCAAATCATAAACATTTTTCATCATGATAATTATGCTCTTTATATTTTTTTGTTAAAAGTCCAGACAACCATTATCCAGACCTGATTGTCAGTATACTGTTTTTATCCCAGGAAACACAACCTATTTTAACACAACCACAAAAAACGTACCTTTTTTATACAAGTGCATCTTTTGATTCGTCAAGATATAGATATTTTTTGCCAAAAATATATCTATATTTTGTATTTTTGTTCAAAAACGAATCAGTCGTTTATACATAATCCACGTTTTTATAATACAAAAACGTGTTTAGTATGACGATTCGTTTTTGAAATATACGTCCAACTGCCCAGAAAATCCCCCTTTTTAAAAGTAAAGCGAAAAATGAAAAAAATTTTACTTTTTCTGTATTGATAAAGAACCTATAAAACTATATATTGACATCAAACAAGAAAAACAACCACTATATATTGTGTTTTTTAATAAATAGGGGCGAACAATGTCTGTGACACAGAACGAAACAAAAATAGAGATTATTCCTACACTTACATCCAACTTGGTCGTGGTTCAAAAGCGCAGTGGTGAAACTGTTCCGTTTGATGCCAAGAAAATATATGACGCAATTAAAAAGGCTGTTGCCGTCACACACGAAGTGTCTGATGAAAAAATTATCCAAATTGCCCAGTCTGCACTGGACACATTGGGTGCAGACTTTGCGTCCAAAACGCCCAAGGTTGAAGAAATCCAGGAAATTGTTATTCAAACATTGATGAACGCCCGTGCCTATAAAACAGCCGAGGCGTATATTATTTACCGCCAGAAACGCAGTGAAATACGCGATTCTTATGTTGATGCCGTAGAGGTTATAGAAGGATACGTTGGCGGTTCTAATTGGCGGATCAAGGAAAATGCAAACGTTGGATATTCAATCGGCGGATTGATTTTGCGCACCAGTGAACGCGTCACCGCGGAATATTGGTTGAACCTGTATCCGCGCGAAATTGCCGAAGCGCACAAGAACGCCGCGTTTCATATTCATGACCTGGGCTGGCTGACGGGATATTGTGCCGGCTGGTCATTGCGCGAATTGTTATACGAAGGATTTAACGGCGTCCCGGGTTATCTGCAATGCGAACCGGCGCGCCACATGGCAACTGCGATTTCGCACATGGTAAATTTCTTGGGGACGTTGCAAAACGAATTTGCTGGGGCCCAGGCATTCTCGTCTGTGGACACATATCTGGCACCGTATGTTCGTATTGATAACCTGTCGTATGCAGATGTTAAAAACGCGATGCAGACATTGATATTCAACTGTGCTGTGCCGTGCCGTTGGGGAACCCAGACGCCGTTTATCAATTTCACGTTTGACTGGACCTGCCCCAAGGATTTACGCGACCAGCGTCCGTTTATCGGCAAAAAACAGGTTGATTTTACATACGGCGACCTGCAGGCGGAAATGGACATCATCAACAAAGCGTTCTTAGAGGTTATGACCGAAGGTGACGCGTTGGGCCGTCCGTTCACGTTCCCAATTCCGACATATAATATCACAGATGATTTTCCGTGGAATCACCCAAATGTAAAACCTTTGTTTGATTTGGCGGCAAAATACGGCATTCCGAATTTCCAGAATTTCTTGAATTCTGATTTGAATCCGACCGACGTTCGTTCTATGTGTTGCCGTCTGCGTCTGGACGTGCGCGAATTGTTAAAGCGCGGTGGTGGCCTGTTCGGCAGTGCGGAAAAAACCGGTTCTATTGGTGTTGTCACAATCAACTTGGCGCGGTTGGGCTATGTTCACCGTGGCGACCGTGACGGGCTGTTCGCAGAATTAAAACGCCTGTTGGAACTGGGACGCGATTCACTGGAAATCAAGCGCAAGATTATCACCAAAAATATGGAACGTGGCCTGTATCCGTTCACCCGTCGTTATCTGGGCGATTGGTCACACCACTTTTCTACCATCGGTGTAAATGGCGCAAATGAAATGGTTCGCAACTTTACAGGCGACCGCGAAAACATCGCGACCCCAATGGGCAAAAAATTGGTTCTGGACGTAATGGACTTTATCCGTGAAAACCTGGCGAATTTCCAGGAACAAACCGGCAACCTGTATAATCTGGAAGCGACCCCGGCCGAAGGCTGTTCGTATCGTTTTGCAAAAACTGACGTGAAAAATTTCCCAGACATCATCACAGCTGGGACACACGACGCACCGTATTATACAAATTCAACCCAGTTGCCAGTGAACTTTACCGACGATCCATTTGTCGCACTGGAACACCAAGAAGAATTACAGCGTAAATACACCGGTGGCACAATGTTGCACCTGTATATGGGCGAACCCGTATCCAGTGGCGAAGCCGCCCAGAAAATTGTTCGGACAATCTTTGAAAATTACAAGATTCCGTATATGACGCTGACCCCGACATTTTCAATCTGTCCAAAGCACGGATATTTGCCGGGACGCTATGAATTCTGTCCGAAATGCGACGCGGAAATCGCCGCAAATCAAAACAGTGAACAATAAACCTAAACGCTAATAATGCATTGCACAAAAAAATAAGGGAGGAAAACTATGCAGGCAGCAAACACTCAGAGAACACCATGTGAAATCTTTTCGCGTTCTATGGGCTTTATCAGACCAGTTTCTAACTTTAACATTGGCAAGTATTCTGAATTCTGCGAGAGAAAAACTTTTACCGAGGCAAACAGTCTGACCACTGGTGCGCGTCACTGTGATTTGTTAAAAAAGGCGGCATAATAAAATGCAAGAAATTCAGATTGGTGGGTTGGTTTCGTTCACAACAATAGACTATCCGGGCAAATTGGCCGCTGTGCTGTTTTTGCGCGGTTGTCCATTGCGGTGTGCGTATTGTTCCAACCCCCATCTGTTAAATGTTGGCGACGGCGAATATGACCCGGCCAAGGTTATGGATTGGCTGCGCAATCGCGTTGGCAAATTGGAAGCCGTCGTTTTTTCCGGGGGCGAGGCATTGATGCAGGGCGATGCCGCGATTGATTATATGCGCCGTGTGCGCGACCTGGGATTTAAAATCGGGTTGCACACAAATGGATTTTATCCTGAAAACCTGCAACGCGCCACAGATGTGGTTGATTGGATTGGCCTGGATTGCAAGGCAACACGTGAAAAATACGGATTGCTGGTTGGCCAAAACATCGCCCACGACCGTATGATGCGCAGTTTGGACATATGGCTGGCAACGGGCAAGGAATACGAGGTCAGAATTACGTGCGACCCACGCTTTGTCACAAAACTGGATTTAATGGAAATCACACGTGATTTGCACAATCGTGGCGTGACCCATATTGCGATTCAAAAATATATTCCACACTTTGAAGATAACGAACACGGCACCACGCCCCAGGCGCGGAACCAGTTCTTTAATGACGATAATCTGCGCAAAACAATCAATGAAATGTTTACGTCTGTTGTTTGGCGTGAATAGTGTTTAAATTCCATATATTATAAAACCTAGACAATCTTTTCAGCGGGGATATTATGTCGCTTGTTGAACATATCCAGAAATTTAACAAACGCACGCACCTTGGGCGAATCAATCAGTTTTGGACTGCACGCGGCAACCATACGATGTTCATATTCAAAATTTATGTTCGGAACGCGCACCAATTTTGGTGGTTGCTGTGCAACCCAGGCTGGAAATAATCCGATACCTTCGCCATCGCGTATCAGACGAAATATCAACCCAACCGAATCCGTCGTTGTGTTCAATTTACGCGCACGCTTGGCGATAAAAGAACATTCTGGCATATTCAAATATGGTTGATACATACACAGGTCAAAATTTTCCAACATATCGTCCATATTTTTTGGCACACCGTGCGTATCCAGATATTCTTGGGTTGTGAAAAAGTTCGCATTTGCGCGCAGACGAAATAACACACGCCCCGGGATTTGATAGTTAGATTTGGAATCAACAACAGCAATCTCTACATTAGATAAATTCTGTTGCCGATTGGTCAGTAAATCTAAACGGATTTTTGGATACTGGGCATAAAACCGCGACAGGTCACGCAGGAAATAACTGCCGACCAGCCCTTCGGCAACCAGCACAGAAACATATCCCGTCAGGTCATCTTTTGGGCTGGCGTTATCAATAATATTGTCCAGCGCATTGCATATCGTTTCAATATTAGAATAAATTTCTGGGGTCACATTTGTTGGCAAACTGCCCGATGACGTCCGTTGCAACAGTGTCGCGTTCAGTTGCGTTTCCAAATCAGAAATCAATTTGGACATATTAGAATGTTTTATGCCGTTTTTATTCGCCGCAACTTGGATTTGCCCTGTATCAATAACTTCTTTTAACGCTAACAGTTCTTTCAACAAGGTCACTCTGGTTTTTATCGTAGCCATCGTTATACCTTTTGTCTAAGAAAAACACGTGAACATAAATGATAATTCTCATTATACACGATTTTACGATTGAAAAACAGCATAAAAGACAGTTTTTTTATAAAAACGCAAATTTACAATAATGTATAAAATATTACATTTCTTTCTGGTTAAAATATTTGGTGAAATTGGTGACACTCTCGCCCGTTGCCGCCAAAATTTTTGCAATACTGCCCGTGGACGGCCACCGTGGCTGACCATATTTAGACCAGCGTTTGCTTTTGTTAAATATCGTCGGGTCCAAACCGCTGCGTCGCGCCAGACCAGAACACGACATTTTATGTTCACTGGCAAATCGGTCTATTGCATACCAAACATCACTGTGTGTCATTTTATTCACCCCTGTTTATTGTTTTGTTTGTAATAACAATATAATCTATATGGGGATTTTTCCGGCTATCCCCTTTTTATATGCAATCGTGTATAATTTGGGGACTTCAGCCCAAGGCGCACAAATCCGGGCTTTTTTGACACTTTTGGTCAAAACCGACGAATATTTTCTTAGAAAAAATTTTTTCCTTAGGATAAACATCAAAGAAAACCTAGGGTTTTTGTCATATTTTTTCACCGGACAGATTCGTTTTTTCTAAACATAAATACTGTACATATCCCACTCGTATTGTCTGCGTTTAATTAAACCGTTTGAAATTTTTCCCTGCAGACGATTCCACGCCTTCCACGCGGATTCTAAATCAGGATATTTTGAACTGTGAAAATTTGGGTTATTGATGTATTTTACAACTGTTGAATTTGCAAAATTTTTTGTGCCAATGTTATACGCTAAACACACCAGCGCATCAAACTGATTCTGTGACAATGATACTTTTATATTATCTTGCACGGCGCGTTCTGCCACCGTGATATCAGAACGCAATAATTCGGTGGCGACGCTCTCTGTGATACCATTTCTAAAATCTTCGCCTGATTTTATCAGATGCCCATAACCAATCGTCGCGCCGATTGGCAACGGGTCATTTGTGTTCACCGAACGCCCTGTCTTGTCATCGTAAATAATATGATTGTTGCCACGTTTAACACAGCCCTCAACGCGTTTTAACATATTTATACCATTATTGCTTATTTTCATATTGCCCCCATTTCTGTGCCAAATTTTCCCCCATCGCCCCAGTAATTATTTGGTTGCGACAGATTGCATAAAAATTTGGTAAATTTATAAAATCCCACAAATTGGCCCACATAAAAATTGTAAATCTTTGTGGATACCCCCGTGTGACAAAATAAAAACGGCCGGCAAAAACACCGCCCGTTTAATGGAATTTAACAGACCAAATTATATCATAATTTACCTAAAAAATCAATATAAACTGGCATCGGGATTTTGGGCAAGGTATGCGATACGGTTGATTTATAGTGCGTATAAAAGTCCACATTTGTTATTTTGGACTTGTTACCAATCTTTTTGAGCTACTGTCTTATGTTTGACTGGCCACCCCCGATTAACAGTATGTTTTTATCTGTTTTACGCCATATATCCTCATTTTTTGGTGCTAAATACTGCATGTATTCAGGTAATTGCCGGCGATACATCATTCCTTTCACTGGATCGTAATTGAACTTTGTTTTGATTCCATTTCTGTTTACAAACAGCAGATGTTCGTCTTCAATTACCTGAAACATTCATTATACCTGTATTAATCGGTGGTATAGGCGCGGCATTCAGAATACGTCTTGCCATCTAATATCGCATTCAGGGCGATATTTGTGGTGGTTACAATATTCTTGGTATTTTTGATTTCTTCAGGGGACATAAAACGCATTTCTACACATTTGTCGCCCTCGCAATTACGCAATGTGCCAGAGAATTTATTTACAACAAAGAAGAAGTCAATCCCCTCGGTCTTGCTGGCCAGGTTGCTCATAACATGTGCAAATTCAATATCGTCTGGATTAATGTCAATGTCCAATTCCTCTTTTGCCTCGCGAATAGCTGCCTCTTTGGCGGTTTCGCCATGTTCTATATGACCGGCCGGGATTACCCACCAGCCACCACCATAACTAAAGAATCCATCGTTTCTGAAAAACAATAAAATCTTGTCGTCCTGTTTGATGATTATATTTACAACACCTTTGAACATGGGTCTTTCTTTCATTGTATTTCTCCTTGTTGTTTAGTTATGTTTGCATATAAATTGATGTTTCGCAATCCAATTTGTTCGAACTTCAGAACGAAGGGCGCCGCCACAAACGGGCGAGAACAAGCTTTCTGTACACGTTTGGTTTATGAATTCCGAAGGAAAATTCTTGTTGCAGCAGCGCGTGGCTTCCGCCAGTTTGCGCAAAACATGATAGTTATATGCATACCACCCCAAAAAGCATTACGCCAGTCGCAACCAGTTCTGCAAACTGTTGACGTACACGCTGTGGCGGTAACAATATACTAACCGTTAAATTATACCAAAGACGATTTGAGAAGCAACCTATAACGGAGTAATTTCCAGCGTTTCAGTGTTGATTATTATACCAAAAATGACTGAGGCCTTTGAAACAATTATCAAAGTTGTGACAGAATAATTTTGTTATTCGTCACATACTTTCCTTTAAAGTACAACCAAGAGTTTCCAAACCGTTTGCAATTACATTCTTTAATGCGTTAACCATCAGCATATGGTTATCTGTCAACGTTTTTTCCTCTTCGTTTATCAGTTTAACACCGGCACCAGAAGACCACAGAGAATGAAATGCAGCAGACACTTCTTCCAAATATTTTGTTAACAAATTAGGGGCATTGTTTTTGCAAGCACTTTCTACAACAGCTGGATAATCCCCCAGCATTTTTATAAGTCTGCGTTCAATATCACTGGCTGACAAAAAATCATATTGCTTTTGTAATAACGTATCTAAGCTACCCGGGAATATCGTATCATACTTTTTCAATACGGAACATGCACGAGCATAAGCATATTGCATATAATACACCGGATTGTCTTTAGATTGTTCTTTTGCTTTTTCTAAATCAAAAGTCATTTGAGTATCAGGACTTTTTATAACCATAAACAATCTTAAAACATCCGCATCAATTTCTTCCAGGACATCTTCTATCATCACGAAATTGCCGGCACGTTTAGACATTTTAAACGGTTTGCCATCTTTTTCCAAATTAACAATTTGACACAACACAACATCCAAAGTTGCTTTGTTGTTTGTGACAGCCCCTAATGCGGCTTTAATACGTTTAACATATCCACCATGATCCGCACCCCAAACATTAATTTGTTTTTTGAAACCACGATTAAATTTATTTAGATGATATGCAATGTCAGAAGCAAAATAAGTAGTTTCACCATTTGAACGAGCAATCACGCGATCTGAATCATCACCAAATTGTGTAGATTTAAATAACAATTGTTCTGTTGGCACCCAATCTTCATCGGCTTCACCCAAAGGTTTTGGTAATGTTCCTTTATATAACAGGCCCTGACTTTGCATATAATCTAAAGTTTTTGCGACCTGCTGAGATTCTACTAATTCGCGTTCAGATGTAAACACATCAAATTCAATTCCTATCTTGCGTAAACTGTCTTTGATTAAAACCATCATCGCATCGGAAGCAATCTTTTTGAAATACGGGACATATTCATCTTCGGTTGCAGATAACCATTTGTCGCCATCTTTGTCTTTTATATCTTTGGCAACAGGAATTAAGTAATCCCCAGGATATGCGCCTTCGGGTAAAGATTCACCATCGTGCAACCCAAACAGTTCTTGATAGCGCCAAAATACAGAATGCGCCAAAACATCAACCTGATGTCCGTAATCATTTATATAGTATTCTTTGGTAACATCAAACCCATTTTTCTTCAACAATCTCGCCAAAACATCACCTAAAATTGCACCTCTGGCATGACCGATATGTACTGGCCCAGTCGGATTAGCAGACAAAAATTCAACATTAATTTTTTCGTTGTGGCCTATGTCAGAATTCCCATATTCTTGCGGATTTGTTAAGATAGTTTTTAATAAGTTTTCCCACAATTTACCAGAAACATTAATATTTATAAAACCTGGGCCAGCAACAGAAACTTCCGTTATTTCTGGGATTTCTTTGATATATGAACAAAGCAAATCTGCGATTTCACGCGGATTTTTCTTTAAATCTCTAGATAAAACCATGGCAACATTTGTGGAAAAATCACCAAAATCACGATTTTTAGGGACTTCTACAACAATATTATTCCAACTGTTTGACCCTAAAACAGTTTGTAATTCAGGCACAGTTTGTAATTTGTCTTTTATTTTTTCAGAAATTAATTTGTAAACATTCATATCAAACCCTGCATGGTTATATTAAAGCCAGGTGCCTGTGAAATGATAATCGTATTATTTTTTATTTTCAACAAATTTCTTTATCTGGTATTCGACCAAATCGTTTTAAATAATCGTCTATACCGTTTGCTGGGGTTGGGTTTGGCATAACCACATCGGTTTCCAAGGCTTTTGTTTAAATGTTCTTCAATTGCATTACATAAATCGACATAATCTATATCTTTGATACATGAAAAATCATCTTTACATTGTACAAGATACGGGAACGCTTCATTTAATCCACATTTTTTGCATGACGAAAATTTGGTAAATACGTTAATATTACACGCATAATTTTCCAAATGTAATGGTTCTGCATACGAAAAACCAACGACAGCTCTGCAATCTACCGTTCTGGCCAGATGCCATCATCCCGCCCGTTTAATGGAATTTAACAGGTTAAATTGTATCATAATTTACCTAAAAAATCAATAAAATCACCA
>OQWI01000012.1_pt1 | contig 82436 bp, 100 predicted proteins | sample 1691551 | NCBI WGS metagenome assembly OQWI01 (sample SAMN03418259, study PRJEB22391) | human gut metagenome | biome: human-gut; feature: organic feature; material: feces | host: Homo sapiens | place: Tanzania | collected 2013-01
GGGAAGACGTTTGACGAGATTATTAGCGACAACTGTGATGATTTTTACACCATTGTAGACCGAGAGTCGTTGCTAGATTTCGCTATTTACCAGATTAACGAAGGCGGATTATTTCTTGCGCGTCATATTCTCGATGCTGTAGACTCCAATTATGCCGATTGGTATAGCTACGATGCTAACTACGGCACACTCGAAACACCCACAGCAATCATTAGTATTGAAGATTTATACGATTACGTTGATTAAAAATTTCTTATTGCAAACAGGTCTGGATTGTGGGATAATACAAATAACAAAACGAAACAGACTGATTGGAGACATAATGAGTGATATTGAGAACAACAATGACGTCGCAGTAGACAATGAGACCGTCGTTGACGAGGCCCCACAGCCGACTGAAGGCATAGACATTGAAATCGCATATCCCGAGTCTTACTCTGATGACCAACTGTCAATTGCGAACACTCTGTGCGAGTATCTCGGACAAGAGATGAACATGTACACTCGTAAGGAGATCGCCGGTATCGTGAAGTTCGCCTATCAGTTCTTCGGTGTCGCTCTTGACTACGGATGGGACGACAACCCCGGTTGGTTCGCCGTCACCAAGGATATGGCATATGACCAGATTGCAAAGATGAAGGCAGAAGCGGAAGCTCTCGACAAGTAAAGACACAACAGCAAAGGATATCTCAATGAATTACGGAAATATCAAGTTCCTCCATGTCGTCCGACTCAATGAAGTCCCCGATATTCTTACAACCGAGGGCAACAAGTACGTCTTCCCAAAGCTAGATGGCACGAACGCAACTGTTTGGGCTGATGACAAGGGCGTTATCCATGCAGGGTCTCGCAATCGTGAGCTTTCCATCGACGACGACAACGCTGGATTCTGCAAGCATGTCATGGAGTCTGACAAGATGGAGCCTATCCGTCGATTCTGCGTGGACAACCCGTTCATGGTTGTGTGCGGAGAGTGGCTCGGTGGCAAGGCTGGGCACATCAAGTCTTATCTCAACAAGGAATTCTATGTGTTCGACATGAAGCTCGCGACGATCGGCAACAGCGAGACCAAAAAGCACTTCGGTTATCTGCCTTACGATGTTTATTCGAAGGCTATTGAAGAGTATGGCTATCAGTATGTCATCCCGCCGTTGCGCGTATACAACAGCGACGAACACGTCACTGTTGTCGACATTGCCGAGCTTGCAGAGTCCAACCACTTCAACCTTCCACCTGACGTAGTCGGCGAGGGCGTCGTTGTGAAGAACTACGGCTACCTTTCCCGTTTTGGCAACTACGAGGAAGGCAAGATTGTGAGGGACGAATTTAAGGAGAGTAAGGGTCAAAAGTCAACAAAAGACATCCCAGAAGGTTCTAATATAGAGCAAGCTATTGTTGACGACCTAGTGTCTTCTTCTGATATCCAGAAGTGCATCAACAAGGTGTCTGACATTCTTGGGCAAGAGTTTTCCAAGAACAACGGTAAGATGGTCGGCATGGTGATGGAGATGGCGTTTTCTGATCTTCTTTCCGAGGAGTTCAACATCATCGCCAAGAAGTACGGCAAGTACCCGATCGTGTTGAAGGCTGTCAAGAAGTTCACGTGCGACAAAGTACGGTCCGTCATCGGCTTGTAAAAAACGACCTCCCAAGGGGACCCGTCCATAGCAGTATATCACACTGTTGTGGGCGGGTTTTTTCTTGCCGGTCGAACTTTTTACACCGAGATTTGCTTGACTTTTTGAAAAAAATATGCTATAATATCCTCACGAAGTCGTTCGTTCGATACCAACCTGCGAGAAGAAGGGGTTGAGACAACAGAGATATGGATACAAACCAGCGAATCCTACAAGAGTTGAAAGATTTTCTAGACACATCAGATCACGAGCTGTTCATCGACGAAGGCCTATACGCACAAAAGATAGCGGAAGAGGGGGACTCGTTTGATTCCCTTTGGATGCAAGAGTACAAGGATGGAGGGGACAACTCTGTCGTTCAATATGTGCGCGCTGGAATCACAAAAGTTGTGTTTTTCCTAAAGGACGTGAAGGATAAAGTGGTGAAAGTGCCATTCTTCGGAGTGGATCTCTATGAGTACGACGAGAGTGGTGAAAACAAAGAGTTTGTCTGCAGGATGAGCTTCGAAGAGATGGATGAGATGAGACGCAACGGTGGCGACTATTGTGAGTTGGAGGTCGACAACTACAAGAAGGCAGAAGAGGATGGGGTAAGCTCGTTCTTTGCGCCAACCGAATATATAGGCACGCTGTATGACACGATTCCAGTGTATGCGTCAGAGCGATGTGTGCCGTTCAGTGATGTTGAGTATAACGGTGAGATTCCAGATGGTGAGAACATGTTTTTTAAATTCGGAGTGCCGAACACGATCACCCAGGAGCTTAAAAAGCAATATCAAACAGGGCGCTTGTTCGCATTAAGAGAGTTTCTAGATGACAACGACATCTATGACCTTCACTCTGGTAATTGGGGATATGACAAGGACGGCAAACTGAAGATCATAGATTACTCAAATTATTACGAAGATTTTTAAAATAACACTTGACAATTAAATATAATTTGGGTATATTATACTCATACAAAGTAATTAGAGAGTGATTGTGTGTCGGGATACTTCAATTTCATGAAAAAATTATAACGCTCCTGACACGGGTATTTCCTCTCTATACTTTATGACTGCCCCGATTGCTAGATGATGGTTTGTTCGGATACTTCCACATTTTAATGTGACCATAATAACATCTCCGGACAAAAATATTTCTCTGGTTGTCGGGGCTTTTTTGTTTCTCCTATACGAAAGGATGATGGAATGTCAAAGTTTAACAACAAGCAAGGTATCACCACAGTGACATACGAGGGCGGAGAGGCATATGAGAAGCCTTTGTTACACGAGTGGCTGAACATCCTGTTTGGTTCGTTCCTTGCCGGTGGCGCTTATGAGTCCGACAGGACGCAGGCTGAACGACTCATTGAGAAGACCCGCCAAATCGCGGACAAGTATGGTGCAGAGTTTGCCATGAAGGCTGTTGTGTATGCGAGGAACGTCATGGGCATGAGGTCTGCATCTCACCTTGCCGGAGCAGTCCTGAACGCATATAACTTCCAGGACAAGCGCGACTTGTACAGGAAGTTATTCCATAGGCCTGACGACGTCGCAGAGTTGTTCGGCGCAATCGACTACCTGTATGAGAAGAGGAGCCATGCCGTTGTGAGGGCAACCTGTGACTACGTCAGCAACATGAACGAATACATGTTCGGCAAGTACAAGCTGACCGGCAATAGGTACAACTGGTTTGACATTATCAACATTTCTCACGCCAACAGCTCCGTTATTGACACAATCAAGACGACCGGCAAGATTCCTGTCGCCGATGTGTGGGAAACGGCAATCAGCAACACAGACAATGCAGAGGAAGAGTGGAAGAGGCTCCTCGTAGAGGGGAAGCTTGGATATCTTGCACTTCTTCGAAACTTGAGGAACGTCAGCAAGTATGATTTCTGCACCCAGGAATTTGCAGAAAAGTACATCTTCTCAATCCTATGTGACCCAAACAAGATCAAGGAGTCTCTTGTGTTCCCGTTCCAGATCTACACTGCATATAAGGCATGCCACAAGTACTGGTACGAACTGTCGGAGGCGTTCAAGGCGTCGATGGAAAACGTCCCCGTGATTGAAGGGTCGACTCTTGTGGCAGTAGACGTGTCTGGGTCGATGGACGCAGTGTTGTCTCCCCGTTCGACCGTGTCTATTGGAGAGGCAAGCGCATGCTATGCCTACATCGTCTCCCAGAGGTGCACCGATCCCACTATCGTCAAGTTTGGGTCTACAGCAAGCTTGGTGAGCAATAGCATCCTTGACAGTGACGACCCGTTCGTCACCATCGAAGACATTGCGATGCACACATGTGGGTACTCTACTTGCATAGGCGAGATTCGCAAGGTCATCGGCAACAAGAAGTTCGACAGGCTGTTCTTGTTCAGCGATCAACAGAACATGGAGATGCGCAACTTTGACATGTCGAGCCCAGTGCAGTTTGTGAATAGCATAAGCAAGTATTCGTACTCATTCGACCTCGGTGCATATCCGACGACCATATTCAAGGACATGCCGAGCAACGTGTGCCTGATGACCTGCCTTACCGCAAACCTCTTCGCTCTTGTGAGAAAGTTCGAGGAAGGCGAAGACGCGCTGTACAACGAGATCAACGATATGAGGAACTGGAAGCCCCTTCTCGCTTAATAAATAAAAAAGCCCCTCAAAGGGGCTTTTTTTGTATTGACAGAAGGTTTTTGATTGTGTTATAATAATAATGTAATCAAGACGATAGGAGAGTCCCATGAGATATGTCGATAACGAATGCGACGCCAACTATTGTGTCAGTGTGTATGAGACCAAGACTAACAATCTCATCAAGGATTTTTTCTTCAAGCTTGAACTGCATGAGGGACAGGCGGTGATGGTCAGGTATGTGTGCAACAACTATCCTGGGTACATCGACGAATATTCCTATATCAGGATTTTTAAGGTAAAGCGCGGATACAAGGCTGGTGTATGCTAATGTTTAACATTTATGTCACCGAGGTCGGCAACCCCATGATTCTTGGTTGTGCCGAGGAGGAGCTCGAAGAGAAGGTCGACGACCTTGTCGGGTATGTCGGATTCCATTACGGATATAGTATTCCGAAGGATGAGTTTGAGGACCTTCTTGACAGGTTTGATATAAACTACGTGCTTCTCCCGAGGTATCTGAAGGACAAGATCGACGACGAGATTGACATTATTGTCGAAGAGGATTGGTAAAGAATGGCAATGCAGCCTTATAATGCGCTGAAGGCGTATGATGCAGACGTAATCGACAACTACATCCACCGCGCAATCGGGTCATACCCGTCTGTCGACACGAAGTCTATCCTCAAGTCTTGGAATGACGCGAAGACACGTTTGTTCAACGAGGTTTTTGACAAAAAGCTTCGTATAACGACGCATGTGACAGCAGACCTAAAAGACGACCTAGAGTTCGCACGTAAGTCGATCGTTAACGCAAGCCTGAATATCGTTCCGTCTGTGGCGGACTACATGTACAATCTTGAATATTCTGGCCTATGCGACGACGACACGGTCAAGAAGGTGCTCGGCCTGTTCAAGGCAAGCGACGTCTTGTCTGACAAGAATGTTGATGACACTGAAATCGTGTTGTTCTCACCTCGTTCAGACGGGGTTTTAAAGACAAGGCTTCTCCTCCGTGGTAAGCGTATGCGCGTAATTCGCAAGGCCCTGGAGTTCGTCGAGTATCCGTTCATGAAGCTGTTCGCACAGTTCCGTGACAGGGTGAGCCTTATTCGCACGACTCAAAAGCTTGACGCTGATATCGTCTTGTCGATACACCCGATTGATTTTCTCTCTATGAGCGACAACAACAGCGGATGGACAAGCTGCATGTCGCTAGTCGGCAAAGGTAGCGACCGTTCAGGCGTGACTGAATATATGAACAGCCCAACTGCTGTTGTGGCGTACATGGAGTCAAATGTGCCGTTCCTGCCTGGCGTGCCGAACAAGAGTTGGCGAATGATGCTGTTCTACGACCTGGACGCAGATGTGGCGCTTGGATCTAGGCAGTACCCGTTTTTTTCTGCCGAGCTTGCGCGTGGTGCATTGTCTGCTCTGACTTCTTGCGAGAGCTATGAGGTTCAAAACTATCCCTGGATTCAAGAAGACAGGCTCCTGCTTGAGCAATGCGAGAACTTCGACGTGCGAAACGAGACGCAGAAGTTCAAAGACTTCGAGGCGAAGATGCTTGACGCGGGCCTATCTGGAGGTTGGCATGTGTCACCGTGGTCCTATGGTGCGTGTAACGATTTCTTTATGTTTCATGATGACGACAAGTTCTTCGAGGTAAACAAAGAGCCATATAAAACTACAAAGCCACTGCGCCTTCAAATGTCCGGCAAACCGACTTGCTTGCATTGTGGTCAGCCGTTAGATCCTGAACGATGGGGTACAAGAAGGGTCGTGTGTGAAAAGTGTTCGAAGGAGGTGAATGAGCTTAATGAAGCTCGCTATCCCATTTAAACTATATTATGAACTCAACGACGTGGCAGACGAGTTCAACATCCAATACAATCCAGAGACAAGCACGATAGACAAGCTTGGCGACTTCATCGAAGCCTTTCCCGGCAAGAGGGTGAACGTTGAGATTGTCGGCGACATGGACGACAAGAAGCTTATCAAGTCTATTGTAAGGGTTGACAAAGAGAACATATATTTCAGGCTCCGTGAGAACCACATAAAGAACATTGAATCGCTGAAGCAGATGAACTGCAAGTATTTTTTCAGTTACGATGCACCTGCATACAACATGGTGTCTCTTGACTACTTCATTTCGCTTGGTGTGTCAGATGTGTATCTGTCGGACGACCTGTGGTACTCCCTCAAGGATGTTTGTGAGCTGTGTCATAAAAACAACGTCAACATAAGGTTTGTTGCAAACAGAATTCCAAGCATGTGCTCTACCAGGGGGTTTGACAAGAGGGCGATGATTGTCCGTCCGAATGACTTCGATCTTATAGATGGGTTGATCGACACAATCGAGTTTGACTGCTATGATTTTAAAGGCGGATACAATTTCGGTATGTTGTCAGCGCTGTATAAGACATGGTTTGTCACAAAGAACTGGTATGGCGACCTTGGGGAGATAAACTACGACATAAAGATTCCGTTCCCAAACACCACAATGATCGACAACCTCACAAAAGAGAGAATCCGCTGCGGCATGAGATGCTTTAAGGGCGGGTCTTGCAAGAGATGCGTGGACACTTTTGATGTGGCTTATTCCTTGAAGGAAAAAAATTGGAGAATCTCGGCACCAAAACGGTTGACAACAGACTCCAAACAGTAGTATAATACTCTTAACAAAAGACATTACGTGAAAGGGGCCTCAACATGGCTAAAGACAACTACACCATCAATATCGACTTCTCCGCTTCTTATGGCGAGGACAAGGAGAATGCAGGTGTCACCTGCTCCGTACGCGATTCAGACGGTCTGAACGTGTCAACTCACAAGAAGATCAACGGCGAGGATATCGACTCTGCGCTTGCCGAGATGTTCGACGACGTTATCGGCAGTATCGTCGCAAGCAAGGCTACCAAGCCCGCATCCAAGGAGGAGGAGCTTCAAGCCAAGCTCGACTCTATAACGATTGACAACAAGGTGCTTCAGGCTAGGCTTGACAAGCTACAGAAGGCTTATGACGTTCTCGCCAAGAAGACGCCGTGCATGGATCATACGCCTAATGCTTGCAAGTGTAACAACGATAACGTGAAGCCTGACAAGGTGTGCAACTGCAAGAAGACTACAGTGAACGTTCGTCCTGGTAGTGGGCAGTACATTCCTATCAATGTCTCCGCTAGCACGAAGCATGCCACGCTTGACGATCTTGAGTCCTATGTAGACAAGCTCTATAAGGATGTTTTCAAGAGGTTTGTGGAGTAATTTGAGAGAGGATCCGGCTTATCGCTGGGTCCTCTTTTTTTGTATAAAAATTTATACTTGCGCCCAGGTGCCTGTTTGTTGTATAATATAGACAAGAAAGTTGAGAGGAGCGTCCCTATGAGGATTTGTCTTAATGACGGCACCTGGTTGCATGATTCATATGATTTGCTTAAATGGCTTGACGAGGTCGGCATCAGTCCCGACGAGATGTGGTATGCGATGGAAGAGTATGGAGGAGTGCCGGGAAAAGACTACGACGCTCTTGAAGACGCATACCATGAGCAAGAGATGATTGCCGACGGGTACTCACAGGACTTGGGCATGCTCATCGACGAGGTCGAGGCCATCGCAGACAGGCTGAAGTCTGGCAAGAAGGGTAAAGGATACACAAAAGACGATTTGGCGGAAGCATTGTTGTACGCAGTTCGCTGTGTTCGTCGATGACAAGGAGATAACAATGGATAAGACCGAAGGAGCACGTGCTTTTATGGAAACCGTTTCAGGCAAGGTTGTGAGGATGTGGAAGTACAAGAGGATGTTTACGCCTCTTGAGCAGGAGAAGAAGTGGCCGGACCAGTCCGAGTTTATCGACGATACGTGCGATTTTGTCTTCATAACTGGAATCTTTGAGGTGTTCGGCAAGGTTCTGATCAAGTCTTGCCCTGTCGATCTTGCTGATTTTGACGAGGACGGCAACCTTGTCTGTTGCAAGTATGGCGAGTATGACTATCTTGACGATATTCATATCGCAGTGAACGAGAGGGACACTGAAAGGCTTAAGGAAGGAGACCTGTAGCCATATGCACACCATGATGGACAACGGTCTTATGGAAGTCACGGACAAGGAATACGAATCTGTCAAGTCACACTTCACGCATTTTCCAGAGCGCTACTCCAAACATGCGACTGGCCGTGACGAGATATGGTTTGATCGAACCAACAGCCAGGTAGTTGGGGCTGCGACAAACTACTGTTCCAGGTTTTTTGTGATAGACGACCTATACACTTCTCTTGTCTCTTTAAACACAGGAAAGTGATTACAGGTTGAAAAAACATTGTTGCAAACAGGTTGTCAAATATGTTATAATAATCTTGTAATCAAGAGAGATAGAAACGGGGTATAAACATGGGCGCTGACATTCACATGGCAATTGAGGTTCGAAACACCTACAAGACCGACGGCGAGTGGAAGTACATTGAGATTAAGAATCAGTTCCGCTCTTACAAGGAGCTTGACGGCACAGAGTACATTGACATCCTTGAACCTTACGGTGGTCGAGACTACGGTCTCTTTGGAATCCTCGCAGGCGTCAGGAGCGACGTCTATCACCAGATTGACTCCCTTCGTGGAATGCCTGAAGACGTATCCGAGAGAGTAAAGGAGCGCTACGGCAAAGAGGAGTCTTATGGCGGCGTGCACAGTCTCACTTGGTACACTCTTGACGAGCTTAAGGGATGGGGAGAGAGGAAGAAGCACTTCAAGTCTGCCAACTATAGAGAGCTTGCCGAGTATGACGAGGGTCTTGCCATCGACACAAAGAGGGAAGACAAGAACATGCGCAAGCGCTTCAACATGTTTGTCCATGACATTGAAAATTTTGTATGGATGACCATTGGGTACGTGAGTCCTTGCAACGTTCGTGCCGTAATTTGGTTTGACTCTTAAAGGAGATGCAATGCTCTTTATCACCCCTATGAGACTTGCACAGGTCACAGTGGCCCATCTTAAACTGAAAGGCTCTTTCGATGGGCCACTGCTGATTCAAGATTTCGCCCAGTTTGACAATTGGATGCTTGCCGACTTGCTTCCGCGTGCAAGCAAGATCTTTGACGAGTTGGAGCTTGCACCTCTGGCAAAGGAACGAGACGCATATATCGACGGGATACGTACAAGGACTGATTTTGACAACTTGAAGAGGTATGGGAAGTTTTCAGACAACGTGAAATACTGGCTTGAAAGGTCTCCTGTGGATGGATGGCATTATGCCGTCACCTTCCAGGACGGCACGTTCACTGCTGTGCCGAGGGGCACTCCTGACAACATTATCTTTGAGTGTATCATGCCAGTCACAAAGGCAAAGGAGTACATCCATATGATGGTAAGCTCCAAACCCGGCGATCGCTTCTATTGTGACGTCCTGATTCCTTCGATCCATGGTTTGGAAAAAAAGTTTAGGCAACTTTAAAAAAAGTACTTGACAAGAGGTCCATGAAAATTATATAATATATAAGTCAATTGAGGGAAAGACAAAAAGTGTCAGCACTGTTAAGTCAGTGCCCCTCGTCCAGCCATAGGGTAATTGGCAACCCTCATGCTTTGGGAGCATGCGATTGCAGGTTCGAGTCCTGCTGGCTGGACAAGGGAGACACACTTTGTCTACGGCAACGTTCCATAGACAAGACCTGTCCCCTTCTCCTCCAAATAGCTCAAATGGATAGAGCGGTCGTCTCCTACACGACAGGCTGAAGGTTCGAGTCCTTCTTTGGAGGCCATAGGTGTGTAGCACAAAGGTCAGGGCCGACGACTTATAATCGTCAGACGAGAGTTCGATTCTCTCCACACCTACCACGGTGAGTTGGCAGAGTTGGTCGATTGCGGGTGCCTCGAAAGCATCTAGACGTGATGAGCGTCTCCTGGGTTCGAATCCCAGGCTCACCGCCATATCGAGTAGTGGCGTAATGGTATCGCAGGGGATTGCTAATCCCTCCAGCATGTTGATCCGTGCTGTCCCAGTTCGAATCTGGGCTACTCGGCCAGTCAAAGACACGCCCGGGACAAGGCGAAGAGTTCAAGCTTCTCTCTAAAAGAAGTACCTTGAGGTAACCCGCTCTGCCTCATGCCTTTGCTCCAAGCGAGGTTCGAAGCGAGAAATCGCAGGTCAGGTATGATTCCTGAAGGGTACTTGCACCCTAACGCTTAATCCGTCTTATACATCCGTGGTTGATCACCACATACGGCCTGCGGACGGCGCTTGCATGGTGACGTCACAATCATGCGGTAGTGGGCACCAAAGACTCACTCCAGGGGAGAGCAAGCCTGGACACAAAAGGCCAGGGTGGTAGCGCACCGATGTTAAAACGCTATTCCGCCTTTGGCCTGTCAGGCGGGTGCCGGATATAAAAACGGCAGGCCTCCTTGGTGATTGTAGGGTAAAATCACCCCGGCATGCGGTGGTAGCTCAATTGGTAGAGCGCCAGTCCTCCAAACTGGATATTGCGGGTCCGATCCCCGTCCACCGCTCGTTCTTGTTCCTAAAAAGTCTTTGGCTATGTAACAGCTCGCTTGCGCTTTAACATTGACATCACCCATGTTTCGACCACATCGAAATCAATGTTGAAGTCCACGGAAATCAGGTTGAGGCTGAATACTGTGAAAGAGGATAAATAGATACTTACGAACAAAATCGCTAGTGACTGTGATATAGCCAGGCTTTTTGAGATAAAAAGTTTTTGCTTTACAACAGGTTCCAAAACGTGCTATAATATACTTGTAAGTTAGAGAGAAGACCAGAGAAAAGAGATTCCACATGAGCAACCCCATCATCGTCCAGGTTAACACTTTCACTCCCGTCGACGAGATTATCGGAAAGGGCAACGACGCAACGTATGACGAGATGGACAACATTGTCCAGTACATTGACGACTACATTTGCAATCTCTCTGATGACAAGCTTGAGGAAGAGTTTGGCACGTCCGAGTTCGACAATGTCTTTCAGATTCTCGCGAGCGGTATGCCGATGATCGAGGAGTTCCATCAGGAGGCATTTAAGGATGCGTTGAAGCAGTGGGCAGAACTTCAGGGTAAGGAAATCGAAGATATGGTGCGTGGGTATGTTGACACCGGCTTCGGCTCCTTCCAGATGGTTCATGGAATCGGATATGCTTGGTTCTCTGCCGACCTTTATGGCGGAAACTCTGACGGCATCATGAAAAATAAGTTTGATGACTGGGCAGAAGAGGAGCTTGGAATCCGTTTTATTTTTGAATAACTTATGGGTAAACGCCTCGTTAGCTCAATTGGATAGAGTCAACGGCTTCTACCCGTTCGGTTGGGGGTTCGAATCCCTCACGGGGCACCAGAAACATCCTGTACTTTTGTACAGTTTGAATAAGCGTCGTTAGTTCACTGACTAGAGCAAAGAACAAGGGTTGAGATAAGATGAGCTATTTTGACGACAAACACGGATATTATGATGACAACACGGCACCCCCGCCATCATTCAAGCAGGTTCAATCTCTTAAACGCTATTGTTCAATGAAGACTTGTCGTCCAATGAACGATGACGAGAAAGAAGCGCTTAAAGTACTCGTTAATTATTATCTCCATCTCTAGTTTTTAGGGCTCAAAGTCAGATTCTCTAGTGATGCACCATCGTAAACTCACACACTATTGTGTAGTTTTTATACGTGCCTCTAGCTTAACTGGTAGAGCAAGAGACTTTTAAAAGATAGGAGCTATATTGGGAAACTAGTATAGAAAACCTCGCTAAATCGGTGAAACCTTTAACCTGGCAACACCGAGCAAGGAGCGTTATGAATAGTAAAGACAAAGGTAATATGACAGAAGCAAAAGCGTTGTATGAGTTCATTAAGCGTGGAATCCCAGTATATCGACCTTTTGGTGATAACACAAGATGCGATATGATTATAGATGTTAATAATAATTTATATCGCATTCAAGCGAAAACCTCTAACATGGAAAGCCACGGTAGTATAATGGGGTACACCAGAAGTTCAAAAAATCATACAACCAACAAAAGACTTGATACATATGTCGGACAAGTTGATTATTTTGTGTTTTATAGTCAATCTAGGGATAAGATTGCGCTTGTTCCAATGGGTGTTATTGGAGAACAAAAAAGCATAAATCTTCGACTTGACCCGCCAAAGAACAATCAAAAGAATGTTCATTACTTTGACGATTTTTCTATTGATAACGTTCTATGTGTAGAGACTTTACACGAGGAACCTAAATCGTAAGACATGGTTAAGATAAAGTCCAGACCACAAACATGATTTTTCATGGCTATGAAAATAGTAGTGGTATGTAATCTCTAGGTTCGGGGTTCAAGTCCCCGGAGGCGCACCATCTTCCCGATCGTCTAACGGCAAGGACTGCGGACTCTGACTCCGTAAACGTCGGTTCGAATCCGGCTCGGGAAGCCAAGCCTGCATAGCTCAATTGGCAGAGCACCGCTCTTGTAAAGCGGGGGTTATATGTTCGAATCATATTGCAGGCACCATTTATATCGCGGGGTGGAGGAGCGGTTCCTCAACAGGCTCATAACCTGGAGTACGCGGGTTCGAATCCCGCCCCCGCCAGACAGCTATATTAGCGTAGACACGCTTGATTTTTATAGGTAAAACAAGGGAAAATCAATGGAAAACAAAGAGCTCGTTGAAGAACTTATGACCTATATAAAGAATCAATTCTCTTTGTTGCAACAGTTAGAAAGAAAACCTAATTCTGGAGGAACTATTCGTAAGATTAACGGAGAAACTACAGAAGAAGTTGTCCAAAAAATTTGGAATTTTCTTGCTGAAAAATATCCTGAAAAAAACGCATCTGTTAAGAAGGGTGACGATGCTCCGATTGTTTTGACAGATTTTGAAAACAACAGCATTGAAGAGTCAGTCGATCAGCATTGTTTTATAAACAATAAGCTAGTGTTGACAGTTGAATGTAAGTCATATCTTGACAAGTGCTATATGCAAAGAGCCGACTCTGATTTTCAACTTATGAAAACTGGTAGCAAAGAGTCGTTCGATTGCGTTATTCTTTCTTTTGAAGATGGCATTGCTTTATCTACTTTTAAATATTTCATGAATAGGAAGAATATTGATTATGTCTTTTATCTTGCAGAAGGTAAAAGATGTTCAAAGAAGGAAAAGCGTCTATATAACAATATAGACAAGGTTAAAATGAATCTCATTGAAGCTTTTGTTTCTTATTGTGAAAGCTTTTTCATTCCTTAAATAAAGATGTAATGAAGTGAATAACATTTGAAAGCCCGAGTGGTGGAATGGCAGACACAGGGGCCTCAAAAGCCTCGGTCGCAAGACGTGTGAGTTCGAGTCTCACCTTGGGCACCATGTGTACAACAGCCTACTGGCTTTTGATAAGTGGGAGTAGCAAAGCTGGCTAATGCAACGGCCTGCAAAGCCGTCATCCGTTGGTTCAAATCCGACCTCCCACTCCACGCCGTGATCGCATAGTGGTTGATTGCATCGGTCTTGTAAGCCGACCTCTTTTGAGCGCGTCAGTTCGAATCTGGCTCACGGCACCAGTTTAAAACCCGACTAGTGTCGGTTATGAATATAGATACGAGAGACGTATCGAGTGGCCTGCCCTGGAGCCAAAAATCCAGGGCATATTCGTATATGTAAGGAGGTAGCAGTGAGCTATCGAGTTATCTCGCAGACAAGAGACGGTTACAGAGAGCTTGTTGCCGACACGAAAGATGACCTTAAAGAGATAATGAAAGTGTATGAGCCGGTGGCAATGGGGACGACTGTGTTTGTTATAGCTACACAGCAGGTCTTTATGCTTGACGGCAACAACGAATGGGTTGAACTGGACTAGCAAGGAGTCGCAATGGATTTAATCACGCTTGAGCTTGCCAAGAAATATGTTGACAAGGCTCTTGCCGGTCTAGGTTCCCTCAAGGGCAAAGACGGCGACTCCGCTTATGATATAGCAAAGAAAAATGGCTTTGACGGGACAGAAGAGGCATGGCTTGCAAGTCTAAAAGGCAAAGACGGCGTGTCTCCGACTATCGGTCCGAACGGTCATTGGTTTTTTGGTGATATAGATTCTGGAGTCAAGGCTGATGGATGCGGTAAGACGTTCATCTCCGACGGAGACGAGATAACGTTCGATTCAGAAGCCGGTGTCGTTGAGGTTTCCAAAGACGGCAAGAAGACAATAGTCGCAAACTATTCCATTACCGATGGAATAGAGACAAATGAAATTCTACATTTATTTCCGGAGGAATAATGGCAGTTACTAAAAAGACTTATCTTGACTACGCTGGCCTGAAAGTCTACGATGAGAAGATCAAGGCTTTAATCTCAAAAGTCGATGCGAAGATCGGCGACATCTCGTCTTTGACGACAGACAGCATCCACAGTCTTGCACAGGCGCTTGCTTTTGAGATTGAGCGTGCCAAGAACGCCGATGAGGCTTTCGAGGCCAAGGTCGGCACAGACGACACTGCTGGCTCCATCCTAGGCAGGCTCCATGCTCTTGAGGGCAATGCAGGCGGTTTCACAGAGGAGCAGGCAAGGCAGATCGTCAATGAGGCCATCACTGCTCTTGTCGACGGCGCTCCCGACACGTTTGACACATTAAAGGAGATCTCTGATTGGATTTCCAAGGATGAGAGCAACACAACCAAGCTTGTTGCCGACGTTGCAAAGAACACCAACGCGGTTGCCGAGCTTCGTCCTTATGTCGACGCCCAGGATGTCGAGTATTTCAACGCTATCGGCTCCATTGACATTGCAGAGCTTGACGTCCTCTTCAAGGAGAAGGTCTCTGTCAAGACAGAGCAGACACTACAGCAGGCTATTGACGAAGCCACAACGGAGCAGGTTGTCGTTCTTTCTGAAAACTCAACAGTAAGCGACGCTGTAAACATTCCAGCTGGCAAGGCCGTTGATGCGAATGGCTCCACGTTCACTGGAACAGTCACCGTTGCAAAGGACGCTGTCCTTCAGAACGCTGTGTTCACCGGCAAAGTGACAGTCGCTTAAGGAGTGTATGAGATATGATTTTAAACAGCATTTTTAAAGACACTGTCGTTGTCAGGGAAGACACCGAGTTCGTCAATTGCGAGTTCTCTGGTGGAACCACCCCCAAGCAGAAGGGTGTGTACGGAGTCGGCGTCGAGGGTAACGCCTCTATCAAGCTTTCTGGTTGCAGGTTTGCAAACAAGGGTTACTCTGCCGTCTACATGAACACCTCCGGCACCATCGAGATTACAGGATGCGAGTTCGACTGCACTGGTCTCTATAACCCCATCGAGGGCGCTTCTGGTACGACAGGCGCTCCACTCACAAAGGTCAAGATTGAAGACAACGTGATGAGGGGCATTTGCGGTAACAACTACATCAACCTCTATCATTTCTCCGACAATGCTGTTGTAGATATCAACAACGTCAAGGTTGTCGGTATGAAGCAGGAGTCCGAGGTTGTCCGCATGTCGAACCTGACAAGCAACCCGGCAACAATCAATGTTCGCAACCTGTCATACGCCTATGACATGACCACGCCGTTCAGCGAGATGTGGACTGCGACGTTCCTCGCCCAAGATTACTCCAAGGACAAGTCGCAGAACTTCAAGAACATCAACCTCAACGTTTCTGGCCTCACTTTGAACGGGCAGAAGGTAACCGACAAGGACAACCTCCCAATCGGCAGGCTTATCGTCGGGTGCGATAACGACTCGAACGAGATTACAGACAATCTTCCAAAGATTGCTTTTAGCGCTTAAAAACACAAGCGGTCATGGAGACTCAAACGGTGTCCATGACCGCTTTTTTTATAAACATTTAACATTACAAGATTGGAGACTTCATGGTACGCAAGGGTTTTCTTGACACAGAAGGTCTTGAATATGTGCTTAATAAGATTATAGGAAAGATAAACGAGTCAGTGAAGAGCGTCGAGGTTGCACAGCTTGATTCTTCACAAGAGCCAACAGCAAGCGTCGTTGACGGAGTCCTCAAGCTTGGAATTCCTGGTTCTGTGACAGACGAACATATAAACAGCTTGATCGACGCCAAACTAAAGGCGATTGAAACCAAATAAAATAATGGCACGTTACATATAACCCGTTTTGGGGGACAAAAAGGCCGGGTAGTTTCATGCTACCTGGTCTTTTTTTTATAATGATGCAAGATAGCTTAATTTTTTATGTTTACAACAGGGTACGTAACGTGATATAATATTGTACAACAAAAGAAAGGAGACTACTATGGGATACACGGCATCGCTCACGTTCACGGATGATATTGAGGTCGTCCACACGCAGTCTTGTAAGGTCGGCACTGTTGACGAAGGCGTAGAAGCCTTGCACAAGATGTTGCTTACGTTGATGTTGACTTGGCCTGACTATAATCCCTACGGCATCAAGGTTGACGCATCTATTGTCTCGGATGACCAGGATTTTTGGAACACATACGAGTTTAAGCTTGGGATGTAATCATGTCCAGGTCGTATAAGAAGTCTCCAGTGTCTTACATCTTAATGCCGATCAACGGGATGAAGAAGCTTGAACGCAGGCGTTATCGCAGGACGTATGTGATTGACGAAGACAACACGGAATCCAGCCCGTCTTCTTATCGTCGCTACAGGAGCATAGACGATGAGGACATACATGGGTGGAAAAGCTATCAGACAAAGAACGAGTTCATAGAGGACTTCGAAAGAGACAATGGAAGAAAGCCGACCAAGGCGGAGATCTTTGACAGGTGGGAGCGTTGGTCGAGAAAGGGGAAGTAATGTTTTTTGCAATCTCTGACACCCACTTCGGCCATGAAAACATCCTTAAATTCGAACGCAAGAACCTGTTTAAAAACATAGAAGAGCATGACGAGAAACTTCTTACAATCTGGGAGAAGTGCTTGCACAAGCTTGGAAAGGATGACACATTCTACTTCCTTGGCGACTTTTGTGCGTTGGGGCAGGAGCAGAAGTACATCGAACGTCTTCTTCTTCCCATGAATGAAGCCCCCTGCCATAAGGTCATGATAATGGGAAACCACGACAAGGGGATCGACAAAGAGCTTCTTTATGGGCTCTTTGATGAGATATACGACTATCCTGTCTACATCTCTCATCGCGTCGTCCTCTCTCATTTTCCCTGTGCCGTTTACCCAAGCCAGCTCAACGTACATGGCCACACTCACGGAATGAAGATTTATGGGAACAACCACGTCTGCGCGTCCATCCATGTGAACAACTACAATCCTGTGTCGTCCAAGACAGTTGAGAGCGCCCTCGGCAAGGTTGCCAATTGGAACACAAAGTTCCTGTATGAGCCGTGGGCAGGGGACTATCAGCTTATCCAGCGCCATGACGACGCAATCGCAGACGCCGACGGGCGCATAGACCTTTCGGCAAGCAGGGTCATGATGCAACTGAAGTCCATGACCACCAATTTTTAACTCAACTCTACCAAATTTTACAAAATGGCCGATGCCTCCCGAATCGTTAAACAGTTCCCTCTAATATAATGACGGAGGAAAAGGAGGCATCCATATGGCGTTCGCAAATCCTTATTATCAAAATCAATACCAGATGCCACAGTATCAGGCAAGAGACTGGCCTATGCTCAAAGGAAGGCCTGTCACTTCAATAGACGAGGTAAGGGCATCTCAAGTGGATTTCGATGGGTCGGTGTCCTATTTCCCTGACACAGCCCACAACACGATATACACAAAGCAGATAAACCTGGACGGCACAGCCTCGATCCATGCCTACACTCTTGTAGAGGACAAGCAGGAGAAGGCAATGTCTTATGTCACCCATCAAGAGTTCGCATCTGCTATTTCTGAACTAAAGTCTCTTATAGATGGAGTTGGTAAAAATGACCCAGTTCCCAATGCTAACCAAACAAATGACCGAATCCCCTCTTTTTAAGAGAGCGCAGGAGATGGCATATGGAAAGTCGGACGAAGAGATGAAGCAGATAGCAAGGAACATCTGCGCACAGAAGGGAGTGAATTTTGACGAAGCTCTTAAAGAATTCAACAAAATGTTCCCCAAGTAGCATAGGAGGTTCACAATGGGTGAAGGTTTATCCGTAGCTGATGCGATGGCGCTTGCTGGTTCAAATAAAGAGAATTGTTCTGATATGTGGGGTGGCGGGAACGGAATGTGGGTTCTGTTCCTATTCTTCCTCATGGCATGGGGCAACGGTGGTTTCTGGGGTAACCGCAACGGAATGAACGACGCAGCAGTGCAAGGTGCGCTGACTCGCTCCGACCTGTTCGAGGGATTCAACACCCAGGATATCAACAGCCAGTTGCGTGGAATCACAAACGGCGTGTGCGACTCGACCTACGCGATCAATAACGGCATCAAAGACCTTGGCATGAACATAATGCAGGGGTTCAACTCGACGCAAATGAACATGATGCAGGGGTTTGACGGCACAAACCAGCGCCTTGCAGACCTTGGTTATCAGATGCAAAATTGTTGCTGTGGGCTTGGCAGAGGGCAAGATGCGATTAAATATGAGAACGCCAAGAACACTTGCGACATAATCAACGCCGTCAACGCAAGCACACAGCGCGTCATTGACCAGATGACAAACGATAAGATTGAGGATCTACGCACAGAGCTTCAGAACGCACAGCTCCAGCTGTCCAACAACAGTCAGACTGCCGACCTCATCGCAACATTGAGGCCATTCCCACAGCCAGCCTATATAACATGCTCGCCTTACACCTCGACCAACACTAATTATGGTTGCGGTTGCGGAATGGTAGCCTAACCTCCGTTTGGAAGAAAGGAGGTAGGATATGAGCTATTATTGCAGTTGTGACAAGGTGGTATTTTCAGGATCCCTCAACGCTACACAGGCTGTCACGCAAGGTTTGCCGGTCAAGTTCTCAAAGAACCTGTCTGCCAACGTAGTCTATACGGACACGTCCGTGACGATAAAGAGACCTGGGCTTTATAAGATTTCCGTTGACGCAAGCGCCTCTACGACAGCGTCGAGTGCGACCGATGTCGTGATGAGCCTCAACAGGAACGGCACGCAGGTTGCAAACGTTCAGTCCACAGCAACCTCGGCGTCAGCAACGGACTTTGTCAACCTGTCGTTTGACGCAGTGGTGAAGGTCATGCCTACCTATTGCCCATTAAGCGACAACTCGGCAACGTTCACCGTCGTCAACTCCGGCGCATCTGCGAACTACTCAAATCTTACGATAACAGTCACAAGAGTGTAGGTGTTTTATCATGAGCGAGGGTAGAGTCGACATTATAGAGGGGCCGGACAGCGGAGACCGATCTATATGGGAAGACGTTCTCGCCATAAAGCTTAACGGAGTGGGGTTCCATACTACGATGTACAGTCTGTGCTTGGGAGGCAGACTGGATAAGATGGCAAAGTTCCACAAAGAGAGGGCGATAGACGAGAACAAGGAGTTCCTCGTCGCTGTTGAAAAGTTTGTTGAAATGTTTAAAAGTCAACCCCGCCTTTACATGACGTCTCCTGCTTTGCCGGAGCATCTAGATTCAGAAGACCAAGCGATGTCTTTATATGAAGAATGGGAATGCAACACATTGAAGAAGCTTATTGACTGCCGTTCATCGTTGGTCAAGGACGGCAAGCAATATTTGTCAGAGATGATCAAAGATGTGGTTGACGAGATAGCCTATATCTGTTCTATAAAGTACTAACGTTTAAAGGAAGCGCCCTAGACGATCTTGTCTGGGGCGCTTTTTTGTTATTGGCAGCAGTTTTTCAATGTGTTATAATTTTATTTGTCAGATTGAGAGGAGCAAAGAATGTAAATATTGAATCTGCAAGACCGAGTTGTGTTTAGAAAAACAAAGTTGACCAAAGACTTAAAAAAATGTTATAATTATTTCAACAAAAGCGACAGAGAAAAAAGGAGTCACAATGAGCTTTATCAACACTAACAACGTCACGTTCACTGGCCGTGAGATGAAGGCCATTGCAAAGTTCTGCGGTCTCGGCGGTACCGTCTTCATCACCAAGAACGCAATGTACGCTTTCGACTCCAAGCGAGTCAGCGCTATGCGAATTAAGTACCATGAGACCTACGTCGTCACCCATAATCCTTGCGACAATGGCTCCGACAAGCCCACCATTGAGACTGTGCGAGTCGATGCGTTTGAGAACTTTGAGTCTGCATATATGATTCAAGACGTCAAGCCTTTCGAAAAGCTCAAGGTCGGCGATACTGTGCAGTTCTTCAACGACGGCAAGGTGCTTGTGAACTCCGATACTAGCGACGTAAGGACTTTTGTCATTGACGGTGAGGGCAAGTATGAGGGCATGTTCAAGTATGTTGACAAGGCAGTAGACACGCCTGTCAAGTGCAACAACGAGGACATGTTTGCCCAGTGTGTCGCGCTCACGAAGATTGCAGGCATCATCGACGGTTTCAAGATCAACGATGACAAGAATGTCAACCTTGCATTCATCGACCCGAGCAGCGGCAAGAAGACGACAAATAATGGTCAGTACAAGTTTATTGACACTCCTGCGCTGATGGTCAAGATGGCACCTACCATGTTCGGTGGAACCAAGGCAAACGGCAAGCGTCAATATATGGACATCGACATCATGTATATGGGGCTTATGTTCGAGGACAAGGCTGAAAACTAGGAAAGGAACAACAGACACATGGCAGACATTAAGAACTTTGCCCTTAACTCCAACGAGCTTCTTGAAGAGCAGATAGAGGAGCTTGGCAACTCTGTCGCCTACCGTGACGAGACTATTCGAGTCATGCCCGACGGCCATCCTGGCAAGGGAGCCGTCGTAGGTTCTACCATCACTTTCTCTGATAAGATCACTCCTTACACTGTCGGTGTCGATATTTGTTGTCGTGTGTCTCTGTTCAAGCTTCCTGCCGAGTTCTCCGTAGAGAATGATCTTGAGAAGCTTGACAAGGTAGTTCATGCTTGTGTGCCGGCTGGTTTTAATATTCACTCTAGCGAACCGATTGAATCTTGCTCGTTCCCATACAACGACCTAAAGTTCTGGAATACCCTGGATGACGCAAAGAAGGAACGTGTCCGTCTCTCGATGGGTACGCTGGGCGGAGGTAACGCCGATTGCCTCCGTGTGGCTTAATCGTCACAGTAGTTAAAGCCGTCCAAATCGGTGAACCCTGCGATGGGAATACCGAGGGAAGTGGTAATACACCCCGTAGAGAGCAGAGGGACTTGGCGACGCTGTAAAAAGCGTTAAGGTGTGCTCCGATCTTTTGGGAAATGAACCAAAAGAACCAAGTAGAAATATCTTGGTCCGTTTTTGTATACTTCTTTATAAAGTGGACATACTGTTTTTTGGTGATGGAAGTCCATTTTATAGAGAAGGAGAGAAGGAATGACTCCACAAGAGAGCTACATATATGGTCTTTTACTAGCTGATGGGAACCTGTATTTTAGCCACGACAAAAAGAGAAAAGTTGACAATCGAGGAAGAGTAACACTAGAACTTAATGAGAGAGACAAGGATATCATTCTTAAACTTTGTAATGTTGTTCCCGGTTCTCGTATGTCTACAAGGACAAGAAATACAAATTTTAAAGAAGGATATACAACTTGGTCTTTTGTAAACTCTCAAAAAAGTTTCCGCGATTGGCTCGTTGAGTGTGGCTTTCCAAAAGAGAACAAAACTTTTTTAGCAAAACCACCGTCATGCGACTATTCAGAGTTTGATTTCTGGAGAGGTTTTATTGATGGAGACGGAAGTCTTGGTTTTATAAGAAAAGACGGGCATCCTTTTTTAAGCATAGTAACAGACAGTAACGCAATAAAAGAGTTTTATTTAGAGTTCCTTCTTCGCAGATATGGGATAAAGAAGATTTGCAACCGTAACAAAAGAGATAATGCTTATAACATTATGGTTGGAAATGAGGATGCTGTTCAATTGGCAAAAGACCTTTATCTTTCTTCTGATTTATATTTAGACAGAAAGTATAAAAAAGCTGTTGAACTGCAATCCTGGGTCAGAACGAAACAAAGAAGACTCTATCTATCCTCTCATATCAACAAAAACGAGTAACAACTATGAATCACTGCCTGGCTGTTGACGTAGACAACGACGGCAACGCATACCTTCTTGTCCACTGTGGGTCTCGTTCCCTGGGCGTCCTCATGGCTGACTATTATCAGGATATCGCAAAGAAGGCTGGTGAGGCTCGTGTAAAGGAACTCCGCGACCGTTATCACCAGTTGATGTGCGAGCTTCGTGACCCCAACGCAGCCGAGAACAATGAGACTGTGCGTGAACTCCTTGCCGAGATTGACAAAGACTACGTCTATCTTGACGGTGAGGACTGCAACGACTATCTGTCCGACATGCTGAAGCTTGAGCTTTGGTCCCTGCTCAACCATCATTGCATCTACTACATGATCTGCGACGGCATGGGTTGGGACTACGGCAACATGAACGAGGTTTCGACCACTTGCGTCCACAACTACGCATCTGTGAGCGAGGGTATCATCCGCAAGGGTGCAATCAGCGCCAACTATGGGGAAATCGGCATCATCCCCCTCAACATGCGTGACGGCACGCTTCTGGTCAAGGGCAAAGGCAACCCTGACTGGAACTACTCTCTTCCTCACGGGGCTGGACGGCTGATGTCCCGTGCCGAGGCCCGCAAGAACGTCTCTCTTGACGAGTACGAGGAGTCGATGAAGGACGTGTACTCGACCACGGTGAACATCGGTTCGATCGACGAGGCCCCTATAGCGTACAAGAACTACAAGGACATCATCGACGCGATTGAGCCCAACGCAGAGATCCTGTGTCACCTGCGCGAGGTGTACAACTACAAGGACGACACCCAGAAGTCCCACTAGGAGGCATTGAAATGACCAGCAAGTTCCCATTTTTCTTGGCAATTTTTGTTATTCTGCTGCTCGTCATCGGAGGTGTCTATAGTTGTTCTCCGACAAAGACAGCTGTCGTGGAGCCTATTAGTCAATCTGTCAAGGAGTAAGTCATGAATGAAGACCTTGTTAAGTTCCTATGGGGCAACGAGCAGTTTGAGGAAGACTCTGTAGTGTGCCCTTGGTGTGGGTATCGGGAGGAATACTCCGGCGTCGAGCAGGGAACCTATGATGATTGGGAATGCGAGAAGTGTGGTAAGACATTTTCCCTTGAAGCTTACCCCGTCATGAAGTTCACCTCATTCCGAAACAAAGAGGACATGCCGGAAGGTTGGACTCCTGAAGAGAAATAGACAAAATAGACAAAATAAAAAGCCATCAAGAGATCTTCTCCTGGTGGCTTTTTTCATGTTGCCAGTAGATTTTACATATGTTATAATATATTTATCAAAAGACAGAGAGAAAAGAGAGAACATGGACGTTTCGAAGGTTGACAAGTTTTGGTATGACCGAGTCGCCGACACCATTGAGACTGTTGAGAAGATTTACAAAAGGAAGATCAAGGTGGATTGGAGTTACAAGGACGGGCTTGCCAAGGTTTACATTGACGACCAGTTTGTTCTCGTGTGCCAGAACAGGCCGGAGGAAGTGATGATTGTCGTCGACACGATCTACGCAATGTGCTGTGTCGAGCGGAACAATCAGATCGACCGTCTGATAGACCAGTTCCACGACATTGTCGGCAAGTAATAGAAATTCACAAGAGTAGATAAATTCTTTTTAAGGAGATTTAAATGATTGGTGCCACTCTTGAGGACTACATGAGCGTCGTTCGTACTGATGCCAAGAAGTTTATGACTGACAGCTTCGACCAGTTCGATTCTTTTGACGTGATGTTCGACTGCATGATGAATCAGCCTAGCGTGGTTGGGTTTGTCTACAACAAATGCGGGTCTTTTGACAAGGCGTGCGCACTTGTGTCCACGATAGTCTTCGATCAGCGCTTCCATCGTGAGTTTAAGGAGATTTTTGGCCGTGAGCCGAAAATGGGCGCTCCTTATGCTTTTGACACCGACATTCGCAGGTACGTCTTGCAGATGTTGAAGCGTGAGCTGAAGGACGAGTACGAGGTAATCGCATTCTGCCATGAGTTCAAGATTGTCGAGGGATTCGAGGTTGAGGAGTAAACGATGGAAGCACTAACTGACCTGTTTGGTGTGTTCGTGTCGGTCGGTATGATCTCTCTTTGTGTGCTCATGCTTGTATATGCTTTGACTATCATGGGCCCAGACAATCGGGAGGACAGTTTGTACAGTCCGATGCTTTTCCTCCCAACCAAGCGGTTTTATTATCTTTTGATGTGCGCAGTAATTCTCGTCGTTGCAGGAAGTATCGGGTCTTTTATCTTACATTCGATTTAAAAAACGATGTTGACCATAGCTATTGGAATATGTTATAATTGTTTTAACAAAAGCGACAAGGAAGTGGAGAGCCACATGAAAGTCGATAGCACTCTCAAGCAGGTTGCCAAGCAGGTTTACGCAGACTCCTTTACCGACGGCTTTTACAAGGTTGACGTTCAAGAGCGAGTCTGTGGCGAGAAGGTTCAGTGGGTCGAGGTGAACATCACCAAGAAGAACGAGTCTTCTGTGCCGTTCGTCACGTTCCTGTGCAATCTTTGGCATCAAGACGCCCGTTATCGTTTCTGGCAGGTGTCCGTCCTGTCCGCGAAGCCCGGTTGGAAGTATTCCTACGACTACCCGTCCATCGACGACGCGATTCATGGTGAGTACCTCCAGAAGGTCCTCAAGGACGACAAGCTTGACGCCGTCCTCAAGGTGATGGACGAGGCCAAGGTGATGTGGTCTTGTCTTGGCACCAAGTTCGACTTTGAGCGTGGCTATTAGGCTCTACAAGGGGCTGTAATGCCCCTATTCTTTGAGTTATTTAATTTTTGGTATAAGGTATAGGGTCTTGTCTATTTTAAAGAATTGGGGCATTATATGAGCGCAGAAAACATTCATGGTGTGATCAGGACTCGCGATGCCCTCAACGGGGTGTGCAAGACCTGCGGTGCTGTCACCGAACACCCCTACATCACGGAGTGCGCAAAGTGTGTCGATTCCCGTCTGTGGAACCGCAAGACCAACGAGCGCATCCCCGCGTCCCAGTACAAGGACCCGGTGTACTACCGCGACCGCTTCTACCCCGACGTGGAGTCGCTTGAGGGGTGTCGTTGCTCGGACGACGGGGTCTTCGGGTCTCGGAAGGTGTTCCTGGGCCTCTCGGCAAGTGATATCTGTGGCCGTCTTCATATGGCCTTCGACGACCTTGACTATGCCGACCATTACGACGGAGGGGCGGACGACGACATCAAGAGGTTCGTCGACGCCTTCAACGAGAAGTGGGGGCAGTGGTACTGGGACATCGACTACAGCGTCAGCATTTGCTTTCCAAAGGCAGAGACGCTGGAAGAGCTGTCTGCAAGGACGGCAAAGAAGCTTGACGACATGAAGAAGGGGTGACATGGAAACACAGGCGCTTATCGTCGCACTTATGATGCTCTACTCGATAGGCGGGATTGCGCCTTTTGTGGCCGTTGTGGTGTTGACCTTGGTGATATGTTTATTGATCATACTCTTTGTCAGCAAGGATGATTGACCTTTACAGCAGGTTTCAAACATGTTATAATTATAATGTAAAAACAAAGCGGACATAAAGAGATTGGATGAGACATATGAACTACACCAACTACGACCTTCTGTGCGACGCCCTCTCCCTTCTTGAGGAGTACCGCGAGAACGGCGACAGCGACGCAACTCTTGAGGACGCCTTCGACGAGGCCGTCCATGACAGCGACAGGGTTGCAGACTACAACAAGCCTACTTTCACCCAGTGCGTCGACAACACTGTGAACGACATGTACAACATCCTCCCGAGCGTGCCGAAGGAGGTTCTTTCTGTAGTCGTCAACCTCTTCCCCAGCTATTTCAAGCTCTACGCCCCAAACGACTACACGCGAGAGCTTTATGCCCCTTACGACCTTGGGTTTATCGGCCTCATCCTCACCCGCCTCGATTGGGATGACGAAGACCTTGAAGCTTTGAAGTGCGAGCGCATCTCCCAGCGCCCCGCTCACTCCATGTACTGCTATGCAGAGGACAAGCGATTCATCAAGGTCGTTGCGAAGATCCTGTCTGACAACGTCGACTCCTCCGAGGGCTCCTTTAACCTCCACTATGTGAACGGGGAGAAGGTCAAGCCTGGCGACCCCTTCGTTGCAGTCTCCAGGAAGGGCGAGCTTTTGACCGTTGACAGCGTGTCCATCAGCTACAAGAGCGACGGCACCTATGACAACGCCCACCTCTTCTGTGGGGACACCGGCTATGCTATCGCTGGGTGCGAGCCTTGCATCCCCGAGAACAACAACGTCCGCACTGCATGGAACACCGCCTCTGACGGTTTTGAGTGCTCCAACTGTGGCACGCATTTCAAGCTTGACGGCATCCACTATTGCCCGAACTGTGGTTGCAGGATCGTCTAAAGATTGAAAGAACATCCTTGACGGCAGAGTCTCGCATGTGTTATAATATACTTGTAAACAAAGTTGATTGGGGGCAATGTTCTAGATGTCACGGCACAAGATTGGTATGAGGGTTGTGAATTACGCGCTGTCTCACAAGAGCGAGTATCAGCCTCCGTGGTTCTATGAAGCCCAGGAGATGTACGAGAAGAACGTTGCCACCAAAGAGGAGATGGCGTCATGCTCGATGAGCGGAATCCGCATCCTCTACAACAGTCGCATTGTTGACAAGGAGAGCTAGATGGAAGAGAGCGAGTACGCGGTCGGCATCGAGTTCGTCAGGATGATCGAGAACCTTGCCGAGGAAAAGCTGTGGAAGCAGTTCGGCAAGCCTTACGACGAGTTCGCCTACTATCAGTCGGTGTTCTGCAACGAGGATGGCGATGCCGTCTCCGAGCGCGACTGGGACGTCTTTTGGTCGAAGTATCCCGAGTGGTACGAGAAGGCCTATATGCTTGCCGACAACGGGGAGTATCCCTTCATGGACGTGGCGTATATGGACCCCGAAGAGATCTGCGAAGCCTACAAGAAGAGCGAAGGCTCATGCGAGAACGTGTATTACACAGTGAAGGACGACTAATGGTAGACGCATTGACAATTGCAATCGGCTATTGTACGGGAATGTTGCTTTATGACGTTATCACGAACCTGCTTGAGTGGAAGTTCAATTTCCCGAACCAATCCGACGACGATTCCGACAACGACGACAAGGGAGCCTACGGATGGTAGACAACGACGAGGTAGTCTATAATTTCATGCTGACCCAGCAGGACCTTCAAGACATTATGGACGATGAAGATGTGACCATCTATGCAGATATGGCCGAGGCTCTTGACTATATCCTCTATGACTGCGCTTCCAAGTGGATCAGGGAGAACATGGATGACTTCGCGTGCGGTTATGACGACGATCCACAATAGGAGGATTTATTTTGGAAGACAAGTGGTATTTGATCACATGGCAGGACGACTCGCCCTACAAGGTGGTGTCCCGCTTCTTTGAGGAGTACAACCCCGACAGCATGATCGTGGTTCTGGAAGACCCCTACGGCAAGGTGTCGATGTGCCAGATGTCCAAGAAGAACTACGACGACATGCTTGAGTGGAAGCGACCGGAGAAGGACACAAACATGAGCATCGACAGGGACCAAGCCCTGTCAGACTACGGCTATTGCGCACGTTACCTCCCTTATGACGAAATTCTGCCGAAGAAGGGATTCGCTACTGGCGAGAAGGATTTCAAGCTCACCAAGGAACAGCACATTCGGTACAGGCGAGCAGTGCAGGGTGGATGGTATGTGCCGTCCTGGACTGCCTGGAAGTGCATCGTGGCTCTATAGAGGAGGAGCAAGTGGACGACACAAACGACACTAGCACTTTCTACAACGACGTCCTTGGTTATGAGGTGCCGGAGAACGTCTATTGGACCTTCAACAACCTTCTGCTTGACGACAAGCTCACAACCACGAGTTTGAACGGAGTCTCCGTCCTGACGCAGCGTAGGCCCTATAAGGTTGTCAAGAGGTTCCCGGCAGAGGTGCTTCACCTCATCAGGGACTCCGTGCCGAACTGGCACGTTCAGCTGTGGGTGCTTGTGATGTACTTCGGTCACACGTTTGAGGAGCTTGAGGGGTACACCATCTCCGGTATTCACAGCGCCTACCGCTACGAATGCGACGCTGATAAAGACTACAAGAAGTTCCCCAAGGACGTGCGCGAGAACCTGGGAGCCGGCATATGGTAACGTTAATTGGTATAGATACAATTCTTCTTATAGCTTGCCTAGTTATGATTGCCATCTTCGTGCATTACCTGTAACGCAACTATCAGACCTGGACGGCAAATATATCCTTGCCCCCAGGTCTTTTTTGTATTATAATATATTTATCAAAAGAGCCAAGGAGAAAGAAGGAAAAATGATTGTCGAAGACGTCATCGCCGAGCATTTCGGAGTCCCCCGAGACAAGGTGTACATCCCACAGAACCTTCTTGACGAGATGGGCGAGATCATCTCCGACTGGTCCGATGCAAACAAGGACGCTCTTGTGAGGAACCCTGACTCCATCGGAGAGAACGTCGTCTGCTATCTCATCAACGACATCGACCGCTTCATTGACGACCATGCAAAGGAGGACGACGAGGACTGGGGTGAGGATTATGGCACGTTGGTCAGGCGTGCGTGCCGTAAGGACTGCTTCATGTCGCGCGAGGATACAGACACTCTGTTTGAGAAGTATCCCGAGTGGCAGATCGACGTCTATATCCTCGGTCGCAACCGCTGGAAGCTCACCCCCTGGAACGAGATCGGCATGAAGACCGTCCAACAGGTGATGGATATTCTGAAGAGGGTTCCGCCGATGGCAGATATCTTTGTGCACTACGACCCCTCGGCTGACGTGATCATCACCGAGGACGAATATGAGGAGAGGGGACTGTAATGATTTACAATAGTGACTTGACCCTAAACACAATCATCGCAGAGTCTTTGAACGTTCCAAAGGATTGCGTTTATCTCACTCAAGACCTCTTGGATGAGATAAATCGTATGATTTCAGACTGGGCAAGTCTAAACAAGAACGAAATTATGGTATCCCGAGATGCAATTGGAGAAGACATCGTATGTTATGTTATAGACAAGATTGACCGTTTTATTGATTCCCACTCAAAAGAAAAGGGGGAGGACTGGGGAAAAGACTATGGTGTTGTCGTAAGGCGAGTAAATCGCGCTGATTGTTTTATATCGCTAAAGAGTCTAGACGAAATGTTTTCAAAATATCCAGAATGGCAACTCCATGTCTATATTGCAGGCCGCAATCGTTGGCATTCTGTCTCTCCAAGCGAGATCGGCAGAAGGAATGTGCAAGAGATCATGTTTGACATGAAGGTGATTCTTCCTGGGCACGACACGTTCGTATGTTACGACCCGTTGAATAATACAGTTATAACTGAAAAGGAATGCAGAGAGAGGGTTTATAAAAATGATTCACAACAGCAGCGTGATAATAAGTGCCGTTTCACTTGGGATTCTTGCGAGTGCAGTTACGCTTTTAATTATGGAGGTCAAACGTGCAAAACGCACCTTGGACGGCAAGCCCAAGAAAAAGATTCAGGTAGTGCACGACCACGGTGAGACTTTTGTGCAGGCTGTGGTGGACGGCAAGGAGGAGTAGGATGGAAGAGTGGATCCTATGGCTGTGTGTGGTCGCCATGTTCGCGCTTGCTCTTGTGATCAGCATCCTTTACAGCAACTCCAGCCGTCTCTTCCATATCGACGAGAAACTGACGGAACTGGAAGCCAAGCTGTCGCGAGAGGAGAAGTTCGGTGGGTCCGAGTGACATAGCGCCTGTCAGGGACGATATTATCAAGATTTGGTCCACAGTGTACGACAAAGACTTATTGCAGAAGATGACAGATGACGAACTGTACAAGTTATTGTTTCAAAGGATCAGGCTGGGTGTGTGGGTGTCGTGTTTAAGAAACGAGGGGAAGACTTTCAATGGCAAATACCGCTATTGACACAACGAGGAACGAGCAATTGAGAAAGCTTGCCCTCGGGGCGCGTGGGCTTGCGTATAACTGTCAGACGGGAGAGGACAAGAGCGGCAGATGCGACAACGTGCAGTGCGACTTGTGCCATGTCCTTGAGTACGCCCTCGGGATTAGCAAGTTCACGTTCTGCATGCGAAAGGACGGGTGCTCCGAGTTTCTTGGTGCGCTCGGCTCCCTCGTAGACCCGCCGACGGACGGCAAGAAGAGAGGATAGAGATGGATGGCACGTTCGATTATTATTCAAGCATTCAAGACCTGGCAGAGAGGTATGTGAAGCCCAAGCTTGAGAAATATGCTCCTGATTATGACATATACGGCATAGCGAGGGCGATATCCTCCTACTCGGAGGACGGCAAGGCGTGGTATCCAGATTACGACGAGGACTTCTGGCTTATCGCCGAGGGATACCCGAAGGATGAGACAGGATGGCGGTAAAGGACTACAACAGGCGGTTCCTTGCGAAGATGCTACGCAACGACGTGCCGTTGTCGAGGATCGCACTCTTCATCCAAGAGAATTGCGACGAGAAGGACACGGACACGTTCAGGGACGCATTGGCGGACTTTGTGGACAGGCCGTCCGTGCCGATCTCCTACGAGCAGGACAGCCATGGCGTGTATTGCGCGGTCTGCTCCAACTGCGGGATGCCCATAAGCACGTTTCGCTGGAACTACTGCCCCAGGTGTGGTGTGGCTATAACCAGCCGTGGGGTTTAAAGACGACGTTGACTCCAGGGTGCCGTCCATGTTATAATAGTGTCAACAAAAAAGGAAGTAAGAGGAGGACGGCATGGAAGACCAAGAGTATCAAGACATAGCCAGGGAGAGAGACAGGCAAAAGAGGGAGGCCTACTTCCTAGTCTCAAGGCGAAGCGCCGGGCATAGGCTTCGTGCTCTTGTGAACGTCAACGAGGAAGCCATCAACGACGGGGACAGTGACGTGATAGTCAAGACGATTGCGGAAGCGCTTACCGGCAAGCAAGGCGACAAACTCACGATGTCGTCCATCCTGTACCTTGCAGACCTGCTTTGTGGGGACTGGGACACCCTTATGACAGACGAAAGGGCGAGGGAGGTAGTCAGGATAAGCCGTGCGCAGGAAAACGCCGACAAGCTCATTGCAAAGGGCCTCAACGCACAAGAGAAGATGGACAAGCTGAAGTTGAGGGTCTTCCATCTTGCCCCCGACGACGCCTATGCTCTCGGCAACCTCAAGTACGACGTTTTGGCAGGTGACTTTGATGTCTGATCCACAGACCACAGGTATTGTGTTGGGCTTGCTGGCCATGTTCGCAACAGTGGTGGCAATGGCGTACAGCGGCATGAAGGCGGAGTTCAAGTACATCGACGTCAAGTCCCAGCTTGATGAAGCGATGTTGCACTTTGAGCTGTGGAAGGCCACCCGCGAGAAACCGTTGCCGTCCATCGAGACGAAGTATATGACGGACAATGAGAAGGATCGTGAGTCGGTGCTTGCCAAGGAACGCTACGACAGGCATTTCATAGCAGACATGGAAGCGCTTCGCAAACAAATAAGCGCGTAAACGCGCGTTCAACGCGAGTCGTAAGGAGAGACAACATGAACGTCATTGACACCGTCGAGAAGGGCGTCATGCGAGCCCTCATGAGGTCTGGCCTCATCGAGTCCATCAACCCCATGGGTAACGGCAAGTACGAGATCGAGTACATGCAGGAGGTGGACGAGAACTACGGGACGAGGTTGGACGAGCTGGTAAGGGTCAAGAGCATGGGCGACTACACGACGGACGTCTTCGGGTTCAACTACCTCGATCCCGAGTACATGTCGGGGATTTCCGAGCTATGGCTGATCGTGGCGGAGTGGGACGGAACGGGTTTGAGGAAGACCTACGTGGCGAAGGGGGACATCGAGCGAGCCTTCAAGGACATGCCGTCCTGGCGCGAGGAGGCTTGGATCCTAATGCGCAACGGGTACACGCCCTACGACCTGTCCGTCATGAGCGCCGACGAGATTCACGAGGAGTTCTGCCGAGACTACTGGTCCGCCGAGTATCCCTACTTGAGGTACATGACGCTCTCCGACTGCGCCTACGACGCGGACAGGAAGCTTCGATAAAACGGATTTCAAGCATAAAAAAAGCCACCGCTTTCAAAACGGTGGCTTTTTCTGGTTTAGGAGTGGGATTTCGTTTTGGTTTTGTGGGGCGAGGAACGTTCTGGAAAATGGATTCGAAAAAACGTTCGAGGAACAGTTTGAAAAACGGTTTCCATTTTGTGCTTGAATTTTCGTTATAAAATGTTAAAAACGAGGTAGAAATCTTTTAAAATATTTCTTTTCTCTGTCCAAGGTGTGTGATGTTTCTTTAGAAGTCTTTCCATGGACTGTTCACGGAGTGGTACACGAAATGGTGGGTATAATAAAGAGTATATAAAGAGATATTAAAGAGTAACTAAATAAAGAAGCAATCAATATACCGTTTAAAGAGAAAAGAGAGAATATGCAAAGAATCTGTTTTTGTATGAAGAAGGATGTTTTCAACAGTCGGGAGCACTCGTATGCTGTGGACGGTTGGTTTCGCTTGAAGGGAATGCCGAGCGAGGATGGGAAAAGCTGCGAGGTCCCAAGGGAGATAACCAGCGTGTCGACCGTGATGGAGGAGACGCTTCTGGGTCGCGTGAAGGTGAGGAAGGCCATAGAGTGGATGTTCCGCAACGGGTCGCTGTGGGAGGAAGGGCCGAACTACTGCGTCGAGACGGTCGTGCAAGCGCCTTACATCAAGGTGGACGCGGGAACCGTCAGAAGGATGATAGGCGAGTTGACGGAGGATCAGGTGAAGGCCTACCTGTGGGCGAGGTTCAGGAAGTCGTCCAGCGAGAAGAGGGGTTGCCGTTGCGTGGTAGCGCCGATATGGCTCGTGAGGGACTTGGGGCTGTCCGAGGCGAACGGGAACAGGGCGCGTGTGAAGAGGACGCTTGACGAGCTGTGCGAGATGGGATGGCTTGAGATGAGGCCTGCGCAGTCAGGTAGGATGGTCGAGATCGTCAATGTGATAGACAAGCAGTGGGACGATGTAAACTCTCATTGGGAATGCTAAAGTATTTGTCTGCGCGATGGCAAAAGGGACCCAGGTGGAATGTCAGTTTAAGCGTTTACTTCGCTCGCTTAAAACGTGCAAAAAATAAGCGCCCGTTGGGGCGCTGCTAGTATATATGCCTTGCTCGCTTATATCCAATTGCATACGTTTAAACGTCCGCTATGTGTTATCTGTTTAAGCGCGTAAGCGCCCAACGGGCGCGTTAACGCGAGCTTCGCTCGCTTATGTGATTGGGTAGAAAGAGGCTATCCGTTCGATGGTTATTGAGCCTATAAGCGCGTTAGTGCGGGTTGACTCCAAGAGTGCTTAATTTCTCTTAAAAGCTCTTAAAAACCCCTGCATGAAAATGAGCGAAAATAAGCGCTTTTTTCCTTTGGGTATATTAACCTGGGCTTATGTCCGCTTAATAGTTGAAAGGGACTGAAAATGACCTGTTGATGAAAATGGATGAAAATAAGAAATGGCGAGCGTGAGTGTGCACAAAATAAGCGAGTGCGTAATAACTGAAAATGTGTGAAAATGGGTGAGTGTGTGAAATAGCACAAGATAGGTGAGTGTGTGAAGATAGGTGAATTTACGTGAGTGTGTGTGCCGTTCTACGGCATGCGTACCTATACCGGGCTAATCCGACCTTTTACCTTTCCGAGGTTGGGTTCATCTAGAACGTCCCCTCGTATATATTAGTCTTTCGTGTACCCCTTTCCGATGTGATGTGCCCATGCAAGAAAAAATTTTTTTATATTTTTTTCGTGAACGGCACGAGTGAAACGGTGGACGGCACAAGACGTTTTCAGGATTCATAGGCTTTTGCGGAGAGAGGCCTGGTTCGATGAGAATTTCGCCTATAGGGCACAGGACAAGGACTAGGCCCAGTTAGGCAAGGTTAACTTTTTAGAAAGTTAGACCCGGGTAACTCTGGAAAGTTGACCATGGTCAACTTTAAAAGTTAGATATGGTAAACAAAAAATAAGCCAGGGCTATTGGGACTACCCTGCCCGGACCTGCCCGCAAAACGCGCTGTATCCCGTCCTACCCGGCTCGCGTGGTGCCTTGCGTGCTATTGCCCGCCCGCGCCTTGAACGTGAGACCAGTATAGACCAGGTGGGGCGCTTTGGTCAAGTGTTTTGATTTGGGGATTTTGTGAAACACGAAAGATACACAAAGTTTTTGCTTGACAAATTCCTTGAGATGTGTTAAAATTTTGTCCGCCGAATTGTGGAGGTTTTGTGAGTTTTTCCATTTTCTGCTTGACTTTTCGTGTCAAGGGGTTTCAGGGAAAAACTTTGAAATCTCCACTGGGAAATGCGGTGGGGGGTAGGGGATTTGTTCCCCTACCCCTGGGGATTTACTTACTCGGCATCCGTGGTTTCATCCGTGGCAAGGGTGAAGAACCAACCATCTTTCCCGTTGAACGTGCGAACGATTTGGCCGCTCTCAACGCCACGATTGAGGATACCTACCATCTTCTGGGTCGATACCTTGGCAATCGGGAGGACACTCTGCTCGCTTACCACGTTGGCAAGCTCTCCCGCTCGGTAGGCGGTTTCGCCGTTGGACTCCCACCATGCAACAAGCGTCTTCAAATATGAATCATTTTCAATCTGGGTCTTGTTGGGCGCAGAAGTGGAACGCGCGGAGGACTTTTCAAGCGTCGCGCAGTGTGCGCGAGCCTTGGTCACTACGTCCTGGGCACGGAACTCCCCACAAAGATGCTGCAGTGCGTCCTCGGGCATCGCGGCCAGGACGGAGACGCAAATACGCATCATCTGCGCGTTGGTGACCTTGGCGGCCTTGGAAGTGGTGGACTGGGTGGAAGTGTTGCTCGTGGTAGCCATAAGGCCGCTCCTCTCGCCCCTTGGGGCGCTCGGTGTGGTTGGGGAACCTTTTTCCTCAACTCACAAGACATATATTACACTAGTTGGGGGCTATGGTCAATAACAAATTTTAGTTCATAATTCTTCCACAAACGATCTGGAATTGAACTTTAGTTGGGTAAAGTGCTATCAAATTGAACTTAAATTGAACTTTAGTTGGGTAAAGCGTTGGTTAAATTGAACTTTATCGTAGTAAAGTTGAACTTAAATTGAACTTTAGTTAGGTAAAGTGGCGTAAAATTGAACTTTTGGGATTTTTGTGATTCATAAAAGATTCAAAAAATCTCCACTTGACTTTTTGTCAGGGGTATGGTAAAATTTTTCCGCCAACTATGGAGATTTTAGGAATTTTCTCCATATCGCTTGACAAACGGGCCCTGGGGAGATCTCCCCAGAAACGCAATAGGGGCGCTTCAAGCGCCCCCAACCGACTACCTCATCTGTACCTTTGCCCCCCACTTTTCCCCGTGGCGCTTGTACCCCGCTTTTTTGGCTACCAGGTGAGCTAAAATATCGGCTTCAACCATTGCGTCGGAAAGTGCAGTGTGGTCTTCAATAAACGCGTTATCATCGGTAACGAACCGAAACATAATCTCGGCTGTAGCTTTTGCGCGACCTGTAGGCGTTACGTATCCGTGTTCAAGCGCCCAGGACTGATAGCGGCGCGTGTTGCCAACTAGGTTAATCGCCGAACTCATAAGGTCATAGCACTTTACATTGTCGGGGAAAAAGCACCCGACGAACCCGTTTGATAGTTCGCTAATGGTTCGGTTCAGCGCCTTATAGTCAAACGCCATGTTGTACGCCCACACGGAGCGCACGCCATGCGCTGCAAGCAAAGCGCCAAAACGCTTGAAGCAATCACTAAACGCGAGAACTTCAAGCTCCCCAGCGTCGATAGCCGCGAGGTACTGGGGAATCTTGCTCGCGTAGTAAGCAGTGCGCATAGCGGCCACGTTGCCGAACGTTTCGGAGACAACTGCATTCATGGTATCGACAATCTCACCAGTGGAGGTGTTCAAGATAGCCACGCCCAGGTCATAGACCATATTGTTCTTTGTGGTCTCGGTATCAATAATTGCAACGTTCATAGTCGGTATCCCCTCGGGGTCAAGCGGGGCCTTATTGCCCACGCACAAGAAGAATATTACTCTAGTTCGTCCCTTATGTCACGTGTGAATCGCCCGATTCACAAAATCGGCACATGTATAAAATCGACCTGCTATTGTATAGACGTATAGGCGCATAGTCATACACGCATACATGCGCACATACATAAACGCATATCGGCATACATACATAGACGCATACACGCATATTTAACCCCTGGCTAACTTTTTTTGTTAACCATGGTTAACTTCTCATTTGTTCACCATAGCTAACTTTTTTTGTTCACCTCGGGTAACTTTTTTTGTTAACCATGGCTAACTCCGGCAAGTGTTTACCGTGGCTAACTCGTGTGAAAGTTTTGTGGATTCTTTTACCGACACTGGGGTACGCCCGGCTCTTCACCTCCCCCTCGGCACATCTTAATATTACCAGGTGGGGGCGTCGGTGTCAATGTAGGAGTTGTGGAGTCGCAAAAAATCCAAAAAAGTTTTTCTTGACAAATCGTTTGGGGGAGAGTATAATTTTTTCGGCCAACTATGGAGAGTTTGTGCTTTCTTACTTTTTAGGATTTGTGAAGCTTTTGTGGAGATCTCCCAAAACCCCTTGACAACCGCTATTGGGATATGGTAAAATTTTGAACCCATATTGGGCTGTTATTGTAGGGGCAGGGCGTTCAAACCCTGCCCCCATTGCGTTCTAGTAGGGCATGGACAACTCGCACTCGTCAATGGCCGTTGTCGCATCGGCAAATGTTGCGCATAGCGCCATCTGGAACCTGATAGCGGACGAGCAAACCTTACCCACATAGGGGTCATGGTTGGGAATCAAAGCAACCTGAAAATAGGTCAAGTGAAAGCACCCGTTGACCATGTTGTCGGCGTGCAAGCCGCACGCGAACGCATTATGAACGCATTCCTCCTTGGCGGCGGCGGGCGAGATACCAAAGCCCAGGTAAACGTGAACGCCCTCGTTATCGTTCACGTCGTCGACGACATACTCGATTGCCTGCATATCGTCGGTGATGTTCTCACCCACGGAGGATGCGAGCTGGTCGAGGATGTTCTTGCGAACGCAGTTGATAATGTCGGAGTCAGTGGCGATGATTGCATACATGGTAAGTCTCCCATCGGGTCGTGTGGGGCTCCCTTGCCCCACCTGCTAGTAACTAGTTTACTCCTGTTTGCCGTTTGGTGCAAGTGAAAGTTTTTCTATCACAAACCCGACACAATAGGGAGGGGGACTGTTTGCCCCCTCCCGAGTGGTTAGGCTACCGTGGGAACCGCCCAAACGGTGATGCCGTGGCCGTCCGTGTGCTTAATCATCGGCGTTTGAATGGCGGTTAGCGCGAGGGCTTCAAGCGTGGAGGGCTTCACGCCGACGGAGTGGCTCCAAATGCGTGAAGCGCACGCGACGGAACGGGAGTCAAGCGCCCCCATAGGAACCTCGCGACCATGCGCTTTTGCGTACACGTGGAAACGAACGCTCATAGTGCCTCCTGGGTAGTAGGAATCTTTACGAGGAATATATTACACCGTCTCGGCTGTTGTGTCACGTCGTGACGGTAGATTCACAAATGCTACATAATTCGGGATAGGAAAGATTTTTCAAAGTTTTTTGCTTTTGTCGCTTGACTTTTTGTTCAGGGTGTGGTAAAATTTTGGACCCCACTAGGGGGTCTTTCGACCCCCACTCTTTTATCGCTTGACCTCCTGGGCTTGCATCTCCTCCCACTCGGTGATTAGGCTAACCCCCCAGGCAAGCAAGCCGACAACCACAAGGATAAACAACAGCACGGGAACGTCAACGCAACCGCTCGCGAGGACAACCAGGGCGAGGATGACGGCAATGCAAGCGTTCTGAATCATATCCCACACGATGAACCTCCAGGTCTTCAAGTCCCCTCATTAGGACTAAAAACAATGATACCAAAACGGCAACCTGCCGTCAACGACAAATTTTTGTTCACATCCTGCACACAAAGCCCCTGGGAACATGCCCAGGGGCTTTTTTGTTAGTTGTAGGCCTTGAAGAACGTTTCTTTGTCGTCCTCGGCAAACTTCAACGTGTAAGTAGTCTCGCCGAGGATGCAAAGCGTTTGCCGTTCGACGTTCACAACGTTTCCGTCTACGTCGAACTCCACGAGGTAACCAGTCGGGTTACGTGGAACGTTCCATAGCGTACAATCCTGGTAGGCGAACTTACAAGCTGTTATAATCGCTTTATGTGCAGTCTCCCCATAGCCATAACCGCTTGCGTACCTGGTAGCGTCTCCAAAATCACAAATGTTGGTTAGTCTGTTAAAGGGAAAGACGGAAAGAACGAAACCAAACCTCGGGATTTTGTTCATGTGAACCTCCACTGGCTATTGTAACGGAAACAAAAACTGGGCGCTAGAGCGTTTGAGTTGCCCTAACGCCCAGATTAGTTAGGACTAGTAATCCCTGCAATCCACCTCATGACGCATACCGTCGGGGCCATCAATATAAAACACGACGGCGCACGAAAAACAAGTTTCTTTCTTTTCAATCTTCACGATTGAATCATCGTCGTCGAACTCCACCAGCAAAGCGTCGTTATAAACGTGGAAATCATCGTCCTCGTAAGCGTCGGACGCGAACTCCTGGGTGTAAATTCCACCAGCTTCAATCATCGCTTCAACCTCACTGGGGCCATAGGCCCATGCCTCGCAATCGTCGGCAACCTCCTCGAACTCCTTGCGGTTCTTGCAAGCCTGAATCTCATCAAGGCCGCCGCCATAGAAAGAAATGGCGTAGGCGAACTTCTTGCTATTGTTGGTCATTTTGAACCTCCCGTGTCGGGTACTTGCGGGCTTTTCCCGCTTGCGTTGAAACCAGTATAGACCTTTTTGTCTCGCTAGGCAACCATGACTTTACGCTCCACAATTCCCACACAATAACGTTTGAGGGGCTGTAGTGCCGTTAGAGCGCATGAAAAAGGGGCACCCTTGCAAGTGGGCACCCCCTGCACAATAGCAGAATCTAGTTAGTTGTACCGTTTTACAATCTGTTCAATTCTAGCCACGAGGTTAACGGCATCAAATGCTACACCTCGCCCGCTAGAACTCCACTCTTGGCGGTTTGCCGTTTCATCGTCGAACAACACACCCCGCCCGCTTGCTACCTTGCTTTTAGGTGTGCCGTGCTTGACAACATGGACGGCATCCACCTCTTGCAGTAGGCCATACCGTTTGAGCCAGTTAACTTTCTCCTTGCGCACCTTGCGACGATACTCGGGGGAGATATCGCCCTTGCAGTTCCACGACACTACCTCGACGATGTGCCCCTCGGAGCGTGCGAGCTTCAAGACGCGGGCGAGTGCGTCAACGTCACACAATGGGGTAGCGACCTCGTAAGGGGTAGTGTCCTCATTGCGCAACGCCTGCAACCAGTTCGGCACATCGTAAGTACCTGCGAGCGTGCCATCCATATCCAGTGCAATGACCATAGGTGAATCTCCTTGGTAGTTTGCCGTTCGTTGCAGTCGATTGTACCATGAAACGGCACGGGGAGTCAACCTTGCTATTGTATGACGTTCACCAGATCTCCACAATCAAACAGTTGACGTGGAGCTTGAAACCTGATATATTGTAATCACACCAGCGAAGGGTGAGCGCAAGGGGAATTCCAGAAGTACCCTCAAAACCCGGTAGGCGAGCGAGGGGGGTGGGTGAGGATTCGTTGCGGTGGGCTAAACAACAGCCCGACTCAAAGCGATGGAAAAAAGGGCAGACCTCGGGATTCATTTACCAGCACGGGATTTGTCGGTTTGTCCGCATCTCCCCTGGCACGATTACAATATAACAAAAAAATACCCCCTCCGCAAGACGTGGAGGGGGTTTCACAAAAACCACTCACTTAAGCTTTCTACCACAAAACGGACAGTAGTTAATAAGGATGCTTGTTTCATCCCAGGCGTATTCGCTTTCGCTAAATAGATATAGCGACGGTACACCATTCTCGTCTACATTGATGCCGTCATAGGCATTGCCGTTACTAATCTCGTTGATAGTCTGAAACCAGGGGAGTGTAGCGTTCTCATAGTCGCAATACTTACACATACGATAACCTCCAGATAGCTATTGTAGGGGCTACAATGCCTTTAAAATGAACGTTAGGGAAGATAGCGCCCTAGTAGCCCAGGGCGCTTGAAACATTCCTAGAAGCGGGCTACACGGGCTTGCACTTCCTCCCAGTAGCCGAACGCGAGATAACACGCGAGGGCGAGCTGATGGGAGCCCCAATTGTTGCGAGCGGCTAACTCCTGGTAACGTGCCCAGGCGTCCTCGTCGTTTATCTCGCCGTACACCTCGCGCCATACGCCCAGGACGGCGCGTGCCACTTTGAGCGCGATGCACTCCGTGCTGGTGACTCCATAGCGCTTCTTAATGTCAGCCGAACTCATAAGTCCTCCCGTGGGGTCAAGTGGAACCTTTTTCTGAACAGGTATAATATAGCACCTGGCAGGTACTCCAGTCAAGAAGAAATTTTTCATCACGAAACCGTCACAATTAAGGAGTGGGAAAATGGTTGTGAATTTTCGATGCAAACCCTTGACAAAACTGGTTCTGATATGTTAAAATTTTGAACCCATATTGGGCCCCATTCGTGGGGCCCTTTTTTGTTTTGAAACCGTTTTGAAATATCGTTCTGAAACCAGTTTCAAAAACGAATTCCAGCCACCATTTCCATTGTAATTGAAAACGGATTAGAAGTCAAGAAAAAACTTCGGAAATAAACGAAGACAAAACAGTAATAACATTAGACAAATCGGTAATTATATCATACGCATCGGTAATAACATCACACACAACGGTAATAAACCGCGAAGCACACTCGCCTCATTTTTAATAGTCTACCAGGTATTTATTTATTGCGGTAAAGTAGCGGTAAGTTCTTATAAGTAACTGTAAGTCAATGTAAGTTACTTATAGGTGAACTTTGCATTGTATCTAAAACAATGCAACCAGGGAACGGATTCCAAACGATTGACGGCACTTGCTCGCACGTCGTGCGATGGCATCTAAATAAACCGTTTTCGTTTTTCGATTGCAAGACGGCAACCGCTCGCAAACGCATCTAAATAAATACCACTCGGTTATCGTTTTGAATTTACAATAGCAGGTTGCAATTTTAATTAAATGCTTAATTTCACCTAAATAAATAATTGCTAAATATCGTTTTTATTTTAATTAAGCGCTTAATTAAAATAAACCGGGCCGTTTTTCAATTGTGGATATCAAAAAATTTGTGCTTGACAAACGATTCAAGAAGAATTACAATTTAGAAATACGATTTCTAAATAAATAAACTCCAAGATATTTCGGGATTAGAGTTAACCAAGGTAAACTCGCCAGTTCGGTGCAAAAAATAAAGTTAACCATGGCTAACTTTTTCGCCCCCTACTGCGGAATACTACGGCTGGTTGCGTCTAAAATAATACTCTTTGCTTTTCAGTTCCAAAAAGCAGTCGGTCCCCTGAAACCGCTTTCGCAGTCGCAGGGGACCCACCAGGCTAACGGTTCCGATTGATGGAGTAGCACCTCGCAGTTCCACCTCGAACGGTATCCTTGGCGTACTCGGTACGCACCAGCACGTCAAGGCGCACGAGGTACTGAATGAACGTCTTCACGCAATCGGTGAAGCGCATAGGGTTCCAACTGACGTTAAGGTTGCTCGCGCAGAACCGCAGGCATTCGCCCCCGTTCTCGTTTGCAAACCTGGTGATTGATTCTTCGGTGCCATAGACCTGGCAACCGTTGCCGTTGTTGTCGTTGTACTTACTAAAGAACAGGTTGCCGAAACCGTTTTCAATTACGCTTGCAACCTCCATGAAAGTGACATAACCCAGGTCGTCGGACTTCAAGGCGAGTTGTTTAATGAACTCGTCTGAATCCTTTGATTCAACCCACTCGGACGCGAACGCCATGCCAGGGCAGTTCTCGATTGCCACACTACGCTTGAATTGCTTGAATTGTTCCTCGGTGAGTATGTCGGCCAGGGCGTTGACGAGGTTGGCGCTAACGTTCATTGTGTGCTCCTTTGCTAGGACTCGCTGGGGCCGCTCCCCTTGCGACTAAAACCATGATACCAGACCAGGCGCACGACGGCAACACTCGGACGGCACTCCACACATTCAACACATTGCTATTGTAAACTATGGCAAACTCGATTTGATTTCAAGCGATAGGGAGTTAACCTTGGTTGTCTCTCTGGCTCGCCTAAAAATTTGTTAGCTTTGGTTAACTTTTTCGCCGCCCTATACGGGCGGTTACTGGCGTGCTGGCGTTTTGGGAGCAGGGTGCAATGGCCCGTTGTCTATACGCCGGTTCTATAAAAAGCCCAGTCCCCTACATTGTTTTTCGACCCCCAGTTGGGGGTCGTTGGAGCGTATACGAGGTTAGCCGGGCTGGGGTTGCCCAGGCCTGGGGCTATCGCCGCGCCCCGGGTCATGGCTACCCCTGGGGCTACCAGGTGCCAGGCACGACTAAACCCCAGGGGCCAGGCGTGCACCCCTGGGGTCGACGTGCTATCTGGGGCGCGTTCTAACCCCTGAAAACATGGCAACCGTTCTCTGTGACCTCAATAACCATAGTCCCATCGATATCCATCAACTCGCACGCTTGCTCCGCAGTGGCGCACGTGTACCACTTGAAACCGTACTCGTTTAGTTCGTGCATCACCTCGCACATAACCGTGTTCACATCGTTAAAATCATCGGCGGATGGGAGCTGGTGGCTCGCCCTATCATCTGCCTCGTTGGAGATGGTAAAAATCGCCGAGTTGAGCAACTCGTCAACTTTCTCGTCAAATGTGAGTTCATGAATAACTACCTCGTTGGCACCAGCAGGGGTGGAGGTGACCCAACGAGTCCCAGTGGTCACATCCATAACGAGATGCATAGGCCAAACCGCGTCGTTCTCCATCGCCCGATAAACTACCATAGCGCGGTTAACGTCGTTCTCGCGGTCGATGCAATAGAACTGGTGATACGTAGCGGTGGCGGTCATGATGAACTCCTTTTTGTGAGGGGTGAAAGTTTCAAGGGGTAGCCCGCCCCTCACGTGAGGGGCGGGCGTGGAGCGGCTAGAACAAAAAGCTGATACCTCTGGGGGTCACTATAGCGACAGTTTGAGTGTCGTCACATACAATGGTCTCTCGGGGAACGAACGTAACCATATCGACGTTCCAGCCAGACTTCTTAAACGCGAGTTCCATAGCGTCCTCGGCGTTGAAGAAGTTTTCTTCAACGGGGTCGTTATTGTTGGTGGAGTCCTCGAAAATCTCCTGGGCGCGTTCGGCAACCTCCCAGAGCAGGTCGCGAGCGAGCTGCTTGCACGAGTCTTCAAACGATAGGAGTTCACCGTCGGCGTCCCAGCCCGTGCCCTCGGGGACCGTGTCCGTGTTACCGTCGGGGTCAGTGTAGCGGACGAGACGGCTAAAACGCCCCTGGCGACGGAGAGACTCGTAGGTGCAATAGACGTTGTCGTCGGTGAAATGAACAGCGTAGGCGCGGACGGGCATGGAGGTAGCGGTGGAGGTCATTGTAGTTCCTTTCGTTTGGTCGCGCCCCCCTGGGCGCGTTTCCGTTTGGACGAGGTCCACTATACACCCCCTGGGCGTTCGGGTCAAACACTCACCCCCAACTTTTTGCCCTCCATAAAATGACCATAACCAGATCTCCATGGAGGATAGTTGATATTTGTCAATTATAGCCGAACCTCACACCTCATTAAACATAGTAACCTAGTAGGTTGTAGGGTTTATCTTTTAATCCTACCCGACTGGTAGGAATTAAAATCATAGTAGTTAGGTAGGAATTAAATCCTACTGCCAAGGTAGGAATACAACCCTCAAGTGGGGGTTGAGGGTCGATCGGTGAATCACACCTCGGGACGTTTGTCAAGACCCCAGAGGGTATATTTCCGGACTACACAAAATCTTAACAAAGCTGAAAGGCCGGGGGACACGAAAATTCTCAAAACTCATTTTTGAAATCCGAACCTTCTGACTGCACAAAATTTCCCAAAAGCACTTTTTGAATCCAAACCTCTCTCCCTGGGTATATTCACCGGGTGTGTTTGTAGGCGCACGCTGTGCGCGTTCAACGCGGGCTATGCCCGCTTAAGAGAGAAGGTGGTTCGGTCTTGGCCGATTCTTTTGATTACAACGAGAGGTCCAGGCCTGCAAGGGTGGACGCGGTGCGCAGGTCTCTCTCACGCAACCCCAAGCCTACGAAGGCCCAGATGTCCGCGATGGCTGATTATATACTATGTGTATCCGACCGTGGGTCCACCCCCTACGAGAGGCGGCAGGAGTACCCTGTCCTCACAAGGAACAGATGCGTCACGATATCCAAGAGGGAGGTGCCGATCGGGTCCGTGTCCGCCGAGGGCATGTCCTCCGATGACACACTGTCCTCCCTCTCTTCAGATATGCCACCCGACCCTGCTTCAGCCAAGCGTCAGTCTGACGTGCAGTCGAAGGAGGCGGACGCCATGCGGGAGTCGATAGACTCACTCAAGGCGCAGGCCGACAGGGCGACCGGCAAGAGGAGGTTCGAGCTGAAGAAGCAGGTCATATCCCAGTACCGCGACCTTGTCGTGGCAGGTGAGTCGTCCAATCCGACTCCTGCCCCCGTGGCAAGGGCGTCCATGCCGCCTGACGCCCCCGGTCTCTTGGACGACGAGATAGTGGTGGACCCAGTCACCCTGCTTCCCCACGGGAGGCGTGGCCTCACCATGTGCGACGAGAGGTGTGTTTTAGCCCTCATGCGCGACTACGTGGCGCTTAAAGCGCTGTCGAACGGTGACGCAAGGTCGGACGTGTCTGCCCTTCTCGCAGACCTTGAGGAGGCGGTGGACGCGCTCTATAGGGACAACGCACCGATGAGGCTCATGGTCGAGCTCAAGCTCGGCAACGCCACCGACGCGGACGTTGCGAAGGTGATAGGCGAGAGGCTCGGCGTACACAGGTCGGCTAGCTACTGGGGTGCCAGGTGGTCTATCCACGTGCCGAGGGCGGTCGCAGACAGGGCCAGGAGGCTGTGGCTTCTGCGCCATTGGGACAAATGGAAGATATGCACGAGGTGCGGCAGGGCCCTTCCCGCGCACCCGATGTGGTTCACGAAGAATTCAAGCAGGGACGGCTACTACTCCCGTTGCAAGGAGTGCAGGACTGCCGTCAGGAAGGAGAGGGAAGATGCCGACAGACGAGGAGTTTGATTTCCTGCTCGGCCTGTACCAGAAGGCGTCGGCGACGGTGAGCGGCATGGTCAACGACGGTGCCCAGATGGACGGCACGAACCCTATGTCTGTCCTCATGAGCAGGTACCTGTCAGCCATGTTCATAGCCTGCTCTTGTGCGTCCGACGTCAGGAAGGGGGTGACCGGCAAGTGAGTTCCACCATACGCAAGGTGTGCTCCAAGTGCGGCAGGTCCAAGATATTGGACGAGTTCTTCTGCTATAAGAACGGCGAGAGGGACGACCTGTGCAAGGACTGCCTCCTGGAGCACGTGGACAACGGCAACCCAGACACGTTCCTGTGGATCCTTGAGCGCTACGACATCCCGTACATAGAGCGCATGTGGGTGTCTATGTCGAACAGGGAGTTCAAGGCCAATCCAGGCAGGTTCGGCCCCAAGAGCGTCCTCGGCAAGTACATGCGCAACATGAAGATGCACCAGTACCGCAAGTTCGGCTATGCCGACAGCGACAACCAGGAGCTCAACGGCCTCATCCCGCAGATGGACCAAGAGAGCGAGCTTGAGTTGAGGAAGAAGCTTGAGTCCGGGGAGATCACGAAGGCCGAGTATGACACCAGGTCCTCGTATGCCGACTCGGTGTCGAGGGACGGGGAGTCCAAGGAGTACACACTCAAGAACGAGTACGAGAAGTCCGTCAACGACAACCTGACGACCCAGGACAAGGTCTACCTGCTCTCCAAGTGGGGCACGTCGTACACACCCGAGGAGTGGGTGCGCATGGAGAGCATGTACAACCGCTATTGTGCCGAGTACGACATGTCGGTCGACCGCGAGGAGACTCTCAAGAAGCTGTGCAAGACGTCGATAAAGATGGACGAGGCGCTTGACTCGGACGACACCCTCGGCTACAAGAGCCTGTCGCAGGTGTTCGACTCCTTGAGGAAGACCGGCAGGTTCACGGACCAGCAGAACAAGCAGGACAGGACGGACTTGGTTGACTCGGTAGGCAGGCTTGTCCAGCTGTGCGAGAGGGACGGCGGCATAATAGAGCAGATGCCGGACCCCGAGGAGTACCCGCAGGACAAGATAGACGTCACCATAAACAACTTCAAGCAGTACTCCGTCAACCTTCTCCGCAACGAGCCGAACATAGCTGGCCTCATCGAGACCTACATCGCAAGGCTGGAGGAAGCAGACACGAAGACGAAGAGGTTCATGGAGACGATGGGCAACATGAGCGTGCCGTCCAGCCCCTCGGAGGAAGACGACGAGGAAGAGGACGAGGGGGTTGAAGATGGCTCTTGATGACATTTTGAGGATGTCGGGGGGCTCCCGTGACAAGGAGGTGGACCTGTCCGAGGAGTCGGTGATGAAGAACATCGACAAGTTCAGGGAGCTTATAGCGTACTGGAGGCTGTACCCCGACAGGTTCATCGACTACCTTTGCTCCCTCAACCCCAAGAACTCCTTCCACCTATATTTCTATCAACGTTTTTTCTTGAGGGTCATCTTTCGGCACAGGTATGTCTATGCCACGTTCACAAGAGGTTTCTCCAAGTCGTTCATGGCGGTTCTTGCCTTGATGATAGAGGCGATACTCTATCCAGGAAGCAAGCTGTTCATGACTTCGGATGTTAAAGCCCGAATAGATTGGGCTGCGTAACGGCAACGTTGCGAAAAATAATTTTCTCTAACTGCTGGAACACCTTAATAGCCAAACATACTACAGCGTGATCGGTCAATCCACCGATGAGCGCGAAGGTTGCCGAAAGGCAGAAAGAAATGTTTGGATGGCCCATGCCGAAACGCTAAAGGTCCTATCAGTAGGCAATCAGCAACCAAAGGAGTGGATTTGTATATGGATAAAACTGAACTACTCACAGAGCGTTTGTCCTCAAAATACCCAAATGCGAGATTTGAAATTATCTCCACTCAAGGGCTTACTTTGCCGACAGACATAAAATGCCTTGATTGTGGTGCTGTTCATCACTATAGCAAAGGACAATATTCATACCGTGGAAAATATTTTTGTTTCCAATGCGAAAGCAAGCTTGATAAGTTGCAAAGTTTTAAAAACGCTTTAAAGACAAAATATCCAAAAGATAATCTTGAAGTAATAGAATTTACAAGGAGAGATTCTCCTTGTGTTATAAAATGTCTTGAATGTGGAAACATCCAAACTTATAAGACCGCATCTCATGCGCTAATTAAGACGACAGGTTTCTTTTGCAAACAGTGTCATCCTGGGAAAATACAACAAAGAAAGAACACTATCGTAAAATACCTTGAATGGGGAGAAAGCAATCCAGATTTTACTCTGGTTGATATCCCCGATGAGACGCAACCGTTTAGGGACAGGACGTTTAGATGTAAGTGCCGTCGATGCGGGAAGATAAATGAAAAGACAATTTATGACTTCTTACGCGGCGACTGTTGTGAATGTGTGAACCCTGCAAAGCCATACACACAACAGGAAATTCAAGATTTTCTTGGAGACGATTACGAGATTTTATCTAATTATAAAAGTGTGTATGACAGGATTACACTGAAGCATATCTGCGGTTTTGAATACAAAGTCGTCGCTAGAAACATTGTCGTTGGCGGTGGTAGATGTCCAAAGTGTTCTAAAAAACAAAGCAAAGGCGAAAAGGCTGTAAAAGATTTTCTTGAAAAGAACGGCATTGAGTATATTGCTCAACTTCAGGCAAAAATTGATGGACACTGTCTATATTTTGACTTTTATCTTCCACAACAAGATTTGTATATAGAGTATAATGGCGTTCAGCATTATTCTCCTATTGGATATTTTGGTGGAGAATCACAATTAAAAAGGCAGAAATCTAACGATAAAAGAAAGCAAGATTTTGCGAAAGAAAAACTTATTGTTATTCCATATACAGAGTTAGATAATGTAGAAAAGATATTATCTAGCAAGCTCCTAGGCTCAACGACTAGTGCCTAGCACGTAGCCAACAAGCATATGGTTGGCGAAATGGGAAATTTCCGTTAAGGAAAAAGATATAGTCTATTCTCTATGGAAACATAGAGCAGCTTTTATAAGCGGTAGGCGGCTTGCGACCGTCTGCGAATACATAGAATCCGCCAGTATCTTAAGCTCCAAGGTAGAATTATTGGTTCAGATGATTCCTGCTCTTGGAAAAGAGATAGAATGGGATACGAGGGGCAAGAACACGAAAACCGTTGTGTCGAAAGACAAGGTGTCGTACCAGTTTAAGAACGGCTCGGTCATAGAGAACCTCGCAGCGACCGAGTCCTCGCGCGGTCAGCGCTACACGTCCGGTATCATAGAGGAATGCGCCAAGATCGACGGCAAGATCCTCAACGCCGTCGTCATTCCCACCATGGCAGTCGACAGGAACATCAACGGTCAGGTTGACAAGAACGAGAAGATAAACCGCAGGCAGTTATACATGAATCCTTTTGACAGGATGCGTGTCTTTACACGGTGACGTGTAACTGAAAACCTTTTGAACTGCTGGAAAACCTTTAGAGTCTGACAGACTACAACGTAGCTGGGAACGGCAAGCGTGAATGTTTAAAAACTGTCAGAATTAGGCAATCAGCAACCAAGTGCCCAGAACGGGTAAAGGCTCAACGACCATTATGTAGCGGGCAAGCGCCTGCGAAGTGGAAGGCTCCTGTTGTGACAAACAGGGTGAAGATATGGTCTGTTCTTGCCAGAGATGGCAAGCTGTGCGAAGCACGGCGAAGAGGTAGCGACTCTTCGTGAACACACAAGAACATCAGCAGGCTACAAGGCTACCTTCGCCTACGAGAAGCTCATCCAGCTATACTGTCAGATGGTCGTCGACCCGAAGCAGGCGTTCGTGTTCGGAGGAGACTACAGGCTGTCTCTTGCCGAGGGGCGTCTGTCCGAGGAGGACATGACTGCGACGCAGGCTGACGCGACGTATGACGATACGACGTTTGCAATGGAATACGGCAGCGTGTGGAGCGGTGTGGCAGAAGGCTCATTCTTCGACCCTGACACTTTTGAGAAGTGGAGGACGATAGAACAACCGGACCTCAAGTATGACGGCAGGACGAAGGACGGCTATTACATCATGGGCGTCGACGTCGGCAGGTTTGGGTTAATTGTATGCTCAAGTAAAATCTCTTTAATTGCTGGGAACTCTTTGTAAGAAGACAATCAGCATCCAAGCTTCAAAGTTTTTTATAATTTATAGCTTTGAAGAAGGTTCAACGACTAGTGCGTAGCACGTAGGCCGTAAGCGTTTGACGGTCGAAACGGGAGAGGCCGATGAAAACGGTCAAGATATAGTCTGATCTGTATGGTGACATACAGCTGGAGCAATCCGGCAAGAGAGTAGCGACCTCTTGTGAACACAAATGGCACAACAGAAGTAATAATAATGAAGGTGGTTCCTTCGCCCCACACGAAGTTCCCGAAGAAATACATAGAGAATGTTTTATCATACGAAGGTGAGAACTTCGTTTATCAAGCGATTCATTTGAAGAGAATTTTTAACCATTATAAATGCAAGGCCTGTGTGTTAGACGGAAACGGGTTGGAATTAACTAGCTCCTTTGTTGAGTGATTGACAAAGAAAACCCCTTTAACTGCTGGGAACTCCCTCTGGGACAATCAGCAACTAAATTACGGTTTGCCGTAAAAAGTTCAACGACTAGAGCGAAAGCTCGTAAGGTACAAGCTTTAGGTGCCTGAAATGGGGGGCCCTCTGACAAGAGGTGAAGATATAGTCTGATCTATGTGGTAACACATAGCTGGGTTTAGTCCCGCGTGCCGACCAGCGAACGGCACGGAACGCAAATGTAGGAGCAGGCCTTGTTGATAACCTTGTCCTTGACCAAGACGACCCCGACACGGGCAAAACACTGTATGGATGGGGCGTTATAAATAAATACGAGGACGACGTTGAAAGATACACCAAGTATGAGACAGAGAACACGATACAAGACGCACTGTACATCATAAAGGCGAACAGGGAGATAAACTCGTCTCTGTACGCCTACACGCAGGCACAGCTGATGGCAGGCAGGATAAGGTTCCCAATCAGCTCGCAGGTTGCCGAGTCAAACCTCATGTCTCTTGAGAAAGGCAAGTCCATGACGAAGTTGCAGAGGGAGACATACCTCATGCCGTTCAAGCAGACTGACATTCTCAAGTTGCAGATGTTGAACCTGGTTATGAAAGACGACAGTTTGGGTACAATAGTGCTCAAGCAGTCGAACTCCAGGATAAACAAGGACAAGTTCTCCGCCCTCATCTACGCGCTGTATTGGTGCAAGATGGATGAGGAGAAGGCTCAAAAGAAGAAGTCGAATCTGGGAGATTTTGTCTTTTATTCTTAATTCTGGTCAAAGGCTGTGAGATTGGTGCGCACAAAAAGTAAATATGGATTGAAAGGACCGCGTATACCAGTCCGTATACGCGGTTTTTTCATGTGTCCAGAAAGGAGGGGAACCGTGGAAAGTTCCAAAATGGAGATGAGAATACATGACATCCTTAAGCTGAACGACGTGCCGTTCGTGGAAGAGTACACGTTCCCCGACCTTGTCGCAAGCAGTGGAAGACCTCTCCGGTTCGACTTCGCCGTGCTGAACGACGACGGCAGCCTAGACTTCTTGATAGAGGCGAACGGCAAACAGCACTACTCCCCCGTCGGCAAGTTCGGCGGACGTTCTGGTTTGAGCCGACAACAGTACAACGACTGTTGCAAGAAGAGGTACTGCAAGAAACACGGGATAAAGCTCGTCTCGATATCATACAAAGACGAGGACAAGCTTTCCTACGACTATATAATGGCATCAGCTGGCTACACGTAAGGAGGTGTACATGTCAGACGCATTTGGTCTGAAGACCGACGACAGCTCGGTCAAGCCTTTCCCGACTGACTTCAACTCGATCAAAGTCGGCAGAGAGCGTTTGAAGAATGACGTTACAGCCGACGTGGATGCCATCATTGATTCCATACAGAACCGCAAGCCGATCAAGAAGGAAGACGTCGAGAACGCATTCTTGAGAAACGACTTGCGAAAGCAGAGGGCGATATCTGAATTCTTCTTCAGGACGAACGGCATATACTCAAGGCTTTGCCGTTACATGGCCTACCTGTTCAAGTATGACTGGATAGTCACACCGATAAGGTGCGACGAGAAAGTGCCGGACAAGAAGGTCATCGAGGGATGGATCAAGTCGCTGTTGATGCTTGACAACTGCTCTTTGAAGAAGACGTTCGGCGAGATAGCACTCAAGGTCATGAAGCGCGGTTGCTACTACGGCTACATCATCCGTCAGAAGGACGCGGTTTACCTACAAGAGCTTCCAATCGACTTTTGTAGGTCGAGGTACTCGCAGAACGGCATGAAGGCCATCGAGTTCAACGTCAAATACTTCGACGAGAACTTCAAGGACCTCGACTATCGCATGCGCGTCGTCAAGATGTTCCCGAAAGAGATTCAAAAGGCATATGTCGCGTACAAGACGGGTAAACTGCCAAAGGATGTGTCGAGCGACGACCTCGGTTGGACGCTTCTCGACCCAGAGATGACAGTCAAGTTTAACTTAAGCAACTCCGACGCGCCTGTGTTCATAAACGTCATCCCGGCCCTTATGGACTTGGACGACGCGCAGGACCTTGACAAGAAGAAGATGGCTCAACAGCTCATCCGAATCATCGTGCAAAAGCTGCCGATGAAGAAGGACGGAGACTCTGTCTTCGACTTTGCCGAGGCTAAACAGATTCACAGCAACGCAGTCTCTATGGTCGGCAAGGCCATAGGCGTGAACGTCTTGACCACTTTTGCCGACGTAGACGTGGCGGATATGTCCGACAAGGGCAACGTCTCAAGCGTCGACCAGCTTGACAAGGTCGAGAGGACTGTCTACAACGAGGCTGGCGTCAGTCAGATGCAGTTCAACTCAAGCGGCAACATCGCCCTTGAGAAGTCTATCTTGAACGACGAGGCGACTCTTTCAAATTTAATTGATCAATTTGAAGAATTTGGTCAAAGAATCTTAAAACCGATGAACAAGAGTAAAAATAGATTGTATTTTGAATTTTCCATCCTGCCGACGACGATTTACAACTACAAGGACATCGCAAAGATGTACAAGGAGCAAGTCACAATCGGCTACTCTCTACTCTTGCCGCAGGTAGCGCTTGGAAGGTCACAGCTTTCCGTGTTTGCATCTGCCATTTTCGAGAACAAGATCATGAACCTCACAGAGCTGTTCATACCGCCTCAAATGTCGTCTACAGTCTCCAACAACGGGGGGCAGTCACAGTCAGATAACAAGACTGTGAAGAAGATTGACACAGAGGAGAAGAGCGCAGGTCGCCCTGAACTGCCCGACGATGAGAAATCCGAGAAGACGATGCAGAACATCGAGAGCGCCTCGTAAGGAGAGAAGATGAACAACAATAAATCAGTGGAGACTATCGACTCTCCTGAATTTATAAATATAACGCCCTGCAACCCGATGGTTTCAAAGTGCCAGATCAAGGTGTTGTATGTCGGCAAGAACCGCAATGGGTCCTTCATCAGCAAAGAGACTGCCAAGAAGATGGCAGACACGCTTCCAACATGCCCCATAGTTGGATACTACGCCGAGAAGAAGGAAGACTTCGGAGACCACGGCGAGGTCATCACAATCGAGGATGACGAGATAAAGTTCTCTTGCAAGACCAAGCCCTACGGTTTCGTCGCACCGGACGCCAAGGTGTGGTTCCAAAAGTACACCGACACAGACGAGTTCGGCAACGACGTCGAGCATGAGTACCTGATGACCGAGGGATACCTTTGGACAGGTCAGTTCGAGGAGGCCCAAAGCGTCATCGACAGCGGCAAAGGCCAGTCGATGGAGCTTGACAGCAACACTCTTGACGGTCATTGGTCACGCGACGGTGAATCAGGCCTTGAATTTTTTATTATAAATGATGCAGTGTTTAGCAAGCTGTGTATTTTAGGTGACGACGTTGAGCCTTGTTTTGAAGGCGCGTCTGTCACTGCGCCGAAGGAGTATTCGGCAGACGAGAGTTATTCTACGTTCGCAAGGACGTTGTTTACGATGATGAACGAACTCAAGGATATCATATCCAATGAAGAGCCCACTGAAGGGGGGTTAGACATGGACAAAACCGCACAGACTTTCGAGGAGGTTGCCGAGGAAGAGGCTGTGGAAGAGACCACTCCAGCCGTGGAGGAGGTGACAGAGCCTATTGCCGAGGAGCCTGCCCCCGAGACTGTTGAGGAGCAAGCCGAAGAAGAGAACGTCCAGGAGGAGCCTGCACAAGAGGAGGCTCCTGTTGAGGAGCAGGCTGATCCCGAGCCCGAGTTCTCACTTACACAGCTGGTTGCCGAGGTTGAGTCTCTGCGCAAGCAGAACGCCTCCCTACAGAGCGAGCTAGACTCCCTCAAGGAGTTCAAGCTCAAGGTTGAGAATGATGAGAAGGACGCCTTGATCGGCAAGTATTTCATGCTCACCGACGAAGACAAGGCAGACGTCATCGAGCACAAGGCCGAGTACACGCTTGACGAGATTGAGGCCAAGCTTGCTCTTGCCTACGTCAAGAAGAACGTCGACTTCTCTATTGACGACGCCGAGGACGAGAAGGACGAAGAGCCCGCTCTCTCTTTCAGCCTTGACGACACAGACGAGTCTTCTGTAGACTCTTTCGCTACAGACCCAGTTATTGAAGCTTTACGCGACTACAGGCGCGCAACGCAAACTTTATAAGGAGGATTAAGAATGGCAGTTACTATCGACCGCGAGAAGCAGGTTCTCGCTGGACACGACAACTTTGCCCAGGTTGAGGACAATCATCTGTCTGCAAAGCGCGACGGTCGCGTTTACGCTCAACTACCCGCTGACGAGAGCATCGACACTCTTGAGCAGGGCATGTTCGTCAAGTATGACTACGCTGGTGGCAAGGTTGCCTTTGCTGGAGACGGTCCTTGGATGATGGTCTTCAACGAGGAGAAGCTCTATGACGAGCGCAAGCAGATGCACCGTGACTTCGCCATGAAGCGTACCGACTTCTATGACAATCAGATGTTCCCCCGCGTCCTCGGCATGGTTGCCGGTGACGTTTGGACAACCAACGCCCTTGCCAAGGGCGAGTACAACGTCGGTGATAAGGTTGCCCCCGGCGCTGACGGCTTCCTCACTGCCGGTGAGGGTGACGGCACGCTCGTCTGCAAGGTCGTCAAGGAAACCACTATGCCTGACGGCCAGCCCGCTGTCAAGCTTCAGTGCATCGTCGCTTAATTAGAAGGGGGATACAGATAATGAAACTCATGGATAGCAAGAGTCTGTTCGCCCTTGCCAAGGCGGCAGTCAACAAGACACCACTTACCTACAGCGCCGAGGAGAGCTACAGCGCCGAGGAGGTCAATGACGTCCTTCGCGCCCAGTTCGAGCTTCTCGCTCCTAACTATCAGGGCTTCCGTCGCAACGAGGCTTTGATTTACGAGCTCATTGAAAACACCATCGACGAGGTTCTTCCTCGCAAGGTCATGGCCCAGTATGAGCGCTTCGCCGACGTCCAGAGCATCGCCCAGGGCGACCAGGCCGTCTTCAAGATCAAGATCACCGAGGCTGCTCGTAAGCGTGCCAAGGCTTTCGTCACTCGCGTCGGCCTTGCTGGTCGTTATGAGACCTTCCAGCTTGACGGTCGTGAGCTCACTGTTGCCACAAGCGCCATCGGCGGTGCCGTCAAGATCGGCTTCGAGGAGTTCCTCGATGGCCGTTACAGCCTCGCTGACTTCACTGACATCATGCTTGAGGGCATGGACGAGTACATCTACGCCGAGATCCTAAAGGCTCTTGACGCCGTTGTCGCCCAGACCCCTGCCAACAACCGTGCCACGTTCGCTGGTTTTGACGAGGCCACTATGGACCAACTTCTCGCCATCTCCGACTCTTACGGCACTGGCCGTTCCACCATCTTCTGCACGCAGGAGTTTGCTTCCCGCATGCTCCCGCAGGACAAGTTCGTCTCCGAGGACATGAAGAATCGTCTGTGGAGGGATGGCTGGCTCGGCGATTACAAGGGCCATTCTGTCATCATGCTTGAGCAGTCCATGGTTGATGAGACTAACACCGAGAAGGTCGTCGATCCTTCCAAGGCTTACATCTTTGCCTCCATCGCTGGTAATGAGAAGCCCGTCAAGATTGTCTTCGAGGGCCAGACCGCCGTTCGTACCATCACCGACAACGATGACTGGTCGACCGACATGCAGACCTACAAGAAGTTCGGCGTCGCCGTGTTCAGTAATCCTTCGATTTGCTGCTACACCAACACCGAGCTCAAGAAGGCTGTCCGCTAGATTTTCCCACCGTTCTTAAAACGGTTGATACGGCTACTTGGTTAGTTGGGTATAATCCCCACTAGATGTGCCGAACCTAGAGGGGGCTTTTGCCCCCTCTTTTTTTAGAAGAGAAAAAAGGAGAAAAATATGCCAGTCAACGTTAATCTCGTGCCTGACGACACGATGGTCAAGCTTGTGAACATGATGGACTCGCCGACGGGATACAAGCTCATGAACGGCACTTTTAGAAGGTTTGCCCCCAGGGCTTCCATGAGCGTGACTGCCGGGGAAGTCAGGGAAGTCTCAAACATGCCCGGCACAATCACTTTGTTCCAGAATTATCTCCGGGTTGACAACAAGGACCTTGCCACAGAGCTCGGCGTGTCCGATGACTCGTTCGAGCATGAGTATTCTTGGGGCAAGGATGAGATTGTCGGTGCGTTGACGACAGAGCCTATCGAGGTTCTTCTTGACGCCCTTGACTATGCCCCTGATGCCATCAAGGAGTCTCTTGTCGACTTCGCAGTTGAGCTTGAGATTCCAGACGTCAACCGTCGTAAGGCCATCAAGGAGGCCACCGGCAAGGATGTCACCAAGATGATCGAGATTAAGAACGCCTACAAGGATGACTCTCAAAAGGAGGACGGCAAGCCTACCGAAAGGAGAGCCGCACAAAAGCAGGCTCCCGCCAAGAAGTCTTCTGGCAGGAGGGCAAACACCCCCGCTGTTGACGCCAAGGAAGAGAAGACCGGGGAGGAGTAGGATATGGATCCCTTTTACACACCTGATTTATCCAATCCACAAGTAAAAGGGCCAGAAAGCCACCTCACCACTCTTGACGAGATGTACGACGTTTTTTTAAGCCATATCACAGACGACATGTTCATGGAACTCACAAGAGAAGACACTCAAGGGATGCTAGACGAGATTCTCATGGGTGCCCTTCCTTACTTTGAGTTTCCGAGGAAGAACATCTTCGACATAGATTGGTCTGAAAGGCATTTCAACGTACAGCTCACCGCCGAAGAAGAGTTGATAATCTGCCAATACATGATCTCCGTGTGGATAGGCTATCAACTCGCAAGTATCGAGCTTGTAAGGCAAAAGTACAGCAGTAGCGACTTCAGCTTCACATCCCAGGCAAGCCACATGGCAAGACTGATTCAGCTGAAGACGCACTACGAGGACAGGGGCTTTCATCTCCAGCGTCTCTATTGCCGTCGTCGCGTCAACAAGGATGGCGAGGTAGTCCCCACCATGGACACGATCATGGCGGTGGACTGACAATGGAGACCTGCACAATAGAGATTCCAAGCGAGATGCTTGTGGAGTATTACTACAAGGTCGGCAACCAGATATTCAAGCTTCTTCCCTTGAGAGAAGAAGGCGGGGCTTGGATGAAGTTGCTTGACACTGTGATTTTAGAGTTGACTGGCATGCAGAAGCTTTTTCCTGACAAAGCAGAGCTTGTCTCTCTCCTTATAAAACTAAAGGGACTGAAGGAATTAAGCCCTGGTATGGATTTCATGGATTACAGACGCTTCATCTTTGAGTGCTGTACCCTTGTCACAAAGATAAGGGGTGAGTACAATGTCGATGGAGACCATGAGGCAGAAGCTTTTGTTTAGAGGCGGTTTCAACACAATAGACAGAATCAACAAAGACAAATTAAAGAGCCTACGACTTGCTCTACAGGGAGACCAGCACTCTCGTCGGATAAAGACGCCAGAGAAGGAATGCTGGTATGGGTTGATCAATGACAACAAGTTGACCGCCGACTATGACAGAAAGATCTTCGCCGTTGAGAAAGACGCCCACCTGAAGGCAGGGGACGTGTTCGAGGTGCTCGACGACGGGTCCCATTGGATGGTGTACTTGCCGTTCTTGTCCGAGACAGCGTTCTTCAAGACGGAGATAATAAGGTGCCGTTACACCGTCGACTTGGACGGCACGACTTACTGGATTTACTTCCAAGGCCCGACAGAGACCTCTGCCAGCTGGTTCATCAAAGACGCGGTTAACATCGCAAACATGAACCTCAAGAGCACGGTGTACATCAAGAGGGACGACAAGACAGACGAGTTCTTCAGTCGTTTCAAGAAGATAAAGATAGCAGGACAGACCTGGGAGATACAAGCCACAGACCGCTTCTCCGCGCCAGGGATAATAGAGGCTATTGTGAAGGAAACGAACGACAACCCCGTCGAAGACATTGCAGACGTGCTTCCGGCTTGCCCATGCGACCAGATTCTTGGACAGTCAATCGTCGAGCAAGACGGAGAGTTCGGCTTTGAGATAAGGGGAGACTACCTCAACGAGGACAGCGAATGGAGAATCGACGACAATCCAAGAGTCAGAATCTCAAGTGTGACAGAAAACGGGCGGTTCGTCAAGGTCAAAGTCTATGACGGCGCCGTTGACGGCTTCACCCTTAAATACGGGACGAACGATAGTTGGTTTGCAAAGAAGGTCTTCATAAAGCACTGTCAGACTCCCATTGTCGGGGAGACGGTCGTCTCACCATACGACGTCGTTGAATATAGGCTTCGGAAAGAAGCCAAAGACGGCACCTTCTATGTGGATGGAATTGATTCAAAACATGCAAAAGTGGTAGCCCAGAAGGGCAACTCTTGCAAGGTTGAGATAACTGCTTCAAGGACCTGCGATTTCTTGTTAAAGTTCAAGAACGACGAAGGTTGCTATTTCGAGCAGAAAATTGAAGTCCGTTCACTTTAGGAGGTGATATGTATGATTTACAAGGCTACTAGCTTGGCAAAAGACTTCAACGTCACGTTTTTGTCAATGGAGAACGACAAAGAGGCCGTCATAAGGAAGCTTTTCGTTGAGAGCAGGCCTTATAGTGACTATCTCAAGAGGCTTATGGTCGTCATGAAGAAAGACTGCCTTGACCCTTCAAAACATCAATACCAGACTCTTATAGACGAGGTTTCAGTTTCCAAGCTGAAAGAAGACGGTTATATAAAGTTTGTGCCGATTTTGCCGTTCCTAGAGTTCGAGAACTCGAAGAGTTATCTGTTCATCGGGTTCAGGGATGTAGCTCCGACAACAAACCCACAGTACACCAACACCACGATGGAGATCATTTGCATTTCCAACTTTGACAACTGGGAGTTGGACAACTACGCTATCCGTCCTTGGAAGATGGCTGGTTATGTCAACGGCATATTGAACAACACGAAATTGAGCGGAATCGGCACATTGCAGTTTGCTGGGGCAAGCGAGTTCTCATGGGACGAAAACTGGGGCGGGGTTCTTCTCACGTATATCGCCACACACTCCACTGACGACCAAGAGCGAATCAGTGAGGAATCCGGTATAGTGGATGAGCTATAAAGGTGACGTCGGCCTGTATCTCTCCGGTGCCCAGGTGCCGATAGAGGGATGCGGAGTCTTTATCACCCCGCCAACCATAAAGGCTGTAGCTCAATTTGGAGAGAACGATTTCCTGCTTGCCGTTCGTGCGATGAGTGCTGACAGGGCTTTCATAGGTCCAATCAAAGACAGCACGCCACAGCTTGAAGACGTCCCTGACTTTCAAATACTCCTCACTGTTGTAAATTCCGACGAGAAGTTGATGGAGGTCATAAACAGGTTCTTGTCGGTTGTGTTCCCAAATTATTTTGTCGAAGTGAAACAAAACATGATATGTTTTAAAGAACACGAGGAAGACAAAGCGATGAAGGGAATGATCAACCAGTTCAACTGCGAGAACTTCTGCACGACGATAAAGGAGCTCTTTTGGCCCCCTCAAAAGAACGACAAGGAGTTCAACCCCGCAAACGCGAAAGCGGAGGAGATTGCAAGGAAGATAGAGGCTGGCAGAAGAAAAACTGCGTCTGACGCTCTTGGAGGAGAAAATTCTTCTTTGTTTGGACTTTATGCTTCGGTCATTTCCATTGGGTTGGCCGTTGATATAAATGTTATATATAGGTACACCCCATTTCAGCTGTTCGACGCATTCACGCGGTACATGAAGAAGAGCGAATACGATCTCTTTATGAAGATTAAGACAACCCCTATGATGAGTACCGACGGTGTCGAGGAGCCTGACCATTGGGCTACTAATATATACGAATAGTATAATCTAGAAACCTTTTTAAGGAGGATGTGTTTATGAACTTTGGTGTTCGCGAAATTTGCGACGTCGTCTTCAAGGCTCGTACTGACGGCGTTCGTGTCGGCAACCAGACTTTCAAAAAGGGCCAGCCGGTCCTTTACATCACAACTGCCAAGACTTCCAGCCTTGAGGGCGCTACCACAACGGTCTACGCCCAGGGCGGAAAGGGCAACCCACGCTTGATAGCATGGGAGGGCTGGGGTAAACCTTCCCTATAAGGTCTACACTCGCATCTGCGTGAACCCTCCAATAAGCAAACCAATGCTTATAAGAAATACCTCCTGAACTGCTGGAAAATCCAGAAGCATAAAATTTCTTGACTTTTTAAATCTATTGGGGTATAATGTCCCTAGGACATATAAACCAACATAAAAAAGGAGAGCGATATTTATGACTGGACAATCAGCATCCAAGCTCGAATACAAACCTCTAAAAGAAGACCCAGATTATTTAATTTACAACGACGGCAGAGTCAAGAGCTTAAAAAAGCCTGGCTGTCACGGAGGACGGTACGAGGAAGACAAGGGTCGTTGGGTTTCAGGTAAGATTGACAATGTTGGCTACCAGACATATTGTCTGGCACTCATGAACGAGCTTACCGGGAAAAAGGGCAAGATGGTTTATGCGCATCGTCTTGTCGCTGAATATTTTCTTCCAAACCCTGACAACCTTCCGGTCGTCCATCACAAGAACGGCGACAAACTTGACAACAGAGTTGAGAATCTAGAGTGGGCGACTTTTAAGCAGAACACAGACGAATATCTGAAGAATGCGAAGGTCATTCACAGGAATCACCGATATCACATTGAAAACCTCCCTGGCGAGCAATGGCTACCGGTTAAAGATGCGCCTATTTACGAGGTATCTAACATGGGTCGAGTTGTAAATACTAAATCTGGAAAATTGATTCGAACGGATGATAACTTAAAATATAGCAGAGTAAAGCTTGGGATGAATGGTCCCAGGTATTACATCCACAGGCTTGTTTATAGCACTTTCACTGGAGATTATGATTACGACGGCTACGTTATTGACCACATCAACAACGATCCGTCGGATAATCGACTTGCCAATTTGCAAAAAGTTACTCATTCCGAGAACAATTTCAAGAGGTTTCAAAAGTAATCGAGAAGGTTCAACGACTATCCGTCTGTCGGAGTAGGACGCAAGCGCGTTCGAAGTGGGAGGCCCCTGCATTGAGCGGGGTGAAGATATAGTCTGCTCTCCACGTATACATAAAGGTGGAGTCCTGGCAACGCGATTGCGACCAGGAGGGTCAGGGTAGCGACCTGGCTCCAACACATAGGGAACGCACAATGACCTTCACTGTTGAAGACGCATTGATTTCGCCTGTTTCTCTCGCCATGCTTACCGGTGCCGGTCTTAACAACGTGACCGACGCCAGCAACGCCACTGGCACTTACATTTACCAGCCCGTCCAGTTCGATCTTCCTATCGTCAAGGGCAGGAAGGACGGCACTGCCTGTGTCCATCTTGATTACGACACAGCCCAGGATGCCCATGACATTTACTTCAGCGAGAACAAGGGCCAGATTTTCGGCACAGTCCTCGACAACGCCGGTGCCGGTGTCTACTTCCTTTCTCTTGCTACCGATGGTATTAAGCTTATCGAGAACGGCGATGTTCGCAAGGACGACGTTGACCCCAAGAAGGATTATATTGGCGAGTGCGTGCCTGGCGACACCGATGGTGGACATGTTTTCACCATTCCTTCTTCTTCCAACTCTTACCTTGAGTTGACTTTCGTCGATGCCGAGCAGTATGTTGGTTGCACACTTCGTGTCGACTGCTATTGCCAGCGTTCAAGCGGAGCTAGGCAGATCACCATTGACGCCGAGAACTTCGCTGGTGACTTCTACATCGAGGCCTCCACGCTGTTCCGCGATCAGTACACCAAGAAGGACATGCCTGCCGTCTTCGTCATTCCTGACGCCAAGATTCAGTCTAACTTCACCTTCACAATGGCTAACTCCGGAGATCCAAGTAAAGTAGAATATTGCTTGGCTGCGTAGTAATACGTTGAAAAATTAGCTCCTTAACTGCTGGAACACCTTTAGAGCCTTGTAAACCACAACGTGGACGGTAACGTCGAGCGTGATGGTTTGAAAATTACAAGGATTAGGTAATCAGCAACCAAGGGCCTGTAAAAAACAGGTCAAGGCTCAACGACTATCCATCTATTGGAGTAGAGCGCAAGTGCGCTCGAAATGGGAGACCCCTGGCAACAGGGTGAAGATATAGTCTTATCTCATGCGAAAGCATGAGCTCTTGTTTAAGAGGTGTGAGTGTAACGAACTCACATAAAAATAAATGTCCTTTACTTTCACAATGGACGCTTTCCCGGACTACACAAAGTTCGACCGTACCAAGAAGGTGTTCTGCGCCATCCAGATCATGGGTGACGAGAACGTTCTTCCGAAGGACAGCCTAGTGAAGGATGACACTTGTAATCCTGCCGATCCTGCGATTACAAGCGCTGTTCCTGGCAAGGAAGCCAAGTATGGCCGTAACCTGAAGACAGAGATTACCCGTAAGAATATTGACTTCTTCGGTATGCTCTATCCTGTCAGTGACACTACGGAGTATACAAAGAAATATAATACTATGGCGGGCGTTGAGAGTGGTAAAGTCGATAGTACTCCTCTTCCCGAGGGTGAAGCTACAGGCTACTATTTCCCTGTTGATCTTACAGGTGGAACAAGCTACACGTATAACTCTGTTGGTGGCAAGAAACTTACCAGTGAGGACGGTAAGATGCTCTTTGCTGTTGACTCCGCCAACCCTGTCATTGAGGTTAAGGTTAATGGACCTGCTGTTACTGCTGGTGATGACGGTGGAACCACTACACAAAAGGTTTCCACCTACACCTTTGACTTCTCAAAGTGCGTCTTTAAGTAAGAAACATCCTCTAAAAAGCCGTTCTGCCCTACTTTGGGGTGGGGCGGCTTTTTTCGTTTGTCGAGTGAAAGGGGGAGAAAATGGCAAAAAAGTCTTCTAGCTCAAACAACAGCGGGAATACTGCTGCTGGGAGTAAAGAGTATACTAACTATGGGTATGTATATTACTATTATGATAACATAAAACATAAATTCCAACCTAGGGATTTAGACGATATCTACATGTCTCATTTAAATGATTTTAGAAAAAAAAGAGCCAAAAATAGTACACAAGGTTTAAATGATAAAAAGGTTAGTCCAAAAGAGGTTGACAGACTAGCAAAAGAATTTAAGGCTATTGATAGAGAAGGGAACGTTCCTGAAGGTTACTTCTTTAAGCCATTTGAGAATGGTATAGATTGGTCGATGGACGGCAATGAAGCTCGCGTCCTCAAACAAGGCGATTTAAACAACATAGGATATCTATGGACTTTTGTAGAAAATTCTGCGACCAGCATGCAAGGACTTCTTACAGCGTTAAAAGAGCTTTGCTGGCAGTATTTAGATAAGAACAACGGGCTGTTTGCAAAATGTCAATATGATTTAGTCGTTGGAGCAATAAACCAAGGATTAAAGAATTTAACCCCAGAGCAAGAAAGTGCAATAAAATTATTCTTCCCGAATTACAAAGAAGGGCAGATAATTGATTTAGAAAGTTTTAAGAAGAAGTATGGTGGCCTTTATGATCAAGTTCAAGAAATAAACAAAAAAATAAAAGAGCTAGAGAGATATGCAAAACAGACGTCAAAAAATATTTCTGGGCGTGCTTCTGAAAAGAAATGGAAAGATGATATAAGGGGAACTGAAGTTGCCATTATAAACTCTTTAATGAGTTTTAAAGGAAGCATAGAAGAGCTGGTCGGTGCAATGGCTTTTGCGAATGCCGACGATGAGTTTTTTAACAATTTTAAGGATCGAGAAATCAGTATTACAGGATCGGATCCAGGAATTATAATTTTTAAAGAAGATCCGGAGCTAAAAAGGCGTGCCACACAGAGCATCTTAAAAGATTCTGAAATCAATACTACTTCTAAATCTGATATCACAGTAAAAGCAACCCGTGATGGAGTGACAGTTAGATTTGGCATATCAGTAAAGAACTACGCTGGGTACAAAAACATCAACACTTTACCACAAGGTAAAAAACTTGGCAATATAAAAATTCTGTCAACCAATCTTTTGGCTTTACTTACCAACTTTATTGGGTATAATGATTCTGACTTTTTCAAGGTTTTAAATCTCCTCTCTGCTATCCCGGCAGAAGACGGGGAAAGAAAAGATGCCCCAATTAAGCAAAAAACAAGTTCAAGAGCAGAAAAACAGAGAGACCTTGAAGTTCTTATCTCTCAACTTTCTGCAATGAGCGCCCTTTCTGCACTCACCGGAATCAGAGGCGGACTTTCCATCGTGGGTCAAACATATTCAAGCTTCATGCTTATTGGCGGAAGACTTCTTTCTATGGAAGATATTTTAACAAAGTGCATGGATTCTTTAATAGGCTTAAAAAATAAGACTTATACCAGATCAAATCCAATTACTATTTTGGGTTTAAGGACTAGGAATCAAAGCAAAGGAACTACTTTTGGAACGTACGAGGCTAATAACAAAAACAGCTTTGTGCAGGCTTCCTCTGGAAACAGTCTTACAACTTTAGCGAGGCAACGTTCTAAACAAGTTATAGGGAAGAATGTTGACGCAATGAGAGCTCATAAAATAAACATCACATTAAATTCTAGCATAATAGTTGCTTTACTAAAAGAGATTTCTCCTACGCAATAGTAGGTTCAACAAGAAAAGGAGATAAAAGGATATGATTGATATGGAACTTGAAAAGCAGTCCACCCTCACTGCAAAGGATATGAACGACCTTCTCGCGTTCTCCATCGGGGAGTCCGAGAACGATGGTTTTGTGAACCGTTACGTCTTCGAGAGGGCCATGTACACCTATCTGTATCTCCTACTCGCAGAGGGTGACGAGCAGGAGAAAGTTAGGAACTCAATCAACGAGAACGGGGTTCTTGTGGTATGGCAAGAGTTGGTCGGCACGGGTAAGATTGAGCAGATGGCCCAGGACCACCCAACCGAGCTTGCTCTTGCCGAGAGGGCCAGCGCAGACGTGTTTGACGACTATAATGCCTATAGCAAGTCCATCAGGGCGTCTTTTGCCAACATTCAGTCTGCCAGCAACAGTATCATGGAAAACGCGGCCAAGCAGATGTCGCAGATGCTTTCTTCTGACCAGTACAAGGATATCATGGACATTGCCGAGAAGTGGGGCATGAACAACACTCTTCTCCCAGCCTAATTAGCGGTCATACATTAAAAAAAGAAGTCCCTGCTTTTAGATAAAAAGTAGGGACTTTTTTTATATTAGGAGGAAAAAGGATATGGCAAAGTATTCCAATACTATTGTATATAACTTGCAAACAAACCTCGACAGCAGAGGCATAGACACTTTAAGAAAGAAATTAAGTCAAGTACAGACAGACCTGTATAAACTGAAAGGAATGAAGGGTCTTACCTCCGACACGAAGAACAACAATGCACTTAAATTAACAGACAACAAGGAGCTTGAAGAAAGTTATCAAACGATTCTGAAGATTCAGAAGGCGTTAAACTCTGCCACCAACTTCTCCACTGGATCGTTCAACACCTCGACGTTCTTGTCGGACCTCCAGAAGATGAACGTGTCTGCCCAGAACCTCGTTAAGACATTCTCAACGACAGGCGTAACAGGACAGCAGGCGTTTAACCAGCTATCGGCTGCTCTTGGCTCTACCGAGGCAAGGGTCTCAAGAATGAGCACAACAGTCACAAAGATGTTCAACACCCTCCAGAATACCGTTCGCTGGGGTATAACAGCAAGCATCTTTGAGACAGCATCAAACAGTGTTGGTCGCGCTGTAGACTATGTGAAAGATTTAGACAAGTCGCTTAATGAGATCAGGATCATCTCTGGCTACAGCGCCGAGGACATGAACAAGTTTGCTGACTCTGCCAACAAAGCAGCCCAGGCTCTTGGTAAGACGACGACAGAGTATACCAATGCTTCGTTGATTTATATCCAACAAGGTAAAACTCTTAAAGAGTCTAATTCTCTTGCTAACTTAACCCTCAAGACGGCAAACGTCACAGGACAGGCAACCGCAGAAGTGTCAGAGCAGTTGACGTCGCTCATGAACGGCTACCAAATCTCTGTTGACAACATGGAAGCGTCTGTTGACAAGCTTGCAAAAGTCGCAGCAGTCAGCGCTTCTGACCTGGAAGAGCTTGCGACGGCAGAGTCAAAAGTTGCATCTACCGCTAATGCTCTAGGCGTAAGCCAAGACCAGCTGGTTTCACAGCTTTCGACCATTATTTCTGTAACACGACAGGCTCCCGAGTCTGTTGGTAACGCCATAAATTAAGTTTTTAGGGCATAAAAGAGTCTAATTGCTGGAACCTCCTAAAGCCGCTTTGCCTTTTACCAGTAAATTCCCGAGGGTAAAAGGAGCGAAAGCAGAAACAAGTAAGCGGATGGGACATGGCATGTGTTATAGCCTAAATCCTTCGAATGGACAATCAGCAGCCAAGGGAAAGGTAATATATAAGAATGGCTAAAAAAATTTCTAAAGATGAGTTTTTATCTAGGTTCAACTTCCGCTATCCCCAAGCGAAGGTTGAGATTCTTGAATATACTTCAATTTCAAGACCGGCAACTATAAAGTGTTTAAGGTGTGGAAAGATTCTAAATCGGCAAAAGGCAAGACAGTTTTTAAATGGGTTCGATTGTTGTGGAGCTCATGATGAGACTCGCTTACAAAAAGTTTATCGAATGTATGAGAATAGCGATTTCGCTATTGTAAAGGTTGTCGATAAAGATAATATTGTTGTTAAGCATCGAACATGCGGATGTGAAAGTCACAGATCTTTAAATTCATGTCTTGACAATCCGTTTGCTTGTTTGAATTGTGGCACCCAAAAAACAAATAATCTATTACCAATAGAGGACGCTAGACGACAAATTAGAGAGAAATTCAACGGAGAGATAGAGCTGTTAGAATACAATGGGCAACTTGAAGGTAATTATTACAGATGCTTAAAGTGTGGTAAAGTTTTTAAGCGGAAACAAGTTTGCATGCTTCAATCGAGAGGTTGTCCGTCCTGTGACAAACAAATATCTACAGGAGAAAAAGCAATAAAGAAAGCTCTTATAGAACACGGTATTTGTTTTATTGAACAATATAAAGTTCCTGAACTTCCAAATCAAAGATTTGACTTTGCAATAATAAACAGCAAAAATAGCGTACAATACTTCATAGAAGTCCAAGGGGAACAACACTACAAAGTTGTGGACATATGGGGTGGAGAAGACGGATTAAAACGTCGTCAAAAACTAGATAGAAACAAAAAGGATTATTGTGAGAAGATGGGAATTCCTCTTTATGAAATTCTTTTAAAAAAACAAAAAATTCTTAATCTTGATATATTACCTTTTCAAGGTTCAACGACTATCTCCGTGAAGGAGAGTACCTCGCGAAATCGTGGCGAGGGAAATGGCTCTTGCCTAGAAATAGGTTAAGATATAGTCTCGCCTCGTATGAAAGTACGAGTCATGCTTGACATGATACAGGCTTCACGAACCTGTAAAAGAAGTGCGTGAAAACCATATACGCAAGGCTTGGTGACCTCCAGCTTGGAGAGACGCTCGAAGACGGCACTACCCTAGGCACAATCGGTGAAGCCTTGGATGAGGTCGGAGACCTCCGTGACATGGGTGACGTCATTGAAGAGCTTATGGGTAAGTGGCAAGACCTCGACACTGCACAGAAGCAGGCTCTTGCCGTCAAGCTTGCTGGTAAGTACCAGTACAACAACTTAATGGCATTGCTTGAAAACTCCAAGATGTACGATGAGAACTTGGAAGCAGCTCAAAATTCTCTCGGTACAATCAACGAACAGCAGCAGATTTATCTTGATTCTCTTGAAGGCAAGCTTGACACAATGCAATCTGCTTTTGAAGGTTTTATCAACTCCATATTTAACGTGGACGATATCAAGCCTTTTATTGATGATATCACAGGGCTAATTCAACTTCTCACAGGATTTACGGATTCTATTGGTTCAACAAGTTTGTTTGCCGGTGTTCTTGGTACTGGAGCAAGAGTATTTAGTAAAAATATTGGTGATCAAGCTTTAAATATTTCTCAAAACAGGAAAGCCAGGAAGAGAAGTCAAGATAGCGCAACGCTTGGTGCTCAACTTTTGGCAGCATTAGATGTGGACTCTTCAAACTTAACTGAAGATTCTGCAACGTATAAAGCTGCTAAAACTCTTGGCGCAAAAACAAATAGGATGAATGAGCAACAGCGCGGACAATCAAAACAAATGCTTATGCAGATGGTAAATCTTGAAAATGATTTATTATCTAAAAGAGAAAAAGCTTTAGCTACTTTAGATAAGATGGCAGTCGCTTATAAAAATGTCACAGGAGAATCTATTGAGCTAAAGATAAATGAAGATCATCAGGTTGAAAATTTAGATCAAGCGCTTCTTCTTTTAAACAATATAAAACAAGCATTTGCAGAGGTTGATGAGACTTCTGACAATATCTCTCCAAACATCGGCAAGCTGAATGCCGAGTTAAATGCAGTTGCCCAGAATGTTGGAAAAAATAAAAATGGCGGTTTCAACAAAGCAACGAAAGAAAGAATAGGTAACGCTTCTATTTCGTTTGATACTTTAATGAAAAGATTCTCTACGGACAAGAGATTCTTAAACGAAGATGGCGTTAATATAATGTCTGCTCTTCCACAATATCAAGCGATGGTTGCAGCAAACACGGCTCTTGGAGAGGCTGTTTCAAAAATGCCAACAACTCCCGGGTCGAAGGTTTCTAAAACAATTACAGATGAAGTAGAGAGAGCTTTTGGTAATGCCAGGCAAACTGTTCTTGATTTCATTGAAGCACTACAGAGACTAGACAATGTTGATGAAAAAACTGCCGCTGCAATCAAACAGATTCTTCAGGAGCTTGGTTTACAAGAAGGCGCTCTGAACGGAATGACCGACGCGGTAAACGATTTCAGCAAAAGCCTTTCAACAAAGCAAGTTGTTGCAGGAATCACCAATATTGTTGGGTCTATGGGCCAGCTGATTGCTTCTTTCCAAAGCTTTAGGTCGTTAGGCTCTATATGGGGGAACGCTGATTTATCAGAGGGAGAAAAACTTCTTCATACAATTGAGAATCTTGCTTTTACACTTCCAATGCTTGTATCTGCTTCTATGGAAGTTGGCGAGCAAATAAATTTACTTGTCGATCATTTTAAAGCAAAAAAACAAGCAGTAAAACAAGATTCTGTGGCGACGGCAGAAAACACTGTTGTTACAGATCAAAACACAGAGGCCCAGAAAAGAGCGAATGCTGTCAATAGTGTCGGAATATCCAGTGCTGGGTCTACAGCATCTAAAGTCGGCAAGCTTGGAAAAGTTGCAAGTGTAGCAGGAAAAGTTGGAAGTGCGCTTCCTGGGATAGGGACAGCAATTGCTGTAGGTGGCACCATTATCTCTGTTATTGCTGGTATAAAATCTGCATTTGAAGAAGCTGGCAAGGCGGCAGAAGAAGCAAGAATTGATAAAGCCATTGAAAAAATGAATGAAGCTTCAAGTGAGACTACTTCAATACTTGAAGCTAAAGAAAGAGTAAGAAGTCTTTATGAAGACTACAAAGATGGAAAAGATGTTTACGATGATTTAACATCTGCTATTCAAAATTTATATAAGCAATTAGGAAAAACAGATGACGTTGATTTTGGTAAGCAATCTATTGATGAATATGTCGAATCTCTTAACAACTTATCTGAAGCGACTTTGACAGCAAATGCGAGAGATATCAGAAATGGAATTAGAGATACTGTAAACCAAGAAGACTTCTTTAAAGACAAAAGTGACAAGTGGAAAGACGAAGGCAAAGACGACGCTTCTGGATATATGGCTTATAGTGCGTTAAACACTGCCATTAAGAATTCTGGGTCTAACCTCTTTTCCGTTTCGAAATATGGAAAAGAATATCAATTATCTCTTGACACTTCGGGGGGTTGGAATGATATTATACAAGAGGCTCAAGCTTTAAAGGATAAGCTTCTTGAAAATTATGATAATCTTTCCAGTGATGTACAAGAGAGTGTAGACAAGGCAATAGATATTATTGATTCAGTGATGCCTTCTCAAAGCGATCAGTCAAATTTGCTTGATAAACAACAACAGATTACCGAGATAGAAGTGCAACATGCTTCCAATAGGAATAAAACTGTTGATTTTAATTCTTTGTCTTCTGACGAACAGCGTTCTCAAATTCAAGGAGCCGCTGACTATCTTCTAAATAGTAAGGACTATACATTCCAACTTTCAACTCTTTCTGGAGAAGAGCAGTATGACAAGATTGTTTCTGATCTTGTATCTATCTTCGGCGAAGGCATGAGGTCTGTAATAGAGGATATTGTTCAGGGTTCGGCAGATGAGGTTGGTAGCATTGTCACGCCTTTTGACAAATTAAGTGAATATACAGCAGAAAGCGGAAAAGATTACGATCTTTCTCCATCAACTGGAATTAAGCCTAACAGTAGACTTGGTATTTTATTAAATGACCCTGATAAGATAGATTACTTGAGAGAAAACGATATCTCCTATGACGACTACCTTAACTTTACCGGTGGAATGAGCGCCAAATATGGTGTTAAATACAAAGAAGCTGCCGATCTTCTATTTAACAACGAAGAAATATTGGACCTTTACTCTCAAACGCTTAACGGGGTTAAAGGTGCCCAAGACGAATTAAACGATCTACTAGATGAAGAAGTCAAAAAAATAGAAGATAAAAGAGAGAAACAGGAAATTTTAACAAAAGGATCTGCTTATCTTCGAGAAAAAGATTCTTCTCTTTCTGAAGAAGATGCTAATACAGAAACTCAACGTATTTATGATGAAGTCTTTTCTGTAAGCAGCAATATTCTTACTGATGAGCAAAAACTCGAAAAATTCTTTGATATTGTAAGTGGTAGATTATCAGAAGATGAATTTCTGAACAGTATAAAACAAATGACTTACAATGTTGATGGCATGGCAGAAGCTTCTGAAAAAGCCAAAAACTCTATGGCAAATGCCGCCTCTTTGCTTGCTACCCAACGTCTTGGGAATGGTCAAACATTTGACAAAAGGCAGGAACAAGCCGGTTTGGATATGAAATTCCTCTATGGAGTTCTTGGGGAAAATATCGTCAATTATTCAGACGAGCAACTTGCTTCTATGGCCCAGTATGCAGCGGACGCCATGGAAGCCGGATGGTCTCCGGAGAATGTGCAAGCGGCCATTCTTTCTTATCTCACAACCGGTGAATGGACAGCCGACATCACTTTCGAGAACGGTGAAGAGATAGGCGCTGACCAAAAATCCATTGATGCCTATAACACTCTTATTGATCAAGCTAGAAGAGAGTCTGAACAGAAGTATGGCGAGGGGCATTACAACGATGAAGAAGTAGCCTCCCAAGTGGCTTCTGTGGCTTCCCAGCTTCATGCTGCAAATTATGAAATTACTGAATTTACAGACGCCATTGCAGACGGCTCCATCTCTCTTGACGATGGCATCGAAGCTGCTTTACAAGCTTTTCTTGACCTCAAGAATGGCACTGCACAAGCAGAGCAGTGGACAAAAGACAGAATTGAGAGAGAAGCCCAAGAGAAAGCCTCGCAATGGCAAGATTTTTATGATTCACGCTCAAGAGATTATTCTAAAGAATATGGCGCAAATTCTGTCGATATGGCGATGAAAGATGTCAATGAGTTTGACGCATGGTTAAATGAGCATGGAATTACAAAGGCTGATTTTGATGCAATGGGAATTAGCACTGTCGGCAAGACCCTCGAAGAGATAGAACAAGAAGTCCTTGATATAAAAACAGGGCAAGCAGACAAAGACAAAAAAGAAGAAGCAGAAAAGCGCAAAGAGACAGCGCCCCTTCGAATGGCTCAAAATCGTTATATGGAAGACAAGTACGGCAAAGGCCACGTAAACCAAGACGAGCTTGATGAGAGTGTTGATTCAGTATACGACGTGTTAAAGAAATACAACTACTCTGTTGACGATTTAACCCGTTTAGGCATTGACTTAAACCAAGATTCTTCTGACATTATTTCTGACTTCTTAAAAGCGATAGATAAAACAGGGGACTCGGCAGAGGATGCCACCAAATCTTTTAACGAGCTGTCAGGATCTCTTGATGAGTTTACAGGTTTATCAGACGCTCTTGACTCAAGAGACAGCATCCAAGGATTGATGAAGCAAGCTGATGACATCTATACAGATGAAGGTCGTACATATTTTACTCAAGACGAAGCCTATGATATATTAAAAGAAAATCCTGAATATATCAAATACCTTGATGAAGTTGAGGGCGGATGGCAACTTAACAACAGGGCTGTTCTAGAGTATGAGCAATCGGTTCTTGACGCTGGCAAAGCAATGGAGCAGTTGACAGGGGATGCGATAGACCTGTCTCAACAGAACCAAGATATCGCTACTGTTATGTCCATGAACTCTGATTATACAAGCGCCGACGGCTCTGGTTATTTAGATCAAATTCTTACCCTGAACCATGCTCTTGAAGATGGATCTATCCAGACAACCCAGTTCCTCGATCAAATCTCTTCTCAATTTGACGATTTCTTCTCCAGTGTCTCTGCTCAAGCAATAAATGCCGGGCAGTCAATAAAAGAATTCTTTGACAACAATGACGACGCTGCCAACATGGCCCAGATATTCTCGGATGAGATGTACCAGGGTATCAAGCAGCTAAATACTCAATATCAAGCAGGGAAGATAACTGTCGGACAATATGCAAGGTCTCTTGCCACAACAGCCACAAATGCCATTAAATTAAAAGCAGCCCAAAACGGCTTGTCAAAGGTAGAGGGCGAATGGGTTAAAGTAACGAGTCACGGCACCGTCGCTCTAAAAGACATGGATAAAGAAAGCAAAGACGCAGTCAAAGAGCTAGAAAACATGGAGAAGAGTTTTGACAGGTTAAGTGCAGCGGCGGATTTCAGTGAGTATATTACCGATAACTTTGACGAGATGACTCAAGTTTTCTCTGAAACAGGAGACGTATTGGAGTCTGCTAAAAATGAGCTAGGCGGACTAAACGAGTCGTTCAGACCTATGATTCAAGGTTTAGCTCAAGAAGTGGTAGATTTTTATAAAACAGATGAACTTGCTCTTAATGCAATGTCTTCTCAAATAACTGCTGCCACTGGCATGATGCAGGATCAAGCAAAAGAGATGTTGACATCTGTTGATAGCTTGGCAGAAAACATGATGAGCAGCTCTGCCGTCGCAGGAGCCGTCATGCAGGGGACAATGACTCAAACTCAAAGCGCCATTAGCAACATTGCAACAGGCATCTCGTTAATTATTCAAGGTGTCATGTCTGAAGTCTCAAGTATCGACGCAGAGGTTGAGAGTCAGGTCGTTGGTGAAGATGAAACAACAAAAGAGATTTATCAAACTAACAAGAAAGACGGTACTTCAGAAGAAATAGGAACGATCCACATTCCTGGGTTTAGACTTCGTCTTTCCGGAAAAGGATCCAGTAATGGAGCCGCAGGCAAGAGCGGTGGCACCTCTCAAGACAAGGTTAAGAACAAGGGTAAGTATGCATTTGATTCTGTTATGTCCACAGAACAAGCTAGACAAGCTGGTGTCAACATAGCAGCTGATGCTGGAGACGATCCTGTTGTTGCAGTGTACAAAGACGGCAAGGGAAACTACGTTGGTGTTCAAGCTACCGACTATCAAACTGGCGCTTGGTATCTTGCAGAAGGTACAGGCCAACTCTTTAATAGCCCTGGTTTAAGCGATTATTCTCCTTACAAGGGAGGAAGCGGTTACACTCCAAAAGACAACTCCAATGGAGGCGGAGGAGGTAGCGGAGGAGACGGCTCTGGTAGTGGCGAAGAGCTAGACACAAAAGATCTTCTTGACGACGAGTATGACAGATATAAAAAGATAAACTCCCAGCTTGATAAGATGAAAAATCTGCTAGAGCAGATAAACAAAGAGCAAGAGCGGCTTGTCGGCTATAATAAATTTGACTATACAAAGCAAGCTACACAGAATTTAAAGAGGCAGATAGAACTACAACAGCAAAAGCTTGAGCTTGAAAAGCAAGAAAGACAAGAGAAGCAGGCCGAGTTAGCCAAGTATGGAATTAAATTTGACACAGAAGGCTACATAGACAATTACGAAGACCGATTTAAATTCTATCTTGCAGAAATAAACAGTCTCATTACGCAATATAACAATGCCTCCTCGAAAGAAGAACAAGAAGCCATCGACGAGAGAATAGAAGATAAACAGGAAGAGTTTGATAAGTACAAAGATTTGGTTGATGAATATAACGACCTCAATTCAAACACTATTGAACAAACAAAGAAAGAGATTCAAGATCTTCAAGACCAAATAGAAGATATGATTACAGATATCTTCAACAAGGCTATTGAAGCAGTTGATACCATAAAAGAAGTTGACGACGCTGTAACAGACTTAAAGAAGACTTTCCGCGACTTCAACACCGAAGAGGACGACCCATTCCTGTCGGCGGAGATCTCCGACAATAAGATTGCAAAATATTTCGACGCTGGCACAAAAGCCGCCAAGACGTTCTTCGACACAGCCATCGCCCGCTTGAAGAAACTCAAGGACGAGGCAAAGACGGACGAGGAAAAAGCCAAGTACCAAACCGCGATAGACGGCCTGCTGGCGGGACAGAAGCTTCAAGGTCAAGGCGTCCTCGACGAGAACGGCACAGGCTATCTCGACATGGCTTTGAGGGGCGGTCAGCTTATCCTGCAAAACATCAAGCAGTATGAGGAGACCGGCAAGTCAGACCTCTTCGGCGAGAACCAGCAAGCGATGATGGAAGCTGCGAAAGCTGTGTTCGATCAGCTCACTGATATGGCGTCCAATCTTCGAGAAGAAATCGACAACCTCCGTGACTCAATCGTCGACGCCATAGACATGGTCGCAGACGAGATTGAGAAGAGAGAGGACTTGCTCGACTCAATAGGCAACCGCCTTGACCATCTCACGTCGATGTCTCAAATCCTTCATGGTGACACAATTCAAGGGTATAAAGAGCAGAATGAAATTCTCGCTGTACAATCCAAGCTTGCCGACCAGAGATTGGCGGAGGCCACAGAAGAGCTTGATTATTGGAACAAGATAGCCTCTACCGTCACAAAAGGCTCGAAGGAAGAGGAGGAAGCCCTAGAGCACGTAAGAGAAGCAACAGAAAAGAAGAACGAGGCAATAGAAAATTCAGTTAACCTTTATAAACAGCAAGCACAAGCCCGTGCCAACCTTGCTCTTGCCGAGTGGCAGAAGAAGTGGCTCGGCACGGACGATTTGGACTGGGCGCAGACACAATGGGAAATGATGAACAGGAACGCTGACTACTATCTGGATGATGTGAACAAAGCCTATAACATCCAAAAGCTTCAGTCTCAATACACAGACCTTCTTGATGGAGCCAACACTCTTGACATTCAGACAAAGATCACCGATCAGATGAACCAACAGCTTGAATATCTTCGAACAAAGACCAATTTAAGCGAGTATGACGTTGCTTACGCTCAAGCCCAATTAGAGATTCTGAAGCAACAGATTGCTCTTGAAGAGGCGCAGGCGAACAAGAGTCAGATGAAGCTTCGCCGTGACTCGCAAGGCAACTACAATTACGTTTACACTGCGAACGAAGATAACGTTAAGAGTGCTCAAGAAGGCTTGCTTGACGCCCAAAACAACGCTTACAACTTGTCGAAAGACCAAATGAAGCAAGTTCAGGAAGACTTCTTCTCTGCTTTCCAACAGACCAAACAGCTCTTGTCTGAAGTCTTTGCCGACACAACTTTAAGTGTCCAAGAACGAACAGACAAGATGACAGCTATTATCGACAATTTCATCCAGTACGTTAACATGACGGGTGAGCAACTTTCCACATCTCAAGCAAACTTGCTTGAAAGCTTCTACGGCATGGTTGACTCCCTCAATAGTGAAAACGCGGGAAGCTTGCAAGAAATTTATGACAAGTTGAAAGATGGCTCGACAGACGCTTTTGATTCCATTGACACACGGTGGAGCACTACAATTACCACCTTGTTACAGAACAAAGATAAATTCGCAGACTCTATGAAAGACATGCAAACAAAGATGAAAGCCTCTCTCAAGCAATACGATAAGTCTGTGGAAAACGCTTCAACGATTGCAAAAGAGAATATCGGAGATATATCTGGATGTCTTAACGGAGTTAAAACGTCTGTTGAAGACCTTACAACAAGTTTTGGACTCCTGACTAATAAACTTGTAGGATATATAGAAAAAATAGGCGGGTACTCCGATAAGCTAAAAGAATATCAAAAAACATTTGACTCTATTTCACAGAAGAATGGTGAGTTGAGACAGACGATAACAGATTTGCAGGACCAAATCAACAGCATGAAACGTCAAGAGGCTCAAGGCAAGAACGAAGGCGGAATCATCAGCACGACTCCAAGCGGGTCTTCTGGAAAAGGAAACGGCAAGGGAGACGACGGCAAAGGAAATACCAACAACTTTGGAGGCTCTGGATATTCAAGAGAAGAGTTAAAGAGAGGAATTGCGCTTGCTATCTGGAACTATGGCTTAAACAGTGGATGGGGTAACGACCCAGACCGTAGTGCGAAGCTTATTAGAGCCTACGGAGAAGATTTTGCTAAAGAAACACAAAGTTATATTGATTATTGGAAAATACATGATGATAATAAACATCTGTATTTAGACTTATCTTCTATAAAATTTACTTCCACGAATCTAGTTGGCTATGACACCGGTGGTTATACTGGTGACTGGTCAGATGGTTCCGGCAAGCTTGCGCTCCTTCACTCCAAAGAGATAGTCCTCAACGCGAGCGACACGCAGAACATCCTCAAGGCTGTCGAGAGCGTCAGGGCGATGACCTCTGCCATGAAGGGAGCTACTCTTGCCGAGGCGGTAGGATCCATCTCCTCCATCGGAAAGAGCATAGAGACCGCCAACAGCAAGGTCGACCAGAACGTCAATATCACAGCCGAGTTCCCGAACGCAACGTCTGCTGATGAGATTAGAGAAGCTATCCTCGGATTGAACAACCAAGTGCTACATTACACACATAGAAAAGCTTAATACCTGGGTATAATAAACGGAGCGGTGGAGACGGTCAAATCTCCACCGCTCCCTTGCTATGCAGTCGAATAAGGAAGACGTGCGTCTGCATTCAATGTTTAGAGATAGAAGGAGAAGTAAATGGCAACAACTTTAAAAGGAGCCGAACAAAAGACATTGCAGGATGCCCTTCTTGATGCGATAGACTACATGACGACGGCGAAGATGGACAAGCTCACTCTTGACAAGACTGTCGTGGCTACAATAGTGAAGAACGAAGACTTAATCAAGAACACTTACAGGATAAGATACCAAGGAAACGAGAACCTCATCGCCAGAGCGCAGTCTGGGGACACCTACAAAAAAGGCCAGCAAGTATACGTCCTCGTCCCACAGAACGACTTATCCAACGACAAGATAATTCTAGGAACCGCCTCTGTCGACAACGCATCCTCTGAAGCAGGGTTCATCTCCTCTGTAATGAACGACTACACTTACTCTGGGGAGAACGCCTTTTTAAGCTCATCTACCGTGTTTGGTTTGAGGTCTGCTCACATAGCAGAACAGCAAGATAAAAAGGACTCTGAACTTGTGTATGGCTCGGCAGATTTCTTGGAACAAGCAGGAGACCAGGTAAGTCCTTATACCGTCAACACAAGGTTTGGTCAGTCGGCAAAGAATTCAGAAAAAATAATGCTCAAGGCCGAGTTCAGGACCAGTTTGCCATCGTGGCATCGTATGCCAAACTGTGGGGGAGAGTACGGTCTAAAGGTTGTGCTTTCTTTCAACACGAACGACGTATACTATTATGTTATCGGGGCAGACGGCAAAGAGAAAACAACAAAGGACGACGGCACACCTTACATTGCCAGTGATGAAGGCGTAAAAGTCGGGCATAAGAAGAGGTATCAACTCTACACTCTTGAGAGCAGTTCATCCGCGTTTACTGGACAGCCATTCAACTATCCGTCGTTTACCGAGCAGTATGCGATCTTTGACTTTGACGCAAAGAACTTCAACGCCGTTGAGAGCGTCGTCGTTTATTGCCAAGGCTTTCCTTTTAAAGAAGGAGATCTTAACGAACCAGAGAATATCTTTATAAGAAACGTTCAGATATACGGCCTGTCAAGGATAACGGCGGTCCAAGGAGATTATTCTTTAAGGCTCAACCCTGCCACTCTTGTGTTCTCAAAGTCTGATGGCAATAGTACGGGAGAAGACAGAGAGGTTTCCACAAGAGCCGACTTCAGGAAGAAGTCTCTTTCTTTGTCTAGCGACGTCAGGATGAAGTTTGTCTGGGGCGCAGAGGACAAGACTATTACAAGCGTGTCAAATGGGTACAACGGCTACCTTGGCAGTGGATGGAAAGAGATTAAAAACGTAGGCAACAGCGCTTATTTCTCTACAAAAGAGAGTGATAATCTAGCCTATGAGAACAAATATAAGTGCTCTGCCATCTATTCCGGTGACGACGACACGAAAGTGATTCTCGTGCAGGAGTTCGTCGTATACAACATGGACTCCAAACGAGATATAGAGATAACGTCTAACCTTGGAACGGAATTCGCTTTCGATAACGGCACGCCGGTTTTGACTTGCAGTGTCAAGGACGACGAAGGTAAGTCTTTCCTTAAAGACACTGAAAATGAGTATATCTTCGTATGGTCTATCGCCACAGAAGACGGCACATCAAGACAGATTTATTCTGAACAAGAGGCACAAAAAAAGGTTGACGACATTTATGCCTCTCTTAATCAGCCAGGCAGTCCTGTTGGGTATGCCGACTACGCTCAAGCCAAGAACGATAGGGCTCTAGCTTCTGGTGCCAAGTATGGGACAGACGAGAACGGCAAAGAGGCACGGTATGTCTTGACTTTGCCGATCAGCTCAATCGCCTCGTCGGCAACTGTGTTCTGCACGGTGTATCAGAAGGAAAAAGGGAACGACGACTCTCACAATATCGGCACGGCCTCTATCACACTGAAGAACTCAAAGTCCGTTGAGGTTGCAAGGTATCACATCGTCATCGAGAATGGCACACAGTCTTTCCAGTATTCCGAGATCGGCATATCCCCTTGCGATGAGGATTACAACGGGCTGGACTACCAAGAGATTCTGCCGTTGACCTGTCACTTTTTCGACCCACAAGGGCTTGAGGTCCCGGCAAGCGAGTATGTCATCCAATGGTCTGTGCCGACTTCCGACTCGTTCTTCGTGTCAAAGGGGTTGAATTTGTCTTACAAGAATCCAGCTGACGACACGGGTGAGCAGGTTTCTAACTCACAAGTGCTCTCATTTAAGATTCAGAGCCGTTGGAGGTACGCCTATACCAACAGACAGATAACTGCTATTGTGACGTATCAAGGAGAGGAGTTTAGAAAAGACACTGAATTCCTCTTTGCGAAGATAGGTGATAACGGCACGAACGGCACTGATTATGTCGTCAAGATTGTGCCGAAAGATGATAAGTTTTATCCTCTGCCTATTAAAAAAGATAAACAATATTATGAAAAAGGTTATTTGCCTGCGTTTTATTTATATGCTGGAACGCCTTCCACAGAAGAAGAAGCAAACATATTTACCGCTGATAAAGCACTCTGGACTCCGCCATTAACAGCCGAGTTGTACCAGAGAGGCGTTAAATCAAAAGATAACAAGGGGTTCGAATGGAGTATTGCCAAGAGTGGAATGCGATATAAAGTAGGACCTCTACAAATATCTCCAGGTTCTAACGGGTCTTCTTGCACTTTGTCAAAAACAGAATCAAAGCCTGAATCACCTTTGCCGAAAGAAGGCACCTATTATAAAGGCCAAATTATAAAGGTGAGCACGAAAGTCAATGTTCAAACAGAAAATAATGAAGATAAATCCTGGGATACTATTTATGGTTTTTATCCTGTGCCAATCATAAAGTCTCATGGATGTGTTGTTTCATTAAACAAAACTTATACGATGCAACAAGTGCTTTATAATTCTGATGGCAAGTTCCCACAGTACGACACTGACCAGGGTTTCAAGATTGATGGCATATTCACATGTAATGCAGATGGCTCTGAAATTAAACAAATAACCGAAGGCATTGAAAACTACACTGTCACAGCAAGTTGCTATGGAGGTATTTCAGAGAACTCTACGACTTCAAACCTCGCCTCTTGTGCCGTGCTTGAGGGACAAGATGATACAGCACCCTTGCTTCGCCGTTATCTTATTACTCCGCACGAGACTTATAGCGGACAATATCAGAACAATGGTATTTATCTTAAAGTGAAAGATGGAGAAACTCTTGTGTGCGAGGTGTGGATTCCTGTCTACATGTCGCTAAATCGTTATTCTCTTGCTTCTCTTAACAAATGGGACGGCAACTCTATAGAGATTAAAGACGGCGAAGGCAAGAGAAGCTATATTCTTGCTCCACAGATTGGAGCTGGAATTAAAAACAATGACAACTCCTTTACTGGTGTTGTGATGGGTTCTCGGTTTGAGTCTGTAGAAGACGCAGAAGGAAAAGTCAAAGAACAAAATGATGTCGGTTTGTTCGGCTATCACGAGGGAAGACAATCTATATTTCTAGATTCTAAAACAGGGAACGCAGTGTTTGGCTTGCCAGAAGAGCAGGCCGACGAGGGTAACGGCAATTACGAAGGCCGTATCGTTCTCACCCCCGGCGGAAAATCTACAATAGCGAACCTGACTCTTGCCTCAAACACAATATACGGGGCTTCAGAGTTGAAGAGTTTACACTGGGATGATGCTGGCGTTCACGTGAAGGATGAGAATGATGATTCGTTATACACCAACTGGTGGCCGTCAAATGAAGAGAAGAAATGGGTTACTAAAGTTACAAAGAGCAGAAATACAAACGGAAGAGGATACACTTTTAATGTTGAACATAATAAAAACTATTTAGATAACTTCAAGTATGACAGGGAGCTTGGCGACCCGTATACGGACTACCCCGTTGCTGGAGCGAAGTTTGGCATACCTCAACACGAGCAAGGAATCCTTTTAAGCTCTACACCGCCTTATTTCTCCGCAAAAGGCCATCCTCTCAACAGATTCAACAGTGATATTAACTGGGATAGTACGATGAGTATGCTTGCAGAGAACGATAGCCTAGAGGTTGAAATAGACCCTAACAAAACGAGTATCTTCTCCATCTATAGACACAAGATTAAGAGAAATGAAAAAACAGGAGAGCCAGAGAAAGATAAAGACGGAAATCTGGTATATGAACAGCGTTATCCTATGGTGGGAATTGACGCTAATGGTAGTTTTTACACTAACTCTGTGCGACAAGAGAACACAACCATGACGATTAACCATGTCGGGGCTTTCGGATTTGGCGCTGCCGAATTTTCTCAAGATCCAAAAGACTTTAAACACCCAAATTATGTGGGTGTTAATTTTGCGTATAACGGTGAGACAATTATAAAGATGTTTGAGGCAACTAATGGAAACTGGTTGGAGAAGAATCCTAATGACACTTGCACTTTTATCACCACAGCAACGGACAAGAGAACAGAGTATGACAAAGGTATCAGGATAAATGCTAAAACATTTGATGCCTACGTTTCAGATAGCAAGAGTACAAACACGACAACCCCTCATAAGCTTATCTTAAAACAAAATGAGAACTTCTTTGGAACAGAAAAAGATACTTTCTTAAATATGGTTCACGATGGTTCGAATTCTACTATTGAACTTCAAAAGAGAATTTACGACGAGAAAGACGAAAAGAAGTTTAGTTCATACGGGTTAGATGTATCTGTTGACGGGACTGATGGGTCGACAAGCTTACTGAATGGTCCAGAGCAGTTCCTTAATTTTACCTCGGCAGAAGGTAAAACTACTCTTAAAGCAGGAAACAGTTTGTTGAACCTAACTCTGACAGATGAAAAAAGTTTCCTTAAAATAGAACCAGATTCTACTATCCTTCAAATACAGAAGACAGAAGGAAAGACTACAGAAACAAGCAACCTAGTATTAAACCATGATTCTTTTACAGCCAAGATTAGTTCTAAAGGCGAGTTTTTAAAGATAGACAAAGACAGCAGTCGTTTCAGTCACAAGTACAAGGACGGTTCGAAAGACTATGAGAGCTATCTTTTATTGAACACAGATGATGGAATTAAGATGGAGACTCCTAGTAATTTCCTTGCCCACGCAGGGGAAAAGGCATATTTCTACACAACAGGATATAAGTCGGAGCAAGAGGAGCTAACAAGAAACTATATAAAAATGGAGGGCGATAATTTCGAGCTTCATTCTCAACGTGGAGGTATAT
>OQWI01000014.1_pt1 | contig 81737 bp, 60 predicted proteins | sample 1691551 | NCBI WGS metagenome assembly OQWI01 (sample SAMN03418259, study PRJEB22391) | human gut metagenome | biome: human-gut; feature: organic feature; material: feces | host: Homo sapiens | place: Tanzania | collected 2013-01
GGTAAACGGCGGCCGTAACTATAACGGTCCTAAGGTAGCGAAATTCCTTGTCGGGCAAGTTCCGACCTGCACGAATGGTGTAACCATGGCCACGCTGTCTCCACCCGGGACCCAGTGAAACCGAAATCGCTGTGAAGATGCAGTGTACCCGCGGCTAGACGGAAAGACCCCGTGAACCTTTACTGCAGCTTGACACTGAACCTTGAACCTGTTTGTGCAGGATAGGCGGGAGACTTTGAAGTAGAGACGCCAGTCTTTATGGAGTCGACCTTGAAATACCGCCCTGATATGTTTGAGGTTCTAACTTGAAGGTAACAGCCTTAAGGACAGTGTCTGGTGGGAAGTTTGACTGGGGCGGTCTCCTCCCAAAGAGTAACGGAGGAGCACGAAGGTCGGCTGATCACGGTCGGAAACCGTGAGGTCAGTGCAATGGCAAAAGCCGGCTTGACTGCGAGAGCAACAACTCGAGCAGGTGCGAAAGCAGGTCATAGTGATCCGGTGGTTCCATATGGACGGGCCATCGCTCAACGGATAAAAGGTACTCTGGGGATAACAGGCTGATACCGCCCAAGAGTTCATATCGACGGCGGTGTTTGGCACCTCGATGTCGGCTCATCACATCCTGGGGCTGAAGTTGGTCCCAAGGGTATGGCTGTTCGCCATTTAAAGTGGTACGCGAGCTGGGTTCAAAACGTCGTGAGACAGTTTGGTCCCTATCTACCGCGGGCGTTGGATGATTGAAGGGGATTGCTCCTAGTACGAGAGGACCGGAGTGAACGAGCCTCTGGTTTACGGGTTGTCATGCCAATGGCACGGCCCGGCAGCCAAGCCCGGAACTGATAACCGCTGAAAGCATCTAAGCGGGAAGCAGGCCCTAAGATGAGTCATCCCTGACTTTAAGTCAATAAAGACCGTTGAAGACTACGACGTTGATAGGCTGGATGTGGAAGCACCGTGAGGTGTGTAGCTTGCCAGTACTAATTGTCTGAACGTCTTGACCATACAACCCCGGAAGGCATCTGATGGTTGTAATTTACTTAATACATTCTTTCCTGAACACAGACTTTACTTCAGCTTTCTCTAGTTTACCCTATTTGCCTGGCGGCCATAGTGCTGTAGTACCACCTGTTCCCATTCCGAACACAGAAGTGAAATGCAGTCACGCCGATGGTAGTGCAACGTACGTTTGTGTGAGAGTAGGTCACTGCCAGGCTTCCCTTTGAGCGGAGCGGTAGTTCAGCTGGTTAGAATGCCTGCCTGTCACGCAGGAGGTCGCGGGTTCGATCCCCGTCCGTTCCGCCACTTATCTTTAAAGACCCGAACATGTATTCGGGTTTTTTCGTTTTTGTATCATACAATTTAATCAACAGCATTTTATCTTCTAAATCTCATAACTTTTTTCAAATATTGTCTGTTCGTTAGATATTTAGATCTAGTTCTTAGCGTATACTAAGCATAAATTGTGATAGGAGCTGATCTTGATTAGATTTTTAAACTTTGTAACTATTATCGTAGCTTTCGTCATTTTAGCTTTTGGTGTCTTTAACTATGTTAATCGCGACCATACAACGATCTATGTTGGAGTAGATGGTTATAGTGCACCATTTTCAATGACAAGTGATATTGGCGATCTAAAAGGCTTTGGTGTAGACTTAATGCGAGCTGTTGCTAATGCATTAGATGTTAACGTTGAGTTTAGAATGATTCCTTTCTATGTTCTTCAGGACTCTTTACGCCGTGGCACTGTTGATGCTGTAGTAGCTCCATTTGATTCTAATTTAAAAGAGAATCAACTAAATTCAAATTTTACTGTACCTTATTTTAAAAATAACTTAGTTTTTGCTGTTAAAGATAATCTCGCTTCTAAGTATAAAGATATATCTTCAATGTCAGGTGTTAAGTTTTGTGTCACAGATAAGCCTGATGTTTTAAAGTATTTACGCTCTAAATACAAAAACTCTGTAATTATGATTTTTGCCAGTTCCGAGGATGCTTTTTCAGGTCTTTACAAGGAGCAGTGTGCAACATTCATAGACAGTAAATCTAGTATGTATTACTACATTAGTAAACATCGTTTGAGAAAACTTACTGTTAAAGATATCCCTTTTACTGGTGAAGTTACCTACAAGATCGCTGTAGGGGATAATAAAGCAGAGTTATTAAATAAAATCAATAAAGGTCTTGATTACTTAATGAGCACTAGAGAAATTGATGAAATCAGTAAAAAGTGGTTCTCAATTCCTTCAGATCTTTAGCTGATTACTTTTAGTAGAGACTTTTAGAAACAAAAAGCGAACTCGTTTTAAGTTCGCTTTTTAACAATGTGTTTATCAATTTTTAGTTTATTCTGATTCTTTTAGTGAATCTAAAATATTGTTTCCAAACCAGTCCATACTGATCTTTTCAAACACACCATTTTCTTCGACTTCTTTTAATCCTTTGTTAATTTGATTTAGAAGTTCTTTATTACCTTTTTGTACAGCAATACCGTAATACTCTTTATCGATATGTTTCTTAATTTCGATTGAGGTAAATTTACCAGAGTTATCTTTAGTTAAGAAAAAGTCATTTACAGGCTTGTCATGAATTGCAGCGAGGCAACTGCCGTTACCTAACTCAATATAGGTCTCAGGAGGAGTATTAAAGATCTTATCTTTAGACTTTTGAAGAAATTTCTGGGTGAAGTTAGTACCGGTTGCTGCTAACTGAGTGCAGATTGGGTGACCGTCTAACTTCTCATAGGTATCATATTTTTGAGCATTCTTCTTTTCAATGACATAGCTCATACCGCATAAGTAGTATGGATCTGAAAAGTCTACCTTTTTTGCTCTTTCTTCAGAAATGGTGAAACCTGAGATGATGAGATCAATGTTGCCTGTCATCAATGAAGGAATTAAACCATCAAAAGGCATTACATTGATTTTTACGTTATATCCAAGATCTTTACCAATAGCCTTGATTAAATCGATATCAAAGCCTGTGATATTACCTTGATCATCAATATAGGTAAAAGGAGCGAAAGCACCTTCGCAACCTACATTTAAAGTTTTTCCTTGAGCATTGGTGTTTGCCTCATCAGCATAAGCAGATGACAGTGAGCTTACGATAGCTAAAGAACATATTGCTAAGGATCGAACTGATTTTTTTAAAGCTTGGAACATAGTAACTCCTCCTAATAGATATTGTATAAAAAAGAGCATTAACTTTGTAGATAAAAAAGGGGATATTTACTCTAAAAGGCAGGATTTTCTAATATTGCTCTTAAATTTAACTTTGTTGCTCTTATTTATTCTTAAGCTTGGTAAAAATTTAACGCCTCAATGAAATTTTACGGCAAGCAAATCGAACCGAGCAACATCACATAATTTTTTCGCTTCAATTGAAGCCAAACAAGTTAATATAAACTTGTAGCTTAACGTTACAGGTTAACTACAGTATATGGTTAACAAACAATTTTTGTGATAACGATCGGCCCCATTAGGTGGCCGTAAAAAGAAATTAGTGAATCTCATAAAGTGCCACTTCATGGATATAATAGAGATCGCACTTGAAGCACTGAGCGTTTAAGATCATATATTGAACGTCATCTTAAACTGTTCAAAACGTATGTTACAAGCGCTCTAGTTTTTACAAATCTCATGAAAGGTAAAATCATAAGTCATATTATTGAAGTAATATCTAAAACACCAAGAATGCAAACAATGCTTAACCAACCAAGCATGACAAAAAAACTAGTGCAAAAAATTTTTTTATTCTTTCATAAAATTCATATTTATAGATACTTTGTTCTTCAAAATCAATATATTACTTTATGCACTGTTTTTGACATTAAGGATCGCATAGTGAGCATTTAAGCGATAAACAGCTGTTCACGTTTATACTCAAGGTCGATTTTTTGATCAAACTTCTTTTAGGAGAATAAACATGAAGTTGTACAAACTCGCACCTTTAAGTGCTATCTGCATAGCAACACTGATAGCTTCTGGATGCTCTTCAGATTCACAGAAAGCAAATGAAACTTTATCTGCACAAACAATGACTGTATCTCAGAAGGCTAATCCATTAGCAACTCATGGTGTTGTAACATCTCCAAACTACCTTGCAACACAGGCTGGTCTTGACGTTCTAAGACGAGGTGGTAATGCAGTTGATGCTGCAATTGCAACTGCTGCAACTCTAACAGTTGTATATCCACAGATGTGTACACTAGGTGGCGACAACTTCTGGCTTATTTATAATGCAAAAACAGGTGAGCTAAAGGCTCTGAACGCATCAGGTAGGTCTGGTAGCAAAGCTACAATCGAATTCTACAAATCAAAAGGTTTTGAAAAAATTCCTTCTCGTGGTTACTATGCAGCAAATACAGTCCCTGGTGTAGTATCAGGCTGGGATGAGGCATATAAAATGTCTCAAAAGGAAATGGGATCTAAATATAAATGGGCCGACATTTTAAAGACACCAATTGATTATGCAAAGAATGGTTTTCCTGTAAGCACATCTTTGAATTTCTGGACTAAGGTTGATATTGATCCTACCGATTCTGAATTCAGAAATCTTCAGCGATTCCCAGAGTTTTCTAAAGTATTCTTAAAGAATGGAACTGATGCTTATGATGTAGGTGAAATTCTTGTTCAGCCTGATCTTGCAAATACATTATCTTTAATTGCAAAGAAAGGAGCTAAAGAATTTTACCAAGGCGAGATTGCAAAAAAAATTGTAGCAGATCTTCAAGCAAATGACGGTATGCTCTCTCTTGAGGATTTTAAGAACCATCATGCAGATTGGGTTGAGCCTATCCACGTTAATTACAGAGACACTGTAGCATACAACTTTCCACCTAACACTCAAGGTATGGCATCTTTAGAGATTCTGAATGTTTTAAACAATTTTGATGTTAAGAGTCTAGGTGAAGGTACTGCAGATTACTACCATGTAATTATTGAAGCAACCAAACAAGCTTTCGCTGACAGAGATAAATATCTGACCGATCCTGAATTTTCTGACATTCCTTTAGATTATCTTTTAAGTAAAGATCATGGTAAGGATCAGGCAAAGCGTATCAGCATGGAAGAAGCTGCTATCAAGGTTGAACCTTTAGATCCTAAAGGTGATACTATTTGGTTAGGTGTTGTAGATAAAGATGGCAACGCTGTTTCTTTAATTCAGTCAATCTATCATGACTTTGGTTCTGGTATAGTGCCTAAGGGAACAGGTGTTATCCTTCAGAACAGAGGTTCATTCTTTAGCCTCGATCCAAATCATGTAAATGCTCTAATGCCTCACAAGAGAACATTTCATACTCTAAATCCTGCAATGATGCTTAAGAACGGCAAGCCATATCTTGTATATGGAACCATGGGCGGTGAGGGGCAACCTCAGACACAGGCTGCTATTGCAACAAGAGTCGTTGATTTTGGTATGACTCCACAAGAAGCAATCAATGCTCCTAGATGGTTATACGGAAGAACATGGGGCAAAGCATCAAATGACCTAAAGATGGAAGGAAGAATTCCTGAAAAGGTCACTTATGAATTACAAAAGCGTGGTCATCCTGTAAAGCGTGTTGATGATTACACTGATACCATGGGGCATGCAGGTGCTATCCTAGTCGATCAGGAAACAGGTGTACTGCAAGGTGGAACCGATCCTCGTGGTGACGGCTTAGCTGCTGGATACTAATTACTATCATACAATGGACTTACAAATATTGACTACTGTGAGTCCATTCGTCATTTGAATTTTCCTTTTTTGTTAATCTCCTTACCACGAAATTTAAGTCTCTCTAGTAGCAAGACGATTTTGAGAGCTTTGCTACCTAAATAAAGTTCTTTTCAGTCGAACAACCTGTGAAAGCAGATTATCTGAAATTGAAAGCATGTTTTTTTTGCATCTACTCGGAACCTCAAACAGATCCTGAGTAACATTAAAGCTTTTTTACACTGACTTTTACAGTCAGTGAGATCTTTAGAAAATTACATTGTGAAGCTCACAAAGTCGGTTTTAATTGCTTTTTTCTTAAGGTTGTTCAAAAGCTAGTTATAAGCGCATATAACGCGATTATAGAGGGATGCTTTTTAAGACCTTTGTTTTGTCATTTTCTCTTATCATCGATCTGTAGCGATCTTAAAAGAGCGTTACAGATCGTTTTGAGATGGTTCATCAAGTTGAAATTGAGCTATCGCTAATGCTAAAAAAGGCTGCTGGTATAATAACAGCAGTAGAAAAGCGAAGGTGATTAAATGAATTTCAACGAGTTAAAACAAGATGCCGAGAAACTCTGTAAAGAGCTAAAAGATAAATCTCCAGCAGATTTATCTGTACTTGTGCTCTCGTTGTCAACCATCATCAATATGATGATAACCATGTTCTCTGGAATTATGGAGCAGAATAATAAGCAAACAGCTACTATTTCAGAACTGAAGCAAATAATTTCAGACTTGCAGGAAACCATAAAAGACCTGCAACGACAACTGAACATGGATTCACACAACAGCTCAAAACCACAATCAAGTGATGGCTATAAGAAAGCAAATAAAAAAAGAAGCCTAAGAGAGAAAACTGGTAGAAAGACAGGTGGACAGAAAGGTCATAAAGGAGTGAACATGAAACTCCATCATGAGCCAAAGGAGCTCACGCCTACCTAACGTCACATCTTTTCTCAGCTCATCCAAGAAACAAGGTATAGATGCATTTGAAGTTCTAATCTCTGCTTTTAATGGCAAGACAGAGATCGTTTGGGGTAGGTTCTGAGTAGTTACAAAAAAAGTAAATTTTTAAATAGGTCTTTATTCAATAAAGAGAGGCTTTAGAGTAGAGTTTCTAATTCTGTAGATCATTATGGTGCATAAAAAAGAATTGGTAATCAATAAAGCCTTTGCCTGACGGCACTTACAGCTATGCATAAGTGTTTTTATATTGCCTACAAATAGCAAATTTCATATAATGTACGCATTTTTAAGACAAGTAATCAATGTTGATTTTCCTTTCTTCTGAAAGGGAAAAGATTTTGTGTGCAATAAATATGATGAAAATACTCATGAATTTTCATCATAGGGATTTTACACAGAAAGCTATTGATGCCCTAAATAAAAGAGGCTTTTTTATGTCAATGCGTTCAATTTACTGTGGTAATGTAAATTTAACCAATAAAGACAGCGAGGTTACTTTATGCGGTTGGGTTAACCGCAGACGTGATCTTGGTGGTCTGATTTTTATCGATTTAAGAGATAGAACTGGTATCGTTCAAGTTGTTTTTGAGCCTGATAATGAGTCTGTTCATTCTCTAGCATCTACTTTAAGAAATGAGTTCTGCATCTGTGTAAAGGGCACTGTAAAAGCCCGTCCTGATGACCAGATCAACAAGAAGATGGCTACAGGTGAAATTGAAGTTTATGCAACAGAGCTAAAGATCTTCAACAAAGCTGGTGTGCTACCATTAGATTTCAATCAGGATAACTCAGAAGAGCTGCGTTTAAGATACAGATATCTTGATTTACGTCGCCCAGAGATGGTTGAAAAACTTGTAACCAGAGCAAAGATCACTCACTTTGTAAGACATTTCTTAGATGAGAATGGTTTCTTAGATATCGAAACCCCAATGTTAACTAAAGCTACTCCTGAAGGTGCTCGTGATTACTTGGTTCCATCTCGTATTCATCATGGTAAGTTCTACGCTTTGCCTCAGTCACCACAGTTGTTCAAACAGCTGTTAATGATTGCAGGTTACGATCGTTACTATCAGATCGTAAAGTGCTTCCGTGATGAGGATTTAAGAGCTGACAGACAGCCAGAATTTACTCAGATCGATGTTGAGACTTCATTTATGACTTCTCAGGACGTTCGTGACATCATGGAAGAAATGATGCGTGAACTGTTCAAGAGCATTAAGAACGTCGATTTAGGCAAACTTCCTGTTATGAAATGGGAAGAGGCAATGGACAGATTCGGTTCAGACAAGCCTGATTTAAGAATTCCATTTGAATTAAAACTTGTTGATAATGCTGTTGTAAACTCAGAGTTTAAGGTTTTATCAGAACCTGCTAATGACAAAGACAGCAGAGTCATTGCTTTTGCTCTTCCAGGCGGTGCTGCTTTAACTCGTAAGAAGATTGATGAGTATACAGACTATGTTAAGAAGCTAGGCGCATCTGGTCTAATCTATATCAAAGTAAATGATCTAAATGCAGGTGCTGAAGGTCTTAAGTCTTCAATTGGCAAGCACGTATCAGAGCAGGAACTTTTAGATTTAGTAAAACTGTCTGAAGCAAAGTCTGGTGATATCGTCTTCATCTGCTGTGGTAAGAGAGTAAAGACCGCAACTGCAATCGGTTCACTGCGTATTAAGGCAGCCCGTGATATGAACTTAGTAGCTGATGGCTATAAAGCTCTATGGGTTGTCGACTTCCCAATGTTTGAAATGACAGAGGAAGCAGGTCTTACAGCAATGCACCACCCATTTACAGCACCAAAGGATGTAACTCCTGAGCAGTTAATCTCTGATCCTATGTCAGTTTACGCTGATGCTTATGATCTTGTAATCAACGGTTATGAGTCAGGTGGCGGTTCTGTACGTATTTATGATGATAACATGCAGAATGCAGTATTTACTGTTTTAGGCATTTCTAAAGAAGAGGCCCGTGAGAAGTTTGGTTTCTTACTGGATGCTCTATCATTCGGTGCTCCTCCACATGCGGGTCTTGCATTCGGTCTAGACCGTGTAACCATGCTGTTAACCGGTACTGATAACATCCGTGATGTTATTGCGTTCCCTAAGACAACAGCTGCTGCATGTCTAATGACAGATGCACCAAATGTTGCAAGTGAAGATGCTTTAAGAGATCTTGCAATTTCTGTAACAGATTTTGAAAAATAACGCAGTGCGTTCATTTAGGAGATAAAAATGTCAGGTCATTCAAAATGGGCTAATATCCGTTTCCGTAAAGCAGCCCAGGACGCAAAACGTGGTAAGGTTTTTACCAAATTAATTCGTGAAATTACAACAGCTGCTCGTATGGGTGGCGGTGATGAGTCAAGCAACCCACGTCTGCGTTCAGCAGTTGTTGCTGCTTTAGCTCAGAACATGACTCGTGATACCATCAAGCGCGCTGTTGAGCGTGGTGTTGGTGGCGGTGATGGTGCAGATTTAGAGAACATCACTTATGAAGGCTACGGTGTTGGTGGCGTTGCAGTTATGGTTGAGTGCATGACTGATAACCACAATCGTACCGCTTCAGACGTTCGTCACGCATTCACCAAGTTTGGTGGTAACTTAGGTACTACAGGTTCTGTAGGCTACTTATTCACCAAGAAAGGTGTAATCAGCTTTGCTCAGGATGAAGATGGCAAAATGCCAATCGATGAAGAGCAGGCAATGGAAATTGGTCTTGAGGCTGGTGCTGACGATATCGTAACCAATGATGATGGTTCAATCGATGTTTACACTGCTCCTGAGGCATTTGCTGATGTTGTAGAAGCATTCGAAGCCAAGGGTATAAAACCTACTAATGCTGAAGTTTCAATGGTTCCATCTACAGAAGCTGAACTTGATGCAGATAATGCTGCAAAGTGCATGCGCATGATCGACGCTTTAGAAGATCTTGATGATGTTCAGAACGTTTACCATAACGCATCATTCCCTGATGACGTTGAGTTAGACTAAAAAAGAGAAAAATTTTTTAATAATTTTTTTGCTTTTTTGGTATTCATAACCTATAAATATTTAGTTGAATGGGCAAGAGTCAATCTCTTACCCATTTACTTTTGTTACGACTGCAGCGTCTAGGAAAATTATAATAATGGATAACAATTCAGCAAGTACAGAATTTAAACAGTTAATTGCAAAAGGAAAAGATCAGGGCTATCTGACCATTGATGAAATCAATGATTTAATTCCACCTGATATTATCAGTGGCGATCAGCTGTCTGTTTTCATTCAGACATTCATTGATATGGGTATCAATGTTTGCGAAACACCCCCTGAGGCTGATGATATTCTTTTAAATGGCAACTCACAGACTGACTCAGAGGATGTTGAGATTGTTGCAAACCAGCTGGACAGTTCAGTTGATATCGGCAGAACTACAGATCCTGTTCGTATGTATATGCGCGAAATGGGTAACGTTTCTCTTTTAACCAGAAAAGATGAAATTGAAATTTCAAAGCGTATCGAAAAGGGCACTAATGAAGTTCAGCTGTGTCTAGTTGAATATCCACAGGCTATGGAAGAACTGTTCTCTCGTTATGAGCAGACTTTAGATCCAGATTCAGAGATTAAGCTTGGCGATATTATCAACGGTTTTGCTGATCCTAATTCACAGGAAAGTGAAGATGGCGAAGACATCGCTATCGATGAGAAAGCAGAAGCAGAACTTGATAAAGAGCTAGAAGCTTTAGATGAAGAAGATGAGTCTATGGAGCTTGACAAGAAGAGTGCTAAGAAGGGTAAGAAAGCTACTAAGGCATCGAAGAAAGACGAAGAAGCTGATGATGATCTTGATGATGCAGATGAAGGCTCTGATTCTCCAACTGATTCTGGCCCTGATCCTGAGGAGACCAGGAAGCGCTTTACAGAACTTCGAGTTCAGTTTGACAAGGTAACAGCAGCAAGACAGAAATCTACAACTGATAAGAAGTACAAGAAAGAACTTGAAAAATTAGTAGAGATTTTTGAGACCTTTAAGATTGTACCTTCACAGCTAGAAAGTCTATTACGTAAGATGCACGATATGATGGATCGTGTAAAGCGTCAGGATAGACGTGTTCGTGAGATCGCTGTTGGTCGTTGTGGCATGAAGATCGACGAATTAAAGAAGTATTACAACGAAACTGAAACAGTTTCTAATATGGACTGGTTCGAGAAGGCTGTTAAAGTTAAGAAGCCTTATGCTGCAAAACTAAAAGGGTACGAAGCAGAAATTCAGAAATGTGTTGAAGCTCTAAAAGAAATAGAAGACGATTCAGGTATCAACATCGCTCGTTTACGAGACCTCTCACGTAGAATTATGATGGGCGATGCAATGGCAAAGAAAGCCAAGAAGGAGATGGTTGAAGCTAACCTTCGTCTTGTAATTTCTATTGCTAAAAAGTACACCAACCGTGGTCTTCAGTTCCTCGATCTAATTCAGGAAGGTAATATTGGTCTGATGAAGGCTGTAGATAAGTTTGAATACCGTCGTGGTTATAAGTTCTCTACTTATGCGACCTGGTGGATTAGACAGGCTATCACAAGATCTATTGCTGATCAGGCTCGTACTATTCGTATTCCTGTGCACATGATTGAGACTATCAATAAGCTCAACAGAATTTCTCGTCAGATGTTACAGGAGAAGGGCAGAGAGCCTACTCCTGAAGAGTTAGCTTCAAAGATGGGCTTACCTGAGGAGAAGATCCGCAAGGTAATGAAGATTGCAAAAGAGCCTATTTCACTTGAGACTCCAGTAGGTGATGATGACGATTCACATTTAGGAGATTTCATTGAGGATAGCTCAATTGTAGTACCAGCTGAAGCTGCTACATCTGAGAGCTTAAAGAATGCTATCAACGGTGTTCTAGATGAAATGCCTCCAAGGGAAGCTCAGGTTCTGCGTATGCGTTTTGGTATTGGTATGCCATCAGATCATACTCTAGAAGAGGTTGGTCGTCAGTTTGGTGTTACCCGTGAGCGTATTCGTCAGATTGAAGCAAAAGCTTTACGTAAGCTTCGTCATCCATGTAGATCACAAGGTTTACGTGGTTTCTTGGATTAACTTTAAGTTATTTTAAGATCTGTGAGAAGGCGCCTTATGGCGCCTTTGTTGTCATCAGAAATAAAAAATGGATCATGTAATAAAACATGATCCATTATTAAAATCCTAACAAGGATCTGTTAATTAAAGCTCAGCACCTAATTCCTGACGAATGTAAGCACCAGCGCCTAACAGGCCAGCATCACCGTTTGAAATTACATATACAGGGATCTGCTTTAAGGTATCCTTGAAACGACCTTTCTCTTCAAACTGCTTTCTAAAATCAGTGGTCTTGAAGTAATCGATAAAGCGTGGAACGATACCACCTGCGATATAAACGCCACCCTTAGTTAACAGGTCGATAGCTAAGTTACCGCCAAATGAACCCATTAAAGAGCAGAATACATCAACAGTTTCCTTGCAATCAGGGCAAGGATCTTTAGCAAAAGCACCTGATGTTACATCACAAGGCTCAACGTCCTTAATCTCATGACCGTTTAACTGGGCAATTGCCTTATAAACGTTTACCAGACCCTGACCTGATAATAATCTTTCACCAGATACGTGGTCGAACTTTGTACGTAATACTCTTACGATTTCATCCTGTCTTGAATTGGTTGCAGCAATATCAACGTGACCACCTTCTGATGAAAGAGCGATCCACTTGCCGTTAACCTTGATTAAGTGACCTACACCTAAACCGGTACCGGCACCGTAAATTGCCTTTGGTGCATTAGGATCGATCTTATCACCACCAATCTTAGTCATTTTGTCTAAAGGAATAGCTGTAGTACTCATAGACATAGCTGTAAAGTCGTTGATGAACTCTAATTTCTCTAAACCAAGGTTCTTTTTCATCTGAGAGATTGAAAATTCCCATGGATTATTGGTCATCTTAACGTAATCGCCATCTAAAAGAGTAGCGATTGCAATACAAGCAGAGTCAAACTTTGCGCCAGTTTCTTCTCTGAATTTTACAATAACTTTTTCTAAAGACTCGTTTTCTACTGAAGAATAAACTTTTGTATTTGATAAACTGCCATCTGCTAAATTAACTAGTGACAGTCTTGCATTAGTGCCGCCCACATCGCCTACTAATGCTAATCCCTGAAGCTGACTCATTATTGACCTCTGACAAAATTTTCTAAAAAACTGTGAATAATTATACTTAAAATCGTTGTGTGAATTATCCACATAATTAAACTATTTATTCTAATTTTTTAAACCAATTTCGTCAAAGATAATGTGTACAATTTGTGAACAGCACAATCCTTTTATTGTTACGATATTTTCTCTTCTTTATCAGAGTCGTCATTAGCTTTGGTAAGCAACTTATTAGGTTCTTCTAACAGGCTTAAAGATGCAAGTAAAGATTTAGAAATAATGTCATGCACTACAGAGTAATTATTCTGAAAACTTAAACTTGTGCTTCTTTGCTTTTGCATTAACACTACTTTTTTGTTCTCGATAATGTCTGAGAATGTCTTTTGCTTCTTTTGTGGTCCTCTATAGTAATTGCTATCAGCAGTTGAAGGGGCTTCTTCGTACTCATAATCTACATTAAATTCGTTATCAAAATCACTGTCATCTTCAGGAGCTTTCCCAATTTCCTCATCAGGAAGCTCTTCGTTCGTAAAAGCGTTATCAAAATCACTGCCAAAATACAAATCGCTTTCGTCAATCCTACCCATATCAGGATCAGGCTCTTCATCAGCGATGTAACCTAAGTCAAAGTTGTCATCAGCTTCGAATTTTCCCATTGTTGCTTCAATACTTATGGTATGAGTTGCTGTCTCAGACTTATTACCATCTTTTACAAAGTAAAAGGTCTGTCCTCCAGTTTTTGAGGTGTATTCATGATTGTAGTTACCTTCTTTTTGCATTCCATTAGCGTATTTGTAACTGAGATCAACATAATCGTTGAGATTAAAGTACTTGTTGTTACCTACAAGTTCATCATAGTTGTAAACCTTGTCAAAAGTGCCGGTGACAAAGATCTTATCGTCATCTATAAAGTAGGGGATAAAGAAGCCACTGTTCTGATAGTAGCCATTAACTTTTATAAATTCTCTTGAATTATGCTGATACTCGTTATCAATGGATGCTGTAGCCTGACTGTAACCAATAGCACTGATTAAACCTAAAGAGTAGTCATCTGAAAAATCAGTTTTTCCAAAATTAGCTCCAGTTAAATTAAGTTCATCTTTTAACTCGCCTAATACACTTCCAAAGGTATAGTTGTCACGGGTAAATAAGTGCTTTTGTGTTTTAGTACTAAAACCAGCCGTTACATTTTCAAAATTAGAAGATGCGCCATCATAGGTTGCAAGTCCTGCTAAACCTCCTGCGTAGATCTTTTTATTCCCAAGATTTGAAAATGTAAGACTAAGTCCATCTACCTCAACGTTTTTGATAGTTGAGGCTTTGATTACACCTGCAAGAGCTCCAATATAGGTTGAATCTTCAGGTGAGCTTACACTTATATAAGGATTTTTAATTTTTAAGTTTTCAATGGTAGATCCATTTAAAGTTGAGAACAGACCAATGTTTTGCTCAAGATTAGTGCCTTTACCTTCTAGACTATAAGTAATAGAGTTAAAGGCGCCATCAATCTTTCCTGTAAAGTCATTAGTACCGGTAACAGCTGAATTTAATGATCCTAAATCAATGTCATTAGTAATAAAGTAACTGCCAGAAGGATCGGAGGCTATGTTCAGAAACTCCTCTTTTGTAGAAATAGCGGTTTTATCAGTATGATCAAAAAGACCATCCTCTTTTGTAAGTCCCAACTCTTTTTCAAGATCGACCTTTTTACTCGAGCCAATATCAATTCTTTTAATAGAGCTGTGGATAGATACCGTGTCTTTAAGTGGCTTTACACTGTCTAAAACTCCAGTATCGACTTTAATATTTGAAATATCACGAATGATAACCTGACTGCCATCAATTACGGTGTTTTCAGCATGCAAAGTACCTATGAGTTTTACCTTTCCCATACCTTTTTTTGTAAATTCAAAATCACCTGTGTCAATAAAGTTATCAACGTTCTCTTGAGAGAGTTTTGATGTCGATAAAATTGCATTATTAGCCTTAAAGGATCCTGTAATTCCAATATTGATACCATTAGGATTGATTAGGTAGATATTGTTGTTGCCTATAGAGCTTACATTGCCGTCGATAACTGAGATATTGCTGCTTTTTACAATATTAAGAAATGTGGCGTCAGTGCCTGTAAAGACTACACTATTGCCTTTAGCAACTGAAAAATCATTCCATGAAATGACATTTCTGTCTGTATTTGAACTAATGAACATTGAGTTAGGTCCTCTTGAGACTGAAACCTCTCCATGTATGATTTTTTCACCAGTAGGCAAAGCTGCAGCACTATGGGCACTTTTAATTGCCATAGCTAGTAATGAGAAGATAAATAATTTGCTTATAGTTACTTTCATAAATATCCTAAATTGAGTAGTTCTATTGCTTAATACTGTGTTTTTATTAAATCTTGGCGTAGCCTGCTTTTAACAGGAACTTTGCTGAATCCTTTGCATATTCTTTGTTTTTACCAATAGCTTTGCTTACAGATGCTGAAAGGTAAAAGCCACCATAACTTATGTTGGAGCCAGAGCCTATGGCATAAAAGGATTCTTTTTTCTCAACCTCGACGTTTTTGGCATGGGCCTGCATGAAATTTACAAAGAAGTCCAGATAAGGCTTACTCATGAGTTTTGTCTGTAATTTAAGATCATGAAACAGACCAAGATCAGAGGAAGCTAAAGAGCCGTCATAAGCTGATACTCCGTATGCTCCTCCTGGTATAAACTTGTCTGAGGCATCCACTGCCTTTTGCGAGTACTGCACACTAAGCGTGTTGATTAAGGAATAGTTTTTATAGAAGTTCCAATCTAGCTTTGAATCAAAGTTAGAAAGTAAATAAGCGCGCTGTGACTTGTCGTCAGATAAATTGCTTTTATCCTGTACAAGACCGTAGTCAAGTTTTAAGGTATTTAAAAAGTTTAAGTCTTCTTTAAATACAGATGCTTCAAAATCAAAATAGCCACCGAATTTGTTTCTCTTCAATTCGAGAGAATAGCTTTCAATTTTGTCGGTAAGAGCTTTGTAGTAGCCTCCACCTGTAAAGTTAACTCTACTGTCTAACGTTCTGTATAAAGGCTCTTTTATATAGAGATTACCTCCTAATGAATTGCCTTTTACATCTAAAGAGTCATAGGTATCTCCAAGCTCATAGCTTCCATAATTAAACTGAAAGCCAAAGATAGTAGGATGTGAGGTGAAGGGAATGGAATACCCTAGGATTAGGTTGTTCTGTTTTTTATCAGTGGTACCTAGAATAATGTATTCCTTATCAGCATGTTTTGATAAGTTCAGTGAGTTCAATGATAGTGTGTAACGGTTCTTACCGGTAGACTCATTACCGTAGTTGTCATAGCTTAGCTCATAACCAAAACGGGAGCGACCTATAAGATCGATAGTTAAAGACGCATGATCTGCTTTATTTTGAGAATTCTCAAAGTAGCCTGCAATATCAAAGATATTTAGATCTTTAATCTTAAGCAAGCTTGCGTTTAACTCATGAGAGTTGATCTCCTTACCTTGAAACTTACGTACATTCTCGGTGAGCATGTAAGCTGTTTTAGGAGTGAGTGAGGCGTAGTTTGAAATTTTTATGTCATCTAACTTTGCAGTCTTTACAATAACCTCTACAACACCGTTTTGACTTTGCTGCTCTGGGTAGAAAGCCTGAGCTGCAAGGTAACCATTCTTTCTGTAGTAATCAGAGATCTCATTTAAGATATTCTGTAATAGGGCAATATCAATTTCTTTTCCAAGATATGGATTGAGTTTTTTATCCATAGCTTTTTTATCGATTCTTGCACCAGATTTAATGATGACATTGTTAAGTTCTAAAGCATTTACAGATGGAGATAATGCAATAGAGAGAAGAACAAAGGGTAGAGATAAAGTAAGTTTGTGTTTTAGCATACGACATCCAAATAATTTAAAGATGCCGTATTGTCAGGGGAGATTTTACAACATATGCCTTTTTACTGGCATTTTATGCAAAAATTTGAAAATAATTTTTTAACTTTATGTTTCATAAAGATTTTTAATTGACAAAAAAAGACCTTTTACCAAGATAAAAAAGGCAAAAGCAAGTAAAAGATAGCGGAAGAAGTTGAATACAACCATCATATGCGTAAATGTTTGTGGAGCTGTATTAATAGCGGTTACATACTCCCCAAAGATTAACTTTTGCTGAAGATAAAAAGCCCATGGCAGAGCGCAAAGACAGGCAAAGATACCTGTTTTAAAATAGGCTTTATCTCTGTTGTAGGTATAAGCACTAAATATAAGTGATACACTGCCTAAAAGTAACAGCGCAGTTCTTACAAAAGTGTTTGGACACAATGCATAGGAGTTTGTTGCAAATATAAACAGAAGGATCAGCAGAATGCTGAATTTTACTATCTTGCTGTAAGTATCCATCCATGAATGCCTCAAATTTAGCTTAAATTTATTACGGCCACCAAATGGGGCCGATCGTTATCACAAAAATTGTTAGTTAATCATTGTAGTTAGCCTGTAACATTAGGCTACAAGTTTATATTAACTTGTTGGGCTTCAATTGAACCGAAAATTTATGTGATGTTGATCGGGTCGATTTGTTTGCCGTATAAATTTATTTGAAATTGTACCTAAAAATTCCTAGAATAACACATACTTGTGCTACCTTAGCTCAGTAGGTAGAGCAACTGATTCGTAATCAGGAGGTCGCCAGTCCGATTCTGGCAGGTAGCACCAGTAACCTATTCATCCTTTTCTGAGATTGTCGTTCAAGTCAAAACTCTTTCATTTTCATATTTCATATCAAACAAATTCCTTTTACAATAATTGCAAATTTGTGTATTAGATCTCCTTTAGCAATACTTTGTGCAAAGTAAGAAATTTATGATGTTTTTTTATTTGAGCAAAGAATGGTTCGCAAAGATCTATCCACTGAAGACGAAATGCTACTTAAACTATAGAAATACAGTAAGGCACGTTTTATGCAATCAATCAATCAATCAATCAATCAATCAATCAATCAATCAATCAATCAATCAATTCAAATCTTGAAGATATAAAAGCAAGCTTAATATCTGATCTTAAGACTCGCGTTGAAGATAGAATTCTAGAGCCTGAAAATTTAAAACTCCTTTCAAAACTTATAAATCAAGCAGAAACAATACAAGAAGCTATTGAAATAGCAAAACTTGGAACATCATATAAAAGAACAGGTTTCCACTTCGATCAAAAAATTGAAAAATTAGGTGGCACTATTAAATACTTCAAAAAGAATGAAAAATTGTCTTTCACTCAAAAAGAAGCAAAAAATACTCATAAGTTAATTATTGGCGACAATTTTGACGCTCTCCAAAATCTTCTAATCTCTTACAAAAACAAAATAGATGTGATTTATATAGATCCTCCTTATGGAAAGGATGATATGGGTGAGTTTGCTGTCACGAATTATAACAACGCTATTACAAGAGATAATTTGCTATCAATGTTATATCCACGACTTGTTCTAGCAAGGCAATTGCTTTCTGAAGAAGGTGTAATATTTTGTAGTATTGATGATAAAAATCAAGCTTATGTAAAGTGCTTGTTTGATGAGATATTTGGCGAAAATAATTTTGTTGCTTCTGCACCAAGAAAGACCGGTGCGGGAGCTGCTGCTAAAAGAGGTGATGCTGAACTTAGAAAGCCTTATGATTATGTCCTTATATATACAGCTGAGCGAAGTGAAGCTAAATTCACTAAAAAGAAAAATGGAGTAAAAGAGTACCCATTTAATGATGAAGATGGTAAATATAGGTTAGAGCCTTTCCAGGCATCAGGATCGGATGCTACAAGAAAAGCTAGACCAAATCTATACTATCCAATTTATGTAAACAATGATAACTCTCTCTCTTTGGAAAACGGTATAAATACAAAGATTGTCATTCTTCCAGAAAAAGTAAAAAATCAAGATGGTCGTTGGATGTGGCGCAGAGAAAAATTTGAAGATTCTTCAAATAAGTTTTTGCAGTTTTACAACGGAAAAATATATAGAAAAGTATATTTTGACGAAAACGAAGACCAAAGTAAATATCAAGTCGAGAAAGCATTCTTTGATGAAAGTGATTTTAGAAATTCAGAAGGAACAAAATTACTAAAAGATATTCTTGGAAAAGATGTTTTTAATAACCCTAAACCAGTGAATTTAATAAAACATCTTATTAAATTACAGTATAGCAATTCTTTTGTAGTTTTAGATTTCTTTGCAGGATCAGGAACTACAGGTCAAGCTGTTCTTGAACTTAATAAAGTAGATGGAGGAAAACGTAAATTTATCGTATGCACTAATAACGAGATAACCGAAAACAATCCAAATGGAATAGCTTACGACGTTACTTCAAAACGTTTGAAAAGAGTAATGACAGGATCTTGTTATGATGGAACAAACGATTTTGAGTGGATCAAAAAGAATAAACCTCTAGGAGATAATCTTGATGTATATGAAATTGCAGAAGTAAGCAATTCAGAACAGCGTTCAGGTAAAACACCTTTTGAAGTTATTGATGAAACATTATATGGTCAGCCAAGATTACTTCCTGAAGAGAAAATAGAGTGGGTTTGTAAGAACTTTGAACATACTCAGAAATATTTAGAAGACACAAAAACTAAGTAGGAGTATTGAGTATGTTAGATGATGTAAAAAACTTACAAGAAAGAGCTATTTCTGAATTAGTTCAATCATTATCAGAAAAAGATGACGTTGTTTTTAAAGCACCTACAGGTTCAGGAAAAACTTTCATCATGGCGAGAGTTATGGATGAGGTCATTTCAAAAGATGATAATGTGGTTTTTATTGTATCTTCTTTGTCAAAGGCAAATTTAGCACAACAGAATTATGATAAATTTAATGAATATCTCGAATTAGGCTTAGTGCAACATTTGAATCCGCATTTAATCTCCAGTGAAACTTCTTGTGAAAGTGCTCTTTATATTCCTTCAGTAAATAATGTCTATGTATTACCGCAAGCTCTATATAAAGCTAAAAGTAAGTTAAAAGGTCAACAAGCTTTTCTTAAGCTTTTGCTTGAAATCAAAAATCATGGCAGAGTGCTGTATCTAATCAAAGACGAAAGTCATGTAGCAACAAATAACCTTGATGAATTAAAGTCTTTTTTTACAAAAATTATAAATATATCAGCAACTCCTAAAAAGAAGCCTGATGTTGAAATCTCAGAACAGGATGCTGTAAATGCATGCCTAATAAAACGTGTTCAGTATTGCTCTTCTGCCGATTATGGAGATGATGATTTTTCAGTAGACAGCTTGCAGTATAAAGAATTACTGAAGGCTCTAGATTATTTAAAAGAGTGTAAAAAAGACTATCTTGAAAAAAGTAATATAAATCCATGTTTGATAATTCAGATCTCAAATAAAGATCTTGGAGAGAAGCAGTTCAATGTTATAGAGCGCGCTTTAGGTCTTTCTGAATATAAAGATTTGAAATGGGTAGGTTATGCAAAAGATCCTAAGGTGTGCCAAACAAATGATCAAATGATTAAGACGTCACCACAAAAATGGGAGAAATACTGCAAACCAAATGATTCAACAATAGACGTCATTATTTTTAAAATGGCAATTACTGAGGGTTGGGATATCCCTAGGGCAAATATGCTCTTTCAGATCAGAGACAGTAAATCAAAGCAACTTGATGTCCAGGTATTAGGAAGAGTAAGACGAAATCCTAGAATTATGGATTTTGAAAAAATAACTGATGAGAAAGAAAGAAGGTTGTTTACAACTGCATATGTGTGGGGAATAAAAGATAATTCTTCAGAACAAAAGTCTGTCGATGTGACTCTAAAAGGTAGTGTCCCTGATGGTAATCGCATTAAAAATGAGATTCAGGAAGAAATAAAAGTAAAAATTACAAAACTTGCTGATTTAAATGACACTCAATCAAATTTTGATATAGATACCTTCCTAAAAGAAAAGCAAGCTCCAGAGTCTTGTAAGAGCATTTTTGAGCTTTACAATGAACTTACCAAGTCCTCTAACAGAATTCAGGTAGAGTGCAAGCGATATATGTTCTCTTCTTATGACGATGAATATTCTAAATACTTTGGTTTTGTAAACAATTTAAGCGAGATTAAATCAAAGGTAAAGACAATCCTAAGTAGTGACTCCTCAAGTATAGAAGTTGTGAAAAATAGCTTAGGTAAAGATCTTGAGGTATCACTTCCATATAATTCGCTTTATTTTCAAAATAAAAAGTACTCATTACAAGATGTAAAAGGTGTATGGAATAATGGTAGTGATATGAGAGAGTTTACTTTTGACAGTGACTCCGAGAAAAAGTGGTTATATAAAATGCTTCAGGATTTTAGTATCAAAAAGATCTCTTTAGATGAAGAAAAAGATATCTTACTTGTGGGTAAAAATTATTTACAGAATTCTGAGATCAAATATGAGTACTATGCCGATGGAAGTCATTTTTCATATCCGGATTTTGTTTTAAAAGATAAGTATGATCGAATTTTCCTTTTTGAAGTAAAGAGTATGAATATCTCATCATCACTTCAAATTGATACTAAGGTATATCAAGAAAAAGTGGAAATTTTAAAAGATCTCTATTCAAAAGTTTCGTCCAAGGTAGAGCATTATTTTTGTTTACCAATATTAAATGGCAAGTCTTGGACAGTCCATTGTTACTATAAAGGAGTTCATTATGAATTGAAGGAAGACCAATTTAAGAACGTTGTTAATGACGTCAATTTTGATTTATCTTCTTTCAAAAGTTAAGATTGCATAGCTTAGATAAAATAAAAGAGCTTCAACCTAGAACGAGTTTGAAGCTCTTTAAAATCTTAATCCAATTTTTATCTAAGTAGATAAAGCTGTCTTAAAGCAGTAATTAGAATCTAATCTGCTTTTTCTTACCAGGGCGAGGAATGTAAACAAAGATAATACCGATAATTGCACCACATAATGCAATTAAAGCACCTTGTAACCACCAACGCATCTGCATATCTAACTCTTTAGTTTCAAGTTTATCAGCATAATCTCGTCTTGTAGCATCAAGATCTTCTAACTGATTGTTCTGCTTTGATATCTGCTCTTTTAGAACAGCATTTTCTTTTTCTAGTTTCTCAACTTTAGCTTTAGCAACCTGATAGTCTTTAGCTACGATTGAGTCATAGTTATCCAAATCGTTCTGTAATTTAGCAACCTGACCTTCTAAGATCTCAACCTTTGCCTTACCACAAGGCTCTGTCTGAAGATCCCTAGTCTGCATCCATAATTGTTTGTTATCACTTTCAACTAAAACAAACTTCTTGTCATCAGACATCTTGATGAATTTAAATTTTTCACCTACATGTGTTGCCTGAACAATTCGGCAGTTTGCACTAGGGCAAGTTCTTAACCAAACGTTAGCAGCTTCTGATACATAAACCTCATCACCTACTTGAGATTCCTCAACGGTAGCAGGTTTTGTAACTTTAATTTCATCCTGAGTTGACTGTTCAGTTGCCTGAGCAGTGCTACTTACAGTGTCTTCAGCAAAAGCAGAGTTAGCTAAAACAAGAGAAGAGCACACTAAGGTAAGTGATAAGATATTTTTGATAGATTTCACGATAAATCCTTAAATTCAAATCAATTTTGTTGTTTTGAATATTTTGAAAGTTTTGATCATTTTGAAAATTGTTACAATTTTAGCACAGCTTGATTTATCACAGTTGATATTGCTGATTAAAAATCACTCATGTTAACTTCAACTCGGCTATTTGTGTCCGCGTTCGTGGCGCAGAGTGACCAAGTAACTGGCGGTAGACACTTAATTACAGTAGTTGCATTCTCTTAAAGAAGTGAAAGTCAGAACTTCCAAAGAAGAAGTCATATTTCGTCTTACAGTCAGATTTTGTGCATGTAGACAGTGCAAGGTAACAAATCTTGAAAGGCTTTTTTCATATTTGAGCTTTTTGTGAGAATAATCTAGGCACAAACACTAGAAAATCTCTTATCATAGGAGTATCAAACGGAGAAAGACTATGAATAACAAAGAGATTGAGCTTAAATTTGGCTATGATGGCAAAGCTGACAATTTATTTGAGACCTTTTCTAAAATTGGTAATGTAAGTGCTGAGAGTGAACAGCATTTAGATAACACATATTTTGATACTGATGATAAAGATCTGTTTGCGCTAAAAGCAGGTCTTAGAATTAGACGAGCTGATACTTTTACCGAGCAGACCTTAAAGGTAAAAGGTGAGAATATCGGTGGTTTACACAAGAGAGTAGAGTACAACCTGCCAATTGATGATACAGCTGAGGTTCCAAATTTATTAAAGTTTCCAAAAGAAGCTTTCCCTGAGAGCTTTGATGTAGACTCTGTACAGCAAAAGCTAAAGAAAGTCTGCCATATCAGCTTTACTCGTCACTTATTTAATTTGTCTTTGTTAGATAGTGTCTTTGAAGTAGCTTATGACAGAGGCTTTATTGAGGTAACTCAAAAGGGCAGTGATACTCCTGTTCAGTACCCACTAAATGAATTAGAAATTGAGTTAAAAGAGACTACCGCTAAAAGCGATGATCTTTTAAATATCTTCTCAATTCTATGTACTCATCTGGCAACTAACAATCTGCCTTTATTATTAGAGCCTTTTTCTAAGATGCACAGAGCTGCTTTATTACAGAACAGCTCTCAGATGTCACTAAACTTGTCTCCATTTGATACTAAATCTGATGCAACACAAGTAACAGAATACATTAAGAACTTAGTTGCAAGTTTTGAACAGCTCTATGGCTATTTCATTATTTCAAAAGATATTACTGTTTTTAATTTAATGACCTCTGTTCTAGAAGAATTATTACTGTCATTAAAACTCTTAAAGAAAAAGAATTTACCTGCCTTTATTCGAGGTCAGAATGAACCTGTAACCTATAAACAGGATCTGCAGATCATCTACAGACTGATTAAGAACTTCTACAAAGTCTGTATCCATTTAAAAAAGAAACTTTTAAATGCCAAGTTAAATGGTAGAGATAAGGCTATAGAGGACTTATTTAAGGAAGTAAGAGAGTCTGAAAAACAGAATAAGATGTTCTTAATCCCTCTAAAACTGCGTTTGTTACTGTCTTTGATAGCAAGTTAAGTCAAAAGTTACGAAGACAATAAGCGCAAAGAGAAAAGCTCTGTACTTACTACAGAGCTTATAGAGAAGCACGGATAGTAAAATGAAATTTAACATCATCCCATCACCAAAGAATTACGATGCTCTTCCTGATGTTTTAAAAAAGGAAGCAGAAAATCAGTATGCAAGATTAAAAGATAAACTTTCATATGAGGAATTCTACCTGTTCGACAGCAGGGCTGATTTTAAGTTTGTATTAGCTTTATCAGATTTTATTGCTAATACTATTTTTAGCTATCCAAAAGAATGTGCTGCCTTAGTAGCATCAGGAGCATTAGATTCAGCTCATTTTGCTGATTCCCACAAGAGCGCGATAGAAGAGTTCATAACAGAAAAACTCTCAGAGTTTGATTTAAAAAAACGTCTAAGAGTAATCAGACGCACTAGAGCTATGGTTATAGCTTGGCGTGATCTTACAGGTGTAGCTTCAATTGATGAGGTCTTTTCATCATTATCAATTTTAGCTGAAGTTATTGTTTTAAGAACTTTAAAGGTTACACGCCTGCAGCTTAATAACGCCTATGGTGATGCTCTGTCTGATGACGGTACACCAATGCCATTACTGACCTTAGGTATGGGTAAATTAGGTGGTGGAGAGCTCAATTTCTCATCTGATCTTGATTTAATCTTTGCCTATCCATATGACGGAGAAACTAAAGGTAAGCCTCGCTCTTTAACTCATAAAGAGTTCTTTACAAGAATAGCACAGCGAACAGCAAACATGCTCTCAGATAAAACTGTAGATACATTCTGCTACCGTATTGATTTAAGACTAAGACCTTTTGGTGATGCAGGTACCCTTGTAAATTCCTTTGATGCTTTACAGATTTATTATGAGACACAGGGTAGAACCTGGGAGCGTTATGCTTTAGTTAAAGCTAAATTACTAGGTACCAGTGAAGACTATGGTGATTATGGTGATGAGTTAATCTCCCTACTAAAACCATTTGTTTACAGACGTTATCTTGATTATGGTGCTGTGCAGTCTTTACGTAAGTTAAAGCACATGATTGAGTCTGAGGTACGTCGCCGTTCTTTAAACAATAACTTTAAATTAGGTCAGGGCGGTATCCGTGAGGTAGAGTTTATCGCTCAGGTCTTTGAACTTATGCGCGGTGGTCGTTTTGAAGAACTGCGTGAAAGATCATTACGTAAAACTCTAAAGAATATTAGAGCACTTGATCTGTTACCTGAGAATATCTGCACCTTACTTGATGACTGTTACGTTTACTTACGCCGCCTTGAAAATGTAATTCAGGAATTCTCCGACAAGCAGACACAGACTTTACCTGATAATGAAAAAGACTGTGCAAGAATGCTTGTTGCCATGAACTATCAGGATAAAGAGACATTCTTACACGATCTTGATGAGGTTATGAGGGCTGTACATGAAGAGTTTAAACAGGTTGTAGCTGACGATGACAACGGTCAGGAAAAAATAGAGAATTTTGACCTGTGGGAAGCTGACAACTCAGAAGAAGAGTTAAGCGCTGAACTTGATAAGTACCTTGTAAATAAGAGTGAGGATAAAGAGCTTGCTAAAGCTATCATCAGTTTAAAACATACCTTATCAAGAATGCCTGTAGGTCCTGTAGGTCGTGAGACCTTATTAGAGTTAATGCCAAAAGTGATTTATCTTGTGGCAAAAGAAGAGCAGGCAGCTACTATCTTCAGACGCATTGCAGGTTTAATTGAGCAGGTAGCTCTAAGAACTCCTTATATGCAGCTTTTGCGTGATAACAATTTGGTTCTAGAGCGTTTTATCAAACTTCTAAAAGATAACCATTACGCCAGTGAGCTTATTACTTCACATCCAATTTTATTAGATGAGCTCTTTATTCCACAGTATTTTGATGCACCTCCTAGTACTCAGGAATTCTTTGCCATGTTACAGGAAAGATTATTGAGAATTCCTCAGGATGATCTTGAAACTGTAATGGAAGAGTTGCGTCTTTTCAAAAAAGTTATGGTCTTTAGAATTGCGCTCTCTGATAAGGCAGGCAAGTTACCTTTAATGAAGATCTCTGATGCTCTAACCTGGCTTGCTGAGGCCATTGTAAAAGAGCTTATGATTTTAGCCTGGGATCAGAATGCTAAAAAGTATGGTATCCCAGAAGGTACAAGTGTTGATGATCCTGGTCTTGCTGTAATTGGTTACGGTAAGTTAGGAGGCATTGAATTAGGTTATAAGTCAGATTTGGACATGGTCTTTATTAGAAAAGTCTGTGAAGGTACCACCAATGGTGAATCACCAATTTCAGTTGACATGTTCTACCAGAGATTAGTGCAAAGAATGTTGCACCTGTCTACTACCAAGACAGTAGGCGGTGTGCTCTATGACTTAGATATGAGACTGCGTCCTGATGGTGATACAGGGCTTTTAATCTCTGATATTGATTCTTTTGAAAAATATCAGTCAAACCGTGCCTGGACCTGGGAGCATCAGGCTTTGGTAAGAGCAAGACCAATTGCAGGTTCAAAGCAAATTATTGATGAATTTAACCGTATTCGTGAGACAGTGATAAGACGCACTAAGGATGAGGTTAAATTAAAAGAAGAAGTAGTGGCTATGCGCGAGAAGATGCGCAAGCACCTTGACAGAACCTCAGATAAACTCTATGACATCAAGCAGGGACCTGGTGGCATGATTGATGTTGAGTTCATCTCTCAGTATTTATTATTAGATAATGCTCCTCGCTTTAAAGATATGAAGTTATGGACAGATAATGTCAGAATTTTAGAAGAATGCTCTAAATTTGGCATTATTGATGAGACTGTAACACGACAGTTGATTGATGCCTATATTGATATCCGTAAGATTTATCATGAGTTATCTTTAGCTGATCTGCCAAGACTTGTGCATATTGAGGACAGACCTGTAAAGACTTTTGATGTTGAAAAGATCTGGAAAGAGCTATTTAAAGATGTAATCAGCAAGGAAATTGGTAATAAAGCTTAAGAGCTGTACTTTAACTACCTATAGAGACAAGATACTTAGGCTTTATTTTACTTAAAACTCAGGAAAAAATGATCTTCTACTGAAAAAAGGATCCAGAGGATCTTCATCGTAATCATCATAAGGATTTACTAGAGGAAAATCTCTTTGAAGCAGAGCTTTGTCATTTGAGACAAGAGGTCCTTTACCTTTAGGACACTTATAAGCTCTACCTGACAGACCTACTCCTAGCATTCTCCTTGTAAGAGGGCGTGGGTAGACGTGTGTCTCTACAAGATGAGTGCCACCTAGTTTTGCAACAGCCATCTTTAAAGAGAATCTTGCGTTGTCAATGTGAGCAAAGGGGGCATTGGTATCAACGTCAGCTATAAAGGTACAACCTTCAACTTCAGTTGGCAGAGCGGTGATAATTTTATTAGCCTGATTAAGTTCCTGCTCAGAATAACAGCCCTGTAGAGAAACCGTCACAAGACTTACAAAAATGCAAATAAATAAACTTTTCATTGAGGCTAAAACCTACTTGTCAGACAAACCCGGGTAGCGGTTCTCCTCTGGATTTGGAGCTGTCTTAAAGCGTCTGTGTAACCACAGGTACTGACCTGGTGCCATTAAGATCATCTTTTCAATGATGTGGTTGATTCTGGTAGTATCAGCTAATGCGTCCTCTGTTGGGAAGTTTTGTAAAGGCTCTCCAACATACAGATGATATTTACCGCCTTCACGAATTGTCCAGGCAGGTTGCACCTGAGTGTTTTTAACTCTAGCTAAATTATGGGTACCTTCAACGGTTGCAGCCTCTTTTACAGCAAAGAAAGGAGCAAATGTTGATACTCTGCGACCATAATCCTGATCTGGAGCGTACCATATTGGCATGTTCTTCATTAATGCTTTGAGCATGCTACGAGGATCGTTTCTGTCAACTAAAGCTAGGTTCTTTCTTAATCTGCCTCGTACCTGAGCCCACTCCCAAACAGGGTGATCTGATGGTCTGTAAACACCAATACCTGGGGTAATCAAGGTTGCATAAATTCTTGCCATAAGCTCTAAAGTTACAAAATGGCAAGAGAGCACTAGGATTGGTTTACCAGATTTTGCAATTTCTAAGGCTTTATCTAACTGCTCTTTATCAATTGCAATATGTCTTTTTAATCTCCAGTCAGGCCAAAACCAGGCCATGCCAGTTTCAAACAGAGCGCGACCAGAATTCTCCATAACCTCTTTTGAGAGTTTGTCCTTATCAGACTTGGACATCTCAGGGAATGCTAATTCTAAATTTCTTTTTAGAACATATTTTCTTGCAGGCAGAATTTTTCCTAAAAGACTGCCTAAATGTTTTCCTATAAACATCTGTACAGAATAAGGCAGAAAGTTTACAAGACAGTAAAGAATAAAAACAGCAATCCATGCTCCCCAGAAATGGGGTAATAACATCTTTTTGACAAAAGCCGGCTTTGAGACAAAACCGTTGCCCCAACCTCTTTTTACTGTACTAAAGCGCTTATTATGAGCGCTTTCTTTACGTCTTTCTTTTTCAGAAATATGAAGTGAATATTTTTCCATGAACTATTCTTTAACTTTTTGAATAAAAAACTATTGTATCCAATTTTAGAAAAAGTCACTGACAATCTTTGACAATTTGTCTATAAGTCTAAAGATTATTGTCCTAATACTAGGATCTTTTTGATAAATCTGTAACCGATTTTCTGACAATCAGCTCTGTTTTAAATGGTGAGATTTTAAATTTATTCTCACCAGATGCTCTGTCTAATGACAGTAATAATGCGTTCTTGCCCATATCATCAATAGGATTTCTTACAGTAGTAAGAGCAGGAGATAAACATGATGATAAGAACAAATCATCAAAGCCTGTAAAAGATACCTCCTCAGGTACCTTTATTCCTCGGTTTTCAAAAATAGACATCGCAGATGCTGCAATAGTATCTGAATAACAGGCAATAGCTGTAAAAGCATTCTTATCCTTTTTCAAAACCTGTAGCAGTTTTTCAGCTGCCTGTGCACCACCTTCTAATGATGGCGGAACACTTAACATCAGTTCTTCATTTACCTCTAGGTGATGAGCTTTCATCGCCTCAAGATAACCTTCTTTACGCTGATGAGCATCAATAATGTCAAAAGATGAGTTAATAAAAGCGATTTTTTTATGACCGTTTTTAATTAAATACTCAATCTCTTTATACATTGCGCCTTTATTATCAATATTGACACATCTGTCCTCATAGCCTTTTAAAATTCTGTTGACTAAGACAATTGCTGGAAAGCGGGACATATAGTCTGATAAAACTGCATCATCAATAGCCATAGCATGGATAATCAGCCCCGAACACTGATGAGAGAGCAGAGAATCAATTGCATTCTTTTCTCTTACTGGATCATAAAAGCCCTGAGTAATTAAAAGGCTCTTACCTAAGCTGTTTGCAACTACGTCACATGATTTTATCATGCTGCCAAAGTAAGCATCAGAAATATCTGAAACTAAAATTCCAATGGTCTCACTGTCTTTTTTAGCTAAAGTTCTAGCGTTGGCATTTAAATAAAAGCCTAATTCTTTTTGTGCTTTTAAAACGGCATCTTTAGCACTATCGCTAACTTTAGCGGTGCCGTTTAAAACTCTTGAAACCGTTGCTACAGAAACATTTGCTCTTTTAGCTACATCTCTAATTGTTGCTGCCATGGTGTGTATCTTTGGTAAAATATATTGTTCAATAAAGGTGATAATTGATATTTTTAATCTATATTTTACATTAAATCGAAAATAAAAAATCAAAATGTGAAAAAGATCAAATTATTCTATTGTCATCTCAAAATTATGTTCTATAATTCATGTAAACGGTTACATAGGCATATCAATGCTTTTAGAGGAAATTTAAATATGGCTACAATTTTAGTAACAGGTGGTGCCGGTTATATCGGTTCTCATACAGTAATTGAATTAGCAAACGCAGGTTATGAACCAGTTATCTTTGATAACTTCTACAACTCAAAGCCAGCAGTTCTAGCAAGAATTAACAAAATTGTAGGTCACCCAATTCCATTTGTTGCAGGTGACATCCGTTCACGTGAGCAGTTAGAAGCTGTTTTTACAAATTACAAGATTGATGGTGTGATTAACTTTGCAGGTTTAAAGGCAGTAGGTGAGTCTGTTAAGAAACCTTTAGAGTACTACGATAACAACGTCAACGGTGCTCGTACTTTATTAGCTGTTATGAGAGAGTACGGCTGCAAGAACTTTATCTTCTCATCATCAGCAACAGTTTACGGAGAGCCTGACAGCGTTCCTTTAACTGAAAATTCTCCAGTTAAAAGAGCAAACTGCCCATACGGTCAGACTAAGGTTGATATTGAGTACATGTGTCAGGAATTACAAAAGGCTGATCCTGAGTTCTCAATGGTTCTACTTCGTTACTTCAACCCTGTAGGAGCTCACAAGTCAGGTTTAATTGGTGAAGATCCTCGTGGTATCCCTAACAACCTGATGCCATACCTAACTCAGGTTGCTGTACGCAGATTAAAAGAGTTAAGCATTTTCGGTAACGATTACCCAACTCCAGATGGTACCTGCGTACGTGACTATATCCACGTTGTAGATTTAGCTTTAGGTCATGTTGCAGCTCTAAAGCACTGCTTGAATGTACCTGGCACTCATATCTATAACTTAGGTACAGGTGTGGGTTACTCAGTACTTGATATGGTAAAGGCATTCTCAAAGGCCATCGGCAGAGAGCTTCCATACAAGTTTGCTCCTCGTAGAGCAGGTGACGTGGTAGCTTGCTACGCTGATCCTACAAAGGCTAAGAATGAATTAGGCTGGGTTGCTACAAGAACTCTTGATGATATGACAGCTGATTCATACAACTGGCAGAAGAACAATCCTAACGGCTACGAGGATTAAACAGAAAAGTCCTGCCGGTAAATGTAAATTCCGGCAGAACAGAAAAAGCTAATCAGACAAAGGTTATAAACCAGAATTAAAATTACAGGTAGGTTTAAAATGTCATCATTTAACATTACAGATCATCCTCACAGAAGATTTAATGCCTTGACTGGCGAATGGATCTTAGTATCACCTCACAGAGCTAAGAGACCATGGAACGGTCAGGTTGAGAAATTACCACTTGAGGCTAAACCAACATACGATCCAAAGTGCTATTTATGTCCTGGTAATACCCGTGTAAATGGTGACAAGAATCCAAAGTACGAGCACAATTTCGTATTTACTAACGACTTTGCTGCCTTAACTCCAGATACACCACTTGATGCTCCAGAAAGTGAAGAACTTTTCCAGTTGGAGCCTGCTCGTGGTACTGCTCGTGTGATCTGCTTTAGTGCTGATCATTCAAAGACCTTACCTGTAATGGAAACAAGCGAGATACGCTCTGTAGTAGATTTATGGGCATCTCAGTTTAGAGAACTGTCAGCTACTTATAAGTATGTACAACTTTTTGAGAATAAAGGCGCAATTATGGGATGTTCAAATCCTCATCCTCATGGACAAATTTGGGCATGCGACTTTATCCCTGAAGAGTTGATGAAAGAATACAATCAGCAGAAAAAATACTTTGATAAGCACAATTCACCTTTATTGCTAGACTACGTTAATGCTGAACTAAAGAAAAAAGAGCGTATTCTTTTTGAAACTGAGTACTTTGTAGCTCTAGTTCCTTTCTGGGCATTCTGGCCATTTGAGACCATGATCTTACCTAAGTTCAAGGTTCAGACTATCGATCAGTTAACTGATGCACAGCGTGACGACTTAGCAGTTTGCATCAAGAAGTTAACCTGCCGCTATGACAACCTCTTTGAATGTTCATTCCCATACTCAATGGGCTGGCATAATGCTCCACAAGACGGTAAAGATCACAGTGAGTGGCAGTTACATGCTAACTACTATCCACCATTATTAAGAAGTGCAACTGTAAGAAAGTTCGTTGCAGGATTCGAGTTATTAGCTGAGAAACAGCGTGATTTAACTCCTGAACAGGCTGCAGAGCGTCTGCGCAATCTTTCAGATATCCATTACACCTTAAAGAAATAACAGACAAAAGGATTAAGTTATGTCAGATATTAAAACTATTTGCCTAAAGGCTTTTGAAGATAAATTCGGCACTAAGCCTCAGATGCAGGAATATGCACCAGGTCGTGTAAACATCATCGGTGAGCACACTGATTACAATGGCGGTTTCGTTCTGCCATGTGCTATTAAGTATGGTACCTGCATGGTAGCTAAAGAGAATGGCACCAACAAGATGCGCATTCTAGCTGTAGACATGAACAATGACTACGACGAGTTTGAAATTGCTTCGAAGATTGAAAAGCATCCTTCAAAGTTATGGGTTAACTACTTACGCGGTGTAACTTATCAGTTAGCTCAGAAGTTTGGTGATAAGGTAAAAGGTCTTGATATTGCAATCAAAGGTGATGTACCACCAGGAGCTGGTCTGTCATCATCAGCTTCATTAGAAGTTTGCTTCGGTCATTTAGTATCATCTGCTTTCGGTCTTAATGTTCCTTTAATGGATATCGCTCTAATGGGTCAGGCTGCTGAAGCTTACATCGGTATGAAGTGTGGCATTATGGATCAGGCAATTTCTGCTAACGGTACTGTTGACCATTTAGTAAGAATTGACTGCAAGAGCTACGGTTTAACCCAGGTTGCAGTTCCTAAGGATCTTGTGATCTTGATTATTAACTCAAATATCAAGCATCAGTTAGTAGGATCTGAGTATAACGATCGTCGTGAGAGCTGTGAAAAGGCTGCATCAATCATGGGTGTATCACTATTACGCGATGCAACTATGGAGATGTTAGAGAAGTTCAAAGATAAGATGGATGATGTAACTTATCGTCGTGCTCGCCATGTTATCACTGAGGATCAGCGCGTATTAGACGCTTCAAAGGCATTTGAGTCAGGTGACTTAAAGACTTTAGCTAAGTTAATGTATGCTTCTCATGTTTCAATGCGTGATGACTTTGAAATCACTGTAAAAGAGACAGATGCTCTAGTTGAGATCGTAAAAGAAGCTTTAGGTGAAGAATATGCTGCAGTTCGTCAGACCGGTGGTGGTTTTGGCGGTTGCGTAGTAGCAGTTGTTGAGCCTAAGAACGTACAAAAGGTTAAAGATACTGTAAATGCTAAGTACAAGGCTGTATCTGGCATTGATGCTACCATCTTTGAGACCACAGCATGTGCTGGTGCAACTTTTACTAAGCTTTAATAAAAAAAGCTTGCAAAAGTAATTTTCAAAGTGTAATAAATCTCTGTTCAAAAGTAGTTTCTCTGCTGCACTGTCAGCAGAGTTTTTTGTTTTCTCATCTATCTCTTTAGAATTTCTCTTAACTCTCACTTCCGTCCATATCTGAAACAAGTAAAATTACGATCAAAATTAGTGCATTTTAAGATCGTTTATGGACCTTTTAGTAAAATTTTGCTACATTTTAGAACAATAAATTAAGAGACAAAAGTCTCATTACTAACAGGCTATAAAGGACAAATTATTATGACAACTAGAGTTGGTATTTACGGCTACGGTAACTTAGGTCGTGGTATTGAGTGTGCAGTTAATGCAGCTGATGATATGGAATTGGTTGCTGTTTTCACAAGACGTGATCCTTCAGCTTTAAAGATTGCATCTAAAAATGTAGCAGTTGTAAATGTAAAAGATGTTGCTTCATACAAAGATAAGATTGATGTAATGATCTTATGTGGTGGTAGTGCAACTGATCTTCCAACACAGACTCCAGAATTAGCAAAGCTGTTTAACGTAATCGATAGCTTTGATACTCACGCTAAGATCCCTGAGCACTTCAAGTTAGTTGATGAGGAAGCTCGTAAGAGCAACCACATTGCTTTAATCTCAGCAGGTTGGGATCCTGGCATGTTCTCATTAAACCGTTTATATGCAAATGCAGTTTTACCAAATGGTAAAGATTACACCTTCTGGGGCAAGGGCGTAAGTCAGGGCCACTCAGACGCAATTCGTCGTATCAAAGGTGTTAAGGATGCTAGACAGTACACCTGCCCAGTACAGGCTGCTTTAGATGCTGTAAGAAGTGGTTCAAATCCAGAATTAACCACAAGACAGAAGCACACTCGTTTATGCTATGTCGTTCTTGAAGAAGGTGCTGATCCTGCTTATGTTGAGAATGAGATCAAGACCATGCCTAACTACTTCGCTGACTACGACACCACTGTAAACTTCATTTCACAAGAAGAGTTAAACAAGAACCACTCAGGTATTCCTCATGGTGGTTTCGTAATTAGATCTGGTGCTACAGGTGTTAATAACGAGCACAAGCACATCATTGAGTACAGCTTAAAGCTAGACTCAAACCCAGAGTTCACTGCAAGCGTAATCACAGCTTACACAAGAGCTATTGCACGTCTATATAAAGAAGGTGCAACTGGCTGTAAGACTGTATTTGATATTGCTCCTGCTTACTTATCACCATTATCTGGTGAGCAGTTACGTGCAACCATGCTTTAATAAAATCATCTTAAGCAAAGCTTAAGAGAAAAGTATTAAAGACAATCTAAAGCTCCTACCTTTATAATGAAGGTGGGAGTTTTTGTATTTACAGATAATAAAAATGGTGAATAGGTTTTAAATGCGTTACAGAGTATGAATGCCTCTTTGGAAAGTAGTTGCTAAGTTAGGATTTAAACTGAGACTGAGAGTAGTTGCAAAATATGATCATGATTCAATGAGCTATTATGTTGCTTTCTCTGATCTTAGAGCTCTTAATACTGATAGCGAATTATTAGATTCATTGAGAGCTAATATCAAAGAGTGTGCTCTGCTTCTTCTAGAAGACTATGTAAAAGATATTTCAAAAATTAGTATTTCTATTGAAGTGCCATTTTTAGTCAACAAAAACAATTTCGCTTAATCATAAGCTATAAAAGCATAACCCCTCACAAGGAGGGGTTAGAGGCTTTTTATAGCTGAACTTTATGATAAAGAAAGAGTCAAACTCTTTCCTAATGAATTAAGTGCTTTTTGGATCGTGTCTATCCTAGTACTATGTGTTAAGTCTATTATTCTGTTAACTTCCTGAGGTTTTACACCCATTTTTCTCGCCAAATCTACAGGCCTAATTTTTTACGAAACCATCGTATTCAACAACATTTTGGCAATTATGCTTAATTTTGAAGAGGATTATGGCGGAAAGAAGGAGATTTGAACTCCTGAATCATCATTTGATGATTGTCGCATTTCGAGTGCGATGCATTCAACCGCTCTGCCATCTTTCCGTAAGTGACATTATAATTGAAGTAAAAGAATAATCAATCAAAACGAAATATATGGAGTCTATTATGGTAGAGCATGATGAGAAAACTAAAAGCTTTTACCTTTTAGAAGATGGCTATAAGGCTTTTATCTGCTATGATGTTCAAAATGGTGAATTTGATGTATTAACTACACAGGTTCCAAAGGCAATTTCTGGCAGAGGATTAGCTTCACAACTTATGAAAGCCTGTGCTTCATTTGTAAAAGAAAAAGGACTGAAATTTAAAAAAGATCAGTCCTGCTCTTATGCTCAATCCTGGCTTGAACGACATTAACTACTTTCGTTTTAAAGTCTTTATAAATTCCTTTTCAGCCTCTGTCGGAAGATAAGATTCCCTTATCTTCTGCAGAGCTTTATTGTAGGTCTTATTATCAGTTTTTAAACTGATTAGCTTCTTTGTTACCTTGTCTTTATTACACTTACAGTAGAAGGTTGCTATAGCCCACGCAGCTCCCATGTGTACGTAGTACTCAGTGGTATCTACCTTTTCTATTAACTCAAACACCTCATCAAGATATTCATCTTTAGCAAAGTAATCTAAAGCCATCACACAAGCAAAGCGCATATCAAACGGTTTGTTATGGTGTAAGAACAATGGCTTTACAAATGAGTAGTACTCATCCATATGAGTTTTGCATTCTTTTAAAAGTGAGCACAGGCAATCACAGATTGCCCATCCGTTTATAAAAGGTAAGAATTCCTTTATAAGTGTAAGTCTCTTTTCAACTTCCATAGGAATTTTGGCAATAAAGACCGCTCTGCAAAATCGCTCTTCAAAGGCAGAATCAAGTGGTAATGGTTGCAATAGCAGGGCTGGATCTTCATGTTTTAGGTATTTTTGAGCAAGTTTGCGAACTATGGAATTTCTAACGCCCAGCATGGCAACACCAGGACTTAACTTTTCTGAGAACTCTTTGTATTTAACTTCAGACAAAGATTGAAGCTCAGCTAATAACTTTTGCTGTACAGCGTTTCTTTTGTTGTTATCTTTTGTCATGCTCATTCCTTACATTTGGTCATACTCAGAATTCGTGTACAGTCACACTTATAGCCACATTTATAACCATACTAAAAACACCATACTCGTAGCTACACTTAAAACACCTTAGGTAATTCTTTAAATGAGGAGGTATACCGAGGTGATTTATGTTGAGGATCGTTAAAACGAGACTGTTTTACTAGTCTGTTTTGAGCTCCCAAATACACAGTATCTGGCTCGATAGCATTGATGTTATCAAGTGTCTTCATTAAATTGTCACTTTTATCTAAAACCTCTTTATCAGGATTTACAGAAAAAAGATCAGATTGGTACTCTCGACTGTCTTTAAAATCAAAAAGAACAACACCTGCTTTCATATACTCATAGCCGTCTTTATAAATTGTATTTAAGAGCTCTCTTGCTGCTGCAATAAAGACTCTGGTATCAGCACAGGGGATATCTAATGACATGATAGCTTCATTAGAATACTTTTCTTTGTTTCCAAAGTAAGATGTTCTAATTGAGATAGCTATCTTTTGAGCATATTTGTTTAACGAGCGTAACTTCTGACATGCTTTTGCAACATAATTTGATAAAGCTTCATACAGATCATCATATGAGGAGATCCTGTCTTTAAATGAGCGCGACCACATGATTTGATTCTGATTTTGTGGTTCAGACATGCTCTCAATGCAATCGATGTTGTTTAATTCTTTGATAGTGCGTTCAATCTGAACAGAGTACTTCTTTCCTAAATAGGTAGCATCAGCATTGGCTAAATCATAAGCACTTGAAAAGCCTTCTCCTAAAAGATGCTCTTCCATATTCTTTCCAATACCCCAAACTTCTTTTATAGGATTATCTAAAAGCAGTCTTTGTCTTTGACTGTCTGTAAGAATGCTGTACACACCGTTAGTCTTTTTATGAGACTTTGCATAGTTATTAGAGAGTTTGGCTAAAGTCTTGGTTCTGGCTATACCAATACCCACAGGAATACCAACTTCTGTTGCTACTGCATGTTTTACTTTATAGGCAATAGATAGAGCCTCTTCTTCAGAGATATTTTCAAAAGAAAGAAATGCCTCATCTACAGAGTACACTTCAAGATCTTTACAAAATCTCTCTAAAAGAGTCATCACTCTGTTTGAGATATCAAGATACAAAGAGAAGTTTGAGGAGAACAAAGAGATCTTGTACTTTTTAATCTCTTTATCAATCTTAAATACAGGTGATCCCATAGCGATGCCAAGAGCTTTGGTTTCATATGAGCGCGATACTACAACACCGTCGTTGTTAGAGAGTACGGCAACAGGTCTTTTAGACAGATCGGGCCTGAAGATCTTTTCACAGGACACAAAGAAGTTATTGCAGTCACAGAGTAGATAAACTTTGCTGAATACTTTTGTATCTGTCATTTTCTAACTGCCAAATATAACTTGCGCCTGTAAAAGAAATGGTTTAAAAGATTGGTATAAATATTATCATAATAATTAACAATTAAACAGACATGTAAATCACAATTAGTTTTATCTTGAAAAATTTAATATCCTCAAATTATGCGTTAATTATCAGCAGGTTGTAAAAATAATAAAATTTTGCGTAAAAGAAATGTTACGTGAACAATACAAGAAAATCTAATGCAAAGGCACAATAAAACGTAAATGTTGCTTAAAAATTGTTAAGGAACTTGCAAATATACAGTAAAATAGTACATTTTATTGTAAAATTGACCGATAATGAGACAAGTAATGTAATCGTTTGCGTAATTTTCGATGAGGAATGAAATGAGCGTAACCTTAAAGGATTTAGCTAAAGCTTCTGGTGTTTCCATAGGAACAGTATCTCGTGCGCTCAATGACAAGAATGAAGTAAGCGCAAAAACCTCTGAAAGGATCCGTCAGTTAGCACAGGAATTAGGATATATTCCAAACAGAGCAGGACGTGCTCTATCAGCTCAAAAGAGTATTAACTACGTAGGAATTACTATTCCTAGCATCAATTCTCCCTTCTTTGATGATTTAAAGAAAGGTATCGATCAGGCTTTAAGAGAATTTAAAGATCTTGGTATTGATATTGTTTTAAAAGAGCAGGAAGGCTGGGACGTAAACAAGCAGATTGAAGCTATTGATGAACTTGAAAAATCAGGTTGTAAGGCATTTGTACTGTGCTCTGTTGAATCAGATTTAATGAGAAAAAAAATTGATGAGTTAACTGAAAAAGGCTATCCAGTAGTTCTATTGAATAATGATCTGCCAGGCTCAAAGAGACTGTGCTTTGTAGGTCCTGATTACTTAAAGTCAGGTCGTGTGGCAGCTACTATGGTAGATAAGTGTCGTCAGAATACTCCATTAAAGATCTTAGTTGTTGTAGGTTACAAAGAGCACTTAGGTCATAAAACTCGTGTTGAAGGTTTTATCTCAGAGCTTAAAGCAAGACGTAACGACTTTGAGATTGTAGATGTCATCGAAGGTAAAGATCAGGATATCATAACTCAGCAGGTTACCATGAAAGCCTTTTTAGCTCATCCAGAAATTAACGTCGTTTATATGGCAACAGGTTCAGGTGTAAGTGGTTTAGGGGCTGCAATTATCGCTGATGCTGTTCATCAGCGCTTTGTAGTAGCTTGTGATGAGATTTATACCACTAAAGAGTTAGTAAAGAATGACATTATTGACTTTGTGATCTGTCAGTCTCCAGTAGTTCAGGGATATCAGGTGATTAAGAAATTACATGACTACCTAAATAAGATTGGAACACAGCCAGAGGACTACATTGTAGATACTGTAATCAAAGTTAAAACCCATTTTGAGTAAACTCCGTGTAGGCACTGATAACTTTTTCTCCTCTCTGTTTTCAGTGCCATTCTTTTTTCTATTGTTTAGATTTCTATCTCTATCTCCTCATTTTAGATCTTATCAATTTTGCCATGATCAATTTTGAGCAAAAGACTCTATTTGTGCTCCAAAAAAGTTAGTTTAATATAAGGTACAAATTTCTGTTTTATTATGAGTCCATATTCATTGCATAAGGAATGACTCATATGGAAGCACTATCGCAGATTTTAGATAAGGTAGATGGATTTATCTGGGGCGCCCCTTTACTGATAGCTCTAATGGCTGTTGGTTTCATGCTGACAGCTAAATTGCACTTAATTCAGGTGTCAAATTTAATCCTGTCACTAAAACTGGTGTTCTCATCCAAGGCTAATGCTGATGATGCCTCAAAAGCAGGTGATATCTCAGGTTTTGCAGCCTTATGTACAGCTCTTGCCAGTACCATCGGAACCGGTAACATTGTAGGTGTAGCTACAGCAGTGCACATGGGAGGTCCTGGTGCTTTGTTCTGGATGTTTGTAGCAGCTTTCTTTGGTATGGCAACTAAATATTCAGAGTGCCTGTTAGCCGTTAAATACAGGGAAGTTGATGAAAAGGGTAGATACAGAGGTGGTCCTATGTACTACATTAAAAATGGACTTCACTGTAAGAGTCTGGCTGCTCTGTTTGCTCTGCTCACAGTTGGTGCTGGCTGTTTTGGCATTGGAACTTACTGTCAGGTAAACTCCATGGTAGATGCTAACAGAATTATGTTTGGCATGTCACCATTAGCCTCATGTGCCATTATCTCAGCTTTAGTAGGTATGGTAACGGTAGGTGGTTTAAATTCCATCTCAAGAGTAAGCACCAAGCTTATTCCTTTAATGGCTGTGTTCTATATTGTAGGATGTCTTTTTGTAATATTAGTTAATATAGAGAATTTACCTTCTGCCATTGTACTTATTGTAAAGAGTGCCTTTAACTTTGATGCAGGAGTTGGTGCTGCAACCGGCATTGGTATTCTTGTGGCAATGCGTTTTGGTGTAGCTCGTGGTATGTTCTCAAATGAGGCTGGTTTAGGTTCAGCTCCAATTGCAGCAGCTTCTGCAAAGACTAAATTCCCAGCAGAGCAGGGACTTGTTAATATGACCGGTACCTTCTTTGATACCATCATCATTTGTATGTTAACAGGTCTTACCATCGTGCTTACTAACACCTGGTCAGGTGATCTTGATGGAGCTGCCATTACCTCTGAGGCTTTCAGACAGACTTTAGGTGATTCCTGGGGTATTTACATGGTAAACATAGGCTTGTTACTGTTTGCCTTTACCACTGTAATCGGCTGGAACTATTATGCTGAGTCTTGCGTAGTTTACCTCTTTGGCACAAAGGTCATCTATGTGTACAGATTTATCTATATCCTCATTGTAGCCTCTGCGGCTTTCATGACTTTAGATCTTGTCTGGATCTTAGCTGATATTTTAAATGGTCTGATGGCACTGCCTAACCTTATAGCATTGTTCCTTTTAAGAAAGGATATTGTTGAGGAAACTAAAAAGTATTTTGCCCATTTAAAAGAGCTTAAAGTGAAGATTTAGATAATTAGATTGAAGGTATAAAAATGGCCTGACAATGTCAGGCCTTAAAGTCAAAATGATGCATCAGAATTTAAAAACTATCTTTTTTTGGTCTGACCATAGTAAGCATTTGCGCCATGCTTTCTTAGATAATGCTTATCTAAAAGCTCTTGTTGCATTGGCTTTAACTGTGGGCACAAAGTTAGTGCATGGTATGCCATGTAAGCAACCTCTTCTAGAACCACAGCATTATATACAGCATTGTCAGGAGAAGTTCCCCAGGTAAATGGACCGTGAGAGTAGCATAAGCATGCTGGAACATCCTCAAGTTTAATACCACGATTTTTAAATGTTTCAATAATAACTTTACCGGTCTCTAATTCATACTCGCCGTCGATCTCCTCTTTAGTCATCTGACGAGTGCATGGAATAGGTCCATAGAAATAGTCAGCACCTGTGGTGCCTAAAGCTGGAATATCGATACCAGCTTGAGCAAATGAAGTAGCGTTTCTTGAGTGGGTGTGAACTACACCGTTAATTTTTTCAGAGGCACGATACAACTCAAGATGGGTAGGAGTATCTGTTGATGGGTTAAGATCACCTTCAACCTTCTTACCTGTCTTAAGATCAACTACCACCATATCCTCAGGTTTCATTGTTTCATAGTCAACTCCTGAAGGTTTGATTACAACTAATCCTTTTTCTCTATCGATACCAGATACGTTGCCCCAGGTGAAAGTAACTAGACCATGTTTTGGCAGATCAAGATTTGCTTTACATACAGCCTTTTTTAGATCTTCTAACATATGAAAACTCCGAAAACAGTAAGACGTCATTAAAAAAATGGGTCTTCAAAAAATGAAACTGTATGTATTATAGGTGAATATTTTTTAAGAAATTTGATCTGCGCAAAATATTTTAAAAATAGTTGTTATAGATATAACTATCTATTTGATATTAAAGGTATTAAATATATCGTAAACGGTTGCAAGATTACTTGATTTTAGTAAAAGTAAAACCGTTTTCTAATAAAACTGAAGGTTTTACCTTTTGATCTGCAAGTAAGAGTTCTCCTCTTTTATCTAGCTCTAATAACTTTCTGGGACAGGGGACAGCAATTGGGCAATAAGGCTTACACAGCTCAATTAGTTTATTTAAAGTTACATAGTCGTCAGAACAAAGATTTACAGGACCTGAGAGCATTTTGTTAATGATGAGATTAAAAGCTTCAACAATATCATTAAGAAGAATGTAAGGTATGGTGTTGTCACCAGGTATAAAGTGAAGCTTTGGTAAAAATCTTAAGTTCTGACTGAGTCCACCACCACGGCCTACAACCACACCAATTCTAGCAAGGCAAATCTTAGAGTAGCGGAAAGTTGAATTTTTAGCAAAAGATAGGGCTTTATCTTCGATAGCTTTGCAAATTTTTGCGTAGTCATTGTCTCCTAACTCTCCTGTTTCATCGCATTGAGCTTTGTCTTTATAAATACCAGTAGCACTTGCCTGAATAAAGAGTTTTGGAGCACGTAATTTGTATTCTTCAAATAAGAGGTCAAGAGTATCTAATCGTGAAGATAAGATCTCATCCATTCTCTTATGAGTCAATTTCTTTTTAGCAATAGATTCTCCAGACAGATTAATGATGACGTCAACATTTGGAAATTCGTTGTATAGATTGACAAGTCTAAAATTTGGTGAGCCAAAAGTATTCTTTAAGAAAGTTGCTTTTTTTAAGATTTTAGTTACATCGTGGATATGAGTATAGATATTAACTTGATGTCTTTGTGCTATTAGATTGCGACACAAAGCTCTGCCGATAAAGCCACTGCCTCCACATACAAGAATTCTCATAATGATCCTGAATAAAAGAAAGGCAGCGCTAGGCGCTGCCTTCTATGATTACTTAAATAAATACTACTTAATCTGAGCTGCCTGAATTGCAGTTACAGCGATGGTGTAGATGATATCATCAACTAAAGCACCACGTGACAGATCGTTAACAGGCTTCTTCATACCCTGTAACATAGGTCCGATTGATACTAGACCTGCTGAACGCTGTACAGCCTTGTATACGGTGTTACCGGTTGACAGGCTTGGGAAGATAAATACAGTAGCCTTACCTGCAACAGGGGAGTTAGGAGCCTTCTGAGCAGCTACGTTAGGCATTACAGCAGCATCGTACTGTAGAGGACCGTCAACTGCGATATCAGGACGCTTCTGACGAACTAACTCAGTTGCAGCCTTCATTAAATCAACATCAGCACCTTTACCTGAGTTCATGGTTGAGTAGGTAACCATAGCAACCTTAGGATCGATACCGAATGCTTTAGCAGTATCTGCTGACTGAATAGCGATCTCTGATAACTGCTCTGCATCAGGATTGATGTTTAGAGCGCAGTCGCCGTATACATAAACCTGCTCTGGCATTAACATGAAGAAGATAGCTGAAACAAGCTTTGCACCAGGAGCAGTCTTGATGATCTGCAGAGGTGGTCTGATGGTATTAGCGGTGGTGTGAACTGCACCAGATACTAAGCCGTCTAACTCGTTACGCTCAATCATCATGGTAGCTAAAGCTACGTTATCCTTTAACATCTCTAAAGCAGCCTCAGGTGTCATACCTTTAGCTTTACGTAACTCAACTAATCTGTCAACGTAGTTCTGACGAACTGCATCTGGATCAACGAATTCAACGTTGTCACCTAAGGTTACACCCTGCTCTTTAGCAACAGCTAAGATCTTATCCTTGTTACCGAATAATACAGGAACAGCGATGTTCTGCTCAGCAACCTTAGCTGCAGCACATACTGTACGTGGCTCATCACCCTCAGGTAGAGCAATCTTTTTGTGAGCTGCACGAGCTAACTCTGTTAACTTGTAACGGAAAGCTGCTGGGCTCATTAAAGGAGTATCAGAAACAGCAAACTGTGATAAGGTCTCAAGAGACTTCTTATCAAAGTCTTTAGCTGCATTTTCCTTAATGTAGTTTACCTGCTCAGAATCATCTTCACGTAATACTGGTGCAAGATCTGATAAAGCCTGAGCTACAGCCCATGATGACTTGTGAGTCTCAATTACAGTAGCACCTGCAACTGAACCTGTAGTACCCTCAGTTAGAATTACAACCTTTGCATTAGTTGAAGCAGGTAACTCGTCAGTTACTAAAACCATCTTGTCACTTGCTTTAGCATTTGACAGGGTAACTTTGAATACGCGGGCATCCTCATCACCTGAAGCAACTTTTGCATCTAAGTAGTCAGCGATATCTTTAGCACGTGGAGCATAGTAGAACTTGTCATAGTTTACAGTTGCGATGAAGTCCTTTAGAGCAGGCTCTTCAACCTTGCATGAAGTATCGCCACCACATGAGCAGTGACCGCAACCTGATAGAACAAGTTTCTTATTACCGGCAGCATCCTTAGGAGCTACAGGGTTAATTAAGATGTTACCTAAAACTTTGTTTTTACCTGCGTTGCCAAAGTACTGTAAGGTAGCAGCTAAAGCGCTCTTTGCGCACTTGCAGTCGCACTGTACAACAGGAACAATTGAAGCATCGAATGCGTGGCAAACATCAGCATTCATTTCATCCTTATCAAAAGGAGTGTCTGTAACGCCTTCGATTACGATAACATCGTAGTTACCGCTGTTCTTTAATAGGTTGTAGTTTGCAACAATCTTTTCTAGAACATCTGATCTATTGCCATTAGCAATTTTCTTAGCAGCGCAGAACTTGTTTAAGCTCTTATCGTTGCACTCAGTCTTTGAGCAGCTAGCAAAAGGTGAAAATAGGGCCGCTTTAACGCCATTGTTGTTTAAAGCCTGAACTAAACCTAAAGATGCAGTATAAATACCAGAAGTCTTTGCTACTGGAACAAGCATTACATTACGAGTCACTTCAATCTCCAAAATGCTTACAATAAAAATAAGAAATCGTTTACAAGAGGGTAGACTCTATCCTTTTGTAAGGATAGAAATTATAACATATCTATGATTATCAAACTCATGAACATGCGATTTCATAGCAAATGAACCCCTTATTAAAGACAGTTTATGAACCTGAATTATGATTGTAATTTGCACTGTTGAACGGTGTTTTGTATAGTATGTGCAGTTTAGATGTGGAGCAGAATATGATTATTTTTAGCAATCTTAATCGCGGTATTGACTATATGAAAAAGTGGCCATTAGAACCACTGTTAAATCCAGTTTTCAAAGAAAACCGGGTTAAAAAAGCATTGCTTTTGGGTAATAAGATCCTGCCTCCTTTTATTGTCTTTATCTTTTTCTGGGGCTTTTATTTAGGCGGAGGATTTAAAGGAGTTCCATTCTTGTTTGCTATTGGCTCAAATTTTCCGGTGACCATTGCCTGTGTTTTGTTTTTACTTTTAATGCCTGTTCAGGGATATTACTGGTTTTATAAGAGATCAGTTACATCTTTAAATGAAAAGCAAAAATCCTTTTACAAGGATACTTGTAAAAAATTAGAAATTGAGCCTTCTATAAATCCAACTATGTATGACTTAGAAATAGTAATAAACAAAGGAATAAATAAGCTTGGAAGAGAGTTTTTAAAGCAGTTGTAGAAGAGCTTTTTGAGATCGAGAAGATCATTTAGCAAAAACTAGAATAGGGAAAAGCTCAGCAGATTTTGCTACTACTTGTTGATAGTAGTAGCAAATAAATATCTCTCAAAAGAGATTACTTCAATTTTTTTACACTAACAGCGCAGTTCTTTCCTGCAAAGGCAATTCCGTAGGCATCGATGCTTTGAATCATTCTGTTACTCATAAAAGGTTCAGAGTAATTTTTCTCTTCTATTTGAGACAGTGCTGTTTCACTTAAGGTTACTAAATCTGAACCTACAGAAGCTGATTTAATCTCAATGATTGCTACCTTTCTACAGTCAATGTCTTTAAAGGTAATATCTGCATATCCATCACCAGATTCATAGTTAGAGTGGTATTCACCTAGATTATCTTTACAGTTAGTAAAGATACCGTTTAAGAAACCATGGTAGTAATTCTCGTGAGGAGCTTTAGTTGCAGTATCTCTTACAGATACAAATGAACGTAATAATGGTCCTAACTTATCCTGTACATAATCAACTTTACCTTCTAATAAGGCATTAGCTATGTTTAAAGCTAGATTATCTTTGCTTAATATTTTCCCAAATCTATCTAATATATTGTTTTCAAAACACTCAAGTATCTCTAGGTTAGGTATTTTTACAAAGATATCTTTATTGTTTTCTTTTGCTAATTCTTCTTTTTTAGTCTGTTCCCAATCTACTGTCAGATAACCAGTATGGAGAAGCAACGACCAGAAATCATCAGATTTATGCTCTGACAAAGTGTCATAGTTCATAGAATCGTTTAATTGAAAACTAATAGATTTACCATTAACTAAGTTCTGCATCTTTTGGTTGTCATTGTCTGTAAGATAACCTAGATACTCTCCTAAGGCACTGTCAGATGAGCTTTTATCCCAGTAGTTGCCAGGTTTAATGTCATCTGTGTTACCTGTTTGTTTTAGGTTAAAGTTGTCATCTATGAAATTTAAAACATCCCATGGACAGAACATCTCTTTGTCATAGAACTTGTAACCGTCGTAGTAATTTTTTACGGTTTGTGAAAAGTCCTCAAGTTCATAGTCTTTTAAGATTTTTTGTGTTTCATCTTTGGTAAAACCAATCATTCCAGTGTACTTATCTATTTTACTGGTAACAGTATTTACCTTAAGGTTGTTCACACCTGTAAAGATACTGTTCTTAGCTACCTTTAAACATCCTGTGATTACTACCTTACTTATAATTGAAGTCTTCTTTTCAGGATCTTTTTGAGGATCTTTTAAGAAACCTAAGAAAGATGTCATTAAAGTAACCATATCTTTATGATAGCCATGCTCTTGAGCTTTAGCTAAAGGTACATCATATTCATCAATTAAGATATAAACCTGTTTGTTAAAGTGCTTATAGAGCATTAAACTTAAGGATTTAATTGCTGAAGTTACGTATGATATAGCTTGCTTATCAGCCTTTTTCAGATATATCTCATCACATAGCAAATTAAACTTTGCTTTCTCCATTTCATTTAAATATGGACTTTCTTTTAAGAAGCTAAATTCATTTGCTTTAGCAGAAACAACTTCAGCTAGTTTTAAATAGGCACTTTCAAAGTCATCTCCTAAAACATCTTTCAAGGTAATGGAGATGACAGGAAATTGCCCCATATACTTTTTACAGAACTTTTGATCTTCTAATATCTTTGTTCCTTTAAAGAACTTGTCTTGAATTGAGGTATCACCAGGCTTTTCGTAATTGATATTCAGGAAAGACTCAAACATATTCATGAGCATGGTCTTACCAAATCGTCTAGGTCTTGTTAAGAGCAAAACAGTAGTACCATCAATTAAAGAATTCTCGTCTACGGCTTCATCCTCTGAGAATACCTGTTTCAAGTAAGGTGTCTTATCTACGTAGTAACGGTTCTTTTCTCTAACCTCAGCAAAGGTATCTCCTGTTACTGGTAAGGCTAAGAAGTGTTTTTTGCTCATTATTGGTTCCTGTTACTTTTTCTTAATTTCTTACATGATTATATGTTATTTGCACTACTTTATTAGGCTTTTACATACAAATATTGCCAATTTTGAGGATTTAGAACAAATATTTCTCAATTTTAGTTTTTCTAAAATGAAAAATCCCAGATAGCTTTATTACCTACCTAGGATTTTATTTGAAACTTATCTTTTAAATGAGTTGATGGATTACCTGTTATTTACTCATATCATGACAATTCATCATTTCATCAGATTTTGATAAATCATAAGGCATTGAATTCATGCTCATTGAGTCATGTTCCAGATTCATCGACATATGGCGCATATTTAAAGTTTCTATTACTTTTGGTGTATCAGTCATGCCTAAGGCAGGATCTAGCATACCAAAGACCATGGCAGCATGTGAGGTTACAAGATAAATGCTCAAAAGCACGATCTTTACAGCCATCTTAGCACGCTTGTTTGCTTTTCTAAAAATCAGATCTACCTGCAGTAAAGACATTAACACTAAAGGAATCACAGCTACCATAAATAAAAGAGCTGAAGCATAATCTATCCAGCCTTTCCAAAGATTTTGTTCATTTGCAGGAAGAACCAACTCTTTTATAAATAAAAAACCTAAAACAAGCATCACAATGCCTGAGATAAAAGTGCAGATAGAATTTAAACTATGCACTTTTAGTAATGGTTTTGAGCTAAAGAGAAGAACTATTTCAGTAATAGCAATAGTCTCTGCAATTACCATTGGCACTACCATGAAGAAAATCAAGTTATATGGAGAATTGGCCATTAAAAGCGACATATATTGAGTCATTAACATTTATGAATACCTTTCAATTCAATGAAAACACATAAAGTTTGTTTTGAGTTTGCTACTCTAGAGGCTTAATTCTAGCAAATAAACTGCATGCAATTGCGACGAAACTTATCATTACGTTTATTACATTAAACGCAGTTACTTTGTAATTATCTAGTGCAGACTTTTATAATCACTTGGAAGTAAATGCTGTTGACCGAACTTTTATCCTCAAAAATAGCGAAAATTTGCAAATAATGTTAAAATTTTGACATTGAATTTAATTAAAAGGAGTTTTGCTATATGTCAATGCCAGAACGTTACCACCCAGAATGCCCACCAGATGCACATAAAGTTATTAGACCTCCTGTAAAAGAGGTATTTGCTACACTTTGCGTCAAGGTTGAAGATTCTGAAGAGAAGAACGGCATGGCAAACGTTGTAGAAATACTCTCTTTAATGAGCAAAAAGCCTTTAATCTTATGCTCAGATAAGATGCGCAAGCTAATCTGCGACTACACTAAAGACAGTGAAGTAAAACCTGAATTCTTAAGAGTTCATGAAGACGGAAAAGCTTCAATCAGCTATGAGAATGGAGCTATTGGTCCTACTACAGATTTTTATGATTTTGCAGGCAATTCTCTGAACTATAAAGATTTCTTAAAGACCTTAGAGAAAAAATGTATTGTAAGTGTAGATATGTTATCAATGTTTACCTTACGTTCAATCTCTACTGTATATCCTTGGGATGAACTTTTAGCAAATCAGTTCTTATGTCAGTATTTAGAGGCTTCAAAAACTCTGACTGATGACGACATTGCTCTGCTTACAGATGTACGTTATGGCAGGTTTGATGCACTCAACGTTGAAGAGAAGAGTGCTACTGCTTATAAATTCTTAAGACTAGAACGTAAACTTTTCTTACAGTATCCAACTGAAGATGACTAAACTATTATCTAAGACCGCCACTTTGGCGGTCTCTTTAATTCAAAAGCCTTCAATTACTCCAAACGATCTTGGTTGTCAGGATTTAGTAAGAGCAAGACTTGAGAATGTTAACTTCAAGTGCTTAACTTTAAAAGACAGTGGCACTGAAAATCTTTTAGCTCTCCATGGTGAAGGTTCACCTTTCTTTTTATTTTTAGGTCACACAGATGTCGTAAGTCCTGGTGATGAAAGTGCCTGGGCAGTGCCTCCATTTGAAGCTTTAATAGATGATAAAGGTGTTTTACATGGCAGAGGATCACAGGACATGAAAGGATCTGATGCTGCTATGACCGAAGCTCTAGTAAGCTTTGTAGAACACAATCCTCATCACAAAGGCACTGTAGGTATTCTTTTGACCTCTAACGAAGAAGGAGATGCTAAAGGTGGTACTCCTTTTGTAGTTGAGTACCTAAAAAAGAAGAACCTCATTCCTGATTACTGCCTTGTAGGCGAGCCATCTTGCTCTAATACTTTTGGCGACACCATTAAAAACGGCAGACGCGGTTCGCTTACCGCTCATATCACTGTAAACGGAATTCAGGGGCATGTAGCCTATCCTGACAGATGCGATAATGCTGCTCATCATGCTGGAGTTTTAATCTCACGATTATTCTCTAAAAAGTGGGATGAAGGTTCTAAGTTCTTTCCTCCAAGCTCTTTTCAGGTAACCAACATTAAGTGCGGTACCGGTGCTGAAAACGTAGTACCTGGCAGTTGCTATATTATGTGCAACTGGAGATTTAATGATGCCTTATCAAAAGACAAGATCTCAATTGAGGTAGAAAAAATCATAAGAGAGTTAGAGCTTAACTGTGAGATTAGATATGTTCTAAACGGTGAACCATTTATTACTAAAGGCGGTGAACTTTTAGATTCTCTTGAAAAATCAATAGTTGAAGTTACAGGTAACAAAGCTTTGTTATCTACAGCAGGTGGCACCTCAGATGGTCGCTTTATAGCTCCATTAGGCACTAAAGTAGTTGAATTTGGACCTGTATCAAACTTAATTCATAAAGTAAATGAATCTGTTGAATTAGATTCATTAGACAAGCTTCATGAGGTTTATGTTAAGACTTTAAACGATCTGTTCAGATAAGATATGAAGTTAGGCTTTTAGAGCCTAATTTTCTTTACAGACAAACTAAAATTGATTAGAAGACGTGCTCTTTAAAGGCTTTAATCATGGTCTTAGTAAGAGAAATTACGGGATCAGCAATTTCAAGCTCCTCGCGTTTTTTCCATAAAGCTTGAGCTAATTCATTCTCATCACGCACAATCGTACGTGAGCCGTCAACTTCAGCTACATATCCTAGCAACAGATTACTATCAATTCCCCATGGTTGAGAGCCATAGTACCTCAGGTTTTTAATCTTAAGGCCGACTTCCTCTGCAACCTCACGAGCACAAGTCTGCTCTGGAGTTTCTCCTATTTCACAAAAACCTGCAATCAAAGCTACACCTCTGTATGGTCTATCTTTATATTGAGTAACTACGATGTTATCGCCATCAGTTACAGCAACAATTACCGCAGGAGCAATCTTAGGATAGATCGTGTTACCACAATGAGGACATACTAAAGCTCGCTCTGTTTTAGAGTGCTCTGTTCTACAGCCACAGAAGCCGCAGAACTTATTAGACCTGTACCATTGGAATAACTGATAAGCAGTAAAGCCAGCAAAGCATACAGTACGAGGATTGTCTGAGCGTAAGACTCTTTTGGTCATATAAGAAAAACCATCAAGATATGGGCAATTCTCACCTGTATATAGAAAATAAGCTCTATCATCAATCTTAAAAAGATAGGTAAGTTCGTTCTGATTGAATGATGATGCTTTGGGTAAAGATAATGGAGAGTTCTCTCCATCACCAGATACTAATACATTATTACCGTCAAAGATGAAGACTTCATCATTATCTTGAGCGTCTCTTTTTAAAGAGAACTCGTTATAAAACTGATGTGGGAATAAATCTTGGATCATAGTTTACTCTGCAGATATTTCTCTGCATCTAAGGCTGCCTTACACCCCTGTCCTGCTGAGGTAATGGCCTGACGATAAATTCTGTCGGCACAGTCACCTGCAGCAAAGACACCAGCAACTGAGGTTGAGGTCTCTGAGGTAAATCCAGTTTTTACAGTACCGTCATCATAAAGTTCAATCTGTCCTGCAAATGGCTTAGTTGAAGGTTCATGACCTATAGCCATGAAGACTCCTGAAAGAGAAATATCTCTATTCTCTCCATTAACCTGAACCTTAACCCCATTTACAAGATTACCATCGCCTAAGATCTCTTTGATGTTGGCATTTAAGACAAACTCAACCTTACCTTCAATCTCGAGTTTTCTTAATCTGTCGACTAGAACTTTCTCTGCTCTAAACTCTGCTCTTCTGTGAATTAAATAAACTTTTGAGCACAGGTTAGCTAAATACAAAGCTTCAATGAAAGCAGCTGATCCTCCACCTACAACAGCAACTTCTTTACCTCTAAAGAAAAAGCCATCACAGGTTGCACAGGCAGATACGCCCTTGCCCTTATATTTAGTCTCAGACTCTAACCCTAAATATCTTGCTTTAGCGCCGGTTGCAATGATCACTGTTTTTGCTTTTAAAACTGTACCTGATGAGAGATAAACTTCTTTTACATTTTTTGAAAAGTCAGTTTTTACAACTTCATCATAAATAAACTTTGTGCCGAGTTTTTCTGCATGCTTTGACATATCCTGCATGAGAGAAAAACCGTCAGGAGCATCAAAACGTGATGGCCAGTTTTCAATTTCAGGTGTGGTTGTAAGCTGTCCACCGACCTCAGAGCCACAGACTAAAACAGGCTCTAATTGGGCTCTACAGGCATAGATGGCAGCAGTATAGCCGGCTGGACCTGAACCTATGATAAGAGTATTTAAAATCTCACTCATTTAGCTAAAAGCTCCTTATAGTGTTCTTTAGCATAAGACACTGCATACTTTACCCATGGTTCATTAAAAGAGATCAGATACTCAAGGGCAAAATCAACAGGGAAAGCACCTATGCACTCATCAGCTTTTTTTGAAAAAGAAATATGCCAAGGTTCAAAGGCAATAGTTCCTTTTCCGTTAAAAGGACGTTTAAAACCGAATTTATTGAGGTTTTGAGAAAGATACTGACCTAATTTGTAGAAGTAATTACCCTTTTGATATTCTCTTGCGGTAAGTTCTAACTGTTTACCCTCAGGTAAGAGGTTTACAGCATAGATATCAAAATCAGTACCAAAATGGTGACGGGAAAAACCAGGAATTGATGAAAATCTTATGATTTCTAAAACCTTCTGCTCATCACTTAATGAGCTGATATCCATAGGATTTTCATTTACATCTAAGACAGGTCTTTTTCCTTTGAACTTGTCATCAAAGATTTTAAACTGCTTATAAAAGCTTCTGTAGGCAGAAGCTATACGCAGTTCAAAACCTTTATCAAAGGCATCTGAGAATAAATCTGGTAATGCCTTTGCTGCATCCCTGTCACACATGAGCACACTCATGCGTCTAGGATCATCTTTAATATTTACTAATTTACTGTCATCAAGACCAATTAACTGTTCTTTAGTTGCCATATGTTTCTATAATCTTTGAAGCTTCCTCTTTAAGATCTGAGCTTCCGTGTTCCTTCACATCATCAATGATCTTTAAAGCTTCTTCTGTATCGCCAGTCTCAAAATACAGTCTAGCCAAGTTTAATTCATCAACATAGTACTGATGCTGTTTCGCATTTAAACCTTCATAGTCATCTGTATTTTCAGCATTATCTAAATTGTTGTCATCTGCTACATCGTCCCTCTGTGAAGAAATAGGACCGATGGTATCTGCTACATTCTCTAAAGAATGATCTTCAGTATCATCAGGAGCTGATGATTTATCTTCAACTGGTTCATCCAATGCTAAATCGTCCTCAGGGATACTCTTAGGATCAACTGCATTTGCTGAACTCATCATAGAAGCAATCTCATCATCTGTGAAGGCTTTTTCGTTATCATGAGGTAAATCGTCATGAACACCGCCACTTAGCATGTTCATAATATCCTCATCAGCACCTGAGTCATATTGAGCTTTTGATGCACTCAATCTTTGCTCCAGATCATCTAAAGCTTTTGCATCTTCTGCTTGAGACTCTGAAGATTCGATATTTTCAGCAGGAGAATCATTCTCTTTACTCTCAAGAGCACCTTCATTTGCATCAGTTGCTACATCAGCTTGCTCTATAGTCTCTTCTAAATTATCTGATAGATTGTCCTCATTTTGAGGAGTATCTTCAACAGTATCTGATGCTACTGTAGGACTAGACTTTTTGCCTTTACCCACAATATCAAAGTCGTCATCAGGAACTGCCCATGATACAACGCCATTTTCATCTTTGCTGTTGTCATCATGTGGGTCTTGATTAAAGATAGCCTGCTCTGACTTATCCTGAATATCACCAATATCATTAGTGTCATCATTTTCGCTCTTAGCAACATTTGTGGTGTCAGCAGTATCTTCGTCTGCTGATGTAACCGTAGCTTCTTCTACAGGAGTTTCATCAAAAGAATCATCCTGCTCTGGCACTTCAAATTCAGGCTCTACAGCTTCATTATCGAGGTAATCAGCCTCATCAGTATCAACATGTGTAGCATCTACAGTCTCTGCATTTTCAGGTTCTACAGCATCTGTATGAGGCTCTGCATCTTCATCGATAGTGTGTTCTGATTTTTGCTTCCCTTCATCTTCAGGAATAGCATCAAATGTTTCCACACCATCTGCTATTTCTTCAGGAGACTCTGCCTCTTCTGGAGCATCAACAACATTGTCATTACCATTTAAGAGATCTTCTAGATTAAGATCATCATTTAAGACCTCATCAACATTCTTTCCTACAGAATTGTTTTTAGGGACTTCATCTTCAGAGATCTCTTCAGCATCTGCTTCAGGAATATTGTCTTCTTTACGGTCATTGTTTTCAAATTCTGCATCAGTTTCAGCTTTTTCATCTTCAGCATTGTCTGAATTATTATCAGACATTGACTCTAAGAATGCTTTTTCTTCACCTGAGAGTTGCTCTTGAGGATCTTCTGATGAAACGGGCTCTTTCTTTGAAGGCTCTGCAGTATCTTCTGTCTTATTTGTAGCATCAAGAGGATCTGCAACATCTGATGCATCAGCATCAACGTTATCAGATATTTCAGTTTCAGATTGTGAAGACTCAGCTTTAATATCTAAAGTCTCAGGATCTACGTGATTTTCTTCTAAAATCTTATCTGAGTTATCTTTGAGGTGATTTAACAGTTCATCTTCACTGACATCTTCAACTTTTACATCGTCTGTCTGAATGTCGTCTGTTGCAGGTGCTTCTTCTTTTGAGTCTTTCTCATCTGAAGGTGTAGTCTCAGCAGTGTTTTCAGGTTCTGCTACTGTCTCTTTATCAACATCATCTACAATTGAATCAATGTCTGCATTGTCTGTTACATCTGTTGCTACGTCTGAAGTTTCACTTTCTTTTGCACTATCAGCATTTTCATAAGCCTTATTCATGGCCTCTGTGATAGCTTCTTCTTCAGACTTTGGGGCGGTATCATTAGCCTCACTATTTTCCTTTGAAGATGTTTTCTCTGCTAAAGGCTCTTGTGTAGTTGCAGCTGCTACAGGCTCTTCTTCAGATTTAAGAGCATTAGCTTTGTCTTCACTCTTCTCTTCAGCTTCTTTTTGCTCATTTAAAGCTGCGCTCCAAGCATCAGCCATTGCCTCTTCTTCAGATTTAGGAGCATTAGCTTTGTCTTCAGTCTTTTCTTCAGCTTCTTTTTGCTCATTTAAAGCAGCGCTCCAGGCGTCAGCCATAGTCTCTTCTTCAGATTTAGAAGCATTAGCTTTATCTTCAGTCTTTTCTTCAGCTTCTTTTTGCTCATTTAAAGCTGCGCTCCAGGCATCAGCCATAGCTTCTTCTTCAGATTTAGAAGTATTATTTTTTTCTTCACTCTTCTCTTCAGCTTCCTTTTGCTCATTTAAAGCTGCGCTCCAGGCATCAGCCATAGCCTCATCATCAGACTTAGCTTTATCATCATCTTTCTTTTCAGAGTTTTCCTGTTCGTTTAAAGCAGCTTCCCAAGCTGATGCCATATCATCTTGTGAAGTATCTTTATTCTCATCTTTATCAAGATCAACGTTCTGCTCCGAACCAGTCTGCTCATCTAGAGCTTTTGACCACTCATCCATTACATCCTTGTCATCTTTTATCTCATCAGATGAGTTAGTTGTTGCTGCATTATCCCAAGCCTCTTGAGCAGGATCTTTTTCAGTTGCAGTTGCATCAGCACCAGTGTTATCTGCTGTTGCACTGTTATCAGGAATTTCTGTAGCATTTGAAGCTGATTCTTCAGCGTCAGCCTGCTTTTTCTCATTTAAAGCAGCTTCAACATCTGATGCTGAATCAGATGGTGAATTTATAGAGTTATTGTTCTTGTCCAGTTCTCTTTGAGGAATATCCGTGGTATCTGGCTCTTCATCGCCAGATACGGGAGCTTCAAGATCGATAGAACCGTTCTCATCTGATAATAAGGTATCATCTGATGAGTAATCATCCTCAACATCAAAGTCATCGGTCATCTTAGCGCTAGCACGAGACTTTAACTTGATAATTAAGAAGACAATCATCAGTACTAAAGCTAATAAGCCAGCACCGAATAAGATCATCATGACAGGCTTATCAAGATCAACTACAGAGGTAGGTGTACTTACTGAGAATTTAGACAGCTGTAGCTGCATATCCTCAATCTTCTCATCATTAGCAAGTAACATCTCTCTCATTCTGTCATTATCTTGAGAGATCTTTGAAATATTACCTTTAATCTCAATAATGTCTTGCTGAAGACCTGAAATAATATTGTCATACTGAGAAGCTAGTGTAGAAACACTGTCTGCTGCTGTTTTAGCAGTAGCTGCAGATGTTTTCTTCATTCTGTCCATAGCTTCAGCTAACTGTTGCTCTAAGACTTTAGTTTTCTCATCAATAGCTTTCTTATTGCCATCGAGCATGATCCTGATAGATTGAGCATCTACAGCAGCAGCTGCAAGATCAGCACTCATTGCTTTAGTAGCTTCTGCCTTTTTGTTATTGTCTGCACTGCCCTCATTATTACCGTTTGGTACGGTCTCTTCTGTAACCTGACTTTTATCAAGATCAGCGCCACGGGTATTCTCTGGCATTGCTACGGATAAATCTTTTTTAACCGCTTCTTCCTGTAACTTTTTAATCTTAGTCTCGGTGGCGGTGTACTGAGGAATATCGTTATCAGACAGTGACTGCATTGGCTTTGAAGCTTGTGTTGCAGGAGCAGGAGTTGCTGTGTTGTTTAAGGTTGCCTGAGTATTTACAGTAGCAGGAGCATTACCTAAAGGAGGTAAAGTCATACTGCCCTGAGCTAAAAGTCTTGAACCTGTATCGGTTGTTTCTCGTGCAATTTCAGTTACAGGAGGAATAGTAATAGTAGTTCTTAAAAGGTTGTTGACGTTACCACGACCGAATGCGCCACGATTATGTCTGTAAATTGAGGCTACAATCTGGAATTCATTAACACTTCTATCCAGAGGTAAGTAGCGGTGGGCTACAGACCAGATGGTATCACCTGATGCAACGCTATAGGTCCTAGCTGGGGTCTGCTGAACAGAAGTTGCATTGCTTTCAGTCTGAGGTTGTCTTGTTGCTGTAGCCGCTGGTGCTCTGGTTGCAGTTGCATTTACGCTAGCTTGTCTGTTTTGTCTAGGAGCTGCACGTCTTACAGGAGCTCTACTAGCTGGTTGTACAGGCTGTACTTGAGGAACAGTATCCTCAACTTCAGGACCTTGAATAGTAATAGTAAAAGTACCATCTTCATCAGCTGACATTGCCGAAAAAGGTAATAAAAAAGATAAAGCTACAGATAAAAGTGCTTTTTTGTAAGCGTGCATAACTAACAACCCCTATTTTTATGCATTATTTTACTCAAAATGAGATCTGTCAAAATAAGATCAGATCCCATTTTTGGAAAAGTTATGCATAAAGTGTGCACATTTTACAGATTAGAGAGATTTTGCAATCAATTTTGCAATTTCAACACAAGAAATAGCTTCACCTCTTCTAGTGTTATCCATCATAATCACAAAGCTGTAAGATTTTGAACCAGGTTTGTCCTGCTTTAATCTTGTGAGCATTACAGTTCTCTCGTTGATAATATCCGCTACAGGAGATAAAACATCATCCTCTGAGGCTACAGTTACATATTCTGAAGCATCAAAAGCCTGTTTAACCTCTTCTAATGTAGCCTTATCCTCAAGATCAACATTAACTACCATAGTGTGACCGTAGAATACAGGAACCTGAATGCAGGTAATATCAAAACCACGCTCGAAACGGCCTAAAATTCTTGATACTTCATTACTGATAGCATTTTCATGGTCTGAATATCCATTATCCTCAAGCAGTCCCATTCTAGTGTGCAGATTGAATGCTAATTGAGCTGGAAATCCCTGATGCTCTGCTGCCATACCGTTTAATAATAAGGTTGACTCATGAGCTAGGGTTTCAGTACCTAACCGACCAAATTCTGAAACAGATTCCATTGAGGTTACAGTAGCTCTTGCAATGCCATACTCATCATGAAGAACAGATAAAGCCAGGCACAGCTGTACAGATGGCGCTAAAGCAGGAATAACCAGTCTGTTTTCAATTGCCTTTTTAATATCAAAAGGATTGATTTCAGGTACGATGGTTACAGTCTTATCATCACCATTGAATAAATGGCTGTCATCAATAACGATACAGCCTTTCTCTCTTGCTGCATTAATCCAGTGCTGAGATTCATCCTGAGTAGTTAAAAATAAAGCTACATCCGCTTTTGAAAAATCAAACTCTTCAACTGGCTGAACAAAGTAGTTCTGGCCTTTAATCTGAACGGCATCATATTCACCTGTCAATGGTGATAATGGGAAAACTTCGCCTAAAGAGAGATCCTGTTCTTCAATGGTTTCAATCACAAGTTTACCAATATCAGTATCATAACCGTAAATAGCTAGCTTCATTGCCACAGTATCGCTCCTAAAAACATTGCTTTATGTTTACTGTTTTAAGATTATTTCTCTTTTAGGAATAAACATAACTAAAAAAAACTTTGTACATTCTCTATCGTACCGTACATGTCAAGTACCTTTAAAGAATATGGCGTTACTTTTCATTGCGTTACTTTACAAAAATTCTCTAAGATAACTTTAGACATAACATTTAAGTCTTAAAGCAGACTTTAAAGTAACATTAATTCATAGAGAACTACATACTCGATTTTACCACAATGTCTCATAGATAAACGTATGTTCTAATAGAGATTAGAGCTAATAAGTAAGGGGTAAAAATTGCGTTTTTAGAATCTAAAATTTTAATGATAAAGAGAATTTTAATGATTCCTGTAGAAAAATAGCTTTCTACATAAAGTTTCTGCCATTGTCATTTGGATCTTTAGGATAGACTTTGGTTTTACGGCGGAAAGTATATGGATTCTGCCTGCCGTTAGAACCATACTTGCCGTTCTTTTTAATACGTGTTTTTCTGATGACAGATGACACCACGCCAAAGAGTTCACACTCATCAACATGAGTTAAGTTAATATCAGGAATAGAATCATCAGCACAGACTAATCTTGGTTCTCTGCCATCTAGAAACTGTCTTAAAAGAAAAGTGCCGTTGATACTCATCACTACATAGTCGCCGTTTTCAATGAGCAGGCTTCTGTCAACAATGACCACATCGCCTTCTAAAATGCCGTCTTCATGCATAACGTTAGAGCTCATTCTGAAAAGGTAAACAGAAGGTAAATTCATATAAAGATAGGTGTTAAGATCCTGTCCTTTAAAGGGACCTTCCTGAAGCTCAACATCACTTCTAATTAAAGATTTCTTCATGTCAGATTTGAACCATTATTATGCACAAAAAAAAGAGGAGTAAGCACTAAAAAGGATACATCTACGTTAACAACCTGTATTTAGACAGGTGCAAAAATATGGACTAAAAATGTTAACGGAGTACGATTTTACAGTTAATTACTTGATTATTTTTAAAAATATTGCACTCATCACGAAAAATTTAAGATTTTTTGTATTATATTACAAGAAGTAAGTAAATATGAGCAGATTTTAATCTGTCGGTTCTAGCTTCAAAAGAAGGACACTATTATGGCATTAACTCGCGCAGAAATAGCTGAAAGGCTGATTATCAAGGTAGGTCTTCCTAAGGCTACAGCTCAAGAATTCGTCGACAAATTTTTTGAAGAGATCGCAAGAAAGCTTGAAAAAGGTGAAATGGTAAAGCTTACAGGCTTTGGTAACTTTGAGCTTAAGCTAAAGAGCGCAAGACCTGGAAGAAACCCTAAGACCGGTCAGGAAGTTACTATTTCAGAAAGAAGAGTAACCACATTTAGAGCAGGTCAGAAGCTAAGAAATCGTATCGACTTTAAAAAAGAATAAATTTTTTAGTGCAGGTGTCATATATATCACTGATATTTGATATTATGAACCTAAAACGACAATTTTTTTATAAAAACAACTTAGGATATTGAACTATGGAAAAGTTTACATATACCGTCAAAGACAGAGACGGTGTTCATGCACGTCCTGCAGGAGCAATTTTAAAGGCTATCAGCGGCTACAAGTCAAAGATCACTTTAATTTATCAGGATCGTTCAGTAGATCTTAAAGCTGGTATCTTCGGTTTATTAGGTCTTGGTATCCGTTATCAGGACGAAATTTATGTTCACGTTGAAGGTGAAGATGAGAAAGACGCTATCGTTGGTGTAAGGCGTGCTTTTGAAGAGTTCCTGTAGTAGGTATCCCTATCTTCGTCAAGATAAGCCCTGCCCTGTGCAGGGTTTTGTTTTTCTTTTATTGCCCTTTTGGGGTTGATTGACTTCTTGATACATCAAAGCTGTCTTTTGTCTAGCAGCGCGGTTTAATTTAGGTCTAGTGGAGCGGTTTAACTTCAGTCTATCTTACATAATTAAAAAGGAAAGAATTATATGAAGGTTCAAGAGAGTTTGTCTTTTATCAGGACTAAGTCTTAAATGGCGATGAACTTTTAAGTTGAGATTAAGATTTAATGCGGTAAGCTCTACATGATAAAGTTCTTACCGAGAGTTTACTGCAGATTGGATACTACAAATTCAATAATAATGACACCTGCCATCATGATCAGTGAGCGCATGATGTCATAGTTTAAGTCAATAAACTTAGTAATATTCTTAAAGCACTTTAAGCTTAGCATGATCTCAAATATTCTTAAGTTCTTTGAACCAAAATAAGAGATGAGAGCACTTGCAACCAGACTTATGATCATACAGATAAACATCATACCTGATGAGCCTATAAATGAGGTTAATAGCAAAGTTAAGCCCCATACGAACAGGGTTCCAAAGTTCCAGCACATAGTCACAAACTTTCGTCTGTACTTTAAATTAGCAAAGAATTCGACTAGAGCCATGCAACAGTCTTTAGCAAAGCTCTCCGACATAAAATGCTGAGTTACTCTTAACAGTTTATTCGACAGTACCTTTGTAAGTTCTTCTTTACGGGAAGCTACAATACTCTCTAACTTTGCTTTCATGCTAAAGACTTTACTGGTATAGGCATCTGTCTCTACAGCCTGATTCTTTACCCTCTTTGTCACCAAATCAAAATCATATTCATACGATCTTAATAAGTTATTAAAGATATGGTCTTTTTTAAGATTGTTTAAGACAAAGATCTTAGCATCTGCACTTACAAGAGAACGACCTATTGAAGTGTCAATAAGATCAGATCTCATAGAAGAGTAGACATAATCTAAAACAGATGGAATGACAAGTGGCACACCTGAAGCTGTTGCCCAATACTCAAAGATCTTATTAAAACCTGCTAAACAGAATTTTAAATAGCCCATGGAGGAATCACACTTATAAGTCATTAAAAAGTGATAATCCTCTTGAGTATCAGCATCAGAGAGCTTGAATTCAAGTGAATCTAAGATCTTCTGGTAGCAGTAAAAATCAACAACTGAAGGAGGAGGAACATTAAAACTGTCCTCAGCTTTTTCAAATTCTATCTTGATAAGAGGCGCGCAATGAGTTTCTAAATAAACCTGTCTTTCAACATAGATAGAACCTTTGCCCTTACATTTCTGACAAGGGATCTTCTTGTCCCCGCGACAGGTAGGACACTCGATGTAACCACTCTTTTTACAACGGGCACAGCCACCATCTCTACCCTGACAGGATGGACAGATAATTAAACCAAAACCTGAGCAGTTAGGACAGTTCATCTTTTGAGTACCTGAACAGTCAGGACAGGTGCATTGACCTTTAGCCTTTCTAACTGAGAGACGGTTTATTTTATTTCCAAGCTTGAAAAGCTCAGAGGCACTTAACTCTTCTAAAGAATGGCTGAAACTTTTTTGAATGGTTTTGTCTTTTTCTAAAACTTCACGATTAAAACGTTCAAATTCTTTTAAAGCTTCTTCATCAACAAAGTTTTCTGTACCTACAACGTTCTTGATTACAGTGTCTCTTGATTCTACGGTATAGTACCAGTTTGCTAAAAATACAAAAGTAACTTCAGAGAATAAAGGATCAGTAAAACTTACTTTATCAGGTTGAACACCAACCAGTCCTAGTGAATCTCTTAGAGGTACTTTAATATCTATTGACATTGCTTATTTATAGAAAATGACCGTTTACAATTAAAATAGTTAACAAACCGATGACAACAGTGCCTAAAATCAATCTTATAGACTGCACTGCTTCAACTGTAAGGCTAGGAACCTTTTTTAGCCTGTGGGTTAGCTTCAGCATGCTTACAGCAGAGTAATAACTCCAGTTTTTAGTAAGAGCAAAAGAGGTAAAGGCACAGATGATTGAGGATACACACATCATCATGATACCCCCCACAATATTAGGTACCATATAACCTATGAGGATCACTATCATCCATGTCACTAAGGTTATACCTGCCCAAATAATTTTGGTTTTAGGATTGAGAACCATCAGCAAAGGCACAAATGATATAAGATTTTTAGCAAAAACTCTAGCAAAATCTTCTGATATATAACCATGCGCGTTATCAGTAAGTTCTTTAGTAATACTGTCTAATAACTCCTGTTTTACCTTGGTCTTAATGTATATCAGTCTTGAGGAATCTTTGTGCTTTGCTGCAGTTAAAATTGATTCTACAGTAACACCTTGAGCTACAGCCTGCTCTTTAGCAATCTCCATCTCATGTCTTTCGATGGTTCTGATTGTCTTAGCTAAAATTGCCTTTGAAGCTAAGGCTTTTACGCACTTAATCTTTTCATCAACATCATCAGCTGATGCGATTAAAGTATCAGAGAGTAAATGAGACTCGTCGTTGAAAACATAATCTAATACTGGAGGCTTACAGATTGAGCGTAAGTTTTTATGTCCACAGATAATAAAATCAAATGGCTTTTCTACTCCCACGAGATAGACATGCACGGCATAGCATGGAGCAGTACCCAAAAAGTTTACGCTATAGCCTCGAGCGGTTTCATTACCGTTTGGTTTGCCTGAGAAATCGGCTGCCTCTATGATGGCCTTTTCATCCTCTTTTGAAAATGAGGTGATTTTTTTATCAGTACCAGGTACCATGAGAGAAATACTGATTTGCTTTTTGCAGTCAGCATCATAGATAACTTCTCTATCAACAGTAACCTCACCTTTACCTTGGCAGTCTTTACACTTTACTTTACCAGTACCGTTACAGGTATGGCATTTAGCATTGCCAGAGCCATGGCAGACAGGACAGGCCTTAGCACTGCCATGACAGGTAGGACATTCGATGGTGCCTTTACCGCCACAGTTCTCACAAATGGAACTACCACTGCCATGACAGTTTTTACATCTGGTTTTACCAATAGCATTGATACGGTTAAAACAGATGATCTGACCAGAGAGGGCTTTTAAGTCTTCAAATGAAGCCCCAGAGAGGTGTTTTACAAATTCTTTTGTTTTAGCGCTGTCTTTTTCAAGTTCTTTAGTATTTGCTAAAGTAAACTCATCTAACGCACTCGTTGATAGCACATGAGTTTCATCACTTACAGAACGAAGAATTTTATCAGAGCAGCGACACTTAAAATTCCAGTTCATGGAATAGGATACGGACGCACTAAATTCTACCAAGTCTGAAATTCTAAAGTTTGCTGTAGGAACACCACAACGTGAAAAGATAGCAGCAACAGTGTCATACAGACGCTGTTTTAACAGCTCAAGATTTGCCTTTGGCTCTTGAGTAGTGCTCTGTTCTTGATTTTGAGTAGTATTGTTATCCACGCTCTTGTCAGGTGCAGACTGATTCTGTACAGGTACTGTATTTACCTGTGAATTGCTGTTCTCTGTAGCTACTGTGGTTGTTTTTTTGCCGCTTTCAGGCATACGTTATCCTCGTTCATAATTCTTATATTCTATCGGCACTTTTTGAAATTTATTGACTACAACTCATAATTTTAAAAGCAATTTTATCTTTTTAGTTATCTGTCCTAAAAGTAAGCTTTAAAGCAGTCAGGTGTAACCTGACTGCCATAAACTTGATCTTTGTGTACTGAGATTTAAGCAGTACTAAGCTATATGCTTATCTGTGGTCAGTGCCTTCATGACATAATCAAAAAAGCCTGTGTTATCTATCTTTAAATAAGTGTTGTTACCAAAGGTAACCGCACCATTTTCTATGGTGTAGCTTGCTACATCAAAAGACAGAGTCTTAGCTTTATGATCTTTAATTAAAACTACCCTCTTATTAGTTACTACTAGGATACCTTCTTCTTTAGAGAAAGAATAAAGGACATCAGCTAATACTCTTTTAACAAATTTAGGGAGAGTACTGTTTAAATGGTAAATTCTGTCTGAGAAAGTAGCGATGATGTTCTCTTCATCCTCACAGACGTAATCGTCAACCTCGATTACAAAGTTAGCCTCATCATTACCGCCTACGCAGTATAAAAGGTTATTGTTCTGAGCAATGAACTTTGCAATTGGATATGGTAGTTCTGAAAACTTAATTTCTAATAATCTTAAAACAGAAATTGCGTTTCTAGTAAAGGTATCGAAATTTGAGAACAGTCTATTTCTGTCATAGCGCTCAATCATATAGTAAAGTAAAAAGATGTATTGAGCTTTTACATCAACCGCGCTCTGTGTAACCCAAGATAAGGTCTTTAAGAGAGCTACTGTATTCTCTGGAGTATCATCAATTAAGTTGTCAGCTAAAGCCTTATTAGACTTTTCACGAGCAAAGATCTCTTTGAAGAAATACTTTGGACCAATCTGACGCATTCTGCTTCTGTAATTATGTAAAAAACCGTAGGTATCATCACCTGGTTCAATGAGTTTTACATCTGAATTGAGATATACCCTAGCACTTCTTTTAAAGACAACCTTACGGTTATCGTTATCTTTAAATACCAAGTAAATAGAGATTAAAAGAGGTATAGCGCCTAAAACAAAAGGATATAATCCCTGTTTAAAGTCGCCATCCCATAAGAAAGGTAATGATACAAACAGGTTTAACCAGCCGTACCAACCTAAGAATCCCTGTAGACGGGTTACAAAGACACCATCTGGAAAGATAAACATAGAAATTCTGTAATTAAGGTGAGTTAAAACTAGTGATAAAACTAGTAAAAAGAATAAGATCAAAAACATGGTCAGTTCTCATTTTTTATTAAATTTATTGTGCAAACTATCATAACAGTATCTTAGTACAAATTTCGTGACTGTACGTTTAATTATTTGATAAAAAATGAGATTTGCACTGAAAAAGACTTATTTATTTTTCCTTAGGATAAAATGATAACGTTTTAGTTATTATAGTAAGAAATGCAAAGAGAGTAGCTCGATTTAGAATTTAAAACCTTTTGCTTTAACAAACTCAAGCCACTTTTTATCATCAACAGCTACACCTTTTGAAGGTTCATAGACATGTGTTTCATAAAAGTAGTTTCTCTCGCCTAATATAGCAGTATCGGTAAGATAGGTCATCTCAGAGTTTACTTCAAAGCCATCGGTTTTAGCTCTGTGATTTGTAAATGCTACGAAAAAGATTGGCTTGTTTACTTTCTCATCAACACAGAACTGATAGTGAAGTTCACCTCCTTTTAAGTTACAGAACTTTCTGTATTTTGATTCAAGGTAGTTGTATGAGACATCATAGATGCCACGGGTTCTGTAGATATGAACGTGAGAGTCATCAGTGTCTTCGAGTTTTTCTAAATTGTAGAAAAACATTCTTTGCTCTAGTGTCTTGGTAAACTCAACAGCAGTTTGTGATTGAGCTAGTTTTGCTTCCTGCTCTAGAACTTTAGGATCACTTGTACATGAGGCTAAAGATAAAAGAGCTAAAGATAATAGCGCTAACTTAGTTTCTTTCTTAGCAAAACGAGTTGCTTTTAAAGCCATATCTTTAACTACGTTCATAATCTTTTGCCTCTGTCCTACTATCTTACTTTACTTAATCTGACCTGAGTTTTAGTCAATTATAATATACAAATACTATCTTGGCAGTGACAATAACAGGTTGTTAATGTTGTCGATAGTTCTTAAGTTTTGTCTTAAGAGCTGATGATGCTCTCTTTTACCAATTGATGATTTGCCCTCTTCATTTACACGATTAGGATTGGTAAGCATATTACATTTGTCAGAAAGCCCTTTGCTTCTTTCGCTCTCTTTACCTATAGTGTTTGATACCTTAGTTGTGATCAGGATAATCCTCTAAGATCTTCTTTAACTCATTAGCTATTCTCTTGTCAGAGACAGAGATCTTCACACCTAACTGCTGGGCAAAATAAGATACACGCAGTTCTTCAATTAACCACTTAACCTCGATAAGAGCATCAGGTACTACCTGATACTTGTATCTTGAAAGAGTGTTTTTATAAAGCTCGTTTACCTCTTCAATCTTACGTGTATACATAAGATCACGATTTACATCACGAGAGAGTTTATCGATTCTATAAATAATCGCTTCAAGATAACGTGGCATCTGCATTAAGTGCTCAAGTTTGGTTGAGCTTACAAAGCCTTTATAAACTAAAGAGTCTAATTGTGAGGCAATATCTTTATAGCTGTAAGCTACAGAGAGATTTATCTGTCCTTTTAAAAGACGTCTGATTTCATGGACTTTAAATAAAATCTTGTCTACAAAAGAGCATAGATACAGAGCCTTATCATTTAAATCAGCTCTTACCTTTTGCGCTAAGTTATTAAAGCTCGTCTCATCATAGCAAGGAGCATGATTTTCCTGCATGATTAGATCAATTGAGCCTAAAACTAAGTCAGAAATTAACTCCTTTACAGAGCCTAAAGGCTGATAGTACATAGAGAGCTTTGACTTATTTGGTAAGTGTTGCTCAAGATAAGCTGTAGGCTGTTTAATTGATAGAGACAATAACTTTCTCTGTCCCTGCCACATGGCTTTTTCCTGTTTAAACTTACTGTCATAAAGCTCTAGAGCTACACCATTACCTTTGTCGGTTAAAGCAGGATAGGCTGTAATTTCAATAGAGCCCTGCTTAGTTACCTGCTCAGACTTAATCGTACCAAAGGTCCAGGTAGAACTTGGAGCACTCTCTTTATGAGTTTTAACTACTTTCTTTAGAACATCCTGAACTTCACCCTGCAGTGATTGAGATAATGCTTCAAAGTTACGACCTTTCTTAATTACTTTGCCCTTTTCATCTTCAATTGCAAAGATCATAAAGAGGTGTTTATCAATTAAAGTCTTATCAAAGTCATCAGCTGTAACTAACTCACCGCCCATACGGGTTAACTCTTTAGCTGACTTCTGATACAGATCGTCACTGCAAGGGCCTCCTAAAGCTTCAGCTAAAGCTTCGGCATAATTTGGAGCAGGGATTAAGTTCTTTCTTAATCTCTTAGGTAATGACTTAATTAAAGAGGTTAAAAAGTCTAATCTTAGGCCAGGGATTTGATATAGAAACTCTTTAGAATTTACCCTGTTCAATACTGCTAATGGGATATGGACAGTTACACCATCATCCTTTGAGGTAGGATCAAAGACATAGCTTAACTTTAATTTAAACTTGTCCTGTATCCAGAACTCAGGGAAATCCTGCTCCTGAATTTTATTAAAGTTATCTTTGGTAACTAACTCTAATGAGAAATCCAGATAATGAGGATCCTGTTTTACTTTCTCTTTCCACCATTTTTCAAAGTGGCGGACTGTTACAATATCCTCTGGTAACTTTTTAGCATAAAACTCTTCTAGTACTGTAGAGTCTACTAAGAGGTCACGGCGTCTTAACTTATCCTCAACATGTACCACTTCATCTACAAGCTCAAGATTATGACGGAAGAAGTCATACTTTAACTCAACGTCACCTGCGACCAGTCCATCACGGATAAAGAGTTCACGGCAGAGTTTTTTATCAATCTGACTGTATTGAACCTTGCGTCCCTGAACTATAGGCAATCCATATAAAGAAATGGTCATTGAAGCAATTACCGCGCCCTGCTTTTTAGACCAGTGAGGTTCAGCATAGCTCTTTTTAATTAAGTGAGCTCCGATAGTCTCAACCCACAGAGGATCAATTGAAGCTACAGTTTTAGCAAACAGACGACTGGTTTCATTTAATTCAGCTGAGCATATCCACTTAGGCTTCTTTTTACATAAAACAGATGATGGGTGAATTACAAATTTCACACCTCGAGCACCTAAGTACATGCCCTTGTCATTATCCTCATAATGGCCAATCTGTGAGAGCAGACCTGAAAGTATGGCTCTATGAATTGCGTCATAAGTAGAAGGAACCTCATTAGAGCGGTACTTTAGGCTCTGGCAGGATGCTCTTAACTGACGTAATAAATCAAACCACTCACGTACTCTTAGATAGGAGATATATTCAGCCTTTAGACGTTTGCGAAGTGCTGAATTACTCATCTTAGTCTGCAGGTCACAAATATATTTATATAAGTTCAAATATGAGAGAAAATCAGACTTTTCATCATCAAAACGGTGATGAGCCTGTCTGCTCTGCTCCTGCTTATCTAATGGCCTCTCTCGAGGATCCATTACAGCTAAAGCTGAGACGATTACTAAAACCTCACTTAAAGCACCTTCTTTATCTGCCTGTACGAGCATTCTAGACAATCTTGGATCTGCAGGGATCTTAGATAAAGCCACGCCAATCTTAGTAAGCTCAATCTCATCTGTGCCCTTACCTTTAGCGTCATTGATGGCTCCTACCTCTTCTAAGAGTCTGATACCATCAGTTACCTGACGCATCTGAGGAGGATCAATAAAAGGGAATTTAGTGATATTACCAAGATGCAAAGCTACCATCTGTAAGATTACAGCAGCTAAATTAGTTCTTAGAATTTCAGGATCTGTAAACTCTGTGCGGGATAAGAAGTCCTCCTCTGAATACAGTCTTACGCAGACACCTTCACTGACACGACCGCAACGGCCTTTTCTCTGGTTGGCACTTGCCTGGGAAATCTTTTCTACAGGTAATCTTTGCACCTTAGTACGTGGAGAGTAACGGCTGATTCTAGCTGTACCAGGATCAATAACATATTTAATACCAGGAACAGTAAGTGAGGTTTCAGCTACGTTTGTACATAAAACTACACGTACAGTTGAGTGTGGTGAGAAGATCTTGTTCTGCTCTGCTGTAGCTAATCTTGCATATAAAGGCAAGATCTCTGTATTTGGAAGATGAGCTTTCTTTAAGAAAGCCGCAATATCCATAATTTCGCGCTCACCTGGTAAAAAGACTAAGGTATCAGCTCTTCCATGCGCTTTAAACAGGAACTTTAAAGCCTTTAGAATGCCGTTGCGTAAATCGAGCTCTTCTACCTCACACTCAGGATCATCCTCATCACCATCCTGCAATCCTAAAGGCATGTATTCAACTTCCACAGGATAAGTACGACCTGATACTTCAATTACAGGGGCATTGTTAAAGTGCTTTGAAAAGCGCTCGGTGTTAATGGTAGCTGAGGTAATAATGAGCTTTAAATCTTTGCGCTTATTAAGTAACTGTTTTAAATAACCTAATAAGAAATCGATATTAAGTGATCTTTCATGAGCCTCATCGATGATGATGCAGTCATAGTTTAAAAGTAATCTGTCTGAGGCTGTCTCTGACAGTAAGATACCGTCAGTCATCAACTTTATATAACAGTTCTCTGAGGTTACATCAGTAAATCTTACTTTATAACCTACGCTGTGACCTAACTCTTCACCTAACTCCTGAGCAATACGAGTAGATACGGCACGGGCTGCCAGACGTCGTGGCTGAGTATGACCGATTAGACCATGAAGACCTAAACCTGCTTCTAAACACATCTTAGGAATTTGGGTAGTCTTACCAGAGCCTGTCTCACCTGCGATGATAAGGACCTGGTTATTTTTAATAGCTTCAATGATCTCATCATGCTTTTGAGCTACAGGTAAAGCTTCATCATAGGTGATTTTAGGAAGGCTTTGCTTTCTGTTTTCAAAAAAGGCTTTGTACTTTTCTAAATCCTCAGAGATCTTTAACTGCAAGTCTAAAAGCTTATCAGCATTGCTTACAGAATTATCCTCACTTTTACCCTGTTTGTCTTTAGGGGTTATAGAACTCAAAGAGAGCTTTTTAAGCTCTCTTGACAGGTTAAGACGATGTTTATAAGTTAAATTATCAAATTCAGCTTTGACATTTCCTATAAACTTTTCAAGTTTTGGATCTAAGTTTTTATCTAAGTTATTATTCATTTAGTTTTTATCTAATTTAAAAGGCAAGTTGCCTTGCCTTTATCATAAAAATTGTGTGTTAACTGTGTGCTGTAAGCTTAGCTTTTAAAGTAAAAGCTAACGATATTCACAGTCATCGTTAATGCTGTCAAAGAGTTGAGCCTGCGCTAATTTTCTGCGACGACGCAAGTCCTCCTGCTCACTCTTGTGTAAGTTTAATTTTGCCTTTCTTAAGCGTTCAAATTCAGCAGCTCTCTCGGAGGCTAAATACAGACCTGCTCTGCGTATTTTATCCCCTTCAAGATCAACTACCACTAAAGTAACTTTAATGAGGTTTACCATATCGCCAGCTTTTGGATAACCACCGATATGATAAGACATCAAATCACCTAAAGTTAGAGTTTTCTCAAATGAGGTTAACTCAAAATCAAACTGTTTAGCTAAATCAACCATTGGGGTTGAGGCGGCATAAATCTTATCGCCATGATACAGAGGATGGCTCTTAATTCTGCTCTCATGAGAGAACAGTGCATTTAATAAAGTCTCATCAGCATCAGTACCAATCATGGAAATGATGTCACCTGTTTTAATTACAGTATCACCATGACACTTGATCATTTTACCGTCTCTAAAGATAGCAGCTACAGTAGTGCCCTTTGGAAAGGTAATTGAACGTAAGGTTCTGTCATTAAATGAAGGCTCCTTAATGCGATAGTTTAATAACTCATAGTCATTAGAGAGCATGATACCTACATCTGATTTGGTAATAGGCGTCAGCATCGATGGAGCATAAACCTTTAAAAGTTTAGCTAAAGGTAAAATTAAAGAGCCTTGGAAGAGTAAAGATACAATTACTACCACGAAAGCTACATTAAAGTACAGCTGAGGGTTATCAAGATGCTCAAATACTGGATAGATAGCAAGTACAATAGGCACAGAACCTCTTAATCCCACCCAGCTCATAAAGATAATGTCTCTTTTGTTATAAGACTTAAATAATGGCTTTATGCATAAGAAGACAGTTAGAGGTCTTGCAATTAAAGTAATCACCACAGCAATTACTACACCTGGGAACCAGAATTTCACCATCTCATGAGGTGTAACTAAAAGACCTAACATTAAGAACAGAGTGATCTGTGATAACCAGGTAAAGCCTTCAGATACAGGCAGGATGTAACTTACCTGTCTGGTCTTCTGATTGCCCACACACATACCAATGATAAAGATAGCCAAGAAGCCTGAGCCTCCTAGGTATGAGGTGATTGCAAAACCAATTAAACCTAAACCAATAACGAGAATACTGTAAAGACCTACACCTAAGGATAAGGTTGAGACAATCATACGAGCGATAAAGCCAATGAAGACGCCCATGACAATACCAAAACCAAACTGCTGCACAAAGAAGATAAGAGCATCAGTAAATGAAGTGGCCTTTTGAGAAGCAAAGGCAATCATGGTGGTAGTCAACAAAATTGCCATAGGATCGTTAGTTGCTGACTCAATCTGCAGAGTATTAGATACATTTGACTTTAAAGAAATGTTCTTATCTTTACCTAATAAAGAGAACACTGCAGCAGCGTCAGTAGAACCTACGATACAGCCTAAAAGTAATGCCTGAATTAAAGAGATATCAAGTAATAAATAAGCAATTAAACCTGTGATACCGGAGGTTAGGATAACACCTACGGTTGCTAAAACAGCAGATTCAGCTGCCACATTTTTCATCATAGAAAAACTGGTACGCAAACCACCGTCTAGCAGAATCACCGCAAGCATTAAGTTTGCAATAAAGAAAGCTGAGGAGTAATCAGTATAGTGCAGGTGCAGGATAATACCGTCTTCACCTGTTAACATACCAATTGACAAGAACAGTAACAGTAACGGGGTACCAAAGAAGGACGATAATTTTGAAGCCAGAATAGCGAAAGTTAAAAGAATACCAACTATGAGAAAGGCATAGTTCATGTCAAATTCTGGCATGTATCCTCCAATGAACTGCTCTGATATAGGTTTATAGGTTTATTAAGCCATAAATGTAAACGGCTCTTAAAGTACCCTTTTTATGGTACTTACACCTCTTGGTTTGATTAGGTCTTTTATTGTTTTATAAATTTTCGATTTTTAATTCTCTGTATATTTTAATCTAGAAAGGGCTTTAAATATAGGCTTAATGACGATATTTACTCACTTGTTCATGCAAATGTTTTTCATATAAACTCAATTTTCTAAAAAATAACTGTTTTTAGAAATACAAAACGTTAATTACAGGCTAAAACTTGATCAGGATCATAGCTTTTACAACTCATAAAAAACTCTCTTTTTATAAACACTATATTTATCTTTATTAAAAATACATGTCCATTTTAGTGCATACATGCACCATAGTTTATTTAATTGATTTATAAATACTTTTTATAAATCTAATCTTAAGTACGGTAAATATTCTTTGGTTTTACTAAATATCACGCACCATTAATGTGAGATAGGGCTTTAAGGTTGTTTCTTTGTGGTAACATCAACGACATGGCATAAGGCATAACCAATGCCGGCCACCTAGATTTTTAACTAAGATACAGCATCAAAGGAGCTGTTATTTATGTGTTCAATTTTCGGTATTTTTGATATTAAAGAGCATCCTGAAGCTCTTCGTCAGACTGCACTTGAGAACTCAAGACTGCAGTTGCACCGCGGTCCTGATTGGGAAGGTATTTATCAGGGCGATCATGCAATTATTGTTCATGAGCGTCTGTCAATTGTTGATCCTCAGAATGGTGCTCAGCCTCTATATAATGAAGACAAGTCTATTGTTTTGGCTGTTAATGGCGAAATCTACAATCACAAAGATCTGAAGAAAGAACTTACAGTTGATTACAAGTTCAAGACAGGTTCAGATTGTGAGGTAATCATCCCTCTATATGAAGAATTCAAGCGTACTGGTAAAAACTTTGTAGACAGATTAGTAGGTGACTTTGCTTTCGTTATCTATGACGCTAAAGACAACACAATCTTTGCAGCCCGTGACCATATGGGTATTAACCCTATGTATGTTGGCACTGACAGAGAAGGTCGTTTTTATGTAGCCTCAGAAATGAAAGCTTTAGTTAACGTTTGTGACTCAGTAAAAGAATTCCCTCCACGTCATTACTTATACACTAAAGACGGTGACTATGAGTTTAAGCAGTACTACAAGCGTGACTGGTTCGAGTATGACAATGTTAAGAACGATCCTGCTGATGTAAAGAGTTTAAAAGATGGTCTGATGGATGCAGTTCGTCGTCAGTTGATGTGTGATGTACCTTACGGTGTATTACTCTCAGGCGGTCTTGATTCATCTGTAATTTCAGCTATTGCCAAGTTCTACTCAGAAAAGAGAGTTGAGGATGACGGCAAGTCACAGGCATGGTTCCCAAGATTACACTCTTTTGCAATCGGTCTTGAAGGTGCACCAGATCTTAAGAAAGCTCGTGTAGTAGCTGATTACTTAGGTACAGTTCATCACGAAATTCACTATACAATTCAGGAAGGCTTGGATGCTCTTCGCGATGTTATCTATCACATTGAGACCTATGATGTAACTACTATCAGAGCTTCAACTCCTATGTACTTAATGGCACGTTACATCAAAGCTATGGGCATTAAGATGGTTTTATCAGGCGAAGGTTCTGATGAGATCTTCGGCGGTTACCTATACTTCCACAAAGCTCCAAATGCTAAAGAGATGCACGAAGAGTTAGTAAGAAAGTTAGATCAGTTGCACTTATATGACTGCCTAAGAGCAAATAAGTCTCTAATGGCATGGGGTGTTGAAGGTCGTGTTCCATTCCTAGATAAGAAATTCTTAGACATCGCAATGCACTTCAATCCTGAAGCTAAGATGTGCCCTGGTAAGGTTATCGAAAAGAAGGCTCTAAGAGAGGCTTTTGACGGTATGTTACCAGAGGAAGTTCTATGGCGTCAGAAAGAGCAGTTCTCTGATGGTGTAGGTTACTCATGGATTGATGCTCTGCGTGACTATGCTGAAGAAAAAGTTTCAGACAGAAAGTTTGCTGAGCGAGAGGTAAGATTCCCAGTAAACACTCCTTTAACTAAGGAAGCTTACTTATACAGAGAAATCTTTGAAGATCTGTTCAAGTTACCATCAGCTGTAAAGACTGTTCCATATGGTAAGTCTGTAGCATGCTCTACTCCTACTGCTATTGCGTGGGATGCAAAGTTTGCAAAGATGAACGATCCATCAGGTCGTGCTGTAACCGACGTTCATGAAGAAGCTTACGAGATGGGCCACAAGATGTAAATCTTGAGGTAAAAGTTCCTTTATATACATTATCATTTTTCTTACTCATTAAGGTTCAGCGAAAGCTGAGCCTTTCTTTTATCCTAAAGTTTCACTGTTTTTATCGTTACAAAACTGATTTATTCTTAACTTTTAAAACAAGATCACCTATCTGTAACTCCAATTTCTATGGCTCTATTAAAGTTCTGTATAATCACTTATAACTTATTAACTTTAGGTCACACCATGAAAGACATCTCCTGTATCTTAAAAACTCTTATGGCATTTACCTGCCTTTTATTTACAACCTCAGTGCTCACAGCCTGCAGCTCCATCACCGATAACTCTCAGCCACCTACTCCTTATGAAAAGATTGGTGATGTAACTGAGCTTACAAAGTATGTTGAAAACGGTAAAACCACCTTAGGTGAACTCTTCACTCACTTAGCTCCAAGTACAGCAAGCTCTGACTATGAGCTAAATACAGTTCTCTATACTGGTAATTTAAAAAAGGATAATAAAAGAGTTTTAATCGTGCAGTACTGGGCAAGATATCCTGGCTTAAGATACAAGCCAAACGCTGTATGCAAAACCACTAAGAACATTATCATCAGCTTAAAAGATGACAACCTAAATGCTGACAATATTGTTGAAGGTGTTTATTACACTGGTGCCTCATATGCTATTCAGGATGTCGTCTTTAGTAAATCAACCGAGTACTATCATGAATTAACAGAGCACGAGTTAAAAGACACCATCAACTATGACTGGAGTAAGGTATATTTCCAGTCTGTAGTATTAGACAGCGTAAAACCTGACTCTAAAAAAGATAAAGATGAAATACAGATCATCTCAGATCAGTTAATCAAAGTTGTTTATGAAGCTCCAAGCTTAAAGCTTGTTGATAGAGATGATTTTAAAAAGACCAAGCTTTCATTTGGCAAAAACACAGACAATATCGTACCAAAGGTTGAAAAGACCACTGACTACTATGAGTACGTTGATTGGGATAAAGGAGAAATTCTGCCTCCATGGTTTAAAAGATTAGGAGAGGATTTCTTCTTCATAGATGTTACAAATGCTATTCTTTATTTATAAAGATCATCCTTTGTAAATCAGAGTCCATGTCTAAAGAAATAAGCTATGTTATGTAAGGTGCAACTTTAGCATTACAATAAAAAAAGCACCGTATAATAAGATATAAATTACCTGCACCATAAACTACAAACACCAATCAGGTGCTGGTTCATTTTCTAAAATGATGAGGTACTTCTTGAAAGTATTCAAACTTTTATTAAGTCTTATAGCACTTTTGTGTACAACAACTTTCCTTACAGGATGTTCTAGCTTTTGTGAAGATCTTGGTGATGTAACTGAGGTTAATCGTTATGTAACTAATGATCTTTCAACTGTAAAATCAGTTTTATCAAGGATGTTAAATCCAAATGAAGAAAAGCGCAGCTACGACTACTATGTTTCAAGAAAGCTCTATGAAGCCACACAGGTAAGCTCTAGCAACAAGATCTTAATTGCTCACTACTCTGTAGATTTTCCATTAAAGTCTCAGCCTTATAGAACAGTAAAAGACGTAGTACTTTTACTTCAGGATGATAAGCTGTCAGAAAACAGCATTGTTCATGATATCAAGACCTTTGGTGCTGCCTACCTAAAAAATGAAGGCATAAATGAGTACTATGCCATGTCTGAGCAAGAGCTAAAAATCTTTGCCAATATGGGTAACAGCTACATCAGTTCTAAAAGCAAAACCGGTCAGTTCAAATCAGAACTTGATCTTACTGAAGCCAAGTTAATCAATGCTGAAACTTCAGAGTTATTCGGTCAAATTGATGATCTTAAAGAAGTAGATGATGAAAAACTCAATGCTCTAGGCGTTACAAATATAGAAAGCGGTAACGCTGCTCCTAGAATTAGAATTGTAAAAGAATCCTATATCTTAGATGCCATCTATATCGTAACTGTAATCGCTACTATGGGATACAACATGAATCATTAACGGTGTTTATTCTTAGCGGTTCTCTTGGACTTTGAGAGCATGAGGTGACAATCAGCTTTAGCTCAAGGTTAATTGAGGTTGAAGATTGATGATTTAAAAACAACCTTCAAAAAAGCTATGCCAGATAAATAGGAATAAGCTGAGAAACTTAATGCTTTCTCCTATAATGAAAATATTTGCTTTTGCTCCTCTAGCCTTTTCATGATTTTCTTTCTTCCTTTCTTTTTCCTTTCTTTTTCCTTTCTTTTTTACTTTCTTTTTTACTTTCTTTTTTACTTTCTTTCTTACTTTCTTTCTCACTTTCTTTCTCACTTTCTTTCTCACTTTCTTTCTTACTTTCTTTCTCACTTTCTTTTTCACTTTCTTTCTTACTTTCTTTCTTACTTTCTTTCTTACTTTCTTGTTTTCTTTTATAATAAAAAAGAAAGAAAGTAAGAAAGAAAGTAGAAAGGATATCGTACGAAATGCTGTCATTTGAAAATCAGAATATAGAGTTCAAACAAGAATATGTTCCCGATATTCGCAAAGAAGTAATGGGGTTTGCCAATGCTTATGGAGGAACAGTCTATGTTGGAGTCAGAAAAGATGGTGCTGTCTTAGGAATTGATGATCCTGATGGGGTGATGCTACAAATAGTAAATTCACTAAAAGATTCACTATCTCCTGATGTAATGCCATTTGTAAAAGTAAACACAGTTGAGATAGAAGGCAAACAAGTTGTCGAAATTGATGTAACGACAGGAACGAATCGACCTTATTATCTTAAAGAAAAGGGCCTAAAACCTAGTGGAGTATATGTCCGAAAAGGCAGTTCCACACAGCCAATGACAGAAGAAGGCATCAGAGAAATGCTTCTTCAAAACAGTGGCAGATCCTTTGAGCAGTGTAGAAGCCTGAATCAGGAATTGACTTTTCAGACATTTTTTTCAGAAATGCAAAGCAGATCTCTAGAAGTCGGTCCCTCTCAGATGAGAACACTTAAACTCATTGGAGAAGATGGTCTTTATACGAATTTAGCTTTGCTGCTGTCAGATCAGTGTGAAACAACTACAAAAGTTGCACTTTTTCAGGGAACTGATAAAGAACAGTTCCGTGATAGAAAAGAATTTACTGGTTCTATTTTGAAGCAACTTGAAGATGTATATCAGTTCATAGATCTTGTAAACAAAACCAAAGCTACTTTCTCTGGACTTAATCGAACTGATAAGAGAGATTATCCAGAAGAGGCTGTAAGAGAAGCGTTGCTTAATAGTATTGTCCATAGGGACTATTCTTTTAGTGGCAGTAATCTTGTTAATATTTTCGCGGATAGAATTGAGTTTGTGTCTCTTGGCGGACTGGTTTCATGCTTGGATCTAAAATCTATTTTTCTTGGAGTATCCATGTCGAGAAATCCTAACCTTGCAGCGATTTTTTATCGGATGAGGCTGATTGAAAGTTATGGTACGGGAATAGGAAAGATAGAACGCGTATATAAATCAAATCTACTGCAGCCTAAATTTGAAACTGCAAAGGGAGTTTTCAGAGTGACTCTCCCAAACAGAAATGAGGAGCATGACTCTAATATACAGTCCTACAGTGGCAATGACGGTGATATCTCTTTTAATGAACAGAAGAAACTTATCATTCAGTATGCAAAGGAAAAAGGCAGTGTATCAAGAAAAGAAGTTGAGAATTTGATTGGAGCAGGAACAACCAAAGCATTCAGGCTTCTAAAGGAACTCTGTGAGGCAAAACAGCTTGAGCAGACAGGAACAGGAAAGTTAAGAACATATGTTATCAAATAAACCTTTTACCTCTATTTCTACAAATCATATAAAAGTTTGTTGAGCGGTATTAAGGAGAAATTGAGCATTCTTTGTTTAAGGTTCCTTTGTTTAAACTTCCTTTAAAGTGTGAACTTAGTGCTAGTTCAAAAATTCGCCTTAAGATGATTACTTCTGAAATTTGCTAAATTCTGACGATTGTTAAATTCTGAGGATTTAGAAAACGCCCCTAAAAAAGCTATGCCGGATTTTGTCTAACATAGCTTTTTGTTTAACGTGGCAAGACAATCTTTTCTATGAAAAATTACTGGTGCATGAAGAAGCCAATAATTAAGATGATGCTTACGCCCCACATAACTGGAGTTACCTGACGGTATTTACCAGTGATCAGCTTTAATAGACAATAGCTTGCAAAACCGAAGCCAAAACCATTACCAATAGAATAGGTCATTGGCATCATGATCACGGTTAAGAAAGCTGGAATTGATTCAGAGAAGTCTGTAAAGTCGATACCCTGTACATTCTTCATCATCATAGCACCAACTACGATAAGAGCAGGAGCTGTTGCATAAGCAGGAATTAAGCTTGCAAGTGGTGAGAAGAAGAATGCTAATAAGAAGCAGATACCAACAACTACTGCGGTAAGACCAGTCTTACCTCCAACATTAACTCCAGCTGATGATTCAACATATGAGGTTACAGCACAGGTACCCATTGTTGCTGATAATAAGGTACCAACAGAATCGGTCATCAGAGCTCTATCGCAGTTTTCAATCTTACCGTCTTTATCTACAAGACCTGCAGCCTTGGTAACACCGATTAGAGTACCGATATTATCGAATAGCTCAACAATGGTGAAAGTAAAGATGATTGAAATTAAACCATAATGGAAAGCACCTACAAGATCCATCTTTAAGAAGGTCTCCCCCATACCAGGGAAAGAGAAACTTACAACATCTGAGATGCCCTCAGGTGCCTTAGTTACGCCAAAGATCATTCCAATTACTGTTACGGTCACGATACCGATTAACATGGCTGCTCTGATTTTTAAAGCTAAAAGAGCGCCAATGATGAGTACTCCTAAAAGAGCTAGATCAACTTTGGGATCAGAGAAAGTACCTAAGGTGATCTTTGTAGCAGGAGATTCAACAATCAGATTTGAGCTTTGAAGACCAACGAAAGCAATAAACATACCTATACCGACTACGGTCGCAGATTTCAAACTCATTGGTACAGCATCAATAATCATCTGACGCAGTTTGGTAACAGTCAGCACAAAGAAAACTAAACCTGATACAAACACAGCACCTAAAGCTGTTTCCCAATTCAAGCCTACAGTCTTACATACATAGAAGGTAAAGAAGGCATTAAGTCCCATGCCAGGAGCCATAGCAACCGGAAGATTTGCAAAAAGGCCCATTGCAATAGTACATAAAGCAGCAGACCAGATAGTTGCAGCAACAGCTGCTTCTACAGGGATTCCTGCTTCTTTTAAGATTGATGGGTTAACAAAAATAATGTAAGCCATTGCTACGAAAGTAGTAATACCGGCAATGATCTCAGTGCGGACATTAGTTCCTTTAGCTTTTAATTTGAAATGACGATCTAAAAAGCCCTGATCGTTCTTTGAGATGGTGTCAGACATAATTTCCTCTGAATGAAAAATACCTGCTATAAAAGCGCTTTCAGTATATTTGAATTTACATTAGTGTCAATGCTGATTGCATAAGAAATCGACTTTTACCAAGATTTGATAAATATCGTATTCACTAATGTGCTGACAAGCGTGCATATGCAAAACTTCTAGAGTGTTTTAAGACTGCTTTTGAAGAGTTTATTAAGAATTTTTGTAGAGAAAAATGGAGGCTTTATAAAGATACTTATATTGAGCTAGAGGTATATATTGTGTTGAATGCAAATATATTGAGAATAATTCCATACTTTGATGGTATTTAGTTTTACCTGATGGTCAGGCAAAACAAAAAGCTACCATGATGGCAATAAAACCAATCACTATCAAAAGAGTCAGTACTAAACCTACAATAGATAAAGCAATACCTGTATAACACAGTTTTGTGCTTTCTGGATGCTTTTTTAAAGCTATAAAACCAAAGACAATACCTAAAACAGCTAAAACTACACCTAGGAAACAACCTGCACCAGTAAAAATACTTATGATGGAGACAATTCCTAAAACAATCGGAAGATATTGCAAATGATAATCCTTACACTGATGCTTTAGATTGGATGATATTATATTTGACGCAGATAATATTGGCCACATAAAATTTGTACTATTTATTGTAGATTCATTCACTGTAAATATTCAAATTTATTTTTAGGTTCATTAAGTGTGCAATCTATTTTATGTGTCATATTTTTTTTGAAACAAGTTATCCAAAATATTTTTCAATCAAAAAACAAACTACCATCATTATGCCTGTATAAGAAAGAACTCCACCTGAAAAAATGATATTTTCGTCTTTTTTGTCTAATTCAAAAGGAATCGTATAGATAAAGACTACTCCTAAAATTCCAAAAATTGCTCCTAAGATAAAATATGACCAAGCAAAAAAGCTTATGAGTGATGCTATTCCAAAAGTAAGAGGAAGATATATCCAAAATCTCAAAATTCTCATTTTGTACTCCTGACAGAGTAACGTATAAATCTTGTACGATTTATTTTATGTACCCTTAATGTAAGGGTGCAAGCGGATTTTTAGGATTATTTAGTAATCAAATCATTTTTCTGAAAATTAAGCTCTATTTGCTATAATTCATGCGTTACAAACAGTATAAGTTGCAAGACTTCAGTACTTGTTTATCAAGATCATTTATCAGAAGAAAAAGGTCAAATGGAAGAATTAGGTCTTACTAGAGTTCCTTACTATTCAGAACTTAGTGTGTTTAATCGAGATGATGTACCAAATGATGCTGTATGCCTAGTGCTTTCAGTCATGCTCTATTGGCATTCACTAGAAAAGTGCCAGAGATTTAATGCAAGAAATCATGTGCACCTTTTAGCCCGTAATTTAAGAAGAACTCCTGAATGTGTCAAAGAGTGCCTAGACTATCTTACAAGCTTAAAGATCTTAGATAAAAAAGAAGAAACTATCACCACAGAAAGTGACAATCCTGATAAAAAGACCAAATTAAACGAGTTATATACCCTAAACTTCCATGTACTCCATGAGCTGTTAAAAGAGCATAATCTGAATATTCCTGTAAAGATCCTGCGTTTGGCAAGTGACGATTACTTTGATATCTACTCATATTTATCACCAAAGAGAATGCCTTTAGTACAAGGTCTTGTAGGTTTGGTCAAAGGTGGCATTTATGATGAAGCTGCTTTAAATGTCTGCAAGGTTATCTGTGGTATCTGCAAAGACGGTGACTATGAGGATTTCTCATATAAAGCATTAGCTCCTGGTTGGAGAATGTTAGCTCAGCCTCCTGCTACAGCAGAAGACGTCGTACAAAGATATTTAAGAGAAGGCGAGCGCTCTGTAGATATCGATCTTATGGATGGCTCTTTCTTTATGCCAGATGGTGATTACTTTGGAACTGAAAAGCATAAGATTTGGCATTCAGGTAAAAGTAAAGAACCTAGAGTTTTAGCTACTGCCCTATACCTTTGCTTTACAGCTTTAAGTCATGATGTAGAGTTCTATTCAGATCTAGATCTTGAGGAGCTAAAGGATGGCTTTGAACTTCTGAATAAATTTACAGGATTAAAAGGCAGATTATCTGAGGTGTACTTTAACTATAAAGACTTTACAGGAGATGCCCTTGTAAAGGCTAAAGTAGAGTACCAAAAGATATTAGAATCATTATCATAGATCATATTTGCCACAAGGTAATAATCAAATCTTTAAGGTGATAGTTTTACTTGTGGCTAAATACTAAATTGCCTAAATTTGAGCCTTTTCAATAATACACTGATGAGTTTTAGTGTCTTTTGAGTAGTTAATACCTACTA
>OQWI01000015.1_pt1 | contig 80226 bp, 94 predicted proteins | sample 1691551 | NCBI WGS metagenome assembly OQWI01 (sample SAMN03418259, study PRJEB22391) | human gut metagenome | biome: human-gut; feature: organic feature; material: feces | host: Homo sapiens | place: Tanzania | collected 2013-01
ATATTCAGAACAGATTAAAAAGGCTTTCACTACAACTAATAGCAAAGGGGAAAAAGTTACAGATGAGGCTACTGTACAGTTAGTTTCAGCTGCTTTAAGTACAAGATTAGCAAATAGTGGTAAAATAGATAAGAGTTTACTTTCTATCCCTGAAGGTCTTTTAAATAATAAAAGTGATGAAATAGATTTTTCAAACTTTTTACAAGGAGAGTATGGTGGAAAGAACTTTACAAAAGAAGGTTCAAAAACTTATAAAGCTGCAAAAGAAAGATTAGGAAGCTATGATATTCTTGAAGAAGATGCTGTTGCAGATCTGTATCTCACTCAAGTTAGAGGTCTTAGTAAAAACAATCGTCAAAAAATTGAAGATGGAACTGTTACTTTTAACGATGAAGAAGGTAAAGAAGAGACTAGAACCATTCAACAGATGGTACAAGATCTTTTGGATCAAATAAATGAAGAGCAAATAGCTACAAATGCAGAAGAAAAAACAAAGGAAGATACAGATAATTTTATTAAGGCAACACAGGCTTTAACAAAAGCGGGAGCAAATAATCCTTATGGAATAAATTTTTCTAATGCAATTCTTTCTAATTTACAGAGTCAAAACTTTAAAGCTTTTGATTTTTCTGAAATCTTATCTCAATTATCTAGTTCTGATGTATCAAAATTAAAAGGAATGTCTAAAGAAGATCTCTTAAACTTCTTTGGAATTGATGAAAAGATTCTGCAAGATTTAGGTTTTACAGGAGCAGAACAATTTAAAGAAGCTTTTGATAACGGTTTATCCTCTTGGAATCTAACAAGTTATAAAGAGGCTCTTCGCACTGCTGCAAAGAATGCCACAGACGAAGGCAATAAAGTTTTAGAAAAAGTAATCTCTGGAGACCTTACTAATAAGAATATCCTTCAAGATGAAAATTTTACAAAACTTCAACAGCATTTAAATCAACTTAAAAAAGAATATCCAGAGTTAGAATCTAAAGTTAAATTATTAAATTCTACTGAATTAACAGGAACTGACGCTTATATTCAAAATCTAAAAGAGATTAATGAAATTACAGGTCAAGCAAAAGTTGATGAAAAAATTAATGAGATTTCTGAAAAGATGTCAAAGTTACCTCAAGTAACAAAGATTCCTTTAGAAATTACTGCTAATACTAAAGATTTTGAAGAAACTATGGATCAAATCACAGAAGCTCAATATTCTGTTGATGTTCAGATTAAGTCCAATGGAGAAAAAATTTTTGATACAGTATCTGAAACTTTGTCAGATATGAAGGAAAAAGCCTCTTTAATTGGAGAGGGCTTTATTACTTCTGCAGATGATTTAAAAGTTTTAAATGAAACTTTCCCAGGTATCTTAAATGGTTTAGAATATCTCTCTGATGGTACGATTCAATTAAATCAAGAAATGGTTCAATCAGCAATGGATGCCGCACAAAAAGAAGCGGAAGCAGAAAGTCAAGCATCTATTGAAAAACTTCAAAGTCAAGCTACTGTATTAAGAGCAAAACAAGCTACTTATCAAAAAATGGCAGAAGCCGCATTAGTTTTAGCAAAAGGCGAAGTTGATGGAGAAACCCAAGCAACTCAAGCAAAAGCGGAATTAAGTGCGGGACTGGCAGATTTACAAACAGAAAATGCTCAATTAACAGATCAAGCAGTTTCTACTGGTTCTTATAATACTTCTAAAGATTTTGCTGAAAATTGGGCAAATGCTTATGCATCAGTAAATGACATGGCTTATCAGACTGCTGTAAATCAAGTTTCTTATTCTCAAAGCGTAGAAGAAAATAAAACTCCAGATAAACAAGAAGTTGGAAAAGTTGATTATAGAGGAGCCAATAATGTTGGAGAGGGCGTCTCTGATATTATGGAAAAGACTAAGAGTGCATTAGAAACTAATCAAAGTCAAACCACTGAATTTTGGGCGGATCTAGCGGAAAGATATGCGGCAATGGCAGATGCGGCAGGAGATTCAGCAGCTAGTCTAGAAGGCGGTATGGCTCAGATCGCCGCACAATTAGCAGAAAATAAAGTCAATTTTGGCACTATTGGTGCTGGAGCCGGACCGAATGAGACAGGTCAAGCTGAAATATTAGACTTCTTAGAAAGAACTTTAGACCTTTATCAACAAATTGATAAAGAAATTGAAGAAATTTCAAGAGAGTTAGATAAATTATCAAGTCTACAAGAAAAATTAACGGGAAAAGCTCTTCAAGCAAATCTAGATAAACAATTAGAAACTTTAAAGAAACAAGAAAAAGCCTATGAAAAGAAACTTGAATTAGCAAAAGCAGAAGCTGCAATTCAAGCAGCAACTTTAAAAGGTTATGGTATTACTTTTGATAAAAATGGTAATATAAATAATTATACAGAAGTTTATAACAGTAGACTTAATTCGATTAATTCTCAAATAGCAGCTTACAATAACTTAGGAAAAGGCTATCAGACAGAAAAAATGAAAGATAGCATTGATCGAGCAAAAGAAGAACTTGATAAAATTAAAGATTTAGTTTCTAATTATAATAAAGTTATTCCAGATGTTCTTGATGAATTAGATGAAATTTCTAATAAAGAATTTGAAATTAAAATTGAAAAATTAGAAGTTGCTATTGAAGAAGCAACTACAAGAGTTGATTGGTCAAAGGCTTTTGATGAATATTTAAATGCTATTGGCTTTAAATCAGATGATCTTGTAGGAAAGACTCAATTAATTGCTCAAAGTCAACAATCAAGAGGTTACTTGGTAAAACAGATGCAAGCTCAATATGAAGGAGCAACCGCCGCAGAAAGAGCTATTAATGTTATTGATTCTGGACAATTTGACAAAATCTATGGAAATGATAGAGCAAAAGCTTTAGAAAATGCAAAATCTTATGGCGAAGATTTAATGCAAAATATCCAAGAGATTTACTCTACTCTTGAGTCTTTAGACGAACAAGTCTTAAGTGGTATTTCAGAAGTAAAATCGGCTTATTCAGACTTAAATTCTATTTATTCAGATCTTAACAGCACTTATAAAACTGCTTCTCAATTAATTAAATTAATTTATGGAGAAAAAGATTATACAAGTTTAGATAATTATTATCAAAAACAACAACAAGTTTATAATCAACAATTAGTTAATTTAAGAAAAGAGCAACAGTATTGGAAAGATTTAATGAATACTGTTGAAGAAAACTCTGATGAATGGAAATCTTATAAAGATAATTTTGTTCAAGTTTCTCAAGAATTAAATTCTACTTTATCTGATTCTATTCAAAATATTATTGATACTTATAAAAATTCTATTAATAAAATTTTCCAGACTTTAGAAAATAATCTAACAAGCGGAAAAGGATTAAGCTATATTAATGATGAGTGGACTCTTTTAAAAGATAATGCAAATCAATATTTAGATGCAGTTAATGCAGCATATAATATTGAAGCAACTAAAGCAAAATATCTCGATGCAATTAATTCAGCAGATGATGAAAAGATTCAACAACGGATTAATGATTTGATGGATGAGCAATTGGAAAAGCTAAAAGAGAAAGATAAATTAACGAAATACGATGTTGAAAGATCTCAAAAACTTTTAGATTTAGAATTAAAAAGGATTGCTTTAGAAGAAGCTCAACAGAATAAATCAAAAATGAGACTTCGTAGAAATTCAACTGGTGATTATACTTATGAGTTTGTTGCTGATGAAGATCAAGTCTCAAAAGCTCAACAAGATTTACAAAAAGCAGAAAATGATTTATATAATTTTGATTTAGATGAATATAATAATAGCTTAGATAGGGCTTATCAATTATATAGTGAATATCAACAAAAAGTAATGGAGGTCTATACTAATACTTCTTTATCCCAAGAAGAAAGAGATACTCAATTACATCTTTTAAATGAACAGTATAATGAATCTATTGCTCAACTGATTGAAAGAAATGCTACTTCAAGAGTGAATTTAGAAGAATCTGCAAATGAAACAGTAAAATCTTTGTATAAAGATAATACAGAAGCTTTTCAAGGAATGATTGATGAAAACGGTAATTTAATTATGAATCAATTAGTTCCTGGTTGGAATAGTGGAGTCCAAGATATGATTGATAAGATTGCGGGAGAAGGCGGTCTTGATCAAACAATGCAAGATACTCTTGAGAAAGCTGAAACTGCAGTTAAAGATTTATCTGAAAAAGAACAAGAAGCCGCACAAACTGCAGGTCTGGACTTAGAAGATCTTAAAAATGCTAATTTAGAATTAGCAGACATTTTATCTATTGATGTTGTAAATGCTCAAGAAGAAGTGCTAAGTAGAACCAAAGAAGAATTAGAATCTATTCAAAGTATTAGAACTGAATATCAAGATTGGGCATCAGATATTCTTAATAATGTAGTTCCTGCATATGATGGTTTAATTACAAAAATTAATGAAGCTATTAAAAAAGTTCAAGAATTAGCTGCAGAACAAAATAGAGTTGTAAATATTGATACAAGTGGATATATTTCAAGTATTAGACCAACTGGTAATAGAATCGTTACTGGAACAAATGGAGGGGGTTCTTCTGGAGGGAACGGTCTTTCAAAAAAAGAAAATAGAAATAAGAAGAATACAGAGGCAACGGTAGAACAAGGTCCTCTTTTAGGTTTTATTTACCCTTATGGCTCTTCTCATGGACAAGGCTATAAAAAAGGTAGTGTAATTAGATTAGATGGAGCAACTCTTTATAAATATTATGATCGTATTAATAAAGGTCATGGTATTGATCCAGAACCTTCAGCAGGTTACGGAAGTTACACTGTTGTCAGAGATTGGGATTCAGATTATTTAAAAATAAAAAGAGGACAAAAATTCTGGTATATTAAAAAGCCTTCTCAAAAAGAATCTCATGGAGTTGTAACGCAATTTAAGACAGGCGGTTATACAGGAACTTGGGGTAGTGATGGAAGAATTGCAGTTCTTCATCAAAAAGAATTAGTTTTAAATGCTCAAGATACAGAAAATATGTTAAATGCAGTTCAAGTATTAAGAACAATCACAAACAATTTAGATAATTCTTTTATGAATATGTTAGCGGATATTCCTGATGTTTCAAAGATAATTACAAATAAAAATCAAGATTTAAAACAAAAAGTTTATATTGAAGCTTCCTTCCCAAATGTTAAAGATTCTAATGAAATCGAAAAAGCTTTAAATAATTTAACTAATGTTGCAAGTCAAAGAATTTTAACTAATAAGAAATAATAAAATAAAAACTGTCCAACAAGTTTATTTGTTGGGCAGCTTTTTGGTTTAAATAATAAAATCTTTCAAAAAGAAAAATAATATATAATAGAAAAGGAAGGTGAATAAATGAGTATTGAAAATGAAATTTGTAAAACGATAGAAATGATTACTACAAATGCTATTCAAAAAGCTGATTTTGATAAAACTGTTTTAGCTAAAATTGTTAATTGCGTAGATGAAGAAACAGGTAAATATAAAATAAAATATCAAGATAGTTATTCATATGCTTATTCTACAAGTTTAGATATTAAATATAATGAAGGAGCATATGTTTATGTTCAAATTCCTAATAATAATGAAAAAAATAATAAAACAATTTTAAGTGCAGCAGAAAACTCTTCTGTAGACTACGGTTATTCAATAGATTTAGAAGATGAATACGATAAGTTGGGAGAAAATGTTATTTCTTCTAATAATTATCCTTTTAAGATTTCTGTTGAAGGAAATAGTAAAATTATATTATATGATTATTTAAAAAATGATAATTTAATTAATATTGATAAAAATAGTTTTGAAAATAATATTTCTAATGCTAACGCTTTTCTTCTTGCAGGAAACTTTCAAACTCTTTTTGAGGTAGAGCCGCAAAAAGGTAATTACGGTTTAGGCATTGTTATTGCTTTTGAAATCAATGGAGAAGCACAAGATATTCTTTTAAATTTTAGCACTACTGATATGATAGGCAACCCTTATGCTTATTATAATTCAACTAGACAATATAAAATTTTTAATTTAAATGAACTTGGAACTTTTAAACAAATTAAACAAATTTATTTCTTTGTTGAAAATTTTGATATTAAGGGTTTTGTTTATTTAAACAAAGAATTAGAATTACAAGCTATTAATAAAATTTCTGAAGAAGAATTAAATGGATATTCTTTAAAAGTAATAGCTACACAAGGAAATACTTTTGAAGGAAAAGCTAGTTCAGATAAAAAAGAAACAAGAAATTTTCTTTCTCAAATTAAATATAAAGGAAGAGTTCAAAAGGCGGAAACCGCATCTTATTATTGGTTTAGAGAAAATTCTAGAATCTTTTCCAATAGTGAAAAATATTGTTCTTATGGCGGAATCGGTTGGGAATGTTTAAATAAAAAGACTTCCGAAGAAAAACCAAATTGGATAAGTGAAAACTCTTTATATTCTATTGATAGAAAATTAGTTACGGCAAGAGAAGTTAGATTTAAATGCGTAGTTATTTATAAAGAAAATCAACTTGAAAAAATTTTTAAAATCTACAATATGGATACTTCTTTACCTCAATTAAAAATTCAAATTCAAAGAGATAATGCAACTTTAGAAGCTGAAACCGCAGTTTTTCAAAATGGGATAGGTTATCCTACTTTAACTTGTTTAATTAATAATCAAGAATATCCAAATTATTCTTATAAGTGGTCTATTGAAGATAGTTTTGGGATTACTTCAAATTTAGTAAATAATGAAGAAGAAAATTTTAAAACTTTTTCTGAATTTCAATCTATTGTAAAAAATATTCAAAATTTAAAAGAAAAATTTTCTTTAACTTCAAATAATATATATATAAATAGATTAGAAAAAATTATTCAAGATTATGAAAAATGTAGTATTAATGAAAATGAGTTAATAGAACTAACAGAAGAAGATTCTTTAGATTCAGATTTTATTCAAGATTATAATAATATTATTCTTCAAATTAAAAATTTTGGAAATAGAAGTTTTGTTACTTATTCAAAAGATTTTATTATTAATTATTATAGTTTAAAACAAGAAATTCTTAATAAAATAAAAAGAATTATTGATTTAGGAGATCTTTGGGATCAAACAAAAGGAATTATTGGCAAAATAGAACATCCAGAGATTACTTTAGAACAATGTTTTAATGAAATTTCTCAAAAAATTAATGAACGAAAATATAATAAAGAAATTTATAATTCAATTAATCAAAATTTGACTATTTTACAATCTAAAATTTTATCTTTAGCAACAGAAGATATTTCTGAAATTGTTGATACTTTATATGATTTAAATTTAGCTTTAGATAATGAAATTGCTTTAGCCGCAGTTGATTATTATGGAAATAAGGCTTATAATTATAAAGTTTCAGAAATTATTAATTACAATATTATTAAATGTTCTGTTTTAAATGAAAATGATGATTATATTGGAACAGTTTCTTTTGAAATAAAAAATAATCAAACTCAAATTTCTAATTCCTTAATTTTAAATAATGGAAATCAAATTTATCAATATAATGAATCTGGAGTCTCTCCTACAGATTCTTCAAATGAAAAACCTTTAAAAATAAAAGTTTTATCTTTTAATTTTTATACTAACACTGGTGAAAATATTTCTTTTTCTTCTATTGTAAATAATGGATTTATTAAATGGAAAATTCCTTTAGAAAATACTTTAATTCAGTGTGGTCTTGAAGAAGAAAGTGAAGAAACTATTGAGAATGGTATTAGATATAAGGTTTATAAAAATATAAATTCTTTAACTTATTCTTTAAAACAAATTTATAAAGAAACTCAAAATAATGATATTATTCTTGAAATTTTATATAAAAATGAAAGCTATTATGCAAAAACTAATTTCACTTTTTTAAAACAAGGTGAATTAGGAACTTCAGGAACTCCATATACTTGTAGAATTATACCAAATGCGGCAGCAGGAACTTCAATCCCGCAATATCCTATTTTTTCTTATAAAATCAATAGTAGAACAGGAACTTTTAATTTCTATAATCAAAAAACTCATCAAAAATGGATAATTGGAACAGATACGACAGATAAAACTGCGATTACTAATGATTTTCCTTTTTTAATAGAAATTTATGAAAATAACAGTTTAACTTATAAAGGTTCTTTAAGTGGAGAAAGTGCGGTCGCCGCAGAAGGAGAAAAAATTTCTTATACTCTTGACTGGTCTTTTTTATGCAATTTATATAAAAAAACTGGTCAATACACTTTTAAAGATTATTCTACTTTTGAAATTAAAAGTCAAAATAATATAAAATATTTAGCGGTTTCTCATTATGATGAAGAAAAAGATAGAGAAGATTTTTCTACTTTAAATTTTAAAAAACAGTATGGAATGGCAGATATTTTAAAATGTCAAATAACAAGAACTTATACAAAAATAAATGGAACAAAAGAAACAAATACTTTTTATGCTACTTTACCAATAGTTACTTTAGTTAATGAAACAAAAGAACCTAATTTAGACTTAATAATTAAAAATGGTTTTCAATTTGTTCAATATAATTCTAATGGCTTAGAGCCTAAATATAAAAATTTATATCCTTTTGAATTAAATTTTTTAGAAAAAGAAAAATATGAATTTACTTGGGGTAGAATTGGAAGTATAAAAACTTATGTTAAAGATGGCGGTTATCATCGAAGAATAGATTATTACTTAGAAATTCAAAAAGTATTAGAGGATGGTCTTGAAATTTCTAATGAAATTTATGGAAAACCGCTTTCTAAGTATGATGGTTTAAATGTAACTGGCGGAATCTCTTGTTTAATTAAAAATCAAAAAGAAGAAAATTATTTATTTATTCCAATTCATTGTTATTTAAATAGATATAGTTTTAATAATCTTAATGGTTGGGATGGTAATTCTTTACAGATAAATGAAGAAGGCGGTTTTATTTTAACGCCTCAAGTTGCGGCAGGTCAAAAGAATAATGATAATAGCTTTACTGGTCTAGTAATGGGAAAAATGATAACTCCAGATCAGGAAAAAGAAAAAATTGGTTTATTGGGTTTATCTAAAGGTCAACAGAGTTTATTTTTAAATGCTCAAACAGGTCAAGCCTCTTTTGGACTTGTTCAGAATGGTCAATTATTAATAGATCCTTCTCAAAATCAAGTGCTTCTTTCTAGTTCAAATGCTTGGAAAAAAGTCGATGAAAATGGTTTCCCAACAGATATTTCAGATAGGAACCGCAGTGATACAGGCTTAGTTATTAATTTAACAAACAGCACTATTGATAGTGTTAATTTTAAAGTTGATTCTCAAGGAAAAGTAAAAGCAACTAATGCAGTTTTTGAAGGAGAGGTCACTGCAACTATATTTAATTTTACTGCTGATAATAAAATTACTTCTTCTATTACCTCTCAAGGTTTTACAATTATAGATAATCAAAAGAAAATTGGTTATATAGGAGAATTAGGAATTAAAAATAGGATTGGAAAAGGTATCCAATTGAATTGTTCTCCAGATGGAAGTTTCTCTGGAATTGGACATTTAGATAAAGGAAAAATTCTTTCTACTCCTGCTTTTTATTGGTGCAAAGCAAATGCTTTTAGAAATGGACAAAAAGAAGGCTTATATGCGGTAGATCCTTTATATATAGAACAAGGATTATATCTTAAAAGTGAATTATATGCAGAGGCTCCTTTGTATATTAAAAGTGGACTATATTCACATTCTAAGAATAGAGGACTTAATCATACTACAACAATTAATGGAGTAACATTATTTTTTGAAGATGGTATTTTAGTAAAGGTGGTAGCAAATGGACAAACCTATGTCAATAGCAATTAATGAATTAAAATTAAAAATAATTAATGATATAAATGAGGCGGCTTTGCCGCCTTATGCTATTGAACTTTTATTTAAAGATCTCTATAATCAAATTGCGGAAACCGCAAAATTACAATTAGCGAAAGATTATGAAGAGTATCAAAAAAGTTTAAGCTAAAAATCATAATTATTTTAAAAGAAAAATATTATAATATTAGGAAGGAGATATAAAATGGCAAAAAAAGTAATTACAAGTTTAAATATAAAAAATTCAGATAATACTTTTACAAATGTTCCTATTGGAATTAAAGCAGAAAATATTAAATTAAAAAATAATAGAAATTTAGAAACCTCAACTGCTTTTTTAGAAGATGTGGAAGATGCTTCTGAATTTGAAGCTCAAAAGACTCCTTTATATCAAGAAGATGTAATTGATAATTTAAGCACTTCTACTGATAATCCAATTTCTGCTAAACAGGGTGTTGTTTTAAATGCTAGAATTAATAATTTAGCAGGATTTAATGGAAATGTTTCAGATAAAGAAATTGCAGATTTAAGAGTTGGTGCAGACGGAAAAACTTATTCTACAGCGGGATCTGCCGTTCGAGAAAATTTTAATATCTTAAGAAATCAAGATTTGAAACAAAAAGAGGATTTATCTAAAAAAGTAGATGGAAAAGACTCTAATGGCACTTGGGTAATTGCTCCTGATAATAGTTATTATCCAAGTATTAAATATTTAGAAATAAACTATTCTTCAACAGATAAAGTTAAAGATTTAATTGCACAAGCTAAAATTGAGCCTACTGAATTTGAGGAATTAACAGATTTAAGAGTCGGAGCAGATGGAAAAATATATCAAACTGCAGGAACTGCAGTCCGAAAGAACATCCAAACTCTCCAAACTGCAACTGTTGCAGTTCAAAAGGATATTCAAACTCTTCAAACCGCAACTGAAAAAATGATAACAAAAGACTTTTTGCTCAATACACCTACAAGCATTAATCTCACTTCATTTGAAGACACAGAACAGACATCAAACGGAGTTACTATTACAGTCAAGAACAACAAAATTAGCTTGAGCGGAACATCTACTGCTGCGGCTAATTTTTATCTCAATCTCAAGCGTGCAGTTATTCTTGAACAAGGTAAAGCATATTGCTTATCATTGCAGAATTTTGCTAATATTACAAATAGCGGTTGTGTTTTTTATCCTGCGAATGGACAGACAACAATTAGCTCATCTTGGCTCTTGTCAGAAGTTAGTGCTTTTAAGAATGCAGCAGCTACTTATACAGCAACAAAAAATGTAACCGTAAATTCAATTAAAGTTGCAGTTGCTACAAATAGACTTGTTGACAATAGTTGTAATCTTCAACTTGAACAGAACAATAAGCATACCGCTTATTCTAACCCTGACTTAATAAAATCTAATATTAAGCCTGAGTTGTACCAAACTCCCGATTACACTATGAATTATCTGTATGTTTCAAAGAATTATAATGAAAATATAGATGGGTTTGGCATTACAAAGTTTAACTCTATTTTATCTGCTAATGATAGTATAACAGATAACAACTACCATAATCGCTATACAATCATCGTTGCACAAGGCACATATGCGGATATGCAAGACAGATACGCAGGTTTGTCTGATGTGGGACTTGTGGGTTATCGTGGAGTAATGATGAAAGACTATGTCTATTATGAGTCTGAAAACATCTACAATCCACAGGCTACAATAATTAAGTGGGATGGTGCAACAGGCTTTGATAAATCTACTTTGAAGTCTGAGGATATAATCAAAAAATGTCCGTTTCACTTAGATTTGAATGTTCACACTCACATCAAAGGTTTCACATTTGATTGTAAAAATATCCGTTATGCTTTACATCTTGAAAGCGGCGGTACAGGCTATGCAACTGAATGGACGGTATCTAATTGTATCTTCAAGTGGGGCGGTCGTGCTGATTGTATTGATTATGCTGGCAAAACAACTGTTCCTGTATTCGGTTGTGGACATAGCTTTGGTGAAGTAGGATTGATTGAAAATTGTAAAATTGTACCTACGAATTGTACTGTTGGTTACCAAAATCATGATAATGCAGATAATAGCGGTTTTGGCTTACCTATTAAGGTAGGTTCAAGTATTACTATTCGAAACTGTGATTTTGGAGGAACTGAAATTCAAACAAGAACGCTGAAAGGCGAATATTCTGACACACCGAATGTACTTACTGTTGACCGCTGTGTCAATATATCTGAAATTAAGAAATTGTATGCAGCTCCGGCAACGAAATGTGACTGGACAGTTATTGAAAATCTCAATAGAGGAAAATAACTATGGTAAGAGTAGTTTGTGTTGATATATCAAAATTTTAGCAGAATATTGATTTTAACAAAATGAAAAATACTAGCATAAAAGCAGTCATAATAAGAATAGGTTATGACGGAGAGGTAAGTCAGAAAAATAATATGTTTGAAAGCCATTATTGAAATGCTAAAAATGCAGGCTTAAAAGTTAAAATCCATTAGTATAGAGACATTTAAAGGAGAAAAAAATGAATTTAATTACTTTAGTTAATTCAAGAAGATGGCAAAAGGATTATTTAGGAATTGATTTACCTACTACTCCTTTTTATCAAATATTAAATAAATCAGATTCATTATTATTATCAAATATTGAACTTTTTGAAATAGATTATCAAATATTAAATAAATCAGATTCATTATTATTATCAAATATTGAACTTTTTGAAATAGATTATCAAATATTAAATAAATCAGAGGTGAAAATTGAAATATGAGTTATTATAATGCAGAAATTTTAGCAGGTAAAACCGATTTAATAGGAATGCTTAAAAGTATTAAAAATTTTTTCTTAAATAATGAAGTTTGTAAATTTTCTGTTGAATCAGAAAAATACGATATGGAAAAGGTTTACAATAGTTATTTACAATTAAAATATAAAAATTTAATAATAAAATTTACGGGTTCCGGTTCAGACTCATCTAATGAATTCTTAAGAGTTTATGTTTGGGATGTTAATAAAAAAGTTTTTAATTCAAATGACATTTTATATTATGTTAAGATGGTAGGTAACATTCCTTACTCTATTTATGATAGTAGTATGACCACGAGAAATATAAATATCTTTTTATTAAAAACAGATGATATTTTAACAATAGGAATATCTCCTTATGGGGTAAATCCTCTTTCAGATTATCAGAATGTATCATCAAATTACGGGTTTATTTATTATGAAGAAAATAAGAATTTTTTTAAATATTGTAAGAATAACTCTTTATACGATTGGCAAAGTGGAGATACTTCTATAAGATATAATTTTATAAAATTAACAAATACTCCAAAAGATGATAATAAAATAATTTTTATTCCTAAAACTCAACAAATAAACCTTGATTTTTTCAATCAGTTTGAAGAGTTTTATGAAGGACTGTTTAGTGCTGCGGGAGCTACTGCAGGAGATTTTTATTCTTTTAATGATAAAGTTTATTTTGCGATTTTCCCAAATACTTTGATTGAAGCAGGAGAAAAAATAACATATAATCCTCCTCAAGAAGCAAACACTTAAAGAAAGGTGAGAAACATAAATGAATAAAATAACTTGTATAGATTTATCTGAATGGCAAGCAAAAGTAGATTTTAGAGCTTTTGCAAATTCAGGTATTAAGGCTGTTATTTTAAGGGCGGGCTATGGAAGAGAATCTTCTCAAAAAGATGAAAAATTTGATAATCATTATCGAAATGCTAAAAACGCAGGCTTAAAAGTTGGGATCTATTGGTACAGTTATGCAGATAGCGTTGAAGATGCTGCAAGAGAAGCAAATGCTTGTTTGACAGTTTTAGGTAATAAAAAATTAGATCTTCCAATTTTTTATGATATGGAAGATAATACGCAATTATATTTAGGTAAAACTAAATTAACTCAAATTGCAGAAAAATTTTGTGATACTATTAAACAAAAAGGTTATAAAGCAGGAGTTTATGCAAATTTAAATTGGTTTAATAATTATCTTAACTATGATAAGTTAAAATCAAAATATTACATTTGGTTAGCACAATATAATTCAATAAATGAATTAAAATGTGATATTTGGCAAAATAGTAGCACTTATCGTACTTCTGGATATGACGGAAAACTAGATTCTAATATTATCTTTAATGATGCGGTTTTGGGAAGTTCTGAAGCTGCGGTTCCCGCCCAAAAGCCAACTATAACATATAAAGTATATAGTGATGGAAAATGGGGTAAAGAAATTAAAGGACAAGGCGGAGTTGCAGGAGACTTTAAACAAGCAATTTCAGGAATTGCAATTAAAGTTTCTAATGGAAAAATCCGTTATAGAGTTCACTTAAGAGATAGAGATTGGTTGCCTTGGGTAAGTGGTTATAATGAAAAAGATTCTAATAATGGATATGCAGGCATTTTAGGGGCTGTAATAGATGCTATTCAAGTAGAATTTGAAGGAGTTAGCACTTTTAAGGCTACTTATCGAGTTTGCGGTCAAGGAAATAAAAATTTCTATGATTGGCAACATAATTCAGAAAAAGATAATAAACAAGATGGATATGCGGGATTGATCGGAAAAGCTATTGACCGCATCCAAATAACTTTAACTTAAAAAGAGCCTTTTAAAGGCTCTTTTAGGGGATATATTATGGATATTGTAACTTTAGCTCTTACTAAAAGATATACTGAAAAAAGTTTATTAGGAGCAGGAGCATTAAAAGGTGAAAAAGGAGACAAGGGAGATAAAGGCGACATACCAGTAAAAGGTACAGATTATTTTACAGCCGACGATATAGATAGTATTGTTAATGCTGTTTTTGAACGAGTTGTTGACGGGAACGAGGTGGCATACTGATGAGTAATGTTTTTGTAAACGACGAAAGCCTCGCGGCAGTCGCAAATGTTATCCGCAGCAAAAACGGCACAGATAATACATATAAGCCGACTGAAATGGCGGGTGCGGTTGCAAAATTGCCAAGTTATGTTTTTGTAAAAAATCTAATCGAAAAATCGTCAACGGCAACGGAAATTGTTATTCCGGATTATGTAACTGCGATAGGCCGCGGTGCATTTAGCTATAGTCCGCATCTTACAAGCATAACAATCCCTGACAGTGTTACTAATATTGACGATTATGCTTTTAACGGTTGCACAAGCCTTAAAAAAATAACAATCCCCGACAGCGTTACGAGTATTGGTGGTTATGCTTTTAACGGTTGCACAAGCCTTACAAGCATAACAATCCCCGACAGCGTTACTAATATTGGTGGTTATGCTTTTCTAAATTGCAAAAGTCTCGAATTTGTCAAATTAGGGCAAGGCTTTAATGCTAACAATCTTGATTTATCAGCGAGCACAAAATACACAAGAGAAACTATAGTATCGTGGCTAAACGCTCTTAAAGACAGGTCTGATATTATAAATGAAGCAACATATAAATTCACAATTGGCTCAGAAAATTTAGCAAAATTAACAGCAGAAGATATTAAAATAGCCACAGATAAAAATTGGACTTTGTCATAGAGGTGAAATATGAGATTAATTGAAAAAAACGGACTTAAGTTATTATATGCAGACGATGAGAATAATGTAATTACCGATATAGAAAGTGAGACGCTTAGAGCAGAACAGATCTATCTTGGCATAGGAGATAGCATTGATAATTACAAAGAAATTAATAAAAATACACCTGTCCCAATTCCAGATGTCAAGAATGATATCTTTAATGATAGCGATAGAATTTCAGAAAAACAACTTCAAACGATTAAAGAGGTACTAAGCGATGACTGATAAAGATTTTGAAATTTTATTAAATAAAATAAAATCGCATAAGGTTGTATTTGATAAAGCCAAAAAACTTGGTGGTTTTACTCAAAAAACAATCCAATCTGATAAAGTCGGATATGACTGGATTGAAGATTATCTTGGTGAAAAACTCGTAGCTCAAACCTATGTCAAACAAGAACATCCAGTTGGGGTGGCAAATAACCCATTTATATTTGAAATTGGTGTTAAACTTATTCCAAACGCCTATTACATTTATAATGGTGAGCGCTATGTATATTCAGGTACAGAAGTATTAACTGCAACCGCTTGGGATGAAACTAATTTTGAAAAATTTTAATAAAATAATGTAATTATATAATTTATTAATAAAAATTCTAATTATAAGAGTTATTTAAAGGAAAGGAGATAAAAATGGCAAGTAAAATTCAAAGAAAATGGATTCTAAATAATAAAAATCAAAAAGTTGCTCCTTATACAATGGTAAGTCAAGTACTTGATGACACTTCTGGAACAGGATTAGATGTTATTTTGAAAAAAATTCTTTTAGAAACTAATACTAAATTTGAAAATTTATTCTTTTTTTCAGAAGAAATTCAATCAACAGAATCCGAAACACAAGCCTTTAAAAGACTTTTAAAATATGGACAAAATAGAGTAATAGTTTTAGACAAAAGTTTACAATTAACAGAAGATGTCGTAATTCCTTCTAACATTTCTATTATAGGAGCACATTCGGCAATAATTTTAGATTGTGATGAAACAAAAAAAACTAATCATTTAATTTTTAGAAATATGGAAAATACAAAAATTTCTAATTTAACTATAAATATACCTTTATCCTATTCTATTGGAAATGGAGAGGGAGGGTATTTAACTTGGTCTAATTGTTCTTTTGAAAATATTACTTTTAATTGTGAAGGAAATCTTGAGTTTTATTTATATGGAACTAATACTATTTTTAAAAATTGCTATTTTAAAGGTCAAGAAAATCAATCAAAACAAACTTTTGTTTATAGAAATTTAAATACTTATAATCAAGTTTGTTTATTTGAAAATAACAAAATTGAATATTTTAATAATATTGTTTTTGGAGAAAAGAATAATATCATAAAAAATTTATACTTATTGAATAATTCAAATTTTAGTATTGAAAGTTCAGAGAATTGCTATTATCAAAATATTTATCTTGAAAATTGTATGGGACAAATTTCTTTAACAGATTGTTTTAATAGTATTATTGATATTTTTGCAAAAAAGAATTATTATTCAAATGATTCTTCTTTAAATCAAAGAGATGCTTTATTTAACATTGTAGATTGCGAAGGAAATTCTTTTAATTTAAGATATGACAATAGTGAAATAGTAAATAGCTATGAATATGGTGTTAAAATAAATAAGAAAAACACTTCTAATAAAATGAGCATTGAAAATTTAACTGCTTTAGATACGAATGCTTTAATCTTAAAAGATTATTGGACTTCTTCTGATCTTCAAGATAGCACTCCTTTAAGATTAGACTTAACAGATATTAACCAAGAAGAAGAAAATGTTCAAGATTTAGGAAATGGATATTATAATATTCAATCAAATAATCAAACTTTAGATTTAACTATTCCTATTCGCAACTTTATGATAAAAGATACAGGAATGATGAAAAACACTTATCCAATTTATTTTAAAGTTTTTAATAATAATCAAAATGCTGTTGTAACAATAAGTTGTAAAGAAAACGGCAGTCCATCTGCAAAAGGTTATCTACTTTATGAGGATAGTAAAAATTCAGGAGTTTCTTTAACTTCACATCCTTATATTACTTTAAAGCTATCTGGAAATTTTAATGATGTAATTATTTCATTAAAAACTATTTTATCAGAGAGTAATTTCAAAGTAGACATTCCTTCAAAACAAAAATATGAGGAGTAAGATAATATGAGTTTTTCAATTTTAAAAGAAAATGAACATTATTCTAAACCTGCCCAAGAAATTATTTGTGATACAGAAGCAGATATTGTAAATTTACCAACAGAGATTGCGGCAGGCAGCACCCATTTGTAATTGAAAATTCTTCTGTTTATATGTTAAATAATTCAAAAATTTGGGTAAAAATTTAATTAAATAAGATGGTCTATTTTAGACCATCTTTTTTTTTGTTTTTTAATATAATTATAGATAGATAATAGAAAGAGAGTTGATTTCCATGGAAAAGCTTTTTTCAACATATTCAGTTTCTGAAATTGTAATGTTTTTGATTCTTTTAGCTCTTGCAGTAAGAGGATCTGTAACTTTTGTTGATTGGGCAATAGAGCGTATAAAAAAAATTTTTAATAAACAAAAAAAAGAAGAAGATCAAAAAGAATTAATAGAAGATTCTATTAAAGAATTAACTGAAAATCAGAAAAAAATTCAAAAAGATTTACAAGTTTTAACAGAAAATGTAGATATGTTAATTAAATCTGATAAAGATTCTATTAAATCTTATTTAACTGAAAAACATCATTTTTTTTGTTATCACCAGGGTTGGATAGATGATTATAATTTAGAATGTTGCGAAAGAAGATATAATCATTATAAAGACGAAGGCGGAAATTCTTTTATTGAAAGTTTTATGACTGCTTTAAGAGAGCTTCCAAATAGACCTCCAGAAAAAAAAGAAAAGGAGTGATTTAAGTGGCAATAATCTTTCCACCAATAGTAGATACTTATGTTCCTACTTTTGTTGAAGAATGTAAAATTCCTTTTATTATGCCATCTTTAAATAATTCAAATGATTTAGCAGATAAAGTTATTGTTTCTATTGTTGAACAAAACACCAATAGACAAATTAAAAAAAATCTAAATACTTTTTTCTTGGCGAATTATAAAGAAAATATTGTTACAATTAATTTTGAAAAAGAATCTGCCCTTATTTTAAAACCTAAAAAATATTATAAAGTTCAATTAAAATTTTTTGATAAAAGTTTATTAAATTTATTAACTTCTATTGAAGAAAAAGGTAATCAAAAAGATAGTAATATTTTTTTGAATGAAGGCGTTTTATCTAAATATAGTTCTTATCTTTCAGAATGGTCAACTATTTGTTTAATAAAAAAACTTTCTATGCAACCGCTAATTCTGATTGATAACTTTATTCAATTTGCAGATTATTCTTCTCCTTATTATCTTTCAACTTTTGATGGATTTTTTTCTGGCAGGGCGGTTTTCGGAGAAGAAGATGATGAAAATTTAAAAAAGATTGAATTTAATCTTTTAGATAGAAATAATATAATTTTAGAAAAACAAGAAGCATATTCTGCTAATAACCGCACTCCAAATGCTTTTGTTTTTACTCCTCGGTATAATTTAAAAGAAGGAGAATTATATAATATATTAATAAAAGGTACTTCTCAAAATGATTATGTTTTTTCTTATAAAGTTTCTTTTATTCTAAATACTGTTATTAAAAATGCTATTTTGCCTTTGGATACTACGATTGTCGCAGAGAATGAAGAAGAATATGCTAGGAATAAAATCAAAATAAAATCAAAAGAAAATTTTAAAGGAAATTTTGTAATTAAAAGAACTTCAAATAAAAGTGATTTTAATTATTGGGAAGATGTTCATTTTGGAAATTTTGCAATTAAAAAAAACTTAGACTATACTTGGTTTGACTACACGATTGAGGATGGTACAGTCTACAAATATTGCATTCAAGGACTATTAAAATCTGGAAATAAAATTTTAAGAAGTTCCGCAATAATGTCTAATGATGCTATTGTTTTTTCTACTTTTAAATCTACTTTTTTAGCAACTGATAATAGACAACTTAATATTAAATATAATACTGAAATTTCTTCTTTTTCAACAGTAACTAAAGAAAGTAAAATTGAAACATTAGGTTCTAAATATCCTTTTATTAGAAAAAATGGCTATTTAGGATATAAAGAATTTTCATTATCTGGTTTAATTACTCTTCATATGGAGATGGAAGATAAAATAATGGATATTTTAGAAGATAGTACGAAAAATATCTCTAAAGAAGAAATAGAAAATTATACTTTTTATTCTTTTGATGAAATATATAATTTTTCTAATAATGAAGAAGTTAAAGAAATTGAAAAGAAAAAATTAAAAGAATATAAAGAACAGAATAATTTAAATGAATATAATGATACTCTTTATGAAAGACTCTTTAGAGAAAAAGTTATAGATTTTCTTCAAAAAGATAATGTTAAACTTTTTAAGTCTCCAACAGAAGGAAATCTTCTTGTAAAACTTACAAATGTTGCTCTTTCACCTGCGAATACCGCATTAGGAAGATACCTATATAATTTTTCTTGTACCGCAACAGAAATTGATGATTTTTCTATTCAAAATTGTGATTTATATAACATTCAGACTATTGGCAGTTATAAAGAAAATTCTAATATTACTTTTGAAAAGAATATTTTTGGACAATATGTAGGAGCTTATTCTGGAAACATCCTTTCTTTAATAGATGAAAAATATAAAAATCAAACTGATAATGAAAGTAGAATAAATACTGTTCAATATTTGAATTATTTAAAAATAGAATTTGAAGATAAACCTATAAAAACGCCACTTAATCAATTAAATATATTAGGTTATCAATTTCAATTAAATGGAAATAATATTTTTGTTAATCCGAATGGTGTTTTTGAATTAAGTGGAGAGGATGTTAAAATTACAGATTTAATTATTCCAAATAATCAAAAGGTGTCTATTCTTTATCAGGCGGTTGTTTTAGAACAAGATACTATTCAAAAAGAGGCTTCTTCTAAAACTTGGGCAACAAGCATAGGACAAATTACAGGTTACTTCGACAATGAACAAGGACATTTCAAAAAAGCGTTGAATGGAAAATATTATATTAAAAATGATTCTTTCTATCAAGTTTTAAATTCTATTAATGAAATTTCTATTGAGGCGGATCCAGGCACTATTTTTTATATTGCGGATTCAGGAGATAATTTAAATAATCAAGAATACACATATAATACTCATATCGTTGGAAAAACAGGAACTTTAAATTTATATAATTTAAATAAAGAAAGTACCTATCCTTTAATTTTAGATTTATATTCTGGTGGAATGCATTTTTACAAGATTAATTCAGAAGATTATTTAAGAGCAACTTTAGATAATAGTTATTATGAATACAATGAATTAATAGGAGAAAATAAAAATTTTGAAAATGAAAATTTAATTATTAAACCGCAAGAGCATTGTGTTTATACAATTAATCAACAAAGATATATTTATTATAATAAAAAATTTTATTTAATAGATGATGAAAATAATATTCAAATAAAAAAAGAAGCTACTATTACTTATATTTATACAAAGGAGGTCGGTTCTTATTAAATGAAAATAAATAATTATAAATATTTAAAAGATATATCTTTTTTAGAAAAGATTTATTCTTCTAAGATTGCAGAACATTATGCAAAAGTTATTGTTCTAAATTGGAAGGAAGAGCCGATTCAAGAAATTCAAGGTAGAGTTGTTACAGGTTCTTTGAATATTGATGGTAGTTCCGCAATGAGAAGAACTTGTAATATAACTTTTTATGCAGAAAGTTTAAAAGACTCCAATATTTTTAATATAGAAAATAGTGTTTCTATTAATAAAAAAATTTATTTAGAAATAGGATTAACTAATACTACTTTAGAGTATCCTGATTATCCTATTATTTGGATTCCTTGTGGTTTATTTATTATTTTAGATAATCAAATTTCAAATAGTGAAGAAGGCATTTCAATTTCTTTACAACTAAAAGATAAAATGTGTTTGTTAAATGGAGAGTGCGGAGGTACAATCTCCGCATCTACTCAATTTGATGAACATGATGAAATTTTATATAATGAAGATGGAACAACTAAAACAGTTCTAAAAAAATTAACTATTTATCAAATTATTCAAGAGTTAGTTAATCATTTTGGAAATGAACAGCTTGGAAAAATTATTATTAATGATTTATCCACAAGAATTAAAAAAGTAATGAAATGGAGTGGGACTAATCCAATCTATTTTATTCAAAATGAAAATCAAAATATTGAAAAATATCAAGTAATTGAACCAGTCTTAGAGAGTGCGGGAACCTGCTATCCCGCAGAAACATTAACTCAAACTCAAGATGAAAATAATCAAACAATTTATCACTATTGGATAAATGAAGAAACTCCAGTAACAGTAGATGTTTTTAAATATGAATATGGTCAAGATATAGGATATATTTATTCTGATTTCTATTTTCCTTCAGAGCTGACTGCGGCACCTGGAGATAATGTTTGTTCTATTTTAGATAAAATAAAAAATATTTTAGGTAATTATGAATATTATTATGATTTAGAAGGAAATTTTATTTTTCAAGAGATAAAGAATTATTTAAATACTTCTTTTTCAACTGTTGAATTAAATAATATGAAAAAAGAAGACTATCAAGTAAATCAAAAAGGTCGAAAGAATGTTTATGATTTTAATAATAGTAAATTATTGATTTCAATAACAAATTTTCCTCAATATAATAATATTAAAAATGATTTTTATGTATGGGGAACAAGAAAAGATGTTTCAGGCTTAGAAATTCCTATTCGCTATCATTTAGCAATAGATAAAAAACCAGAGATAGGAAATGTTTATAAAAATGTTTTTCTATATACCGATCCTGAAGATAATTCTAAAAAAGCGGCAATAGCAGAATATTACCCCTCTTTAGAGGATATTAAAGAACCTATCTTGGGTTCTTTTTATAGAATTTATTCAGAAGATAAAAGTGTAAAAATCTATCAATATATTGGAAGTAAAAATAATAATGGCTTCTTAGAAGTCTGGGATTCTAAGACTATGGGAGCACCAGAGTTATTCTCTATAAAAACTCAAGACTGGAGAACGGAATTATTCCTTCAAGGCTTAGTAGCTAAAAATAAAGGACTTTCTACAACTTTTTATTTTACCGAGTTATCTAATGAATGGCTGCAACTTTATGATATAAAAAATGGAAAATTTTTTGATTCAGTTTTAAATAATCCTTCAGGAATTAATTATTATTTAGATTTTATTGATGATAGTTCTGAAATTGGAGAATATAGTGTAGAAAACATTGGAACCAGGACAAAAGTAATAAATGATGATTCTGTAAATTGTTTATTCGAGGCGACTGTGCCTGACCGCATTTTAATAGAATCAGGACAGGGAAAAGAAACAGAACAAAAAATTCAAGAATGCATTGAAAAAGGACAAAAATATTATTTAATTAATTCTTCAATTTTTAATTTATTGTCTATTGGAGGAACGCAAAATTCTGCTTTTAATTCAATAAAAAATCTATTATTTGATTATACAAAATATAATCAATCTATTTCAATTACTTGTTTACCTTTATATTTCTTAGAAGTGAATAATAGAATTTCGATAAAAGAAGAAATCAGTAATACTTATGGAGATTTTTTAATTAATTCTATTTCAATTAGTCTTGAGGCAGATGGCACAATGACAATTAATGCTTCGGAAATTAATGATAAATTATAAAAGGAGGAGTTTATTTTATGTCTTTTAATATTAAACAATATAGAGGAACAGAACCTTATTGGGATACTATTCAAGGTTATTCTTTAGGTTATGTAACTACAAGTTTTCCTTATTTAGCTAATACTTATAAAGATAGCTGTATAGAGATGTCTTTTCAAAAAGGCATCCCTTATTACTTAAGTATTAAGATAGAAAAAGAAAAGGGAGAAAATAGTCAGAATAGAGAAATTACAATTCAATTACAAAATGATTTAATTGAAAATTTTTCTAGTACTGAAAATCAAACTATTTCAAAAATTCAGTTATTAAGATCAACATCTGAAGAAGATGCCTTTGAAATTTTTCATTTTATTTTTACTCCAAGTAAAAATTATAATAAAATTAGTTTTATTATTTCAAGAGATTTAAAGAATCTAGAAGATTGGGAAAATTATGCAAAGATAGAAGTAAATAAATTTCAAAAATTAAATAATTTATTATCTCTTTTAAAAATTTCTCGAATTAATCAATTAGGCATTCATGCGGATCCTGGAACTTTAATGTGTATTAATGGAGAAGAAATAAAAATAGGAAAAAGAGGAGTTTTTGAAATTAATAGTGATATTGTTCAAATTAATTTTTTGAATATTGTTAATTTAAAAGAAAATTCTTATTATACAATAGATTGCCGTTATACAAAGGAGGATGCAAATTAATGAATTATGCAAGTTTTTATGGAGGTCAGACAGGAGCGCCTTTTGTAATTGTTAAAAATTTTAATTCAGTTGCTGAAATGATAGAGGCTTTTAAAAGAGGTGACTCTTATCTTAGTGTAAATTATAATGAATATGTTATTATAGATACTCCTAATAAAAATGATCCTAATAATGGAAAAGTTTATAGAAGAGGATATGACTATAATAATGACTTAGGAGGAGCCATTTACATTGGACAAATTGTAGGCCCCTCTGGTGCGGCACCCGCCCTAACTTTAAATAATTATCAAGATATTAATAATTATATTAATTCTTTAACAGAAGAAGAAAAAAAACAGAAATTTGTTTCAATAGGAGAAATGACTATTGATAATTCAAGTTTAATTCCTGGAAAAGACTTAATAGGTAATTTTAATGATTCTATTAGTTGGGCATCTTATGTTATCTTAGATGAAAATAATAATCAAGCTACTGTTTCTTTAGGTTTTAAAATTCCTTATTTATCTTTAGATCTTTCCGCTGAAAGTGTTAGTCCTTATACTGCGGCAATGGCAGTAAAAGAAGATGATGGGACTCACCCTTTTTATAGTCAATATAAAATTTTTATTCCGAAGGGAATTAAAGGACAGTCTTTTTCAAATTTAAGAATTGTTGAAGCTAGTCAAGAATTGGTTTTAGCTAATTATACTATTAAAGATTCAGATATAGGAAAACAAATTTTAGTATATGAAGAATGGGATTATTCAGAGAGCGAAACGGGTAAATCTAAATTATATTATTTAGGAGTCTATAATCAAATTAAAAATATTCAATTAGAAGAAGATGGTACTCTTAGATTCTCTTTTACTGGAACAGAAGATCAAATTTTTCAAAATGCTATAAAATCAATTAAAAGAATTTCTTTTTCAAAAAATAATGGAGACATATCTATTACTTACAATGATAATTCAATAGAAGTAGTAGAAAATGCTTTTGTATATCCTATTAAGATTTCTTTTGATGGCGGAACTGTTGAAGGAGAAGGAACTCAAAAAATTATCACAAAATATTCAGATGGTGATAGTCAGAGTTCAGATCAAGCAATCAATTATATTATGAAAACCGCAGTAACTCCAGATTATCATTTGCTCTTTTTATATAGTGATCCTGAGCGTAGAAGGCAAGTAATTCAAAATAAGAAAAATTATACTTGGAATAGCCGAGATGATTGGGAAGATATGGGTGTCATTAAACAAAATGGCGGAATTTTAATTGGTTTAAATTTCAATGTTGAAGATTACCCAACTCAATTAAATAGTATTGAAAATTGTATATCTTTCTTAAATCAACGATTTCCAAAAGGAATTATAGATGGAGAAAATAATGGAAAATTAGTTACTATTGGTGAATTAAATAAAAATAAAAGTTTTTATGCTTTTAACTATACTGTTTCAAGTGCAGCAAATAAAGATTATCTTGGTTGGTATTATTTAGGAACTTTTGGTAATTCTTCTTTTGTTATTGGTCCAGACACAGAAGAGACGCGAGAACAAGCGGCAAGTCTAGAAACTAATGGTATTTGGTTTGTCACAGAGGAGTTTTTAGAATGATTAATAAAAGAACTGGATATTTTCGTCAACTAGTTGGACCTTTTACTGAAAATGAAGAGTTAATAAATTTAATTAAACAAGATGATGAAAAAAGTGTAGAAAGTATTGGTATTCAAAGTTCTTTAGGAACAGAAGTTTTAGTAAATGGAGAAAAATTTAGAATTGATAAAGAAGGTATTTTAGAATTTTCTCAAGAAAAAGAAGATAAAAAACAAGAAATTATTTCTATTAAATTTTTAAATAAAACAACTTCAAATACTATTGTTGATATTCTTTGCAAATAAAAAATGGGATAAAACTTAAAAAGTTTTATCCCTTTGTTTTTTTATCTATTTTTAAATTGTTTTTTCTTATAATTTTATTTATTTATTTAAAAAATGATTTCCTATACCTTTCCTTAAAAAATTTTAAGCTAAAATCGAAATTTCTTAATTTTAATTAAAATTAGGACAAAAGTTTCTATTCAATTTTAATTAAAATTAAGATAATAATGAACGAGAGAATAAAAGGAGATTTTTAAATGAATTATTATAATCCTAACTATTATGCAGGATACAACCCATTATATGGAAATATTAATTCTCCAATTAATAATACGCCATCCTATAATGGGAATGTTCCTTATGCTAATACTCAACAATCAACGATGCCAGCGGTTCCCGCCGGTTTAAATGGTAAAATTGTAGATAGCTTAGATGTGGTGAAAGTTACAGAAGTTCCTATTGGGGGTTATGGCTTATTTCCAAAGGCAGATTTAAGTGAAATTTATGTAAAAAGTTGGAATAATAATGGAACAACAAGCATTTTAACTTTTAAGCCTATTGCGGAAACTCCTGAAGTAGCAGTTCCTCAAAAATCTGAAGAAGTTCAAAAAATTTTAGAGCAAATGAAAATTTTAGAAAATAAAATTGATAATTTAGCTTTAATTCCTCAAACAACAGTAACCTCTAATAATTTTTCAAAAGAATCTACAATAAATTCAATTAAAAAGGAGACAAAAGCTAATGACTATTAATAATCCAATGCAAATGCTTCAATTTATTAAAAAAGCAAAAAATCCTCAGCAATTTGTTTGTAATATGATTGAAGAAAGAATGGGAGAAAACCCTTTATTTGCTAATTTACTAAATTTAGCGAAAAATAATAAAGGTCAAGAAATTGAACAAATTGCTCGAAATATGTGTAAAGAGCAAGGTATTGATTTTGATAAAGAATTTAACAATTTCAAGCAAAACTTGGGATTGTAATATATAATTTTTTTAAAGGAGGAAGTTAAATTTATGTTTAACTCAGGTAACAGCGGATATAGCTTAGCTGATGTTGCGGCAGCAACTAAAGGTGGCTATTCTAACAACAATGATGGTTTTGGTAACGGTAACGGAGCTTGGTGGATCATCATTTTATTCCTTTTTGTTTTCTGTGGCTGGGGCGGCAACGGCTTCAACAGAGGATTCAATGGAGGATCAGATTCTGCTTTAACAAGAGCAGATCTATGTCAAGATATGAATTTTTCAGATCTTGAGAGCGGAGTAAGAGGACTCCAAAGCGGTTTGTGCGATGGTTTTTACGCAGTGAATACAGGTATGCTTAACGGTTTTTCAGGTATTCAGCAATCTCTAACAAGCGGTTTTAGTGGAGTTAACAATGCAATTTGTTCACTAGGATACAATACACAGCAAGGTTTCAATGATGTAAATGTTGCTAATATGCAGAATACAAATGCTATTCAACAGGACATTAATGCTGTAAATATTGCTAATATGCAGAATACAAATGCATTACAGACTCAACTTGCTAATTGCTGCTGTGAAAACCGCCAAGGTCAAGCAGATATAAAATATCAGTTAGCAACAGATACTTGTGCAATTACTAATACCGTTCAGAATACTACAAGAGATCTTATTGACAACCAAAATGCTAACACAAAGAGTATTTTAGATTTTCTTGTTCAAGATAAACTTACTACTCTTCAGGCTGAAAATCAGAATCTTAAACTTGCTGCATCTCAGGCAGCTCAAAATCAGTATTTAGTAAATGAACTTAGACCTTGCCCAGTTCCTGCTTATATGACTGTCAATCCTTGGGCTTGTAACTGCGGCGTTGGCTATAGCAGCTGTGCAAATTACTAATTACTAAAATGGAGGAAAATATGGCTGAATATACTGCAAATGCCTTACAAGTAGTAGGCACTAATCAAAATATTCTACTTACAGAAACTCCTGTATGCGGAAGCAACTCCATAGTTCACAGAGAGGGTAGCGGGCTTGTCACTCTAAGAGGCATATCCCGCTGCCAAGGGAGAGCCCGCTTTAAAGTTTCTTTTGGAGCAAATCTCGCTGTTCCAACAGGAGGAACTGCAGGACCAATTTCATTAGCTATTGCTATTTCAGGTGAACCAATAGCCGCAACAACAATGACTGTAACTCCAGCTGCGGTTGGGGAATTCTTTAATGTATATAGTTCTACATTTTTAGATGTTCCTGCTTGCTGTTGCTCTCAAATTAGTATAGAGAACATTAGCACTCAAAGTGTTGCTGTTCAAAATTCTAATTTAATTGTTGAAAGAGTTGCTTAAAAGGAGGAAAAAGAAATTGGAAAGATTAAAAGCAATGAAAGAAAACCTTATGAATAGCGTTCAAGCTCAAATTAGCGGAAATCTAGATTGTGTAGATGCTAAAGAATTGGGCGAAGCTGTTGATATGATTAAAGATCTCTCTGAGGCAATTTATTATTGTTCAATTACCGAAGCTATGGAGAAAAATGAAAAAGAACAAAAAATAGAAGATAAAGTCAGAGAGAAGATAGCATATGAAAAAAGTATGCAATCTCCAGAATGGAAAAAATATTCTACTTATTTAAATCCTTATTATCTGGATCGAGATATGGATCTTGAGTATGGTAGAATGTATTATTCTGGAAAAGATAATAGAGATAGAATAATGATGAAGACTTATCAACCAGAAAGAGAAGGTAACTATTATACCAGAGATGCAAGAGAGGGTAGAAGCCCGCTTAGCAGAAAAATGTACATGGAATCAAAAGAGCTTCATCACGATAAAGCTACTCAAATGAAAGAATTAGAAAATTATATGCAAGAATTAACACAAGATATTACTGAAATGATTCACGATGCAACTCCAGAAGAAAAACAAATTTTACAGCAAAAAATTAGCGTTTTAGCATCTAAAATAAAATAATGTTTAAAATTAATGGAGAAGATTGGGGAATTTTATCAGTGCCTAGTCACCACCCTATGCTATTAAAAGGTGATGGCACTTATTCAGTTGCAGCTTGTGATGATCCATCAAAAACAATCTATGTTAATAATTTACTTGAAGGAGACTTGTTGCGAAGAGTTATTTGTCATGAAGTCACACACGCAGCAATGTTTTCTTATGATGTATCTTTAACAATAGATCAAGAAGAATTATTGGCAGACTTAATTGCAACTTATGGTGCAGAAATAATTGCTGTTACAAATCAAATCTTCGGTAAAATTCAGAAGAGGGTATGAGTTAAACTCATACCCTCTTTTTTTCATTCCCAAACATATGCAGTTTCTTCTGTTCCAAGAAGATATGCATGTCCAATTCCAATAGCATCTGCAATATCGTCATTTACTACAATATTATATTGATTTTTTACAAATTCAATATCTTCTTGTTTTAAAGTTTCTCTTTTAATAGTTTTTCCTGTACGGATGCTGCACTTAGCTCTCCACTCACTAGGATATATATATTCAATTTTAAGTTTCTTATTATTATAATTTAAAAATTCAAGAGCCGCTTGAAGCCACATTAAAATTTTATGAGTTCGAAGGTTTCCTGGACCAGTTTGATTATTCTCTGGTCTTACTTCCTCTACTATAATTTTTTCTATTTCTGGATATTTATTTAAAACTTCTTCTAATTGTTCTGTAATAAGATAAATTCTTTCAATAGCATTTTTCCCTTTTGCTGTTAATAGACCATAACTTTCTAATTCTCCGTCTTTAAAAATTGCATATCCTGTAGAACTAGTACTTAGGTCTAAACTTAAAATTTTCAATTTAGATAAATACCTCCCCTTTATTTTATTTTATCAAAAAATTTTAAAAAAGTCAAATTTTTTAAATAAAGAAAAAATCAGATGAAAATAAATTTCATCTGATTATATTAATTTATTAAAATTTCCCTGTAGAGCCAAAACCGCCATTTTTTCTTTCTGTTTCATTTAATTCTGTTGTTTCAGAAAAATCTGCATAAATGGCAGGTAAAATAACTAATTGTGCAATTCTCTCATTTGGTTCAATTATTAAATCTTTAGAGCTATCATTATATAAGGATACTCCAATTCCGCCTCTATAATCTGGATCAATTACTCCTACACAATTTGAAGGTCTGCCGCCTTTCTTTGTTGCCAAACCGCTTCGAGCAAAGACTCCCGCCCAATAATTAGGCGGCAATTCAATAGCAATATTAGTTTGTATCATCTGTGCGGTTTGAGGAGCTATTGTGATTGTTTGAGCTAAATCCGCATATAAGTCATATCCAACAGATTGCTCTGTTCCTTTTGTAGGGGTTTTTGCAGTTTTTGATAATTTTTTATAATTAATAGAAATCTTATTCATCTTTAATCCTCTTTATTATAAGTTAATTCAATTTCTGAATCTGGAAATTTTTCTTCATTAAAAGTCTTATACAAAGTTACAAGATAATAAGTATCTTCTATTTCACCCTTTTTAACAACTTCTTTTTTCTTAGAATTATATTGTTTCAATTCATAAATTTTTGAAGATTTTGCTTCTTCAATAAGATTTGTAACTTCTGTTTCAGTATCTACTCGATATTGTTCAGTTGTTTTAATTAAGTATTTAGACATATTTTCTCCTTTAAAGTAAATTTATTTGTAATTTTAAATTATTGTATTTTTCTGCATTTTCTTTTAAAATAATTTCTTTTATTTTTTTTGTAAATTGAGAAGTTCCAATTAAGTCTAACTCCTCAATATTTTCCTTTTTTGCTTTAGATAAAACCGCCCTCGAAAAATCTTTTAGATTAGCTTCAACAGAATAACTTTGAATATTTAAGCCATCTTCAAAAGTTTGAATCTCCCATCGAGGCAAAAAAGGTCTAATAATACTTACCATTTTTTTCATATTTTTCCCTCTTTTTTATTTTTTTAAAAAATTTCAATAACTCCATCATCATAAGGAAATAAATAATAACAAGAAAGCTCATTAGTTTGTGCATCTTTTATCCAAATTTCTAAAGCTAATTTATCTTTTGTTTTTTCGATTGAATAAATTTGCCCTCTATTTTTTAAACAATCGAGTAATTCTAAGACTATAATTGGATACCAGTCTGAAATATTAAATACTGTATAATCTCTTTTCTCATGGCACAATAGCATGAAATAACAGATACCTTCTTTTACTATTTTTTCTCTAAAATAAGGTAAAATAAGATTAGATTTTATTTTATTAAGTTCTTTTTGAGAAAGAGGTTTTTCTGTTTGTTCAATAAGTTGTTTATTTATATCATATAAGTTTAAATCAGATTTTATTTCTTTACTCTCAGATTTTATTTCTTTGTTCATTTTATAAATACTCATTTTATAAAATTCTCCTTTTCTTTATTAATATTATATCAAAAATTATTTTAAAAATCAATACCTTTTTTTAAAATTCTTTGATTCTTACTCCCTCTTAGATGAAGATTAAGATCTTTCTCGTCTAAAATAAACCTACCATCAATAAGAGTATCTATATTTAAAAAGATTTCTTCAATTTCATTTTCTCCTTGAGCAATTCTATCTTTTAGTTCTTCTAAAGTGTATCCTGTCCAAAGATAAATTTTAATTAAAGGATAAGCCATTCGAACAGCTTTAATAATATCTACTACAAAAGCTAAATTCTCTTTACATAGAGGTTCTCCGCCTAAAACTGCGAAGTTTCTTTGAATGCCATTTTCAGAAATAGCTTTAATAATTTGACCCCTTATATCTGCGGGGATGGGCACCCCCGCAGAATACTCCCATAAGTTACTATTATGACAACCTTTACACCTATGCGGACAGCCTACTGTCCATAAAGATACTGTAATACCTTCTCCGTCTACAATATCATTATATTTTATTCCTGCATAATTCATATTTTACCTCATTCATCAAGATGATAAACTCGATCTTTAATTTCTTGAGTTCTTCCATAATTCCAAAAATTAGATCCTACATCAAATATATTACTATATTTGGACTATCTCTTTACCCTCGTCTTTACGTTAGGGTAGCGTGCGCTTCGAATAAGAATTTCACTTATTCTAACGAGATGTCTCTCGATAGTCTCTACGCCTTCTTCTGATTAGAAGCTTGGCACGGTATTATTTTAATTTACATGGTGAATATGATAATTTTTAATTTTAACAAATTGCTCTTTATTTAAAAATTTATCTCCAAGTAAATTAAAGTTTTCACCGTTAGCCTGTTTAAATAACAGACACCTTATTTATTAATAAGTTCACACACTTATCACTATAAAATTTCTTTTATAGGGGGCATGTTTGTCTACCCACATGTTCTTCTTGCTACATTCATTTTAGTTTGATCTCGATTTCCGCAATTTGGACAGTACCAATTCATAGTTTCATCAATAAGAATTTCTCCTGTATAACCGCACTCTTGGCAATAATCACTTTTTGTATTAATTTCCGCATACATAATATTTTCATAAATATATTTAATAATTTCCAAAACGGCGGGTATATTTTTTTGCATATTTGGAGTTTCTATATAACTTATTGCTCCTCCTGTACTATACTTTTGAAATTCTGATTCAATTTTTAATTTAGAGAAAGCATTAATTTTTTCAAAGACTGGAACATGGTAGCTATTAGTGATGTAATTACGATCTCTACCATCTAGTTTAATAAAAACATCTTCTCCGAATCTTTTCTTTAAAGTTTTTGCAAACTTGTAAGTAACCGTTTCGATAGGAGACCCGTAAAGACTATAATCAATATCTTCTTCTTGCTTCCATTGCTCACATTTTTCATTTAAAGCTTTTAAAACTTTAATTGCAAAATCGTATCCTTCTCCATTATCTGTGTGACTATGTCCAGTCATATATTTTACACATTCATACAAAGCAGCATATCCAAGTGAAGCAGTAGCATAGCCGTGATGAATTATATCTTTTAGGCTTTCTTTTGGGGCAAGTCTTGCTAAAGCCCCATCCTGCCACATAATAGGAGCTGCATCAGCAGTAATTTCTTCAAGTCTTTTAATTCTAACTCTTAATCCTTTGTGACATAATTCTGTTCTTTCTTCAAACAATTCCCAAAATTTGTCTATATTTTTTTCAGAAGAAAAAGCTAAATCCGCAAGATTGATTGTTGTAACTCCTAAATTAAATCTACCATAATATTTTCCTCTTGAAGAATCATAATTTAAAGCCTTTGCCCAATTTTTCGTAGTTCTATCTGCGGAGAGAAAACTTCTACAACCCATGCAAGGAAAGACCTCGCCTTTTTGAGTGGAAGGGTTAATTTTTAATAATTTCATTTGTTTTACTGAAATATAGTCAGGAGTTAATCTTTTTGCAGAACATTGAGCCGCTAATTTAGTTAAATAATAATAAGGAGAATCTTCTTTAATGTTATCTTCTTCTAAAAAATATAGTAATTTAGGAAAGGCTTGCGTAATATATTGCCCTGTTCTATTTTTCATTCCTATAATTCTTTGTTTTAAAAATTCTTCAATTAGCATTGCTAATTCTTCTTTATATTCTTCTGTTTCTCCAAGATACATTGCTACTGAAACAAAAGGCGCCTGCCCATTAGTAGTGCTCATGCTATTAATTTGATAATTAAAAGTCTGTACGGCATCTGTAATTTCCGCTTTTAAATCTTCTTTAGCATATTTTAAGCTTTCTTCTTTATTAAAACCTCTAAGAAGATATTTTTGATAATACTTATTAAAACTTTTTCTAACAAAAGGAGCTAAGGCGGTTAAAGTAATCGTACAGCCGCCATACTGAGAAGAAGCAACCGCTGTAATAATTTGTGTGCTAATAGTTGCTGCAGTCAATAGCTTATGCGGAGGATCAATTTTAATTTTATTAATAATAGTTCCATTTTGAAGCATATCTTCTAGATTTATCAGACAACAATTTGAAAGAGCTTTTTGAGCTAAATAATCCATATCATGTTCATGAATAATACCTTGATCATGAGCTTCTCTAACTTCTTTAGGAAGCAAAAGCCTTCTTGCAATATCTGTACTTGTAATACCCGCAATATAATCTCTCTGAACAGACACAACATTAGCATCTTTATTGGAATTTTCTTTATTCCAATATTCACTTTTCTTATCTAATAATTTTAAGACAGAATCATCAGTTGAATTTCCTCTATTGCGGTTTCGCTCATCTCGATAAAGAATATAAGCTTTTGCCACATTTTTTTTCTTAGTAGACATTAAACCGCTTTCTACTAAATCTTGAATTTCTTCTACATTTAAATATTCATGCTTTGGTTCTTTCTCTTTTGCAATATTAGTAATATAATCTGCAATATTTTGAGCCTTATTTTCTGCATATTCTGTAGTTTCTCCTTCAACTTCTCGAAAAGCTGCCAAAACCGCATTGATAATTTTTTGTGGATTAAATTGGACTTTTCGTCCATCTCTTTTTATAATAATCATTTTTAGCCTCCTAAGTATATATTTAATTTTAGGTTATTAAAAAACTATTCATAATTATATTAAAAATAGTTTAAATAGTTTAAGTTAATTTTCCAAAAAATTTTTTAATTGTTGGAATATTTTGGATATTAGAGAAATCTTTATTATCACTATTGTTTATAAAAGTTTCATAAGAAAAATCAAGATTTTGAAAATCTTCCTTGTCTGTTAAAAATCTTCTCCATATTTCTGAATAATTAGGATTTTTTTCTCTTTCAATAATTCTTTTGAATCTTATTTCATCAGGTACATCTATTAAAATTGGTAAAACTTCTAATTCTTCTCTCTTGAGCATTTGATGGATTGAAGATATATTAAAAACTCCAATATTAATATTTTCTTTTTTTAAAGCTATTTTTTGAGTTCCATAGTACCAGCCATTAAAGACTTCATATTCAATAAATTCCTTTTGAGCAACATTTTTTATAAAAGCTAAAGGTGAAATAAAATAATAATCTTTTTTGTCTATTTCATAATCTCTTTTTGGTCTGGTAGTAGTATTAATAATTTTATTGGTATTTGGTAAGGATACTAACCAATTTTTAATAGTATCCTTACCAGAACCGCTTTTCCCAAAAAGAGCAATAATTTTATATTTATCTTTAATTGCTTCTTTCATGTATTAAAATTAAATCTCCTTTATCGTTAATGTCTAAAATTTTATAAAGCTGATGTGTTTTAGTGCTTTTATAAGTTTTTGCTACAAAAGTATCTTCTCTGCGGAAACCGCACACTAAAATTTTTGTTCCTCTTGTAAACCAACCTTTTTCTAGAACTTTTTTAGTACCATCCGGTAAGACTTCAGAAATTTGTCTGTTATACATAGCAAAATATTCTTTACTAAATTTAACTGTTACAACTCCAGAAGTTGTTAATAAAAATACCGAAGAACGAGTATCTTCTTTTCCTAAAACTGTACCAACAATTCTTTCGATTTTATAAATTGGAATATTTCTACCTGCTCTTGTGAAACAATAGTCAACAACAGGTTCTGTAGGAAGTTTTTCAAAATCTGCTAAGCCATACTTATTCACATTTACATCATTTAATTCATGCTTATGATAATAAAAACATAAACTTTCCATTTCCCAAGCAGAGATATTTCCTTTTGAATATTTATCCCAATTTTCTTTAAAAATTAAACTATTAAAATCTTTTAAAAGCTGTTCTTTATTTTTTTCAATATAGTCTTTTGCAGATAACATTTCTCTTTTATAAATTTTTTCCCATTTTTCTTTAGGAATATAAGAAATGCTATTTATTACTTTGACATTATCCCAATCCTCTTCTTTAAAAAACTTTTCACAAAAAGTATAACCATTAGGCGTTAAGAAATAATATTCTTTAAATTGACAATTTTTCTTTAGGAATTTATTAAATTTAAAAACTTTATTTTCAAAAGAATTTTCAGGTATTAAACCTTTTTGAATTAATCCATTAAAATTCTGTAAAGTTAATCTTTTTTTAAGATCACTTACTCTATAGATATAATATGCCATAATAGTTTTTCTAACTTCTTGTTTATTGATTTTTTCTGCCCAATGTTTGTCAATTTCATCAAAAGCTCCCGCTTTAATTAAAGAAATCATAACCGTTTTATTTAAAGGACATTTTTCCATAAAATCTACAATACTTTGATATGGGCGGTTTTGAATAATTTTTTGGATTACTTCTGTTCCAACTTTATTAACACCTTTTAAACCAAATAAAATTTCATTTCTTGATAAGTCTGGAATAAAACTATATGAAGAATAATTAATATTAACTAAAGAAACTTTAATGCCTTTTGAACGAATATCTCCAATAGCTTTTGCCAATTTTTTATAATCTGTTCCTTTCTCTTTTGAACTTTCTTCATCTAAAGAACCGCTATTGACGATTAAACAAGATGTATTCCAAAAGATAGGATTCCAATGAGTTGCCAAATAAGCTGATTGAAAACCTATAAAAGAATAAGATAAAGAATGAATATCTGAGAAGCTATATCCCAGGCCAGGGGAAACAATATAATCCCAAACATAATCTGCAATACCTTTTGATTTTGCGGTTTCATAAACTTTTTTCTTAAAGTTTGGAATTTCAGATATTCTTTTTTTACTAACTATCTTCCTTGCTTGGTTAGCTTCTTTTAAACTATAATTACAAATATTTTTATCCATTAATGTTTTCATTAGTTGCTCTTGAGAAATTCCTATTCCACGAGTTTCTGAAATATATTTATTAATAGTTTCTTTTTCTTTTTCTGTTAAATGGTATTTTTGAATATCTTTTTCATATTCTCTTTTGTTTTGATAACGAACAAACTTATCTAACCAAGATTCTTCTCCCTTTTCTGCGGTCATCAATCTAATCAATCCATTAGTTGCAGATAACTCAATCATATTTGAAGGTTTTACTTTTTTAGCCCCTTGTCGACCGATTGGAGAGTCAAATTGAAAAAGATCAAGACTTGCCGCATTTTGGATAGTTTCCCAAGTTTTTTTATCTTTTAAAGGCAATACATCTGGATGTAAATATTTATTATAGGCTTCTTTTAAAGATAATTTTTTATCAATAATTTGAAAATCTTGTAAAAAATGTATTGTTTGAACTATTTTATCTTGAATTTCAGTTACAAGAATATCCATTTTTGTAGATCCGCAAACTTCTGCATCATGCAAATCATATTGAGTAACAACTTCTCCACTTGGAGTCTTCATAAAAGCATTAAATTCATAAGGATCAGTACCTAAAAATAAAATGCCAGAGGCATGCCTTCCTCGTCTTGAGATTAGACCTTCAATACCTAACATAATTTCTCTTAAACCTTCGTATTTTTGAACCTCTTGAATAAAAGGTTGAACAGGTTTTCGATTTTTATTAGGATTGCCATAAAAAACTTCACTAAGGCTCCAAACAAAACCTCTTTCTTGAGGAATTAATGAAGAAAGATACTGTGCGGTATCTACATCAATTCCTTCAGGAAATTCTTTAGATCTATAACCTCTGCAACTTGTTAAAACCGCACTTTTACTACTTTCTGTTCCAAAAGTACAAACATATGCTGCACCCAAATTTTCTTTTTCAACTTCATTTAATTCAAGTTTAGGATTAAATCTAGAACTTCTTTCTTCTTTTATCTTTTTTAAAACTTCTTGAACTTTACTTGGACACATATCCAGATCAATATCTCCTAAACCCTCAGTGTCTCGATTCATATATCTGAAAAATGGAAAATTCCACTCTAAAGGATCTAATTGAGTAATTCCTAATAAATAATGGTTTAAGGCTGAACAAGCACTGCCTCGGCCTACGCCAACCGAAGAACCGCAGTCCCATATTAAATTAATATAATAGGCTAAAGCAATAGGATAACTAAACATATTTGTATGAAGGCGGTTTCCAACAATTCTTTTTACTTCTGCCTCTTCCTCAAGTTCTGAAAGATAAAATTTATTACATTTATTTAATTCAACTAATTTAGAAATACATTTATTAATCCAATATCTTTCAATTTGATCTTCTGAATCAAACATTTGATATAAAGTTGGATAATCAGAAACTCTTTTCTGTAAAGCTGTTCCTTTATGAAAATAGTCAACCGGAACTTCAGGAATTTGTTGACTGTGCAATAAAGAAAAATTCTCAATTTTAGAATAAATTTCCATACTATTTTGAAAGCATTTAATAACATCATCTTTTGAAAAATCTGATTTTTCTAATTTTTCAAAAATTTCTTCTTGAGTATGCAAATAAGTATCTTGATAAAAAGCGTCTACTTCTCTTTCTTTATTTTCACTATTTAAAAAACTTTTATGAACTAATCTATCTTCTTTTTTTAAATAATGAGTATCCGAAGTAATAATTAAAGGGAGATTTAATTTTTTTGAAAGAGATAAAACACCTTTATTCATAACAATCTGTTCTTTACTTGTTCCAGGTTGAACCTCTAAATAAAAATCTTCTTTAAAAATTTTTTTATTCCATTCTAAAAAATTAAATAATTTTTGAGAATATTCTAAAAGATTTTCTTGATTATTATTCTTTTTTGCTTTTGCTATTTCTACAATGCAAGATCCGCATTCGCCGCCTAAACAAGCGGTAGATGCAATTAAATGTCCTGGGTTTTTCCCTACGATTTTTTCAATTTCACTTTTTAAAGTATCTACTCTTGTTAAAGATGAAACATAACAATTTAACCACGCAAGAGTAGATAATCTTCTTAATTGATAATGTCCTATTGCATCTTTTGCTAATAAAATATAGTGCCAATGCTGTTTAGATGGTCTTTCATCTACTAAGTATATCTCATTTCCTAAAATAACTTTAAAATCTGGATTCTTCTCTTGAATTTTTTGAGCATATTGATTAGCTTTTGGATGTGCGGATAAGGCTTCGTGATCTGTAATGGCAATTCCTTTTAAACCTATTTCAATAGCTCTGTCAATCAATTGTTCTGGAGTAGCTAAAGCATCTCTTAATCGAAGATTACTATATCTAGTATGATTATGAATATCTATTCTATCATATACTATTGACATCTTCTTATTTCTCCTCTTCTATATTTTTCTTCATAATATTATTATATCATATTTTTTTATAAAAATCAAAAAAGATGACTTTTAAAAGTCATCTTTTTTCTTATCTGTTCTTCTAATCCAATAAACTCTAGTGTCTTTAATTCCTTTAGAAAGTGCTTCAATATCAAAATAAAACCAAGCATAGGCTTGAGCAGATGCCATTTTTTTATTTACATCACCATTCTTATAACAAACAATTCTATCAACATAAACATAAACTTTATTAGGCGGATAATCTTTAAAAATTTTATTAAAACGCTTTTCTCCTTCTAAAAATTGAAGTCTGCCTAAAAGCAAAACTCCCTTTCCCGCAATTTCAAGAGCCTTTATTGTAAAAGGTTCTATTGTTGCATAAGGCGGATTCATAATAACATAATCAATATCTTTTGAATAAGGGTATTCCTCTTTTAAAAAATCATATTCAAGACCTGTTTTAAAAGATAAATTTTCACTTCTTTTTTGAACATCTGTTGCAATAATATTTATATTTAAAAAATTACTTTTTCCATAATTTTGAATACCTTCAACCATATGACCTCCACCGCAACAAGGTTCAAGAACATTCGTATTATTTAAAGGTAGCTTCATTGTATTAAGAATATTTTCAACTTCTTCTGTTGGGGTTGAATAGTAATCTAAAGCATCTCTTTGCTTATTATTTTTATCATAGCCTGTATATAGACCTTTTTTATTATATAAACCCATTTAATTTTACTCCTTATCTTTAGAATTTCGATTATCAATTAAATAAAGCTTTTCACAAGCTTTAAAGTTATTATCTTTACCTGCGGTTCTTTTTGTTTCTTTTTGCCAAATAATAGGAAAATCTTTTGGCATTTCTTGCTCACTAATAAAAATTGGAACAATTTTACTTGTTTCTCTTAACCAATCATAATAAGCTTCAAAATCAAATTTTCTATCAATAGCATAGGGTTTAGTTCCTTTATAAGGAGAATCGCAATATAAAACAGTTTCTTCTAAATTGCCTTTAAAATCTTTTAGAATATTTCTATAATCACCTTGTTGGAATATAATTTTTTGATATTCTGGACTTGAACTTTGTTTTTGATGATTGCGATAAGCCTCTTGATAATAATTTCTTCCTTTTGCGGTTTTGGCATATCCACGAGGAAAACCGCCATTAGCAAAACTTGCATACCATTCAATAGCCCCAATTTTCCATAAAGGCATCTCTGTTTTAATCTCTTCTCGTTTTTCATCCATTGCCGCCTTCATACTCTTCCAATCTTTATATGCGGCATCCCAATATTCTCTTGATCCATCTTCTGGTATTTGAGAAAAATCTTTTTGGGCTTGCTGATGTAAAGCAATTAGGGTTGGAGAAAGATCATTACAAATAATATTTTTACAATTTACTTTATCTGCTAAATTTGCCCCTCCACAAAAACAATCTATAAAATTTTTAATATGATTTTTTTTAATATAATTATCTATAATTGGAATAAGATATTTAGCATATCTTCTTTTACTTCCCATATAAGTCATTTTTATTCTCCTTTAAATTTTCTTTATTTAATTCTTTTAATATTTCTCGATTTATTTCTTCATTAAATTTAATATAAAGAGTTTCCATAGTGATTTTACCTAAAAGATATTCTTTTATTATATTCATATTTTTCATCTTATTAAAACTAAACGAGAAGCACTTCGAGTACAAGCAGTATATAACCATCTTAGATGCTCTTCTTTCTCAAAAGGAAATGCTTCTTCAAAAACTAATACTTTATCCCATTCAGAGCCCTGTGCTCTATGAACGGTGATGGCATAGCCATATAAAAAATCTTTAATAGAGCAATTTTTCTTTTGTAAAAATTTAGAAATTTTATATTCTGTTCTGCTATCATAATTTTTAATTTCTGTTTTTAAATAATTTTGATCAACTTGAAGATTTTTAAAATTATCAAAATATGAATCTCCAAATTTATCTTTTTCTTCTTGATCAAGAGCTAAATCAATATTATAAAATGGAATATCTAAAATTTTTCCAGAAGTTAAAAAAGAAGGAATATTAATTTTTGAATTAGATAGTTTTTGAATATATCCTATTGTACCATTAATTAAAGGATCCTGATTAAGAGTGCTGTTCCAATCCCAATAATTTTTGCTACAAATAATTTTATCTCCTATTTGGGGTTCTTCTTTTTCTCTTCCTAAAAGTTTTCTTACTTCATAATTCAATTCTTTTCTTTTTTTATTTGTAGCACATAAAATTTGATCCGCCCACAAAAGCATTCCTGTATTTAATTCATTTTTCTTTAGAACTTGAACTTCTTTTCCTTTAAAATAAGAAATTGGTTTTCCTTCTCTTATTCTAAAAGATAAATCAATAATTTCAGAATCTCTTGATTGTCTCATAATTTCATCTAAAAAAATATGCGGCTTTTCTAATAAATGATTTTCTTCATTTTTTAGGATTGGAGGAATCTGAAAAGGATCTCCTAAGAAGATAACATGAACTTTGTGAGAAAGCAATAGAAGAACCATAGATAAAGGAACCATGGATACTTCATCAACTACGACAAGAGAATATTCTAAACTTGTTTTTGGAATTTTTTTAAAAGTTCCATTTGGAAGTCTTCTAAAATCATATAATAATTTATGTAATGTCATTGCATTTTGATTACCTTTTTTCCTTAAAACTTCTGCTGCTTTACCCGTAAAAGCAGCATAACAGACATCTTTTTCTAAAACAGGTAACTCCTCAATTATAGAATGGACAAGCGTAGTATTATGTGTAACGATATAGTTATTGGTTAAATACAAATGTTCTTTATTATCAACATAAATACATATCATATCCGTTTTTTCTTTTAATTTTTCAATATTTACAATAGCTATTTTAGAATAATCTTTTCTTTTAATATACTTTTTTGCTTGTAAAGCAATATTCTTTTTTCTTGATAGTCTAAATAATTTATACTTTTCTTCATTGGGTATGTTAATAAGCAATGTATAACAATTTGAAGTGTATTTCTCTTTACGAGAATCGATTGAGATTGTTGACTTATATCCCAATGAATATAAAACATCTTGTACATCTTTAATTAAGTTAAGGCTAGTACTTGTATATCTTATATTAAATCTATTGCTGTCATTTCTGCCAATGCTACCATCTGTATCTAACAATCCCTGCAATAAAGAATATCTATCCTCTATTGAAGCATATTTGTAATCAAATGGAATCCTTTTATCTTGTGCTCCACAGCAGAGTTCTTGTTGATACTTATTAAAAAATTTTTTTGTAATGAATTTAATATTTTTTATATTATGATAAGTAGTAATCTGTTCATCTGGTAATAAAAAAGTCCAATTATAATTAAAATCTGATTTTTTAACATATTGTTTAGCTCCAATTAATTGTCTTATTTCTTCTACTAATTCTTCGTCACTAGATGAAATTGTTAATTGGCTTTCTTTACAACACCCATCTCCAAGAAAAGCTCCAATTACATAAGGATCAATTACTAACTTTTTAGAAATATTAAATTTCACAGGATGTTCAATATTGGGTATTTTAAACTTAAAGCATCCCTTACCCGCATATTTTAAACCAGCCGCAAGCATTTCAGAAGTAGTCTTCTCAGCAAGATTTCCTTTAGAAGTGTAATAACTCCAAATATGTTCTCCGTTACAAAAAGTAGTACGACCATCCTCTAAAGTTATTTTATAATTATCAATAACCCCTTGTGGGTATATCCCTAAAACTTTAGTTGGTTTACCTTGTCGATCAAATACATAGTCTCCAATTTGAATATCGCCTAATCTTCTATTTCCTTCTGGTGTAGGAATCATAGTATCTATTGGCTGAGCTTTACCGGTTCCTGCATACCCTGCTATTACAGTATATTTTTCATGATTTTGGTATCTAGAAATGGCAATTTTTAACCCCTCAAATTGTTTTTTGGTTAATTCCATAAAATCCTACCTTTTTTACTTTTCATTTTTTATAATATTATTATATCAAATTTTATAAAAAAAGTCAATTTTAGAAAAATGGATTGAGAAAATCCAAAAACCTAAATTGACTTTGAAAGACGATTGTTCTTGCTCCGATAGCTAGATTAGAAATAATAAAAAAGAGTATAATCTTTAATAATAAGCTGAGGTGTAATATTTCCATTCCACTCATTAATTAAACATTCACAATATGCAGTAATTTTATAACTACCATTTTGAGAAAGTAAATTAATTTCATCTTCAGTTGCATTAAATTTAATAATAGAAATATTTTTATTTTTAATATTAAATTTTAAAGTATTTGATTTCATTACATTTAGATTGTCTTTTGAATAATCAAAAGAAATTCCTATAAAACTTCTTTCAATATCTTTTCCCCAAAAATCATTCATTTTTGCAATATCAAGAATAACATTCTCTTTTACGGTTTCTTCGGTAAATAAAAAATCTACCTTATTTTTACAAATATTATTTGAAGTTTGAGATAGAATATTATTAATATCTTCTTGAAATTCTAAAATTTGATCTTTTTTTACGCCCAAACCCGCAGCATTTTCATGACCTTCTACATAAAGCAATCCTCTTGCTAAACTACATACTTTTAAAAAATTTTCAATTCCATTTCCTGTATAGCCTCTCATGGATCCTTCGTAAGAATTTTCTAATTCTGACAATATTGCACAAGGTCTTTGATATTTCATAGCAAATTTATTAGCAATTAATCCTCTTAAGGTAGGTAAAATTTCATCTTTCTTTATTAAAAAAGCAAGAAAAGGTTTTTCTAACATTTTATCTTCTTGGACTCTTTTTTCTAAAAGTTCAACCCCTGCTTTTTCAAGTTTACTTTGACGATTTTTTACATTACCAACCATTCTTACAGATTGAAGAACTAAAAGTTCTAATTCATTTGGAGAATGTCCTCTTTTTGTTGATGGAACTTTTTTAAAAGCTCTATAATTTAGCATTGATAAAAATAATAATTTTTTTTCTTCTATTGTTCCACAGCGGGTAACCGCATTAATAAAAGGTACAAGAAAGAATGCGGCTCCAATAGAAGTAACAGCAGTATCTTCTTTACAAGAAGCATATTCTACTTTTGAAAGAGGAAAAGAGTTTTTATCAAGGAGATATTCAATAAAGGGATTTTTAATCGATTCTTTAAGGAAACCTTTTGAAATTAAATATTTTGTTTCTAATGACTTTAAACTCATCATATCTCCTGTCAAACCGAGAGCAACTAAATCTAAAAAATCATTAGAATATTTAACATTCATTAATTTATCTATATACCTGCAAAATTGCCAAACAACAGCTACTCCAGATAATTCTTTATTAGGATAAGAACTTAATTGATTATTTATAACAATAGCATCTTTACTAATTTCTTTAGCTAAGTGGTGATCTAAAACAATTGTATTTCCACCATATTGTTTAATGCGGCGATGCTCTTCATAATCATTAGAGCTAGAATCTGGGCATAAAACTAAATCATATTTCTCTTGTTCTATTAAATCAATGCAATCTTTTAATCCGTGATCTTTTTCATTATGAAAATAAAAATCTAAATTATCTTCTACCCAAGACGGAAAAATTTTATGTAAATAATTAGTAAGCAAAGCCGCAGAGGTATAGCCATCGCAATCACAATCTACAATACAGATTGCTCTTTTCTTATTTTTAATCGTTAATAAGAGTATTGATAAAGCAGATTTTAAAAGTTCTTCTCCAAAAGCCTCAGGTTCATTTAAAACCTTACTATCAATTTTTTGATATTCTTGAATTTCTTTTAAAGAGAAACCTCTATTAAAAAGAATTTGTTCTAAAGTATTAAATTTTAAATTCGGTTCATTATATAATTGTAATTCCAAACTTTTGTCTCCTTTATATATATATTCTATTTTTATATAATTGTAAAAAGATTTCTTTACCTTTATCTATTGGAGAATCTTTATAATCCAATAAATTATTTTCTTTATCAAATAAAAAACTAATTTTAACAAATGAAGAATATTTATCATTAAAACTAATTAATTTTTTTACCCATTTTTGAAATTCTAGATCCCCGTTTTCTTTAAATTGTTTATCAAAACCAATAATAATTTCTTTAACTCCTTCTTCTAAAAGTAAAAAAACTTGATAAAGTAAAAGTGAACTTCCGCAACAAGCAACAGAAATATCATTATTTTTTCCAAAATAAGAATTGTACTTTAAACAAGATTTCTCCATTTTTATCTATTATTTTTAATAGTACTGACTATATCTTCCTAGCCTAAGCTAGCTACTGTTTCCATTTATGTGCTAATAATAAATGTACTCCCTTCATCGGGATAGTCGATACAGGTTACTTGTTTTTTCTTAAAGGATAATCAAAATTTTCTAATTTATATTTTTTTGTTATCCCTTTATTTATTCTTCTAATTGTTATTGGATCACATTTAAATTCTTGAGCGATTTGTTCATAAGTTTTATGGGTATTTAATAATATTTCATGTATTATTAAATTTTCTTCAGGAGAAAATTTTAGTCCTTTTGTCCCTTTAATATTAGATTTTCTAATTGGATAATTTATATTATCTTTTTTTCTTCTTTGTCCTGTATTAATATTATAAATGTGGGTTAAAGATACTCCAGTCTTTTCTGCAATATCTTTATAAGAATAACTTTTATCTTTGAGCATTTCTATTATAATATCAATTTTTTCTTCATTAAAAATTGGTTTAATTGGATTTTTACCGCTTCAGTTTGATTATATCCATTCCAATATGTATCATAATATTTTATCCAATATTTTTCTTTTTCATCTAATTCTTCTTTTAATAAATTATCTTCTAATATTATTAATTTATATTCCTCTTTCCCATATTTTCTAATTCCCCTACTTAAAGGATAATTATATTCTTTTAATTCCTTTTTGTAAGGATCTATATTTATATGACGATAATGACGCTCTTTTAAATTTTGTGTTTGTCCAATATAAACAATTTGATTATTACTATTTTTTTTATAAGCATAAATAACATTTGACATAATTATATCTCCTTTTATTTGATATTTTATATGAAAAATGTTGAATATAAATTAAACAAGTTTTCCCACGGTATTACCATATCCTATTTTATTAAACATAGGACTTAGGCTCTCTTATCACTTTAATCTTTCGATTTAGTTGACCGTTAGCCATATTATTATATGACCCTCGCAGCAAACGAGAAAAGTAGACTAGGGCGAGACTATCTCTTACCCTCAAAAAGAATCGCCTTTTGAAATTTTTGAATATTTATTTTGCTATTGTTTAAATTATAAAGATTGAAGCCAAGAGGATGATTATAAAGATTTCCTTTTAAATATGCAGGTCTATATTTTCCAAAAATTTCATCTTCTTTAACAAGTGTTCGTTGTCTAATGCCGATTAATTGATTATCTTTATTATAATGAGGAATTAAAATAGTGCTATCAATAGGATTAAAATGAATATTATTGTTTTTTAAAGTTTCATAAGATATTCCTTCTAACTCCCAGTCTTTAATGTGCGGCTGGGGATAATTAGAAAGAATATCTTTTTTATAATGTTTAAATTGAACAATTTGATTTGGTATTTTCTTTTTTAAATTTTCATTTTTATTAAAAACCGCCCAATCAGATAACTCTTTTTGTTCTTCTAAGAAAGCATTTTCTTCATTTATTAAAACTCCAAAATAATCTGCAACATAAAAAATAGCTTGTTTTAAAGAATAATCTTTATTCTTTTGTTTATATACTTTTTTAGTTAAATCATATATGTCAAAAGAATCTCCGCAATCAGTATAACAATGAAATAAATGTGTATTGTTATAATAATATAATTTATGCTGACCTTCTCCAATCGGATTATGACAAATAGTTTTAGAAATAAAAGTTTTTTCATTTATTTTTTTAGGTTCTCCGCCTAAACTCTCAACATAATTAAAAACTTCTTCTAAACTTAAATTTTCTTTTAAAGTATTTTTATCAAGCATTTTACATCAAACTTTCTTTATAAATTATTTTACTTGAATATCTAAATCTTCAATTTCAATTAAAGACATACTCCAATCTGTTACAAAAATAGGATCTATTCTACAAATACTTTTATCCGCATTACACCATAAATAAATTCCTCTATATTTATTTCCTCTATTTTTATAAATAGAAATTTTAATAGAAGGCATTTGGAAACCTAATTGATCTACTATTGGTTTAATTTTTTCTTCATCTTCTTTAGTTACTTGTAACATAATACTACCAAAATCAATTTTATCAGCAATAGCTTTTGCTCCTCTAAGAAGATTTTGATCTGGATGATCTGAAACTTGATAGTCAGAATTTAATTGGGTACTTGTTAAAATAAAAACGCCATATTTATTGCATAAATCTTTTAATTTTACGCTAATTAAAAATAAGATATTATCTTCTCTTAAATTTTTGACTCCAGACTTTATACCTATTTCAGACAAAATTTTTACACTTGTATGAAGATAATCGAAAAATACATACTTAACTTTTTTAACTCTAATAGCGTGTTTTATAGTATCTTCAATATCTTGTAAAGAAAAATCAGGCAGCTCTTTAATATAAATATTTGAGTTCTCTAAAAGTTTTGCTGCTTGTATAGTCCTTTCTTTTTCTCCCTCTAAATAAGAATTTGTTAAAATATGTTCTTCATCAACTCCAGATAAAAAAGCTAGCATCATAGTTTGTATTTCAGAAGTATCTTGCTCTGTTGCAATAAATAGAACAGGTTCTTTTGTTCCATTTGAAACCCACATATTCTTTTCTAAGTCAAAAATCTTATCACTTCCAACATAACAAGCATCTGCTATCATAGCTCTTGTATTATGAGTTACACATCCATCATTAATAATAAATAGGCAATCCGCATTATCAACAGTGAAACAAGTCATTTTACAATATTTTTTAATAGGAGTAATTTTTACAATAGGATTATCTAAAACTTTATCAGAATTAATTTTATTAAATTCTTCTTTATCAAAATTATCTCTAATAATTAATTTCATCGCTTCTTCTTTAGGACAGTCTATATAAAGATAATATTCTTCTTTTTCTTTTTTTAAATAAACTAAATAACCAAATTCTCGTAAAATTATAGAAATTTTATCTATTAAATTTTTATTTTTAGAATGATATTCAAGTAAACCTTTTTTGTTAATTTTAATTTTAAAATAAAAAAGACCAATTAAAAAACTTTTTCTTTGTTGGACTGTTCCATTTATTATTTCGTCAGGAATTTTTTCATTTTCTTCAAAATAATCATAATACAACCCCATAGAAAAAGGAATTGAAGAAAAAACATTTTTTTCTTCAGGAAGATTAAAAGGCTTTGGTAAAGGGACTCTAAAACAATAACTATTATTTTTTTTATAGTTATTTTTTTCTCCTTTTTTATAAATTTCTTCAGTTGAAGTTGTAATTAATTTAAAATGTTTTTTATCTTCATAAAAACTCCATAAATGATCTTTACAACAGTCTACGGTTCTTCCATCTTTAAAAGTTATTCTCCAAATTTGTTTTTTCCTTTTTTGTGGATATACAGCTAATACTTTAGTAGGCTTACCATCTGCCCCAAAAAGATAATCTCCTTTTTTAATTTTTCCAACTTTTTTTCTTCCTTGTGGAGTTGGGATAATAGTGTCATTGACAATTGCTTTTCCTACTCCCGTTGCAGCAGACCTTAAGTAGAATTTTTTTAGTCTCGCGCCTCTATGAACCGCATTAACATAATGACCAAATAAAGGATAACCAATATCTGGAGTTTCTTCATATTTTTTAATTAAGGCTAAAGCACCTTTTCCCGCTTGATTCATATCATTAGAAACATCTTTAATACAACTTACTTTAATGCGGTCAATCTTATCATTAATTAAATTAGAAATTTCTTCTAAGGTGCTATTATCTAAAAAATCTTCTTGAGCTTGTTTCTTTTTAGGATCAAAAATATTATCTTCATCATAAAGCCAAGTAAGATCTAAACCTAAACTCGAATAACCTCTTAACAAGGTCATTTTTTTAACTCTATTGTAATAGTAATCAAATGCTTCTAATTGAGTATTTTCCTCTAATTTTTTTAAATATTCTGCTCCCCTATTTAATTTATAAACTGCATAGGCTTTAGGTCTTTGTTCAAGAAAATTCTCTATCGTTGAAATCTTTATTTTTTCTACGCCTAAATTAAAAAGATTATAAATTGTACCAAAAAGAATTTTATGGAATTCTTCTCCTGCAAAATCATTTTCATTAAAATAATATTTGTCAGAATAACTTAATAAAGCAGGATTTAAATAAACCCCTCCAATAACTTGCATCACCGCAGGCACATCATAGAATTTTACCATTTTCACAACCCCTTTTATAGTTTAAATAATTTTACTTTATATTTAGATTGTGGTGAATTGATTGTAATTTGTTTACATTTTTTAACATATTCTTTTGCATTTTTTTTCTCATTTATTTGTTGAGCTTTATGAATTTCATAAAAGTAATTATAAGCTTCTTTATAAATATAAGGAACAATGCCAATACCGCCATTTGCTTTTTCTAAAGAGTTTCCTTTTATTTCATAAAACCAATAGAGAGATTTATAAATACCTGAATAAGAATATTGATATTGTTCTACATATTCTTTTATTTGTCTTTTAATTTTTTGCGGGATTGTTGTTAATGAAAATAGTTTTAAAATATAATTATTTAATTGCTCTAAATCTTTTTGCTCTTTTGTTTTTTCTTTTTCTTTTTTTTCGTAACAAGTTTTATGAACATATCTGCGTCCTATCTTAAGACATTCTACTTTATCTCTATCGAATATTTCTTCACAATATAAACATTTTACTTTAGGAATAATTAACACCACTTTTTCTTATATCTATTTATATTATATCATAATTTTCTTTAAAAATCAAGGGCGGATTTTCCCTCCGCCCTTTTTATTTTTTATTCTTTTCTTAAATCTTCTAATTCATCAATGATTAAAGCAAGCTGCTCTACTTGATCTCTAGTGCAGTTATTTACTTTTTTACCTTTTCCTAAAAATTTATCAGTTAATTGGACTAGTCGAGGTGCCCAATAAGCATTAAATTTTTCTTCACCATTTTCCTGAATTAAAGAAGAAACTATTTTATTAAATCTTGCAATTAATTCATCATAATTTAATTCAACTTTTTCTGGTCTAACAACTTTTTCTGAAATGACTGCATCTTTACCGCTATGAAGCTCTTCTTCATCAATAGCTTTATTTAAAGCCTCTACTAAATATTTATATCCAAATGGAATTTTTGCTGCCATATAAGGAAAACGAGTACCTGCTTCAACAGAACCATCAGATCTAAGAATCAAATATCTATTATCTGAATTTGCGTCTTGGTATCCATATCCGATAATATCACTCATATTCTTAACGATATTATTAATAGTATCTGGAACAGTTGGAACAATTTTTATATATTCTGTACCATTTTGTCTAGTAATAGTTTTTTCTTTATCGTGAGAAATGAACAAAATAGCATAACCTTGTAGTGCAATATTTCTAAATACTTCTTCAAACTCTTTCTTAAAAGCTGACCAACCGCCGCCATAAGGGACTTCACCTAATTTATCAACTTCAAATTGATTACAAATATACTTTTCGCAGAGACTTGCGGCGACATCAATAGTATCTACTGCTAAAGCTTTATATCTTTCTTTCATTCTTGGATCTTTTAGAAGTCTTGCCATTGTTCTAATATCTGCCCAACTTTGAATAATTTGAGCATAGGCACCAGTCATTGCTCGAGTACCATCTTCGCAAGATAAAATTAAAGCTCCCATATCTTTAGCAAAAGTTGTTTTACCTATCTTTGGTGCCGCATATAAATAAGTAATATAACCAGATAAATCTCTTGATACTTTTGAAGGTTCAAGATTTAATAAACTTTCTACATCAAAATTTGCCATTTTTAAACCTCTCTTTATTTTAAATTTTCATTAGAGATTTTGATTTAAAAATCAAAATCTCCATTAGCAACAGTTGTCGAAAAAGCACTTTCCGCACTTTTACTTGAATCATTAGAAGCCTGTTTCTTTGCTTCATAATCAAGTCTATTCTGTTTTACTTCTGAAAGGTGAATTTCTCTATCTTGCATAGCTTTTTTAAGTTCCTCAACAGTTAAAACGGATTCGTCACCAAATTCATAAGGCACTTTTGCAGCTTTATTAATAATCCATTCTCTTACATGAGTTTCTGAAGAAGTTACAACATTATCTCCAAAAGCAGTTTCTGTAGTTTTTTCTTTTATAATAGTTCTATTTGAAATCTGTCCCCATACTTTAGTATAAAGAGGATTTTTACTACTAATATCCGCATTTAAGAAATAATCTTGACCACCTTTTGATTTTACAATTAAATCAGTTGGAAGGATACGATTAGTGTAATCAAAAAGAATAGCCTTAAGTTTTACATACTCTTCAGGAATATTCTTTTCAGGATCTGCTTCAACAACTTCAGCTTTTGTAATTACTGCATCAAATTCAAAAGAACTTCTATCTTTTTCCTCTGGAAGTTCTGAAAGAATAGTAAGGAAACCGCCTTCATTCTTTTTAGAAGAAACGATTTTTTGATCATCCATTATATAAGAGTCCTTTAAATTAAAAGCAGAATTTTCAATTTTAATCTTATAAGCGTTGTCCTTTCCACCTTTTACCCAAGTCTTCTCTGGGTTTTCTATAATATCTTTAAGAATTGCAAAATTAGGGTTTTTCTTTTTGCTCTTAGAATAAATTTCTGTAACATAAGTAAAATTAACAGGTATTACATTAATGCCATCTTCATCAATAGCAATATTCAATTCACCTTGAATATAGGGAGTATTTGGGTTTTTAGAAGTATCTCCAGTGACTTTCAATTCAAGGCTATTATCAAAAATTCTTCCAATAATAGTTTCTTTATTAGCATTATTTTTTCTCATATTTTGTTTTCCTTTCATATTTATTGTACTTTTATTATATCAAAAACTTTTTTATTTATCAAATTTTTATGTAATTAATTCAGAGTAAAGAACATAAATGGGGGATTTATTTTTTGCGTTAATTGAATTTTAATAGTGTAATATTTACTTTGACTTATAAATAACTTGCGAAGTTAAGTAAATATTCTGTATTACTAGTTTCTTTGTATTTTGCAATACGATTATTCATTGTTTCTATAGCATTTACCAGATCATCATCAAAATTTGCTGGTTCATATTTATAATATGTTCTTTTACCCCTGTTTTTTTAACTTATTAAATTCTTCGCTATAATCATTAATTTTTAACATAAATATAATCTTTTTTATTTATATCTGGTTTTTTTATTTTCAAAATTATATATGATTTTCTTATTTTCAAACTTCTTGTATGCGTCAAGATACATTTCGTCTTTATCTCCATTATAGGTGCATTCATAATACATCCCGTCGGGTAATGTTGTGCTAATAAGACATTTATTGTTTTGTAAAGTCTTACATGACCATACTACATAAGTATTAAAATTAGGTATATCATCTGACTCATCTAAATGATTTAACACATACTTGTTTACCTCTGAGATTGCAAGCTCAATAAAATTTGCATTTGTCATGATTATTCCTCTACTTTCTCATAAGTTTTGTTAAAAATATCGGGTTTACACGGGTACTTCTCACCGTTTATACCTGTGATAATATAATCACCGATACTAGCTTTCATATCCCCTTCGAGAGTATGAATAATCATTTCTTTGTTGGTCTGATATGCATCTATGATAACTGGTTTTTTACGATATTTAGCCATAATTATTCCTCTACTTTCTTTAAATATTTTTTATAATTATTTTTGTATTAATACACAAAATAATACTATTGAAAAACAAAATAAACAAATTAAAAAACAAATTAAAACAACAATTGCAAAAAATATAATCATATTTGTAATTATTTCAATAACATTTAAATGTTCTAATTTATGCAATATAAATGAACTGACACCCTTGATTGAATCAAAAAACTGAACCAATCTCCACAATCGCATTGAATTTATTCATCTCTTTCTTTAAATAATTTCTTTAAATTTGTATATATTGTTGACATAAGTAGACATAAATACTAAAAAATCAAATTGGTAGATATAAATAAACCAATGTTTGTTATTTCACCATTGAAGTTTTTCATAAATATTGACTCCTTTCATTATAGGAACTGTAAAAATTGGGTAGTCCTTAGTTGTCTTCGCCGGTAACCAACTCGGAATATGGTAGGCTCTTAATCCATGCACAAAACTCACGCCATTCATCAAGCTTATGATTTTTTCGGGACTTATAAATATTAGCAAGAACTTCATAATTTAACATAACTGTTCGCTTTTGATTATAAGAACTTGGTAAAAGTTGAATCATCTGCCACCAAATATCTTTTGCAGATAATGAAGGTGTACAAGACCAATCAATTTTATTTTTAGGAGTATTCTTTACATATAAATATGTTTCTCGAATACTGTTTAAAAGCTCTATGGTCGATTGCAATTTTTCACCTGGGCCCGGAACGATTATAGCAATGCCATTTTTATTTTTTCTAACCCATCCAGACACTAAGTGCTCATGACTAAAATCGTCCAGTGTAAACTCTTTATCGGCAATTTTATGCATTGTAGAACAAGAGTTAGCAACTGTACCTATCTTATAAGTGTCAAATTCTTTCCACCAGTATAATGGAGCTGTAATATCAACATATACAGCAATCATACGCATAAACTTACGATGGTCAGTGCCAGCGTTGCAAAGACGAGTCATGAGACCAAGGTCTTTAGAACCAAGAATATACTTTGTGCTAATATCAACATCATCATAATGGCAATCAGAATATACACAATCTGAACAATGCTCTGGACCATGTGTTGCACAAACTCCACTATCACTCTTATCCCATGAGTTCATAGGATTTCGCATTCCTCTAATAGCTGGTCTCCAGCCAGCAATTTCGACATTTTCTATTTTAATCATTTTTATTCTCCTTCTTAATTGTGCAGTCTTCGGTGTCAACCCATAGAAAATAACCATGTACATTCACTATAAGAAAACGATCTTTAACGGTGTCAATGGCATAAACTTTAGAAATGCCGCAGTAATCGCCATCATTATAATATACTTCAAAATTCAACATCATTTTTATCTCCTCCTTAAACAATCATTTATATCTATTGTTGAACATTACTGTTGAATTTATAGAATCATTTTTTTTCATATCCATAAAGTTATCAAATTCATACATACATTCTTTACATAGATCAATAGGCGATGAATCAGATAACACATAAGAGCCTGTACGATTCATCTGTACCCGTTTAAGAGCGTTATATATATCATCACCTGATGCTAAATAATAGCTATAAAATTTACCACATCTATCACATTGTTTAGCTATAGCCATAATTATCTCCTTTTATATCTTTTTATCAATTTATTTTTTCCTTTTAATCAAATTAATTCTTTTTTTCTTTAAAAAATTCTTCTATATCAAACCATTGATCTTTCATTAAATGTCCAATTTTTTTAACAACCCCGCCTAATCCAGGATCTACTATTCTACAATAAGTATTTGGAAGTTTTTCCCAAGAAGAAACTCCTATTGTTTCTAAAATTTTTGAAATTAATTCCATACTTTCTTTAGAAAAAACTCTTTTTTTTAATGTTTTATCATAATAGTCTAAACTATATCCGCCAACTCCTACGCATCCACCGCTTGATAAATTCATATAAATTATAAAAGTAAGAATACCATGATCTTCTCTTCCTAAAAAAGTAGATGTAATTTGAGCATTTACAATTTTTTCATTATTATCCATATCTAAAACTCCTTAAAACTTTTTATAAAATCTTGAATCATCTTTTTCTATTTTAATAATATAATCACCTTTTTGAATTAAAAGAATTTCTTTTGGTGTTTTTAAAAAAACTGATTTATTTTTTTTAAAAAGGATATTATTTAAATAGGCTTCCTCTACCCAATCTGGAGTATCTTCACTAAAAATAGAATCAAAATTTGTAAATAAATATTTTTGAATAGAAATCATTATTAAAACTCCTTAATTATTAATTAAAAATTAAGATAAAGAAATCTATATTACCAAGAATCAAACATAAAATACTCAATAAAATACTTAGAAGTATATCAATTAAAAGACTTATACAAATCTTTTTTGGTTTTTCTTTTTCTCTTATTTTATTTTCTTTATAAAAAGATTGAACACTTTTAAAAGCGTCTATAAAACAATATGATGCAGAAAAAAGAAACCATAAGCCTAAAATAAAATATAAAATTTTCTCAAAAATATTCATTTATTTTACCTTTCTATTTTTTAAATTTTAGTTAAAGTATAGCCTTCTAATCCTAACCCATAATGAGAAATTAAATCTTCACAGAAATAGTCTAATTCATCAATAAGAACTTTTTTAACTCCCGTTCCTCGTAAATAACCTTTTTTTAATTCATCTAAAGTTACTGGCTCAGGAATCTCATAATGAAGTTTAACCGCCTTTTTATAGATATAATCTTTTTGTTGTTTTGTTGAAACTAAGATAGGAATTTTTTGATTAGAACTAAGAATAATCAAATCTGTAGTTTTACCTTTTCCTCTTGTTTTTATTATTTGTGTATATTTATTTTTTGCAATAAAATTATCAATAGGTGTCCAAACTTTTTCAAAAGTTTCTTTATCCCAAATAACATATCTTTTATAAAGATCTGAATAAGAATAAATAACTAAATAATCTCCATCATTAAATGAGTATCCTTTTTCTGTTTTAATTAAAGAATTTCCTAAGCTAAAAGTTAAACAATTTAAGCCTACTATTTCTACAATTTCTTTCGGAATATCTTTAAGTAAAGTATCAAGTAAAAGCGGATAAGCCTCAATAGTCATAGGTTGTTCAAGTTGTCCTTTGAACTCTTTTAAACCATATTTCATTTAACTTCCTCCTTTTGTACTATTATATCCATAATCTGTTGTTTTATAAAAATCAATCCAATATTTCTCTTTTTCATTCAATTTTTCTTTTGAACATTTTTCTAAGACTTCAAAAGAAAAATTCCAAACACCAATTTCTTGTAAAGATTGATAAAATTTGTTAGTGGGCGGCGAATCGATGCCTAACCCGCATTTAATGTGGGTTTTTATTCTATTTGAAATATCTACGCTTTGTCCGATATATGATTTTTTATTTAATAAATTTGTTATTTTATAAATTCCGCAAACTTTTTGAGTACCAATAATATTGTTACATAATTTAGTAGTATCTTTTTGAAAATAAGTTGTCCAAATTAATTTACTTAAAATGGAAGGTTCTCTTAATTGCGGTTTTAGATTATTTAAAAAAGCAATTTCTTTTAAATCTTGTTCTGTTGGATTTAACTTGTAAAAATTAATTTTTTCTTTTTCTTTTTCTTCTTCTTTTAATCTTTGAATAGTTAAAGAATAGTCTTTTTTTAAATCTAAAATTTTATTAGATAATTTCGTTTGTTGTTCAAGTAAATTTGTATATTCTTCAGATATTTGATCTAAATCTTTTTGTTTCTTTTGAATTTCTTTAGAAAGCGTTTCTTTTAAAGAAAGTAATTTTAAATATTCTACTTTTTGTTTTTTCTTTTGCTTAAAATAAAAGAAAAGGAAAAAAAGAATTAATAAAATTCCGCATAAACTTATTAAAATTTTCATCTCGATAAAAAGTAAAGGGAAGATAATTGAACCTTCCCTTTACTTACCTCCTTATGCTTCTGGATCAAAAGCCTTTCCCTCATCTGTAAGATGAATAAATTTAATAGTTTTCTTTGTGCCATCTTCTAGCTCTACTTCTGCTGGAACTCTTACCATAAGTGGTACAATTTCCTTTTCTGCATTTCTATGTCTCTGGAATGACATAGTAATAATACCGTTTACTGACTTAGGATTCATACCCAAAGCATTTGCAATATCTACTGCTGTAAACTCCTTATCATCATTATCCTTTACATAATCAAAAACTGCTTTTGACTTCTCATTAAGTGCCATATCTTTTTTCTCCTTTAAATTAAATATTATTTTTATATATTAAATCTATAAAATAGATTTTTAACAATTATATTATATCAAAAAATTTTTATATTTTCAAATATTTTTAAAATATTTTTTTAAATATTTTATATTTTCTCTTTTTGATAATTATATTATATCAAAAAATTTTTATTTTTTCAAATCTTTTTTATAATGTTTTAAAATATAAGAATCTAATTCAAATAAATCTTCCATTGAGAGACGCTCTATTATTCTTTCAATTTTATCTGAATATGATTTATCAAATTTGTCCTGCGGTTTTTCAATTTCAATAATTTGACGAGCTAATTTATCTAACTGCTTTTTAGTGATATTTTTCACTCCTTTTTAACTAAATTTAAAAATTCTTCTTCTAAAAGAATAGGAATATTAAATTGTTGAGCTTTTACATTCTTTGCAGAATTAGAATGAATATCATTATTAATTAAATAATTTGTTTTTTTAGAAATCGCAGAAGACACAATACCTCCTTTAGATTCTATAAAAGTTTTTAATTCATTTCTATTTTTAAAATAAGATAATTTTCCTGTAATTACAAAAATTAAATCTTTTAATTCTTGTTCATTTTCTTTACTTATATGTTTTTCTTTGAAAGATATATAATCTTTAACTATTGAATCCGCTTCTTTAAAATCAAAAGATAAAAGATTATTACACATAATTTCTCCAAAATCTTTTATTTGATAAAGCTCTTTACTTTTTTCTTGAATAGCTTTTCTTAGTGTTTTATAATTTTTAAAATATTCTTCTAATTTAGAACTTGCGGTCTTGCCAATTAAAGGAATACCCAAAGCACAAATAAAATTAGATAAAGAAATTTCTTTAGATTTTTCAATAGCATTTAAAATATTAGAAACAGATTTTTCCCCAAAACCGCTTTTTAAAATCCACTCTTTTTTATGTTCTTTTAAAATAAATATATCTTTACAAGAATTTAACCAACCATAAGAAATTAATTTTTCTAAAGTAGCTTTTGATAATCCTTTTATGTCAAAACCTTTTTTCCCACAAAAATGCTCCAATCTATTGATTAAACGAGATTCACATTGTTCATTAATACACCACAAAGTTTTAATATCATTATTATTCTTTATAATTAATTTTTCTCCACAAATAGGACAGAGAATAGGAATTTCTATAACATTATTTTTTACTTTTTCTTCTCCAGGTCTCCAAGAAACGACTTGAGGAATAATTTGATTAGCTTTTATAATATGTAGAATATCTCCTGTCCTTTCAATTCCACCACTTAAAGACTTTAAAATACTTAAATTATGTAAACTTGCTCTTTCCACTTTGGTATTATCAATTTCAATAGAATTAAAAATTGCAATTGGAGTTAAAACACCACTTCTTCCCATTGTCCATTCAATATCTTTTAAAATAGTTTCATATTCTTCATCATAAAACTTTAAAGCAATAGCATTGTTAAAATGATGTGAAGTATATCCTAAACTTTGAGAATAAGATATATCATCAAATTTAAAGACTAAACCATCTGAAGGATATTCTTCATTAAAGAAGTTTTTCCATTCTTCAAGATCTTTAATAGTTAAAATATTTTTATCTTTAAAAGAATAAAATCGTTTAGGAACTGTTTCAAAACCAAAATTTTCAATTTCTCTAAGTTTTTCAAATAAAGAATTTTTTTCATCTAATCCTTTAATAACTTCCCAAGCAATAAAACTAAGATTTCTTTTTTGACACTCTTTTGCATCCAATAGACGAATACTTCCTGATGCAAAATTTCTAATATTTTTGTATTCTTTTTCAAAAGGTTTAAAATCAAAAACTTTACATATTACTTCACCGTCTACAATTAATTCATCTTTATAAGGTATTTCTTTTGGGACATTTTTTAAAGTTAAAATATTGTGAAGAATATCTTCACCAATCTCTCCATTTCCTCTTGTTTCTGCGGAGACCAGCTTTCCATTTAAATATCTAAGAGAACAGGTCAAACCATCTAATTTTAACATCGCTAAAAAGTTTTCTTTTGTTCCTAAAAAACTAATAATATCTTCTATCTTCTTAGATTTTGGTAAAGATAACATTAAATGATTATGCTGAACTTTTTTAAGGGCGGAAACCGCAGCGTAACCGACAGATTGAGTAGGAGAATCCGCATAATAAACCTGAGTTTTATCTTCCAACTTTTTTAATTCATCAAATATTTTATCATACTCTTGATCTGAAATTAAACTATTATTATTGTTATAATAAGCTTCTCTATATTTATTAAGAGAATTTATTAATTGACGAATTTTATAAATTTTTTCAGTCATAAATTAAGAGTCAATCCTTTCCTCCCTTGTTTTTTCGATCATAGGGTATTTTAATCTTTGTCCACAAAATCCACAATAATGATCCTTTAGATTATAAATGATATTTCCGCATTTTGGACAAGTAACTTGACCAATAAGAGGTTCTAAAAAATCATCTTCTATTGAAACATATCCTTCTATTTTGATATTAGGCTTATTTGGTATTTCTTTTTCTAAGAAATTTATGACTTCCTCTAAAATTTTTTGTTCTGAAAAAGATAATTTTTTATTAGAAATTAAATTTTTAAGAACTTCTATATCTTCTAAAGCTTTTTCTTTAGTCAAAATTAAAAACCTTCTTTCAATTTTTTATAGAAATTATAAATTAAATATCTTAAATTTAATTTTCTATCCCTTGCTATAAGGCTCAATAAGGCTCAAAATATTTTGCGGAAAACCATAGCCATGCATTATTTTCATAAATTAAAAATTTAGGAAAACCATTTTTATCAGTTTTAATAAAAAAAACAGTATAAAAAGGTTGATGAAATTTTGTTTTATATCTTATTTTTGGAATAACTCTCATTTAATTATATCTCCTTTTTAATATATTATTATTATATCATTATTTTTTATTTTTTTCAATAATATTTTTTAAAGATTGAGGAGTATAATTCATATAAGATATCATAGCTCCTACATTATACATATTACAAGGAACTGTATAAAGCTCTTCCATTTCTTTTTTTATCTGTTCCATCATATTCCATTCATAACTATTATGAACATGACCATACAAATGATAAGCTCCATAATAATGTTTATTAAAACAAGGAATTGGATAATGACTTAGAACTACAGTTCCATATTCTTCAAGTTTTAATTCTTTATAAGGAACAATTTCTTGGAATAAAGCTTTTATTGAAGATTTCTTTAATAGTTTTTCATCGTGATTTCCAATTACTAAATTTTTAGTACCATTTAATTTATTAAAGATTTCCAATGTTTTAGATTCTGAATACCAACTAAAATCGCCAAGAATCCAAACCGTATCTTCTTTAGATACAACTTCATTCCAATTTTTAATAATTGTTTCATCTTGTTCTTCAATAGTCAAAAAAGGTCTATTATCAAAACTTAAACAATTTTTATGACCGAAATGTAAATCACTAATAAAATAAATCATTTTAGTCCTCCTTTTTTCTTATATAAATTTTTAATCTTTTTTATTTTCAACAGTTGGTGTATATAACTCTACAGTTTCAGGATCTACTTCATAAGGTAATAAAGAAGAACCGCAAGGATGTTCATGAAGAACTACAATATAAGACTTCTCTGTTTCTGGATCTTCTATATAATAATCATAAACCCACTTTTGTTTTAAAGTTTTCCCTTTAAATAATCCTTTCATTTAATTTCACTTTTATCCTTAATAGGTTGATTCCAACACTCAATGCAGTTGCAATCATTTCTGCAACCAGTTAATCCTAAGTTATACAAGCATACATCTTTAGGTAGTCCAGCATCATTAAGCAAAGTGTTTGGATAATGTTTCAAAAATTCGCTCAAATAAGTTTTTAGAGGATGCTCATCTGACCACTTCTGCACGATTTTACTTGCTTCTTTAGGATAATATAGTTCAAAAATTCTACACGAAACATTACTACCATTATTGTTAATACTTAAAGGACAGCTAGTACAGTCTTCACAACAAAATCCATTTTCTGTTTTTTTAGTCATTCTTTGCTTTTCAGCAAAGTAATTTTCAATTTTATTACAATCAATCATTATTTTTCACTCTTCTCCTTTTCTAATACCCATTCACCAATGAAATTTAAGCTTTTGTAGCATTCATCACATAGATGTATTTTAATTTTTCTCTTGCATTCGATAGGAATTGCAATTCCGTAATAAAAATCTGCCTCTAGGTAAAATTCCTTCATTTTAATTGTGTACGGATTTGAGATAACTTTCTTACAGCTATCACATTGATAAACCTTTATTTCTAAACTCTCCTCTATTCCTTATCTATTTTAGCTCCGCAGCAAGGACAGTATTTAGTTGGGCAATTTGAAACTTCCTCACAGTTACTACAGAAAAAATTATCCCATTCTTTCACAGACCCATCAGCTAATATAATATGCTCGTGTACCTTATACCATTTTGCGTGTGTTACCTCCTGTACATCAGCTTTTGGTATAGCATTAATAATTAAATCAATAAATAATTTATCTTTGGGATAATACTTTCTCATCCATAGAAACACCGCTTTACGCTCAACATAATCTTTACATCCTTTTTCAACCTGTATTACATCTTCCCAATTCATAACTCCTTTTCTCCAATCGTCATTGAATTTTTTATATATAAAACTACATATTTCATTTATTAAAGTATATGAGTAAGTAAAATTTTCCATATCAGTTTAAGTTATATCCTTAATACTCATTTCTTTAATTTTTTCAAAATTAGTCATAGAATAGTTTCATACTTCAACAGGTTTACCATTAATCAATTTATAGAAAGTATCAGCCTTAATAGTTTCACCATCAACTTTAAAGCATTTACAATCAATAATTTTGTATCTATCTATTTCGCTATTCCATTTACATTCAGTTAAAACAATATAACAACCAATGTCACCTTTAGCCATAGAATTTCTACCAACAGCAATGGCAACGCTATTGTTTTTACACATTGCTTGAGAATCATCGCCAACAACCATTGCACCACTACGAACACCCGTAGCACTTACTCCACTAAAATCACCCGTAGCACTTGCTCCACTGTAATTACCAACAACACTTGCTCCGTTACTGTTACCTGTAGTACTTGCTCCGCTGTAATTACCAACAGCACTTGCCCCACTTCTATTACCAACAACACTTACTCCACTAAAATCACCAATAACACTTGCTCCGCTTTTATTGCCAGTAGCCCTTGCTCCACAATACATATTGGTAACAGCAGACTTTTTTTTATCAGATTTCGCTTTTGACAAATTAAACTCAACACCTGCTTTAATTAATTCATCAAAAGAGATTTTGCTACCGATTTTAAGCTGCTTAGTAACAGACTTTTCGCCATTACTCTCTGTAACATTTTCAGGTGCTTCAACTTCTGCATACTCCGAAAAACTTTTTATACCTGAATTGTAGTACGGATAGTAACCTAACACATTTAATGGATTTTCGCAGAAGTGCATACCGCTTTCACATAAGGTAGCTCTATCTTCATTAAACACCGTATTTTCAGCGTACTGTTTATCTCTGCATATTAGTCCTTTGTTAAAGCCTTTATATCCTTTTATCATTTTTTCTGGCATTTTTATTTCTCCTTTATTGTTACTTATGAATTATTTGAAATTTCCGAATTTTATAATATATGTTTCTGGTATATCAGTTATACAAATTATTTTAATATATTTTGTCATATTTGCGAGTTTAACCTCTAAAGGATATTTCTCTCACAATTATTCCTTGTAAATACAATCTTTTAAAGCATCAACAGGACAATAACAAATTCGTCCGCTAGGCATAGCAATATATGCAGTTTTGCTACCATAAGGATTGCTAAAAGGAGTGTTACTTACATCAATTAAAATTCCACTGACATTGAAAATCGTGTCTACGAAATCTCCTATTATAACTTCTCTCATTTTATTACCCCCAATCTGTTAAACCGTCGTACCCCTTCTTGTCAGATAACAAGGATTGTTCAGCTTCGATTTGCTGTCGAACGGCTTTAAATAATGCTTTTTCGTGAGGTTCAATAATTTCTGTTTCAATACCCTCTCTACTTACTAACTCTTGTACAAGTTTATATGTAGGAAAGCCTTTTAACGAAACAACAGTATTTTTTTCTACAGCATCTCTACAAATCTTTTCTATCCACTTAAAAGTATCAAAATTATCTGTTTCAAACTGTATTTTATATTTTTTATTCTTATTATCAATTTGTGTATTATATGAAACCATTATTTAGTCCTCCTTAAAGCAGTTTTCACAATAATCTAAATTAAATCTTTCGTTATATATTGTGTAAGATCTTGCAGTGAATTTAACCTTTCTATGATCGCCGTACTTTAATTCTTTTCTACATTTGTTACAATAAAATTTTAATCATTATTTTTACTCCTTGAATTTTCCCATTTCAAACGGCTTATTTTTATCACAATTACTCATAACAAAAGTTTTTGTATTAAGGTGTGTTACTGTTTTTTTTACTCCAACCGCAGTTACAATAATTGCCTCCGTTCTATCATCTACAATAAGTTTTATTTCTTTCATTTACTTTCACTCTCCTCGACCGGCTGTTTCCAGCATTTACTACAATTACCATCAGTTCTGCAATTATCAACGCTCATAAATCCCAGATGATTAGGGCAAAAAGTAGGTATTCCGTTTTCGTCAAGCGAACTGTTTGGAAAGAATTTCAAAAGCTCACTTAAATAAGTTTTCTGTGGATGTTCATCACTCCATTTTTGAATAATTGCGATTGCTTTATCAGGATAGCTCTTTTCAAGTTTTGTACATGGAATACTCTTACCATTCTTCGACCAGTGTAAAGGACAGTCTGCACATTCAAATTCACATATATATTTATGTTTTTTTATCATCCTTTGCTTTTCCAAAAAGTAATTTTTAGTTTTTGAACAATTAATCATTTTTTGACTCCCTTCAAAATTAACAGCCTACATGCAATCAACATAATAACTTGAGTATTACAATCTGCATTTTCTACAAAGCACTATTGCTCATTCCTCATCCATCTTTGCTCCGCAATCAGGACATTCATCAGGTATTATTAAATGTGGTAATAATTCATACGGTTCTAAATAATGTCCACAATCAGAGCAATAATAATAATCTCCCTTATAATCATAATCTTCTATCCATTCAGCCATTACCATTACCACACTTTCTCTCACCGTAACTACAGAAATCGTCTGGATTCATACAGAAGTGATTGAATAACCTTGTACAAACCAACTGTCCGAATGTATCTTTTGAGAAATATATACAGTCCTTACACCTTACAACTCTTTGTGCATCGGCGGTAGGGGATTTTTCAATCGTATCAACTCGTTTATCTTTGAATGATATTTCTTCCATTACTCTTTATCCTCCTCAACAAATTAATTATAATCTTTTTATATAATTATGTTTTTATTTCTGAATTTTTTATATAATAAATATAAACTTACCCTTGTTTTAAGATTTTCTTTTAAAGAATATTTTTATTTTTTACCTTTTTATATTAAAAATATTCTCATTAACTTCTTCTTTAACATAAGTTCTTTAACTTAGTGGCAGGAGACATTTCATCTATTGCATTCCTTGGAATAATAATTAATTCTTCTGTATTAAAAATTTTAAACATTAAATGAGAACAATCCATATTTAAAAGGTAACCTCTAAAACCTCTTTTTATATCAGAACAAGGATGCATAAAATAATTATCTTTTAATTTAACAATATAATTAATCTCGTCTTTTATATTATCTTTTTCCATTTTTTATCTCCTCTTTTTATTAAAAAATTTTATTTTCTTCTTTTAAAAGAACTCTTGTTGAAGATTTTAAAATAAAATAAGGTCTAACTTCAATTTCTTTATCGCAATTCCTAAAACCATTACAATTTGCTTTTTCAATTTGCTCATCTGGACCAATTATACAAATTAAATTATCGCAATTATTAGAAGGTGTTGTAAAAGGAGTTATTGTCCACCACCAAGACCAAGGAATTTGATGAAGAATATTTTTATGATATTTTGCATATTCTTCAACAGTTAATAAAGATATTGTATCTTGACAAGTGCCATAATCAGTTAAACCATCTAAAGAAATTAAATTTCTTTTTTGTAAACGAATAATATTTTTATTTCCAACAAGAGAAGCTATTTTATGAAAATATTCATTGTTTAACCAATATCTGATAGAAGATTCTATCCAATTAGAAGTTCTTCCAAAGATATATTTTGTATCTACTCCATACTTAGATAAAACTTTAGTGTTATTATTCTCGTGATCAAGAACAATGAATTTCTCGTTTCCTATTAAAAATTCTTCTCCAACATTTAGAGTTGATAATTCAATATTTTTAAAACAAAATAAATCTAATTCTTTTAATTTTTCCCATTGTTTTCGATCCAAAGTTAAATTAATTTTATCTTTTTTAACACTAATGTCATTTGCGTCAAGGATTATTTTTTTCATTTTTTCCATTCTCTCACCTTTTATCTTTTTTATTTATTTTTTATTTTCTATATATATTATAATATATTTTTATAAAAAAATCAAGGCGGTCTTAAAAAACCGCCTTAAGAAAATATATTAAATTAAAGTTGCTGAAGAAAGTGAGCTTCCTTTAATTAAAGAAATTTCAGGTGCAAGCCTTGTTTTCTTTGGAATATCATTTATTTCAATAGTAATACTATTTGGCAAACCTACCAAAAAAATAGAACCTTCTTTAGGGATAGTAAAACCTGTAATTAATTTTTCATTTTTAGAAATAGTAGACAGTCCTTTTCCATTTCTTCCTTGAATGGGGTACTCTTCCAATCTTACCCTTTTTCCTTTTCCATTTTCAAGAGCTAAAAATAAAGTTTCAACATCTTGAGTTAAAGGGAAGCCCGCAAGAACAAAGTCATCGTCACTCAATTTAATAGTTTTAACTCCAGAAGTATTTCTTCCAGTTGAAGAAACTAATTCACTTTCAAAACGAAGTGTCATTCCATTTTTAGTAAGAATTAGAATTTCTTCTTCATCTAAGAAAACAACATTCGCAATAGAATCTTGATCTTTTAATTTAATTGCTAAAATTCCACTATTTCTTTTAGTAGAAAGATATTCTGTTAATAAAGTCTTTTTAAACAATCCTTTTTTAGTAAAAAAGCCTACATATTTTTTATTCGTGTTACAGGCGGTTGCCGCAACAATTTTATCATTTTCACTTTTGATTAGATTGTAAATAGAAACTCCTTTTCCCGCAAGAGTACTTTGAGGAATATCATTTACTAAAAGTTTATACATTTTTCCCTTTTCTGAAAACAAAAGGATATGCTCTGGAGTAGAAGTTGAAATAGAAGAAAGAATTGCGGTTTCCGCACTTTTTATACCTTTGCCATTTCGCTTTTGAACTTTAAAGTTTTTCAATGGAATTCTTTTTATTTCACCTTTTTTATTAAGAATTACCATTACTTCTTCTGGAATGATCTTTTCTTTTTCTACTTTAGGAATGTCTAAATTAAGAAGTTTAGTTCTTCTAGAATCTCCGTATTCTTTTTTTAATTTTAAAATTTTATTAATAAGGACTTCAATTCTATGTTCTTTATTATTAATGATTTGATTACATTCTTCGACTAAACTTTTTTTATCTTTCAATTCTTGAACAAGCTCTTCTTTGTTGATTTTAGTAAGTCTACTTAATTTCATATCTAGAATAGCTTTTGCCTGAATGTCATCAATAGAAAGAAAATCTTTTAATTTTTGAGTAGCTTCTAAATTATTATTAGAAGATTTAATTAAAGCAATTACTTCATCAATTTTATCTACCGCTATAATTAAACCCTCTAAAATATGAATGCGAGCTAAGGCTTTTTCTTTATCAAATTCTGCGGATTTAATTAAGATACTGTGTTGATGATTACAATAAGCCTTAATAAGATCAATTAAAGAACAAAGTTTAGGAGTACCATTTACAATATAATTCATATTGTAAGATAAAGTTGTTTGAAGATCCGTTAAACGGAAAAGCGTTAAAATCGCTTCTTCAGGATTGACACCTTTCCTAACAGTAAATATTAATTTATTCTTTCCGACATTTGAAAAGTCATTAAAATCTGAAAAATATTTATCTAATTCTTCAATATTTTTATTTATTTGCTCTTTAATTTTATTACGATAAGTTCTATAAGGAATTGTATTAAAAATAATTTGATTATCTTTAATCTCATAATCTCCTCTAACTTTTAAAGAAACTTTTGAATGTCCTGTAGCAAAAGCCTCTTTTATATCTTTTGCATTAATAACAGTTCCGCCTAAAGGAAAATCTGGTCCAGGGATATATTCCATTATTTCGTCTAATGAAATATTTTCATTTTTTAGATAAGCAATAATTCCGTTACAAACTTCGGATAAACAATTTGGTAAAGAGTTATGAGCCATTGAGATACCAATGCTTTCCTTACCATTTACAAGAGCATTTGGAAAGAAAGCGGGAAGAACAACAGGTTCAAGATATTCTCCATTATAAGTTTCTTTTAATGGTACAACATTTTTCTTAAAATCGTTAAACATTAAATCTGCAAATTCACTAGGTCTAGCATTAGTATATCTGGACGAAGCCTCCATTCCATTGCCCTCTTGTGAACCAAAGTTTCCATCTCCATCAATTAGAGAGTATCTCATAAGATAAGGCTGTGCCATTTTGCACATTGCACCATAACATGCGGCGTCTCCATGAAAATAGCTAGTCGAAAGAGTCGATCCTACTAAACTTGCACTCTTTTTATATTTTGATTTATTATTCATTTTAAGGATTTCTTCTGCTGTCCATAAAATTTTTCTATGAACAGAAAGTAAACCGTCTTCCGCAGACGGAATAGCTCTATCAGTTAAAACTTCTTCTGCATAAGTAAGAAAAGCTTCTTTACTTTCATCTACCAAATCCACATTAGTAATTAAATTTGACATTGTTAAACCTCCTTTTATACAAAATTAAAACCTAATTGAGTTGCATTATTATAAATAAATTCTTTTCTTGGTTTAACATCTTTACCTTCAAGAATTTCAAGAATTTCTGTTGCAGCTTGACTATCTTGAACAGTGATTCTTTTATAACGCTGTTTTTCAAAACAAATTTCTTTTAAAGTTTTTGCATCAATTTCTCCTAAACCTTTGCAGTGTTGAAGTTCATATTTTATAGAATTTTGTTTTTTCCATTCTTCTAATTCTTCTTCAGAATATAAATATTCCTTTCCTGCTTTTGTTGTAATAATATACAAAGGAGTTACTGCTCTATATAGCTTTCCTGCCTCAACTAAAGGCTTCATCCAAGTATAGAAAAAAGTTATTAAGAGTAATTCGATTGCCATTCCATCCGAGTCTTGGTCGGCAGTTATTACAATTTTATCTACGGACATTTTAGATAAATCAAAATTATCTCCGAACCCTGCTCCAATAATTTGAATTAAATCATGAATCTCTTGATTGGCTAAAAGTTTTTCAAGCGTTGTTTTTAAGCAACTAATAACTTTACCTCTTAGCATATAAATGCAATCGGTTTCTACATTCCTTGCTTCTAGTGTGGAGCCTCCGGCACTCAGGCCTTCTACTAACAAGAGATTTCTGTTTTTTGGATCTTTACTAACGCAATCTACGAATTTATCACTTAAAGACATTTTTGCTTTTAAGCCTTTTTCTTTTGGCTTTCGTGCGGCATCTCTTGCTTTTTTTGCCGCTTTTCTAGCTTTACGAGCATTTAATGCCTTATCCGCAATTATTTTAACTTCTTTCTCATTTTGGTGTAACCAATTTTGAATTTCAAAAGATAAAACTTGTGTAAAAGGAGTCATATCAATTTTAGTTACGGTACTTTTAACTTGAGCGTTATATGCTACATTTGCCGCAGTTAAATTAAAAACAATATAAATACCTTCTTGAATATCATCTCCAGTTAGGTTTTCGTCTTTATCTTTTAACCACTTTTTTTCTCTAAAAAATTTATTAAATTCTCTTGTTAAAAGAGTTTTAATTTGTGTAATATGCGGACCTTTCTCCGTCAAACCTGTATTAACATATGGCACAATAGTTGAAGAATAATTAGAAGTATAAGTAAAAACAAAATCCATTTTATTTTTACCATTATCAAAATTAATTTTACATCTATTGGAAATAATTTCTTTATCAGCAACTTGCTCATCAACTAGATCATTTAATCCATTTTCAGAATAAAAAGTGATTTTATCTTTACCATTTTTTAAATTAATAGTTAAACCTGGGCAAAGACAAACGATAGTTTTAAACAATTCTTTAACTTTATTAATTTCTACTTCTGTATGAGTAAAAAATTCTGAAGAAGGTTGCCATGAAACAGATGTTCCGTGAATCTCTGGAGAAACCTCAGCAGTCGAGCGTTTATCAAATACGCCTTCTTTAAACCATATTTGTTCTCCTTTTCCATCTCTATAAGTATCTACTTTTAGCCAATGACTAAGAAATGTCGCAATTTTACAACCAATGCCGAAAGATCCTAAAGAAGTTCCTTCATAAGTTCCATCATCTTTATATTTTCCAGAGGTATTAAGAACACTAAAAGCGGCTTCAAGAATAGTTTTTTTATCTTCTCGATAAGAGTTTGGAATAAAACCTTGTCCAAAATCTTCTACGGTAACTACATCTTTATCAATAAGAACATTAATTAAATTACCATGCCCCGCCCTAAATTCATCAACCGCATTAGAAATAATTTCAACTAATAATTGAGTTGAATAAGTTGTATCTCCTGCATATACTTGAGGTCTAAGTCTAGTAAATTCAAGCGGATTCAAAGAAATAAGACTATCTTCTTTATAAAGATTATCTGTTCTTTCTTGCTTTTGTTTTATATTCAATATTTTTCCTCCCTTTTATTTTATATATAAATTATATCATATTTTTTAAAAAAAATCAAGCAGAAATTAAAAAATTTCTACTTTTGTATAATTTATATTATTCTCAATTAAAAGTTTTTTAAATTTCTTTGCATTTCTTGTAGCAATAGCATCTGCTAATTCATTACCAATATAATTATTATGTCCTTTAATCCAATTAATTTTATAATTCTTCTTTTTTGAATTATCTCCATAAATAGCATAATATAATTTTAGCATAAGATCTTTATTTTCAACAGGCTTCTTTTGACTATTAATCCAAGAATTTTCATGCCATTTCAGCATCCATTCTGTAATTGATTTTACCGCATAGTTTGAATCTGAAAAAATGTTATAAAAATCTTCTTTATTACTTTTTTCTTTAATATAATTAACCGCATTGAGAATAGCTTTTAATTCTTCTCTATTGTTGGTGCTTGGTGTATCTGAAACAGGAGTAATTTGATAAGAATTATGAATCGCAATTAAATTTTGTTCTTTTTCATCTAAAATAACAACACTTTCTCCAAATCCTATTGCATTCAGACAACCATCGGTATAAATATTATAATTCATTTTCTTCTCCTTTTATTTTTATATATATAAATTATATCATATTTTTTTAAAAAAATAAAGAGGGTGATTTATCACCCTCTTTTATAATTTATTCATTCTTTTTAATATAATCTGATATTGCTTGATTATTTTCAAGAATTTCATTAAACTCTTTAAGAACTACATCAACTAATTTACTAAATTTATCAAAACTTAAAAATTTAGATACTACAGGAAAAGTATTTATAAATTCATTATATACAAATTTTAATTTTAATGCACCAGTTCCACTTCCCAAAATGCGTTCAGCCTCGGCAACAATATAAAGAAGCCACTCTTTGACTTTTGAATATTTCTTCTCTAAAGGCAGCTTACAAAAATCATAAATACATTTTCCAATTATTGCACAAGCGGCAATAATAATTACAATAGCAATCCAATTCTCATATAAAAAATTAAGCATTATTATTCTCCTTTTCTTTTAATGGATCTTTTTGTTTTTGCATAGCAGTTTCAAAAACTACTCCACCTACAGTATTTTCTTTTATACTTTTTACTCCATAAATTGCAAAACTGATTACTTCTCCTACAACCGCTCCAATTAAAGCCACTAAAGGAGAAAAGTCTGGGGTTTCTGAATTCATTACAGATAAATAAGTCACCCAACCAGTAAAAATTTCAATTAAAGAACAATTAATAAAAAGAAAATAAATTAATTTTTTTGTTGTACTAATTTTTTCTCTTTTATATTTTGAAAAAAAATTCTTTTTTTCTTGTTTTAACTGTTCTTTTTGTTCAATCTCTATTTTTCTTTTTTCCCATTGATCTTTTTTTTCTTGAATATTCATTTTATTAAACCTCCCTTTTAAAAATTTCAAAAAATCTTTAAAAAAGGTTTAATTTTTTAACCAAAAGATTATTTCTTATCCATAAGGAATTCATTAGCTTTAATTGCTTTTAAAGTTTCCTCATAATCAAATATAGAAGCTCGAAGCCCTCTTGTAGGAGGATTCTTTGAATCAACCCTTGTATTAAAATCTTTAAGAGATTTAGACATTTCTTTCAATGCTTTTTCTTTATCAAAAGTAGCTTTTTGAGAATTTTTTTACAGGAGGAAATTTTAAAGTACTATTTATATTAAAATCATAACTTGAAATAACCGTATTTAGTCTATTAATTTCTTTTTCTAAAAGAAAAATCTTCTTTCTTATTCGTCTAGCCTCAAGAGAATAAATATCAAAATTTTTATTATCTAAAAGCTGATGATAAAAATTCTTATAATCTTCAACAATATATTTATATTTCTTTCGATATTCTTTTAATGCGGCTCTTATAGCTCTCTTTTCAGCTAGCATTCCGCCCCAAAATTTTGAACAAACATATTTAGTATTTTCATCTTCAGGATTATATTTAGCAACTCCTTTAAAAATCCCTAATTTAGACTGAACAAAAACTGTACTAACCTTAGTTTTTTCATCAAAATTAGAACTTAAAAAATAAATTTTATATTCTTTATAAAGCTGATATTCTTCTCCATCACTAAAAATCTTTTTCTTCAATATTTATTCTCCTTTTTTATTATATATATTATTCTTAAACTGAGGAAAAGGCAAAATTCTGTTACCCTTTTCATCAAAGTTTTTATTTTTATATTCCATTTCAAAATCTTCATAAGTATATTTTCCATATCCTCTAATTTCTACAGCATTCTGTTGAGATTTACAATAAGGACAATACAAATTCTTCAAATGCCCAGGCTCTCGTTTTTGGTTATCTTTTCTAGGTAAAGAAATTCCTTTTTTACCACATCGAGTACAATAGAAATCTGAAATTCTAAAATTTCCTGTCCTATTTATCTTCATTTTACTCACCCTCCTTAAAGACATTCTTTTTAATAATCATAGAGCCTGCACCGCCCGAAATCAAAAGATTATAACAACTATCTTTTTCTTTCATATCTTCACGGAAACCGCAGCTATCTTTTTCTTTGGGACTACCCCAAGGGCACAAATGAGCTACTTTACAATACTTCATTTTTATTCTTCTTTCTTTTTATTTTCTATATATATTATAATATATTTTTTATAAAAAATCAATTAAGAAAATCTTCACAAAGTTTTTTATTCAAAAAAGTAATAGAAGAACCTTTATATCCAAGATTTTTAAAAATAATAAAATTATCAATTTTATGAAGCATATTTCTAAATACAGGTCTAGAAATTCCTGTTTTTTCTACGAGATCTCTTAATACAATAGTTCCAGTAGATTCTGGAACTTCTTCCAAAACCGCCTTTAATGCTTGTTTTTCTTTTTCTGTTAATTTAACTTGTTTGATTAAACTTTCTAAATCTTCTTTTGTAACTTTAGCTATTGGTTTTTCTCTCCAAAAATCAAGAATTAGAGTTTTAATTTTTTCTTTTTCTACTTCTTCATCTACTTCTAAATTTGGAATTAAAAAATTTTCAATACTTTCTCTTATCTTTAAGATATTCAAATTAGCGGCTTTTCTATTTCCCGGATTTAGCCAAAAAGAAAGAATATTTTCATCTAAAGTTAATGCTTCTTTATAATTTTTATTATTTTTTAGCTTTTGTAAAAAATAATTAATTCTAATAGCTTCTTTTAAAAAATCTGAATTTTTATTTTTCGCATAAGAGTCCAAAAAATAAAGTGCGGTTTTTTGTTCTTCTTTAATTTTATCAGATAAATTACAAAAATAAATTTTATTTACTTCTAATTTTAAGTTTTTTAAAATCTCTTTATACTTTGGATTTTCACAAAAAAGAGAAGTACAAAGAGTTTCTAAAAGATAATAAGGGTTTTCTTTTAATAGTTTAAAGTAATCTTCAACGCTAAATAAAAAATCAGTTTCTTCTAAAGGTTCATATTCAATAGGATCAGAAAATCTTAACATATGAATTGCGGGAAGACGGTATATAATAACCCAAGCAACTTCATTAATTGATTTACAGTTCCCATAAACTGGAGTTCCGCACGCATAAATTCCTACAATATTATCTTCTCCATATTCTTTAGTGTATAATTTATATTTGTCTTTTAATTTTTCAGAAATTCCATTTCTTAAAATTCTAAGCATCTATAATCACTTCTCCTTTTTTGTTTTCTCTAAAATAAATTTCTTTAAAAGTATCTAAATTTAATAAAACAGTTTGTTTTGAAAAAAAAGTTCCTAAATCAATATCAAACTTATGGTTATTAGCATATTTATAAATAAACAACTTTTCTTGACTGTTAGAAAAATTATTAAAATATTGCACAGGAGTATGCCCATGAATGATATAAGTATTGGGATATTCTCTTTCATTCCAAGGCATTTCAAAATGCTTTCTACTCCATAAATAACTTTCAGAATTTATTTTTGTTTCTAGATTGCCGCCCGCATGAGATAAAAGAATGGTTTGTCCATTTTTATTTTTATAATTAAATTTTAATAAAGTTTTTTCTTTTAGATTTTTTATTAAAAAATCTTTATTATTTTTGTTACAAAGAGATAAATCTTTTAAAGTAGCTTCTCCGCCATTTCCTTTCCAATAATTAATAAAAATTTGTTTTTCCCATTTATCTGTCAACAATAAATAATTTAAAAGAAAATCTTCATGATTACCTTTTAAAAAAGTAACTCGCTTATCGTTCAATAAAGTTAATAAAGTTTTTAAATTATCTTCTCCTCTGTCTATTGCGTCTCCTAAGTAAAAAAGATGATCTTTTGAATCACAATAATTAAGAATACTTTTTAATAAATTATAATTTCCATGTAAATCACTAAAAGCATAAATTTTATTCATCATTATCAATCCTCTTTTACAATTTTATAAAAATATTATAACAAAAATTAAGAAAAAAGTCAAATAAATAAAATTAAAAAAGAAAAAACCAAAAGCAGCTTTCCAATCTGCGGGACGGTAGTCTACCGCCCAAGCAAAAATAAAAATGGGTAAACTAAAAAGTTTACCCAAAAATTAAAATAATTATTTAATTTTAATATCTTTATATCTATCTGACATAAGTTTGTCTAACATTACATCTATACCGGTCTTACCAGACAATACTTGTTCAATCATAACAGGATTAAAACCAGAAATACAAGTAACCTTATTTCCTAAAGCAGGAATGTTATTTTGTTTTGAGTTTAAATTCCAAAAGATTAGATTTGGCATTTCATAACCATAAGCTTTCCACTTTTCTTCTATTGTTTCAATTAAAGTTTTTCTTGAATTAATAGAAGAGCATCTACAAGCTGTATCAAATTCCATATCAGAAAAAATATAAATAGTTTTAGGAACATCTTCAAGAGATACTCTATTTGAAGTTAAAGCATTTAAGAAAAGATCAAAGACAGCTTCAAGATTTGTATTAAAGCTCCAACTTGCACAACTGCAGAATTGAACTTTTTCAACGATATTTTTACCTTTAAATTCAACCAATTGTGGTTCTTCTGAAAAAGTAACAAAATGATTTTTAAAAGCTCCTTCATTTCTTTCTGCAACATAAGCTCCCATTGATAATGCGGCAAATAGCGGATCCCAATACATAGAACCAGAAACATCTACTACAGCGATTGCATTACTTGATTTTCCGTTAAAATAATCTGGAAGATTATCCCAATATTTTTGAATAGTGTTAATCTCATCTATATTAAGACGACTAAACATATTCGAACTATAAAAGTCTCTTTTACAAAAAGTTTTAAAAATATCATAAGGACAAAGTACAGAAGTATTAACTTTTTTAGTTTTATCTTCCATAAAATGCTTATATTTTTCTGCAATAATTTCCTTTCTTGCAAAAGCATTTCTATAAATTAAACCTGCTTTAGAAGGAATCTTATCAAATTCAATTTCATCCCATCTATTCTCAGACATTAATCTTTCAAGAATATTAATCTTTTTTCTAAGGAAAGAAAGCATTTTTCTGTATTCTTTATGAGAAAGTCCTAAATAAGTTCTAATAATATGTGCCATTTTCTTAGTTTTTTCAGAACTTGCATTTTCAGATGGAAGCCATTTTGCAAGTAAACTACAAGTTTTAGATTGACAATCTATCATAACCTGAATTTTAATAATATTTAAAACTTCTTCAAAAACTTTTTTATTATATTTTTCCCCATAAACAGAATACCATAAATCATCCCATCTGCCAAAAATAGGAATTTGTGTTAAAAGTAAAATTGCAGATTCTGGATAAGTTAAACTTAACCAATGAAAACAAATTCTAAAAAATCTTCTTTCTCCTTGTCCACCTCGACAATCTCTAAGGTAGAAAAGGCATTTTAAAGCAAGCTCTTTATCTTCTGCAAAAGCTTGAATAAATAAATCCTCAATCTCTTTATCTGTTCTTGAGCGGCAAGCTCCGCCAAAAGCGAACATATCATAAACCTTGTTTAAAGTTGATTTATGTGCTATTGCACCATTTTCTGTTACAGTATAATTAAGTTCATTTTTTAATTCATTTAAAAAAGTATTCATAAATAAAATCTCCTTTTTGAATTACGGTTATTATCATAACCTTTTTTATTATAAATATATTATATCAAAAATTTTTATATTTTTCAAATTCTCTCTGTTGCTAAATAATATCCTTCTTTAGAATATTCTATGAATTTCAAAATTAAATCTTTAATTTCTAAATATTCATGTTCTGTCTTTTTAATAAAGTTTTCATAAGAAGGTAAAATAACTAATAAATTATATAATGCAAGTATCATTTCTTGCGGTTCTACCAAGTTTGAAATCTCATCTTCTACATTTTCTGTAAAATAACTAGTATTATAATTTACACTAGGAAAATCAAAACCATTAGTTTTATTCATTAAAATAGATAATAAATATTTTTTAGAATTTCCAATAGAAATCCTTTTTATATTTGTAAACTCATTTATATAACAAGGAATTGAAAAATTTGATGAAAAACAAAGTTTTCCTTCTTCTATTGGATTGATTTCTTTAAAAGCAAAAATAAATTGTGACATTTAATAAACCTCTTTTAATTAAAAATACCTTTTTCTTTTTTTTATTTGTGTTTTCCAATTTCGTTCAATTTTCGTTATTTTTTCTTCTATCCAAGGATTGATAATTGGAGAATCTTTTATAGTTATATGATAAAGATTTTTAATTTCTTTAAATTCTTCAGGAGTTAAATTTTTCCGCCTATCCGCAATATTTGAACCTTTAGAATAAAAATACCCATTTTTAGATTTATGATATGAATTTCTCTTTTGATATTTTTTAGTTATTTCTTTATAATCAATTAATTTATTATTCTTATTCTTTATTTGATAAATCTCTTTTGGTGGATTGACTAAAGGATAACCTAAAAAACCAAATTCTTTTTCAATAGGTTCTAATTGTCTTTTTTCTTTAAAAACGATTCCTTTTTGAAAATCTTTATTAATTGAAATATTGTATTTATTTTTAAAAAATAAATATAAATTTTTAGAACCTGTTACAATATTAATTAAACAAGGAGATTCATAAATATAATAAATACCTTTTTCATTTTCAGATAAAATTCTTGTTTTTTGAATATAAATAAAATATTCTTTCATAATATTTTTAAATCTCCTTTCTTTTGTTTATTCTTCTTTAATGTATGTTAAAAGGATTCTTTTAATTTCTCTTACAAATATCTCCCAATTCATTTTAATTTGAGCATTAATATCTATTTTTCTAAAAGTTTCATTATCAATGACAGTAGGATAAACTCTTGTCATTGAAATTTCATATTCATATTTACTACCATATGCGGCAAAGCAAGCTATCTCTAACCGCCGTTCAAAATCTTTAATGATTTTTCCTCTTACGATACAATCATTAAATAAAAAACAACAATCTTCAAGAAAACTTATGGAAGTTTGGAATATATTTGTCTCAACAATACTCTTTTTAGAAAAGTCCCAATAATAAACATTCCATTTAAAATTTTTAGAAATTTCTTCTTTAGAAAGAAGTTTTACTTTCATTAATTTTCAGCCCCTTTTAATTCTATAAGTTCTCTTTTAATAATTGTATCATTATCTCCTTTTGTGGTAGTCTTTAAAACCGCAGTTTTAGAAGAGCCTATTTTTAAATTATTGTTTAAATTTTTTATTAAAAAAATTTCAGAAATATTATAATCACTATTATATACTGTTATTAATGTGCGAGTTTTATTTTCACCTTCCGCATAATAATGTACAGAATCAATATTCAATATTTCTACAGGAATTTCTTTTAAATATACATTATACTTAGAACTTTCTAAATTATTAGGTTTTTTAGAAAAATTATTTAAGGCAAAAGAAAAACTAATTAAGAGTAGAATAGCTAAAAAATAATAAATAAATGAAGTAAAGTAAAACTTTTGATCTTCTTTTTTTATTTTCTGTTGTATTTCTTCTTTTCTATTCATATTTATCTCCTCTCTTATTCTAAATCTTTAGAAGAAATTTCCGCAATATAAAGAGTAGAAAGAGATTGATTTTCATTAAGAATTTCTTTTGTTCTTATTTTAATTTTTTGATTATCTATTAAAAACTTTTTAATATTTAAAAATAAATTTTCAATAGCAAATTGTTCATTTAAAGAAGTAGAATCATTTGTTTTAAAGGTTAAACTTTTATAAGAGCCTCTCCAAATGCGATTTTTCTTTTTTTCTTCAGAAAGATCTTCTTTTAGTTTAGTAATTTTTCTTTGCATTTCCGTAACTTTATGAGAGAAAAATAAACTTAAAACAAAAACAGTAACAATAGAAGTTATAAATATTGTAAAAATAATTATTAAAATATTCAAATTTTTTATCTCCTTTTTTCCTTTCTTTTTATTTTCTATATATATTATAATATATTTTTTTATAAAAATCAAAAAAGAAAAACCCTCCAAGTGCATATCCTTAGAGGGTTTGAATATTTCCTAATAAGACTTGTTATTTTAGTTGATAGGTAAGGATTCGAACCTTTGTCTTTAGATTTTTACTCTACTGCTCTACCTTTGAGCTACCCGTCAAAAAAATTGCTATTCAAAAAAAATTGCTGTTTAAGTCTTTATTCTATGGTACTGTAATCTTGAATTGAACAAGAATCTATCGCTTATAAGGCGATGGCTCTGACCTTTGAGCTATTACAGTAAATATAACTAAGGGGAGTTTTTGAAATCTTAATTAAATAAATTGGCTTTTTTATCATTTAGATTATAAAATTGCTGTATCCCCTTTTTAGATGGAGCAGATGAGGAGAATTGAACTCCCATCATCAGTTTGGAAAACTGAGATAATAACCATTATACAACATCTGCATTCAAAATACAGCAATGTAATCTGGTTGTTTATGCACTTAAGATAACAACCTAAATATAAGTGCATTGAATCTCATCTTTCTGAGGCGTCATACATTGCTGATGGAGCGGATAGCGGGACTCGAACCCGTAACGCAACTTTGGAAGAGTCGAATGTTACCATTACACTATATCCGCATATTAAAAAGAAAATCAATTTAAAATCAGCCATTGTAGAATAGAAGTGTCTTTTAATGATTTTCTTTTTTTATAAAGGTTGTTAATGAAAGAATTTCTAAGCCAAACTTCCACGACTTTCATTAACAAAGAAAAATCTCTAATTATTTTTCTTTTTTGTGGATAAGTTCTTTTTCATTTCCTTAATTAGAATAGAAATAAAAGCTTTTGGAACAAAAGGCAGGAATCGAACCTACACTATTAACTTAGGAAGTTAATGTTTTTGCCATTAAACTACTTCTGCATATAAGACATAAAAATGTCTTTAATTTTCTCTTTTTAATACAACAGAATCATTATCAATAAGACTATTGCCATTAATGAAATCTTTAAATTGAGTATAATAATCGTTCTCCGATTCTAACCAAAGTTCAGAAAATTCAAGAGAATAAAGAACTCCAAGAACAGATTTAGCATTTACGCAAAAACCGCTTGCATCTTTAACAACAATCTTATCATCAATAGAACTTGCAATTTCACAAAATTTCTTAACTTGAGAAGTTGTATCTATTGTAATTTTTACTCTCATATTATTTCCTTTCTTATTATATCAAATAATTTTAAAAAAATCAAAAATATATAAAGGGCGTTCTTTTGAATTTTGAACTATTTTGGTTTCCCTAACTCAGGTAAAGATATTTTTTTATAGAAAATATCAAAACTATAAAACAATTAAAGAAAAAGATTGGTGCTCTTGGACAGACTCGAACTGTCAACAAATAGTTTCTAAGACTATCTCCTCTGCCAAATTGGGATACAAGAGCAAAGATAAATGGTGGCGGTAAAAGGACTTGAACCTTTAACTCATAAATTTTGAATTTATTGCCTCTGCCATTGGGCTACACCGCCATATTGGTAGAGAAGGAAAGAATTGAACTTTCATTAAACGATTATCAGCCGTTCGTACTACCATTGTACTACTTCTCCATAGATAGAGAAATCGTAGAAGAACTTAAATTAATTAACGATTTCTCTATAAAACTTTAAAATCATTTACATAGGTCACCTTATCTTGTACTATCGTTACACTTGAGTATATTCATTTATTATTAAAAATAAATGAAGAAGAATTTGGCTATCTTCAAGCGAAAAAGGGAACTGCCTTTTTGTTCTTCATTAGCACCGATTTTCTTTTTCGCCGCCATTGCCTAACCTGTTTCAACGGTGAGAATCAACTTGTCTGTTCATCAGTAAGTTGTCTGGTCGCAATGCTACTCTTCTCACGGATAAAGTCATCTTCCTGCCAGCTTTACTTATACCTTATCAGGCTTTTAGGACATTTCAGTCCTGTAAAACCGCACCTTACTGCGTCCCGTCAGTATTCAGTCATAGATTTTAAAGGTACTTTATTTATTTAAAAAGGTAGCTACTCCTCTTTAAAAAGGCAAAGTAACCTATTGGCATCTCAAAAAGGAATCGAACCTCTATTTGCGGGTTTGGAAGCCGCCGCTCTACCATTAAACTATTGAGATATATCTCCCTGTTTTGAAAGGACAGA